>Ga0081478_135891_pt1 | contig 19622 bp, 18 predicted proteins | sample OctSprmetagenome_FD_70983 | JGI IMG/M metagenome (GOLD analysis project Ga0081478, IMG submission 70983) | Hot spring and microbial mat streamer communities from Octopus Spring Streamers, Yellowstone National Park, USA - T=80-84 v2 (version 2) | ecosystem: Environmental > Aquatic > Thermal... | reverse complement strand
CTTTTGCAACTCAATCATCGGCTCATAGAAAAAGCCGACAATGTGCCGTTCCTTCCAACCGAGTTGCTCAATCTCTTTGGGCAAACCATCGGCAGCGTTGAAGGGGCGGGAAACAAGCAGGTTCAGGTTGACATAAATGCCATTGCGTTTCAGTTGGGCGATCAAATAGTCCAGTCGGTCAAGGGCTTCTGGGTCAAGGTCACGAGTGTGAGGGACATTTCGGGTTCTAATTCCGTTTGGAAAAGTTTGGTTATCCATGTGGTGGAAGCGGACGATGTTGATGCCGAACTTCGCCATCCGAGCAGCAATCTTTTCGGCATCCTCTTTGCGTGGGAAGCAAGCGCCGAAGCACAAATTGACGCCGAAAAAGCGAACCCGTTGCGTGCCCGCATAGAGGTGACCGTCAGCGCCGACTCGGATGTGACCGAACTTGCCGGCGGGTTTGTGAAGCCAATGGCTGATGTTAGTGACCGAAGGCGTCGCATCGTCCCAGGGCAACACGAAGGGAAAGAGGTCGCCCTTTTCGTCCGCTTGCGGTTGCGCTTTCTGCATCGTCCACCATCCCCCTAAACTGACCGACATTGCCACCGTTCCCAGCATGAACCACCAAAACCGCATCGCCATCACCTCGTTTGGGCGGTTGACATCACTTCTCCTGACGGCTTTTTGCCGCTAATTCTGCTTCCGACGACTTTTTCAGTCGGCTTCCACGACGGCTTTTTGATGGATGAGGGCGTTGAGTTTGTGCATCAGGCGGGATTTGTAGCGGGCGGCGGTGTTCTTTTTGATGACGCCTTTGCTGGCGGTTTTGTCAATGATGCGGCAGGCGACATAGACCGCCCTTTGGGCTTCGTCCACGCTCAAACTCCCTTTCGCCGCCGCCTCTAAAGCGGCACGGGCACGCTTGATGAAGGTGCGCATCCGCGACCGATGGGCTTGGTTGCGCAACCGACGCCGTTCCGCTTTCCGCAAGGCTCGCAATGCCGACTTCGTTCTGGGCATAAAATCGCCTCCTTGTTTTGGGTGTCCCGTCTGCGTTGTCCTCAGGGAAGGGCAAACCATTGTAGTTGGCGCAAGGATTATAGCACTCGGACATGTCCGAAGGGGAAAGTTTGGGGCAAAATGAAAGGGCAGCAGGGAGCGTGAGCGACGATGTGGCGATGGCTCTCGCGATGGTTTCGCCGTTCGCCGCCGACTGCAGAGGAATTGCGGCACCAAGCCCAACGCTACTTGCGCCGACGCGACATCCGACGGGCGTTACCCCTGTTGCAGCAAGCCTTAGAGATGGAGCCATCCAACTTGGAAGCCCGCATTAACCTCGGTGTCGCCCTCTACCTGTCTCAGCGTTACGAGGAAGCGCTACCGCATTTTGAATTCGCCGTCGCTTTGGATGCCAACAATCCGACGGCGTTGATGAACTTAGCCGCCACTTACGATGCCCTGGGGCGATTGGACGATGCCTTGACCTTGCTGCGACGCATCGCAGAGCGTTTCCCTAACCTGCCCGATGTGCACTACAATTTGGCGGTCGCTTTGGCGAAGAAAGGTGATTGGACGGAGGCGGTCACCGAGTTGAGACGGGAATTGGAGCGCAATCCATCCCATCCCCATGCCTTGCATTTGCTCCAAAGCCTAATGAGGAAGGGGCGATAGGCGTGACAACTTTGCGTGGCATCATCCCACCTGTCGCCACGCCGTTGGACGAACAAGAGCGGGTGCACGAAGCGTCCCTGCGGAAATTGCTTCGCCACCTGCAACAAGCGGGCGTGCATGGTTTGTTCCTTTTGGGCTCTACGGGCGAATTCGCCCACCTGACGGATGCCGAGAAGCAGCGGGTCTTGGACATCGCTGCGGAGGAAGTGGCGGGGAAAATCCCCTTGCTGGTGGGGGCGACGGAGGCGGGGACGAAGCGATGCGTCTTTTGGCTGAAAGAAGCCGAACGCGTGGGGGCAACCGCTGTCGTCATTGCCCCGCCTTTTTACTACCCGCTCAGCGACGATGAGGTGGAACGCCACTTCCGCTCCCTTGCCGAAGAGACGGCGTTGCCCTTGCTCCTTTATCACATCCCGTCGGCGACGAAGGTGCGGATGAGTTTGCCTTTGATAGAGCGCCTTGCCGACTTGCCCAACATCGTCGGGCTCAAAGATAGCAGTGGCGACCTCGCTTTCGTCTTCGCCGTGCTGGATCAGATGAGGGACCGACCCTTTGTCGTTTTTCAGGGGCACGACAACGCTTTAGCGCCCGCCTTGCTTTATGGCGCTCACGGGGGCATCAACTCCCTCGCCAACTTAGTCCCTGAATGGTTCGTCCATTTGTATGCGGCGGTTCAGCAAGGTGCGATGGAAGAAGCGATGGCATGGCAGCGACGCATCAACGCTTTGTCGGTAGAGATGCAATCTTTGCCCTTCCTTCCCGCTTTGAAAGCGGGCTTGTGGGCGAGGGGATGGGTGGAAAAGGGATGGGCGAGCAAACCCTTTCGCCCCTTGACGGAAGGGGAGCAGCGCCGATGGAGAGAGACGCTTCATCGCTTGGATGTGCCCATCAAGGAGGGATGCAAGGAATGGGAGAGCCCGTGAACGAGCGGGAGCGCATCGCTCAATTGGAGCGGCGGGTCGCCGAACTGGAGGCGGAACTCGCCCGAACTCGCGCCGAATCGGCACAGCGCATCCACGAGTTGGAGACGATGTTGCACTTAGCCGAACAAATCAACCAATCGCTGGAGTTGCCGACCGTCCTGAACAGCATCATGCGGGCGGCAGAAACCTTGACGGCAGCGGAAGCCAGTTCCTTACTCCTTTACGACCCCGAAACGGACGAACTGTTTTTTGAAGTGGCGACGGGAGAAAAAGGCGAACAGGTCAAGCAGGTGCGCATCAAGCGGGGACAGGGTTTTGCGGGTTATGTGCTGGCGACGGGCGAAGCGCTGCTCGTCAACGATGTCGCCAGCGACCCCCGCCACGCCAAAGTCGTAGACCAGCAAAGCGGTTTCGTCACCCGCAACCTCATCGCCGTCCCTTTGCGGATCGGCGAGACGGTCAAAGGGGTTTTGGAAGTCCTGAACAGCCGAGAAGGGCTTTTCGCCTCAAGGGATGTCGCTGCTTTGCAAACCCTCTCCACCCTCTGCGCCATCGCCATTGACAAAGCCCAAGCCCATCAAGCCTTGCAGGAACTTTTCTGGGACTTGGTGCGGGCGATGGTGTCCATGTTGGATGCCCGCAACCCTTACACGCGGGGTCATTCCGAGCGGGTGACGGAATTTTCTGTCGCCATCGCCCAAGAGATGGGGCTTTCCGATGCCGATTGCGAACGCATCCGCTTGTCGGCGCTCCTTCACGACATCGGCAAGGTCGGCATCCCCGACGCCATCCTGCTCAAAGACGGTCGGCTCACCGATGAGGAGTTCGCCATCATGAAACGCCATCCCGAAATTGGCTACCGCATCCTTGAGCCCATTGACCAGATGCGCCCCTATTTGGCGGGCGTCCGCTATCACCACGAACGCTTATCGGGCAAAGGTTACCCGCTGGGGTTAAAGGGCGACGAAATCCCGTTAGATGCCCGCATCATTGCCGTCGCCGATGTCTTTGATGCCCTCACCTCCGACCGCCCTTACCGACCCGCCTTAGCCCCGACAGCGGCGATTGAAATCATCCGCAAAGACACTCCCAACGACATAGACCCCGATGCCTTCGCCGCTTTCCTTCGGGCATGGGAGAAGGGCTTGATCGTGGAGCAAAAACGCCGTCCCCCAACGCCCAGCCCCTTCGCTGTCATGGAAGAAATCGCCTCATAAGAAAGGCTTTGGGACTGACCCTCACTCCTGCCAAGAGGGAGGTGTCATCGTTTGCGCGTGGCGGTTTTGGGTGCGGGAGCGGATGTCGGGCGCGTCATCAGTTTCGCCCTCGCCCAAAGTGACCTTTTGACCGAAGGCGATGAACTCGTCCTGATCGGTCGGCGGGAAGGCAAAAGCGCCTTCGTCGTGCGGGGCATGGCGGAAGATTTCTCCGAAGCCTTTGCCGACAAACGGTTACGCATCGTCCCTTCCCTTGACCCCAACGACGCTTGGGGCGATGCCGTCATCGTCGTCGCCAGCGCCCCCGACCCCGCCCACTTCACCCGCCTCTTTCACCGTGAGCGTTTGGCGGAAGACAATTGCCATCTCTTGCTTCGCCTGATGCCCACTTTGCGCCAAAACCGTGACCGCATCAGTTGGGTCATTGCCGTCACTAACCCCAACGAACTGGCAGTCTGGCTAATTTCCGAGGCGCTGCAAAGCGAACGGGTGATCGCAACGGGGGCTCTCGTGGACAGTTGGCGGTTTCGGTTGGAACTTGCCCGTGACCTCAACACCGAACCCCATCGCCTTCAAGCGTGGGCAGGGGGCGAACACGGACCAGCGATGCTCTTTTTCTGGAGCACCGTGCGGGTGGATGGCGAGCCGTTGCCGACGGAATTGATTGGGCGGTTGCGTTGCCCCAGCCGCAGCGAATTGGAACGCAAGAAGGCGGAAGCCTTTGCGGTTGCCGAAAAAGTGCTGGGCACGGAAGGCTTGGACGCTGCCTATCGGGCTTTGCGCCCCTTCCCGCCCGAAGTCCGCACGATTGTCAAGTCCTACCTGACGCACACTTCAGGCGCTAAGACAGGCGGCATCGCCGCCCAAGCCGTGCTGCACCTTCTGCGGGCGACCCGCAGCGAAACGCCGATGTTGCTGTGCGCCCAATGCGTTTCACCTTTTGGCACGATTGGGTTGCCTGTTGCCATCAACCGCTTCGGGGTGACGCCCCGTCCCGACTTGCTCAGCGACGACGAACGCCAAACCCTTCAGCAAGTCGGGGCGGAAGTGAGCGAGAAGTTGCGTCGGCTGCGAGAGAGCGTCACCCGATGACGCCCAACTTGCGCAGCAAAACAGCGCCGCAGGCGAGGTCTTGGATGGCTAAGCCTGTGGACGAGAAGACGGTGATGTCGTCGGGCGAGGTGCGCCCTCGTTTTTTGCCGACCAAAACTTCGCCCAACTCGCCGAGGATGTCGTCGGGCTTCAGCAACCCTTGTCGCAAGGGCACATTCACTTCGCCCGACTCCATCCCTTGCGTCAGGTCATCCAGAAAGATGCGGGCGCGTTTGAGGATGGCAGGGTCTAACTCCTGTTTGCCGGGCGCATCGGCGCCGATGCAAGTGATGTGGGTGCCTGCCGACACCCATTCGTTCAGGACGATGGGTTCTCGTGAGGGCGTCGCCGTGATGATGACCTGAGCGCCCCGAACGGCATCTTCGGGACGGGAGCAAACTTCCAAGGCGAAAGGCAGTTGGGGTTGCATCTCTCGGTGCAGTTGCCATGCCAACTCCTCATCGCGGCTCCACACCCGCACTTTTTGCAAGCGGGGCAAAACTTCCCGAAGCGCCAAAAGTTGGAAACGCCCTTGAACGCCCGCCCCAATCAGCGCAGCGATTTTCGCATCGGGATTGGCGAAGGTGCGGATGCTCAATGCCCCTGCCGCCGCCGTCCGCAACGCCGTCAAGTAAGTCGCTTCCACGACCGCCAAAGGGAAACCCGTTTCGGGTTCTATCAGCACCAACAGCGCCATGACCGTCGGCAACCCTTTCGCCCGATTGGCAGGATGGGAGTTGACGACCTTCACGCCCGCGATGTGCTGGCGGGGCAAGTAAGCGGGCATCGTCCGAAAGTCACCGTCGGGCAGCGGGACGATCAACTTTGGCGGCATGACGGCATGCCCTTCAGTTTTGTCGCGGAACGCAGCCTCCACCGCCATGATGGCTTCGGGCAAAGTCAGGAGTTGGCGGACTTGCTCTTCGCCGATGAACTGCGTCTGGCGCATCACGGCGGTCACCTCCGTTGGCTATTATGACAGCGACACTCCTGACCAACTTGACGGTCGGAATTCGGTGGGGCAAGGTTTAAAAACGCCTGAGGTGATGGGGAATGCCTGCCAACTTGACGCCCGAATACTTGCAAGCCGAAGAGGATTTCCGCAAGGCGACGACGATTGAGGAGAAAATTGAAGCGTTGCAACGGATGTTAGCATTGCTGCCCAAGCACAAGGGCACCGAACGCATTCAAGCGGACATCAAACGCCGCCTCGCCAAGTTGAAGGAGATGGAACAGCAACAACGGGCAAAACGGGGCGGTGCTGCCGACCCCTTTTACATCCCTCGGCACGGTGCGGGGCAAGTCGTCGCCATCGGGTTTGCCAATGTCGGCAAATCGGCGTTGCTCGGCGCCCTATCGGGGGTGCCGTTGGAAGTCGCCGATTACCCCTACACGACCCAACGCCCCCAACCCGTCATGATGCCCTACGAGAATTTGCAAATCCAACTGGTGGACACCCCGCCCATCGTCGGCGAGGTGGAGCCTGCCTTTGCGGGCATGGTTCGGCGCGCCGATGCGGCGTTGGTCATCGTGGATTTGTCCACGGACGATGGTTTTGAGCAGGCGGACTTGCTTTTGAAGGGCATGGAAGCCCGACGGGTTCGGCTCGTGAGTGAGCCTTTTGACGATAACCCTGCCAACCCCATCGTGGAACGGGCTGCCATCCTCGTCGGCAACAAATTGGATGCGCCCGAAGCCGAAGAGCGCTTTTTGCTGTTGCGGGAAAACTACGGCGAACGGTTGCCGACCGTCGCCGTCTCCGCCAAAGAGCGCGTCGGCTTGGATGAGTTGAAGCGGCTCATCTTCCAGCAACTGCGCGTCATCCGCGTCTATTCCAAACCGCCGGGCAAACCGCCGACCTTAGACCGCCCCTTCGTCCTCAAACGGGGCGCGACGGTGTTGGACTTCGCCGAAGAAGTTCACCGCGAGTTCCCCGAAAAGTTGCGCTATGCCCGCGTCTGGGGTTCGGCGGAGTTTCCCGGTCAACCCGTCAGCAAAGATTATGTGCTGCAAGACGGCGACATCGTGGAGTTGCATGTCTCCTAATGCCACTTGCCCGCCGACATCAGGATGCCCAAAAGGATGAGCAACCCGCTGACGAGCCAGCGTTCGTGGCGTTCCTCCAACTTGCCCAAAGTTTGCTCCCAACCCCGCTCAGCACCCATGACGATGCCGACCAGCAAAGTGACGGTAATCAGGCTGGTGGTGGTGGCTAAGACCAACGCTGCCGTCCATCCGAATTTCACCGAGGTGGCGAAAAAGACGGGAAGCAAACCCTCACACGGGGAAAGCGCCAGCGTCAAAAACAATCCGCCCAAAGTGACCGCTTGCCCATGATGGGCATGCTCGCATTCGGGATGGTGAATGTGGCGGTGACCAAAGAGGCGAGGGAATGCCAAGAACGAACCGCCCAATGCGACCAAAATCAGCCCCGCTATCTTGGGAGCGTGTTCGTGGAAGAAGTGAACGATGCCTGTCCCCAGCACCGCTACGAGGATGCCTAACAGCACGGTGACGAGGGCGTGGGTGCTGGCGACCAACAAAGTGAACCCCAACAACCGCTGCCGACTCCACCCATGCGCCCGTGCTGCTGCCAAAAAGGGTAGCCAATGGCTGGGCAGCAAGGCGTGAGCGACCGCTGCCATAATCCCCGCACCGAAAAAACCCCATAGCGTTTGAGGCGACGAAGGCATTCTCTTTCGCCCTCCAAACGATGGTGACAGGTGGCAAAAACGCGTGGCAAAAAAGTCAAGTGACGAAGATTTTGGCTCACAACCTCTTCGTTGAAACGGCTATTCCCCCCGCAAAATGGCGACAGGGTCTAAACGGGCGGCTCTGCGGGCAGGAAACCAACTGGCGAAGAGGACGACCACGAAAGCGGCGACGGCTGCCAACGCAAAGATGTCCCAACGCTTCAGCATCGGGAAAGTCTCGCTCTCCACGAAAGTCGCATAGCCCCGCAGCCCCGTCGGCGTTCGGTCTAAAATCTCCACGCCCAACCATCCCGCCAACTCGCCCAACAAAATCCCTGCCCCTGCGATAAGCAAACCCGCCGCAAGGAAACCGAGGGCGATGCGCTTAGGCGTCATCCCCGCCGCCTTTAAGACGCCAATCGTCCCTCGCTTTTCGCTGACCAACAGCACCAAAGTGATGGCAATCCCGAAGCCCGCGACGACGACGATGATGACGACGACCAAAGTGGCGATGGTGTCAATCATGCGGAAGATGGCTAACACGCTGCGGCTCATCGTTTGCCAACTTTGCGCTTCCAAACCCGTCACTTGACTGATGCGCTTTGCCATCCCTTCGGCAGCGTAAAGGTCGGTCAATCGCACGGAAAGCATGTCCACTCGGTCGGTGTCTTTCAAGCGCTGGGCGGTGCGCAAGGGCACATAACTGCGAAAGCGATCCACCAAAGTGACTTTGGAAGCGAAGATGCCGACGACACGAAGCGTCGCCGTCCGCCCGTTGCGCCCGACCACCGTCACGCGGTCGCCGACCCAAACGCCTAATTCCTCGGCTAATTTCGCGCCCAACAGCAAACTGTTGGGATTGCGTTGCAACGCTGTCAAGTCGCCTGCCACCATCCAACGGCGCAGGTTTACGATCCGCTCATACAGCGTCGGCTCTATGCCCATCAACCCGATGGTTTCCGTGCGTTCGTTGAAAACGACCAACCCTTCCAAGATGACGACGGGGGCGACGGCGACAACCTTTGGCAGGTGGCGAATTTTACGGGCAACTCCTTCCCAATCGGCGATGCCTTTGCGGCTTCTCGGTTCGGCAGGGCGCGTCGGGACGAAGAAGGTGGGCAAAAACGATTCTTGCAAGGCTTGGCGGATGGGCTTTGTCGCATCGGTGGCGGTCGGCTGAAAATAAGCGCTGACTTCCTCGCTGACGACCTCCACATGGGCGACGACTTCCACCATCTTGGCGACGAACTGGTTCAGGAAGCCCAGCGTCATAGACCGCATGATGATGAGGGCTGCCACGCCGACGACGACGCCCAAAACGCTGAGGGTCGTCTGGCGCGGGCGCGCCAAAAGCAATCGCATCGCCAGCCAAAGTTCCAACGGCATCCTTGCCCTCGCCCCTTGACAACAGGTGAACTGTTCACCGTTGCACCCAAACCCGCTGACCGTCCCGCAAGTTGGGTGGTGGGTTGACAATGACTAATTCGCCCGACCGCAACCCCGTGCGGACATGGACTTGGTCGCCGTCACGGGCGCCGATTTCCACCGCTCGTTTGACGGCTCGCCCGTTGTCCACGACCCAAACCATCGGCACTTGGGTGTCCATCATCACCGCCGTCGCCGGCACCAAAAGGGCTTCCGCAATCGCCTTCGCTTCAATGTTCACATCCCCACTCATGCCCAACCGCAACCCGCTCGTCGGCTCAATTTCCCGCAACTCCACCCGATAGGTTTTGGTCACTCGGTCGGCATCGGGATGGATGCGGGCGACGATAGCCCGATAGACCCGCTCAGGATAAGCGTCCACCTTGAAGAAAGCCCGTTGCCCCAAACGAACTTTGCCGATGTCGGCTTCATCCACTTGCGCCTCCACATAGAAGCGGTCACCCGTCGCCATCTTGACAATCGTGGACATGCCGAAACCTGCCGCCAAGTAACTGCCGACTTTGGCGACGACTTCCGTGATGACGCCATCAACAGGGGCGCGGACGACGAAATCGCTCAACTTGCGCAAAGCATCGTCGTAGGCTTGCTTGGCTGCCTCGTATTCACGGCGGGCAACTTCCAAAGTTTCGGGTCGGGCGCCCCGCTTCGCTTGCGCCAATTTCGCCCTCACCCCTTCCACACGGGCTTCCGCAACTTTCTCCGCTTCCTTCGCCTTGCGCACCATCGCTTCCGCTTGCTGCACCTGCGCCAATGCCGCTTCCACTTCCGCTTTCCGCAACGCAATCTGTCGCTCGTTGGCTCTTGCCGATTGCAGTTGGGCTTGCGCTTGATTTAAGCGGGCTTGGGCAGTTTGCAACTCTTGCTGGCGCAAAGCGATTTCCGCTTGGCGCGCTTTCGCCGCTTTCAACGCCGCTTCCGCTTGAGCGACTTGGGCGCGGGCAACTTCCCGCTCTTGGGGACGAGCGCCCTTCAAGGTTTGTTGCAAGGTGGCTTGGGCAGTTCGCAATTGGGCTAACGCCAGTTCGTAACGCGTTTGCGCCGCTTCCACATCGGCTTTGGCGATAGCCCCTTCGGCGAAAAGTTTTTTCGCACGCTCCAAGTTACGGCGGGCTTCCTCAACGGCAGATTGCGCCGATTGCACCGCTGCCTCCGCTCGCTCCCGCTCTTCCGCCCGCGCCCCTTCTTCCACCAGCGCCGCTTGGGCTTGCGCCGCTTTCAACGCCGCTTCGGCTTGGGCGATTTGCTGGGCGACTTGCTCTTTCGTCGCTTCCAACGCCGTTTTCGCCTGCTGCACTTGGGCTTCGGCGATGCGGACATTTTCTTCCGCTTGGCGGATGGCGGTTCGCACCTCCGTTTCGGTCAAACGCAGGGCTTCTAACGCTTGTCGGTAGCGCGCCTTTGCGGCGTCCCACTGCGTTTGGGCGGCGGCAAGGTCGCTTTGGGCGGCACGCCATTGGGCGATGGCGGCATCCAACTCACTTTGCAAGGCGGCGATGTCAAAGGGGTCAGTGCCCGACTGCAGTTGCTTCAGTTGGGCTTCAGCGACCCGCAAACGCTTTTCCGCCTCCCGCACCTTCATCTCAAAATCGCTGGCATCCAACAACGCAATGACTTGTCCCCGCCGCACCTTCTGCCCTTCCTTGACCAAGATGGCTTTCAGTTGCGCCGAAACTTTGGCGTCCACGAGCAACTCCTGCGCGGGCTTGACAACCCCTGTCGCATAGATGACTTCCACCAACCGCCCGCGCCGAACGGGTTCGGCACGAACGGGCACAGGGCGCTGCCGCCAGAGCCACCAACCGCCAAAAAGGATGGGGAGCACCAAAAGGGCTAAGAAGCGCCGTTGCATCCTCGCTTCCCTCGCTACTTTGTTTTTCGGGCACAAAAATTATCGCACCACGCCTTCACGGGCGACGGCAAGATTGAAGGCGATCCTTTTTGCGGGGTGACCGAGATGACCGAATGGCTGACGCAACTTTGGCGCTGGCAGGCGAAACTCAAAGCCATCGCCCAAACGGGCTTGGCGTTCACCCAAAACCCTTACGAGCGGGAGCGCTACGAAGAGTTGCTGAAACTGGCTGCCGAAATGGCGCAAGCCCTGAGCGACCCTTCGGGCGACGAAATGCAATGGGAGCAACTTGTTCAGGCATGGCGGTCGGAAGTTCAATCGGGTGTGGCAGGTTATGTCACGCCCAAAGTCGTCGTCAACGCTGCCATCTTTGACGACGCCGACCGCTTGCTCCTCGTCCAGCGCGCCGACCGAGGCACTTGGTTTCTGCCCGGCGGTTGGGCGGATGTCGGTTACACCCCGACGGAAATTGCCGTCAAGGAAGTTCGTGAAGAGACGGGCTTGACCGTTGAACCGATGCGCCTGATCGCCGTGTTGGACGGCTTCCGCCATCGCTTCAGCATCAGCCTCGCCTTCTACTGCCTCGTTTACGAATGTCGGATGCTCGGCGGCGAATTGCGCCCTTTGCCCCACGAGTGCCGCGACGCTAAGTTTTTCGCCGAAAACGATTTGCCCCAACCCTTGCACGGCGATGGGCGATGGGCATCTTTGATGTTCGCCTTGCATCGGGGCGACTTGCCCGCGCCCTACAGCGATTGACGGGGTGATGGCGATGCCCCCGCGCCGAATCGCTTCGGCACCGCTGAGCGAATTGATTGACTACGACCGACAATGCCTCGCCTTAGAGCGGCAAGGCGAAGTGACTTTGAGCGACGACGAATTTTTTGGCGCTTCCCACCGACCGTCCCGTCTCCACGCCCTTGAACATTTGCCCGAAGATTGGCACGCCCTCCTTTCCTTGCCGCCTGCCTTGAAAGCCTTAGAGCAAGCGAAAGGGCGAGCGGAACAAATCGTCCTCTTTGCGCCAATTGTCCTTGCCTTCCGTGAATGGCAAAACAGACGGCGTTTGTGGGAACCCGTCGCAGGTGTCTTTTGCGTCCCGCAAGGGCAACGCTTGCGCCCTGACCCATCCGACCTTTACCTCAGCCAATGGCTCACCGCCGAGATGAGCCCCGATGAAGTAGCGGAACTGCGAGCGTCTTTGGAAACTGCCGCCCGCCAATCGCCCCTCGCTTTCTGTCAAGCCATCCAAAACTTGCTCGCTCAAAAAGGCATGACGCCCGTCGCCTCAACTCGCTTGGAAACCCTTGAGCCTCCTGCCGCCGCTTTCAAGCCAAGTTTTTGGGTCATCGGAGAACCCTCCTACGACCGCACCCTCCTTGACGACTTGGAACGCCTTCGTTCCCTCAATCCGTCGGGCACCGCCCTTGACTTCCTCTTTCGCCCACCCGCAATGGCAACGCCATCCCTTGACGATGTGTTGCTGGCACTGGCGAACCCTATCGCCCCCACGCTCAGCCAAGCCATCGCCCTCGCCCACGCGATGCGTCAACCCCTCACCGTCATCACGGGTCCGCCGGGCACGGGCAAAACGCGCCTCATCGTTGGGTTGATCATTCATGGCTTGTTGACAGGAAAATCGGTTTTGCTGGCAAGCCGAATTAACCGCGCCGTAGATGCGGCGGTGGAACTTGCCGAACGGTTGATGGGCAAAGGATGCCTTTTGCGCACGGGCAACGAGCAAGTCCGCACCGAGTTGGCGCAAACGATTGGCGAACTTTTAGACCGAACAGAGTGGACAAAGGACGGCGAATTGTTTTCGTCCTTGCCCCAAAGCCTATGGCGTTTGCCTTCTTCGGAAAAGTCGCCGGAAAACCTTCAACGCAGCGCCGACCAATTGGCAACCCTTTGTCAGCACCTCAATAGGTTGGCGCGAAAACTTCGCCCCTTCGGTTTGCGACCTGCCGAAGGGAAGTGGCGGCGGTTTTGGTGGCAAGTGCGATGGCACCTTTTTGCGGGAGAGCGACGCTGGCGCGCTTTCCGAACCGCTTGGCAACAAGCCGAAACACTTCTGGAGCAATTGGAGGGCGAATGGCTGCCTGAAGTTCGCCAAGTTCAATGCCTCTTGCTGCATCAGCGTTTGTCCGAATTGCTCCGTCGTGGGCGTGAAGCGTTGCAAAACTTGCTGACCGCCTTAAATGACCGTCGGGTTCGCCCGAAAGCCTTTGAGAGTTTAATTCGCTTGGGCTTTCCTATCGCCGTCTCCACCCTTTCCGTCGGTCAAAACTTCCCCCTCAGTGCGGGCATGGTGGATTTGCTCATTGTGGACGAAGCGTCCTCTTGCGACCCTGCTTCTATCTTGCCATTGCTCTATCGCGCCAAGCGAGCCGTCATCGTCGGCGACCCCAAGCAATTAGACCATGTGACAAAGGAGCGTTGGAAAAATGTCAAGCCCATTCCTCAACTTCGGTCCGCAAAGGGTGAACCGGTTGAAGCGTCCTTTGGCACTTCCGCTTTCAACCTCATCCATCGCCTCGTGGACGAACAAACTTTCTGGCTCACCGACCACTTCCGCTGCCCTCCGCCCATCATCGCTTTCTCTAACGACTCCTTTTACGGTGGGCGTTTGCGCATCCACACCGTCGCCCACGAAGCGCAACCCATCGTCGTGCAACGGGTTAACGGTCTGCATCGGGAGTGCCAAAACAGCCTCACCAACCCTGCCCAATTGCAAGCGGCGTGGGATTGGCTACTCCTTTGGGCGCAGCAACATCCCCAACGCTCTTTGGGCTTGGTGGCGCCTTATCGGGCGTTTGTTGACGATGCGATGGAGCAATTGCAATCTGACGAAAGGTTGGCGCCCTTGCGGGAGCAATGGGAACGGGAGCAACTGATCATCGGCACCGCCCACCGATTTCAGGGCAGCGAAGTGGACTACCTCGTCTTCGCCACCGTTGCTGGCGACAACGCCACTGACCGACATCGCCGTTGGGTGGAGTTTCCCAACCTCTTCAATGTCGCCATCACGCGGGCGCGCCGCCAACTGGTCATTTTAGTTAGCCCCGTTTTTGAGAAGCGGTTGGTGCTTACCCAACGGTTGTTGCGGGCGACGCTTGTTGCCTTGCGCGACTTGCCCGACCTCAACCGCTCCTTCGCCCAACAAGTTTCCGACGAACTCAATCGCTTGGGAATCCCGCACCGTTTGGGTTGCAGTTTTCACGGCGACCTTGTTGATTTGCTGGACGAAGGCGAAGAACCGCGATGGGGCGCGCTCCTTTGCGGTTGGGACGAAGCGATGGCGATGACGCCTTTGGAGTTCATGGCACTGTGGGAGCGACGGAAGATGCTCCGACGGCGCCGCCTGCAAGTCCGCCTCGTCTTCCCGCCCGACTTTGATGAACTATTAGCCACCTTGCTCCCCTTGCGCCGCCCTAAAGTCCCGCTGACGACACCATAACCTCGCCGAATTCCCTGAACTCACGCCGTCGCAAGCCTTCCAAGTCCAACTCGCCTGTGGACGGGTCAAGGCGAATTTCCCACTGCTCCATCGTTCGGGCGCCGATGATGGCATCCAACCGTTGCCCATCCACCTCGCCCAAATCAGCGACAGGAACGGCATCGGTGAAGAAACTCAGACCTTCAATGGCGCCCTCAATCAAGCAGACTTCCGTGATCTCAATTTCCTGCCCACCCAAAGCGACGCGGATGGGATATGCCACCCGTCGCCTCGGCGCCTGCGACACCAACTCCGCCCGCACATAGGAGTAGTTGGCGCCCGTGTCAAAGAGCACCGTCGCCTCTTGCCCCTCAATCTCTATTTGCTTGACGATGCGTCCCATCGTCCATCACCTCGCAAGGCAACCAAAAGATTGCCATTAGACAAACCGCATCGCTAAACTCCCTTCAGCATCCCTCGTTCCTCACGGCTCCATTCCGACCCCGACGACGAAGGGCGTTTTGGGCAGCGGAGTTTTTGTGGCGGTCAGTTGAAGGCAGTAGTTTCCGGGCGGCAACGGCTCGCTCACGGTCAAAGTCAAAGGTGGCGCATTCGCTTTCTGCTGCCAGCGCCGTTGAGGTTGAGTTTCCTGCCAAAGCGTCACCATAAAATCGCCATCACCGCCTTCCCAACCGACGACAATTTTCACAGGCGACGGGCGCACCAAAGCGAACCGATAAACGGGTGAACTTTGACCGCTTGACAGTGTTCCCACGATCTCCCGCCGCATGACCATCCTTTTGCCTGAAAGCAACCCCCCTTCTTTGCGCTCGCCCAAAGCCCCAACTTCAACGGGACGGTTGATTTCTTCCGCCACTTGTTGCGATAACCGCATCGTCAAAGGGCGAATGGCAAGGAATTCAATCAGCCGCCGCTCAATTTCCGTCAGTTGCGCTTTGTTGTGGAAACCAGTATAAATGACGAAGCCCCTACCATAGGGAAATGAAAGCACGATAGGCGAGTCTCGGTATAACCCGTAAGTGCCACGAAGGTAAACACGCACTTGAGTTGATACACCCAAGACGGGAAAGCAACACGCAGCATTCAAGGTCAGCGGCACGGTATTGGTGCCAAGGAAAGCGGCGAGTGCCTCATCCGTGACTGACGCTGTAAGTGATTGAGATGTGCAGTCATAATTGCCAAAAGTCACGAAGCCAGGAAAGGATTTATTGATGAAAGTAGCAGCATGACAGGAACCGTAAAGCACTCCACCGTTTTCAACGAACTGACGCAAGTTTCCCGATGCTTTCGTTGGGTGTCCAGGAACGCCTAAAAAGCTAAGCAGCTCTAAGCAATCAAATGCACAGTTGATGAACACTAAGTCAAAGTCGTGCAGTTTGGGGGAACTGAGATCGTCAAAGCGAATTTCATCATAGCGAAAGCCCATACCCGCCAGGATAGAACCGATGTCATCAAACTCTTTTGGCGTGACAGCAAGGCGCAAGGGGCGTTGTTGCCATCAGCGGGAAAAGTCGGGGGACGGTGGCGTCGGCGTGACAACCGTCGCAAGGCTTTGACCGCTTCGTCCCATCCATTGCCCCAAACCGTAACTGATGCCTAAACAAAGAAGCAAAACGCCAAGTGCCGTCACGACTTGCTTTAGCCATTGACCGACCGTTTCTTTCGGCAAATCCAGCGGCACAAAAGGCTTGCCACAATTTCGGCAGAACTTGGCATCTTTGCGGTTGGGCGCATAGCAGGCGGAGCAAAGGTAAACTGCCGATGAACCTGCCCGCAACCGATAGACAAGGCGTGTGTTGCCCACTTGAACGACATCGTTGTGGCTCAACTCCTTGACAGGCACTGTTTGACCATTGACGATGACCGTTGCGCTGCCGATGGGAGCGATGCGATAACCTGCGCCTGTCCATTCCAAAGTCGCATGGCGTGGTTCAATTTGGCGGTCGTAGTAAATGGGAATGTCGCACCTTTCGTCACGACCGATGGTCAAGCGTGGTTTGTCAAGGATGAACTCTTTGCCTTCCAACTTTCCCGAAGCGACTTTCAGCGTCGCCCCTGCAAGGAAACGCTCAACAAGCACTGAAGCGCTCCCGATAAGTGTGCCCATCAGAACCCAAGCGATGCCCCGACAGGTAGGATCAGGCAATTGAGTTAGGGATGGCAATAGGGCGAAAAAGAGACCACCAAGCCCCGCACCGATGCCACCGCCTAAGCCTGCCCGCAATGCCCCAACTAATGAGCCTCTCGCTATCCCTTGTGAAGAGCCTAACACAAATCCGAAAATCGCCCATCCGAACGGGCGTGCCAGTAACTCAGAGAACCGAAGGAGTTGATACAGAAATTCGCCCCACAGCAATCCTACTAAGCCGCCAATAGCGCCCAAAGCCGATGCAAGGATGGGAAGCCACCAACGGCGGGCAACTATCCAGTGACCGATGCCCAAACAAACACCAAGCAAAGCGCCCGTGACTAAACCGTAACCTGCATCCAAAGCGAACCTTTGAGCCAGTGACAATTCGCTCGCCAAACCTTTGCCAAAAATCAGTTCCCCCACCAACCACGCTATTAAGCCGCCAAAAGTGCCAGCGAGAGTTACTTGACCCCACCCTCGCATTTTTGTCACCTTTTATGGACTGGCCCTTCGCCATATTGACATTTCTTCCTTGAGCCACTGGTAAGCAGCCCAAATGGCTAAAGCGAAACCTGCGATAGCGCCAAATGTGCCGATCCTGTAGTGAACCATCGTTCGCGCAATAACTCCTACAGCCTCTGTGAATTCGTCCGAAGGCGTTGTTTTTGTCGGTGTTGTCATCACATAGCGAACCCATATTGCAAGGGCTATAAAACTTATCGAGCCGACGATGCAACTGACGAAGCAATGGGCAGGGTTTCGGAGGAAAAGGGCGACGATACAACTGAGGATGGATATGGCGAGCAATATCCTAAATTCCGTCTTGCCACCTTCAAGGATGTCTAAGCCGGTAACTTTCATCTCCCCGCACGAGACAAGGGGCAGGATAGTCAAGGAAATGATTGCGATAATTGCGCCAATGCGCATCAGTGTGCGTCTGTTGGCTAACAGCGCCTGAAGAGGATGAAGGGAAAAGATGATTTGCTGTGGATGGTAAGTTGGGTGAGGGACGCCGATTACCCGATGAATCAACTGACCACAATTGGGGCAATTGACGAATTGTTGTGATGGGTCTGCGATGTAAAAGTAGGCTTTGCATGCAGGACACCATTCCCGAGCGCCACCAACGACAGGAGGTGGAGTCACCTGTGCTGGATAAGGCTGCGCAGGTGTAGGCGGTTGAGCAGGTTGGGGAGCGGATGATGGTTGCATGACAGGTGGTTGGGCTGGCGGTTGGGGCATTGGCTGTTGCGGTGAAGGCTGTGGCATTGGCGGTTGGGGCGCAGGCATCGGTGCGGGAGGCTGAATCAGCATCGTTTGACCTTTCAATCCCGCCAGAAACTCTTCTACATTGTTGAACCGTTGCTCCTTGCGCAATGCCATCGCTATCATAATCGCCTGCTCCACTTGTTGAGAAACTGCTGCATTAACTGAACGAATTGGCTCCAATGACGGTTGACCTGCCATCTCCCGCTGCAACCGTTCTGTCGCATCAGGTGGCACTTTGCCCGTCAACAGGAAATACATCGTCGCCCCTAAACTGTAAATGTCGCTGCGGACATCTGTTTCGCCCGTCGCCAGATATTGCTCTGGTGGCGAAAAGCCCGGCGTTACGCCTCTTGCCCCTGTCGCCGTCTTTTGACCTGCCCCACCAACTTTGGCAATCCCAAAGTCCACCAAGTAAACCTTCCGTTCCCTGCTCACCAAGATGTTCTGTGGCTTAATGTCACGGTGAAGGATGGGCGGATTTTGCCGATGCAAATAAGCGACGGCATCAAAAACAGGCTCCATCACCCGCAGAGCACTGAGTGGTGTCATCGGTCCATTACGATTGACTACTTCCCAAGCGCTCACGCCGTCAATGAACTCCATGACAAGGTAATATCGGTCAGTGCCGAACTGTTTGAACCAGTCAAAGGCTTTGGGCAAGGCAGGGTGGGAGAGGGTTGCAAGGAGTTTCGCTTCCGTCTCAAATTGCTGGACGATGGCAGGATTAGTTTGCAGCAACTCCTTGACGGTGACTTTTCGGTTGCTCAAGCGCTGGTCAAAGGCAAGGTAAACGGCACTAAAGCCGCCGAAGCCGAGAACCTGAAAGACTGTGTAGCGGTTGTTGAGGACAGTGTTTTTGGCAAGGAGTGGGATGGACGGTAATGGGGAACCGCAGTGGATGCAACTGCGGGCAGTTAAAGTGTTGTTCTGACTGCATTTCGGGCACATTTGCATCGGTCGGGCAGCACTTCCCTGCACCATGCACCATCACCCGCCCCAAAATCGTGTTTCACTAAATTTTGAAGCATCACCTTTGCAAGCGTTATTGGGATAGAAAACCTTCATGCCCTTTACGGCATCCGCCCCCTTAGCAGTTGCACGAACGGATGTTGACCTGTTACGCCCATGTAAGCACCGATAGCGGCGTTGATGAGGGTGAGGGCTAATCCGAGGGAGCACAGGACGATGCCGACGACACCCAAAGTGCGATTGCCTTTCAAGTAAGCCTGAATGCCTAAGACCAACCCAACGATGCTGACGGGGCAACCGCAAAGGGGAATGCACCATGCGATCATGCCCAACGCACCCAAAACGACAGAGCCAATGCTCAGCCCATCGGTAGGTTGCTCCTCGCTGGGTCGCCTTCCCTGCACCATGCACCATCACCCGCCCCAAAATCTTGAAGCACCACTTTCGCAGGTGTCAATGACGATAAGCGGGAAACGAATTGGAGCACCATTCAGTGCCGATACCAATCTTCCACTGGTCGGCGCAAATCGTAAGTCGGTAAAGGCTCACCGCCAGCATCTTTGACGACGAGTTCAAACAGTCGCTTCACGATTTCTGGGTGCTGAGATGCGATGTCCTTATCCTGCTTTGGGTCAACCTGAAGGTCGTAAAGTTTCGGTTCAGTTCCGTCGTTTCGGCAAATCAGCGCATACCGTTCATTGCGAACCCAAACGAAGTTGTTGAAGGCGGTGGTTATGTGATTCAAAGCGCCCCTCATCCCTTCAACCGCGCACAGCCGTTGACTTTCAGAAAACTTTCACGCCCACTTTTGCCCATGAACGCAGCCACCAAATCAAGTCGCTCCAAGGGCGTGGGTTGTCGTCGGTTTCAAAAGCGCCGAAAACGGCGACAATGGGTTCGGGCGTTTTGCGTGTCCACCCTTT
>Ga0081478_137486_pt1 | contig 19630 bp, 19 predicted proteins | sample OctSprmetagenome_FD_70983 | JGI IMG/M metagenome (GOLD analysis project Ga0081478, IMG submission 70983) | Hot spring and microbial mat streamer communities from Octopus Spring Streamers, Yellowstone National Park, USA - T=80-84 v2 (version 2) | ecosystem: Environmental > Aquatic > Thermal... | reverse complement strand
CCGAAGCCGTTCGAAAGTTCACCGAAAAAGTCGCACAATTTCCCGAAGTGAAAGTCGTGAAGGTGAACTCCTGCGAGGACTATGTTGACTTGTGGGTCGTGGTTGAAGCAAGTAGCCGAGCAGTGATGACGCGAAAAATCGTGGACATTTTCTTTGAGACTTTGGCGCAGTTCCCAAACCTGTTCCTTGACCTGATGGTTACAGACAGCGAGTATCCGACTAACAGCATTGAGGTCTATCGGAGGGTGTGAGGAAATGCCAACGGTTAGCGAGCATATAGCGAAGGCGGAAGCCTTTGAACGAGTGCCGGCAATCTTTGACGAGGGTAATCCAGACCACTGGGACTGGATCGCCGTTGTCGCTTTTTATGCGGCTTTGCATTGGGTTGACGCTTATTTGGCGACGCAAGGTCGCCACCCACAAAATCATCGGGAACGGCAAAATGCTTTTGCTTTCCTACCTATTCGCAGCGACTACGGTGAACTGTATGTAGTCAGCCGTCAAGCCCGATACGAAGGTGGTCACATTGATTACCGCGAAGCCGTAAGAATGCGCGACCAACTTTTGCCAATAATTCGCCAGTGGGTTCAAGGTCAGTTAAGGGGTGTGCCTTGATTTGGGTCAAAACTCGGTCAAACTTTTGCCGTCAAAATGAAAAATGCCTTGACAGGCAAGGAGGGAACGAAGAATGTGGATTGGACGAATTTTGCTTTGGGCTGCGATGTTGGCAGCGCTCGTTGCCGCTCTCAAATACTGGCAGGTTGAAAAGAGTGCGAGGTGCGAAGTGCGGGGTGCGGGGTTGAAGGATTTGAGTTTGAGGCGAGCGCGCTTTTGGTTTCTGCTGACTGGTGGCTTGATTTTTGCGACGATGGTTTATCTTTGGTGGCTCATCATGACCGAGCGATATGAAGTTGCCTATGTGCACGATTACACCGACAGGTCGCTTGAGCCTTTGTATCGTTTCGCCGCTTTTTGGGGAGGGCAAGCAGGCACTTGGATTTTGTGGGCTTTCTTCACTGTCCTTTGGGGCTTTCTGGTCTGGCGATTCGCCAAGCCATACGAACCGGCAACCCTTGCAATCATGAGCGGTCTGATTTTCCTGCTCCTTCTGCCAGCAGCCATTGAAGACCCGTTCCGCATCGTCCATCCCGGTGCGACAGACGGTCGCGGTCTCAACCCGCTTCTGCACAACTTCTGGATGGCAATTCACCCGCCAAGCATGTTCTTGGGTTATTCGTCTATGGGCTTGCCTTTCTCTTTGGCATTGGCTGGTTTGTGGCGGAAAGACTGGCACGGTTGGACGAGATATAGTTTACCTGCTGCATGCTTCGCTGTGGCAGCCTTAGGCTTGGGCATCTTTCTCGGCGGTGTTTGGTCATACGAAGTTTTGGGCTGGGGAGGCTATTGGGCGTGGGACCCTGTTGAGAACGCTTCCTTCATCCCTTGGCTTGGTTGCGCTTCATTGATGCATTTGCTTGTCTTCCAAAGGACAACCAAAAGCGCAGCGAGGGCTGTGACCTTTTTGGCGCTCCTGACTTTCTTGACAACCTACTATGCCACTTTCGTCACCCGCAGCGGCTTCATTCAGTCCGTCCACAGTTTCGGCACTTCACCGATAACTTGGTGGATTTTGGGCATCATGTTGGGGCTGGCAGCAGTTTCCTTTGGGTTGTTCTTCTTGAGGTTGAAGCAAGTGCCCGTTCGGGGCGAGGGGCGAGGGACGGGGGACGGGAAGGAAGGTAAGCCCGTCGTTGAGAGCGTGACGAGTTTGAACACTTTCCTTTATGCTGGAGCCGTTGTGCTGTTTCTGTTTGGGGCATTGGTCTTCGCTGGTTTGTCGTTGCCTTGGCTGACATTGGTGGGCAAGGCTTTGGGATTGACTGAAGTCGGTGAGGTGGCTGTTGACCGAACCTTCTACGACAAAGCGAGTTTCCCCTTTGCTTTGGTCATGTGCCTTCTGTTAGCTTTCTTCCCGTTGCTGGTTTTTGTTCAGCGAAAGAGTGAGGAAGAGCGCAAAGAGTGGGTGAAAGCGACTCCGTGGTTGGTCACTAACATCGCATTATTGACGGCGTTGTTGGCATTCCTGTTCGGCGTTCGCTACCCGATTTCTCTCGTCTTGATAGGTGTTGCGTCCACTTGTTTGGTCGCCAACTTCTACGCCCTTTATCTCCGAGCCAGAAAAAGCCCGTTGACGGTTGGCGCTTACATTGCCCACATCGGCTTGGCACTTTTCGTTCTGGGAGTTGTCGGTTCTGAGTTGCACGACAGCGCCCGGCAATTGGTCATCACCGCGGGAGGGCACAGGATGGCTCACGGTTACTTGTTCACTTACACTGGCATCCACGAGCGCCCTGACGGAAAGATAGAGGCTCGTTTGGAGGCTTATCGGATGGACGAGCATTCCAACCCTGATGCGAAGCCCGAATTTGTAGCGACCACAATCTTTTGGGACACAAAGTTTGGGCTCGTCCGTGTCCCCTTCATCAAACGCTATCTGACCCACGACATCTACATCGAGCCCATTGAACTTCAAGGCGCAGAAGCGCCGGGCACGATAACGCTGATGAGGGGCGAAGAGAGGAAAGCGGGAAAGTGGAGCATCAAATTCGTCCGATTCCACTTGGGTGGTGAACGCATGGAGGGCGGGATGCCAAGCAAAGTTGGAGCGGTAGTTGAACTCAACGATGGCACGAAGACATACACCGTCACGCCCTATTGGGACTTGAACGAGGGCACTCAACACGAGGCGAAAATCCCTGAGAAAGGCATCACGGTCTCTTTGGAAGGCATGAACGCAGAATCCCGCTCGGTGACCTTGAGAGTTGAGGGAATTGAGGGTCTGCACGGGCAACCGGGCTTCATCGTTGTCAATGTCCAAAAGAAACCTGCGGTCAACTTGGTTTGGCTCGGGGCGCTTTTGGTCCTTCTGGGTTCGTTGCTTGCGGGCATCAGGAGGATGAGGGAAGCCTTGAAAGCGCAGGCTGAAATTTCTGTTCGGGACGAGGGGCGTGGGACGAGGGACGAAAAGATAGAACCAAAAGCCCGAAAAGCCAAAAAAGTGGCTGCGTGAAAGTGAGTGCAAAGTGCTGAGGTGCCAAGCCAAAGGCTGCAATCCTGACGGTATCAGAACGCTATCCTCGGATTTGATGCTTGCTGTTCGCCACTTAACCTTCTTCCTTCACTGCCAACGAGGTGATCGGCGGTAACGGTTCCCGTCCGCTCGCTCCACCAAGCCTTTAAGTTCAAGCAGTGTCAAGGCTGAAAGGACATCACCTGCGGTCAATTGACTTTCTCGGACGATATCGTCAGCATGCTTCCATTCACTCGTCAAAGCAGACCAAACCCTTGTTTCGTTCGGCGATAGGTCGGGCAACTTGAGTTGCCCTCGCGGAGATGTTGCGGCAGTTCGTTCAGCCTTAGGGGCAGCCTTAATTCCGAGTTCGTCAAGCATGTCAGCGACGGATGTGAAAACCCTCGCGCCCTCCCTCAAAAGCCTGTGGTTGCCTTCAAAACTCGGTTGGTCAACGGGACCAGGGACGACGAAAACATCCCTGCCTTGTTCCGCTGCCCAATCGGCAGTTATCAACGCCCCGCTATTGATCGGCGCTTCAACAATGACCACAGCAAGGCTCATCCCGCTAATCAGCCTGTTGCGTTGCGGGAAGTGCCAAGCCTGAGGCTTTGTGCCCAAAGGAAACTCTGTCAAGAGCGCTCCATTTTCGGTGATGCGTCGGGCGAGTTCTTTGTTGCTCCGCGGGTAAATCACATCCAAGCCGCAACCGAGAACAGCGAATGTCCGACCACCAGAATCCAAAGCACCTTTGTGAGCAGATGTGTCAATTCCCTCAGCCAAACCGCTAACGACTGTGAAACCCGATGTAGCGATTTCCGAAGCGATGCGATAGGCAACTCGGCGACCGTAATCTGAGGGTCTTCTCGTGCCGACAATTGCAATTGCCTTTTCGTCGCTCGTTTCCACCGTGCCCAACACATACAGGCACGGTGGCGCATCGGGCAGCCGTCGCAACAAAGGCGGGTATCGCTCGTCAAAGATTGTCAAAATCCAGCCTCCCATCCGTTCAAGTTTCCACAAGTCTCGTTCAGGTTGGGCATCTTTTTGGGCTTGACGGATTTTGCTCAAGTGGAGTTCGGAGAAGCCGTGAAGTCTCAAGATGGTGCTGTCCGATGCCGAGAAAATCGCTTCGGGCGAACCGAAGGCGTCAAGCAGTTGCCGCTGCCTTTGAGGCGATAGACCTGTTCGGTTCAGCCTTATCCAAGCGAGGATTTCCTCTGGGCGCATCCGAGACAGCGCCTCCCTTCACTGAGGCTTCTCTTTAGGTTTCTCCGACTTGCCTTGCCCTTCAGGCAGCGACGGCGCTTCAATGATTGGGAGGCTCTCGACTTGAAGTTCCGAAGCAGGCAAGGCTGCCCTCGTCAAGGAAAGGAGTTTCTCTGTCAAATCAGCCAATCGCATCTCATGTTGGCGGTGGGTTTCAATCAGTTGCTCTTGCAAGCGGGCGAGTTGCTGTTTGGTCTGTTGGAGTTCTGTTTGGGTTTGGCTCAGCGTTCGCAATCGTTCCCGAACGCCTTTCCGTCCCATCCACCACCCGATGATCCAGCCTAAAATGGCAGCGCCGCCTGTGCCATAAAGGACAAGTTCCCAAAGGCGGACACTGATGGCAAGGGTCTGCAAGTCCCATCGCGAGAGAAATGTCAAGTTGCGCCACAAGTAAAGGGTCACCATTTTCGTCTGCGAGTCAAAGAACGCTGCCGCCGTGTTGATGAAAGCGAAATAGGCAGCGTAAATGATCAGCACGACCACCAACACGAACCACAAAAACGAACCCATTTTAGCCCCTCCTTGTCCCTGCGTTTTTCTCCGAATTTGACCTCGGCATCACGCCAATTATAAGCCACCCGCAAATTGTTCGCTTCACATCGCTTCAAAAAGTTGTCTGTCCAAACTTCGGTAAGTGATTGCTTCTGCGATGTGGCGGGGTCTGATAGTTTCGCTCCCCTCCAAGTCAGCGATTGTTCGGGCAACTTTCACGATTCGGTCATGGGCTCGTGCGGACAAACCGAGGGATTGAATGGCGGAGCGCAAAATCTCTTTTGCGTCGGCGTCCAGAACGCAAATTTCCCTTATCGCCCTCGGCGGGATTTGAGCGTTGCAGGAAATGGGAAGCCCAAGCCTCTCAAACCGCTCCCTTTGCCTCTCTCGGGCACGCAAAACCCTTGCCCTAATTGACGCCGAGGGTTCACCAGCACCGGGCTCCAAAATCTCTTCCGCCGTCAACCGAGGGACTTCCAAGTGAATGTCAAATCGGTCAAGCAAAGGTCCAGAAATCCGCCGCCTGTAGTTTCGGATTTGCTGGGGCGAGCATTGGCATTTTCTGGTGGCGTCAGTTGCGTAACCGCAAGGGCACGGGTTCATCGCAGCCACAAGCAGAAAGTTTGCTGGGAAAGTGACGCTGTGGGTTGCTCGTGAGACAGTGACCGTGCCTTCTTCAAGGGGCTGGCGCAACGCTTCCAAAACATCTCGGTGAAATTCTGGCAGTTCGTCCAAAAACAAAACGCCATGATGGGCGAGGGAAATTTCGCCCGGCTTGGGGAAAGAACCTCCACCTATCAGACCTGCAGCCGAAATTGTGTGGTGCGGGGCTCGGAAGGGACGCTCAGTCATCAAACCTTGTCCCTTCGGCAATTTGCCAGCGACGCTGTAAATTTTCGTGACCTCAAGGGCTTCAGAAATTGTCAAGGGAGGCAAAATCGTCGGCAACCTTCGGGCGAGCATCGTTTTGCCTGCACCGGGCGGACCAACCATCAGCACTGAATGTCCTCCAGCCGCAGCGATTTCCAGCGCTCGTTTAGCGCTCTCCTGCCCCTTCACTTCGGAAAAGTCAACGCTGTAACGGGGCTCTTCCAGTTCAATTTTCGGGGGCTTCTGAGGTTCAAGTTCGCCCAGAACCGCTTGAACTGCTTCAGGCAAACTGCCGACGCCGAAAACCGATAAGCCATCAACTATCGCTGCTTCAGATGCGTTGTCGGAGGGGACGATTAACTTGGAGCGGCGTTGCTGTTTCGCTTCTAAGGCAATCGCCAAAACTCCATTCACGGGGCGGACAGAGCCATCCAAAGAAAGTTCGCCCAAAACCAAAGTTCCTTCGGGAAGGGAAGGCAGTTGTCCTGTAGCCAGGAGAATTCCCAGAGCGATCGGCAGGTCAAAGGCAGGACCTTCCTTTCGGACATCGGCAGGGGACAAGTTGACAGTTATTCTCTTGCTGGGGAAGTCGTAGCCGCAGTTTCTGATGGCGGCGCGAACTCTTTGGGAACTCTCCTGAACAGCCTTATCAGGCAGTCCCACAATCGTGAGGGATGCGTTGCCAGGAGATATGTCAACTTCCACTCGGACGAGATAAGGCTCCAATCCCCAAACGGCACCGCTTTCCAAAACCGCAAGCATTTCGGCATCACCGCAAAAATTTTGCCACCAACTTTGACAAACCAACCACAAAGCAAAGCGCACTTTGTGAGGGGACAATGTGGCGGTTCCGTCCGTTACAGGGCTTGGAACTGGTAACATTGGGAGATTGCAGCGAAGCGAAGTTCTCGTTGAGCGCAACTTAGGAGCGGGGGCGGGAGATTGGGAGATGAGTCATGTGACGGATGTGCCTCTTAACTGCCGGTGCCTTTTGGCGTCAGCGTGTAAACGACTCGGTTGCCTTTGACTTCGCCCTCAATGGGCTCAAGGTAACCGTTGCGCGAACGGACCCATCGCCCTGTCCGCATCAAAGTCACGCCGTTTGGTGCTTCCACTCGGAAAGTCTGTTGGCTATCACCCAACTGCACAATTGCTGTGTTGCCGCTCACAGTGATTTTGCTTGCACGCTGACCGTCAAAGGCTATTGCAGGGAAGCGAACCAACAAACTTTCAACATTCCCTTCAACTTCCGCCGTCACCCTGACCTGTTCGGGCGTCAACTCGTAAGTCTCCAGAACTGCTTGAACTTGTGGGCGATTGAGTTCGTAGCGGACAGTGAACGAAACCCGTTTCGGGTTTTCTTCGCGAACCGTTACGCTCGCGCGGACGACTTGCTTTTGTCCCAAGCCTGCCAATGGTTGCCATCTGTCATCCTCTCGCCACGCAATTCCGACCGCTAATGGTTCGTCTTTGATTGCGGCGCCGTCTGTTGGACCGACCAACGGCTCAACTCCAAACTTGTGCACCCTCAAAAGCCCTGTGCTGTTGTAGTTAGGGTCGGCTGCGGTGTCAATTTCCACATACAGCCCGCCTGCGTTGGCGATGACTTTGTGGAAGTCAGGTAGGTGGACGACGAAGCCACTGATCTCCGCAGGGCAAACTCCTGCAGGAATAGTTTCATCCGCAAAAAGCCAAGCAGTTGCCAGCATGCTGGCAGCGAGCAAGTTGTATTGCGAGTGGAACGAGTATCCTTCAAAGCCATGCCTGAGTGCTGGGTCAAAACGGTTCTTGACAATCCACAACTCGCCCGAAGGGCGAATCCATCGCTTGATTGATTGCAACGCTAAAAATGCTGCCCGCCTAAAGGCTCTTGCTGCCGGCTCATTCCCTTCCCTGCGTTTGCGGCGAGCCCAAATCTCGTAGGTGACGCACTGCATCGCTTCGTTCCATTGATGCTGAGCGCTCCTGCCACCTGTCGGAAGTTCGCCGCACGGGGACTGGATGAGCAAGTATGTCCATGCAGCCCGCTCCAAAAGTTCGTTCAAAATTTCCCTGTGCTTGCCATCGTAACCTCGTTCCACCATGGCGGCAAGGAAATGTCGCGGAAAGTGGTCGTATGCCATCGGGACATTTGGGTCGCGATACAAACCTTCAGCGGTGAAATTAGGCAACTGTGCTTCAAGGTGGCGTTCAACGAAACTCAAGTCCGTGAAACCTGCTTGGTGGCGCAGAAACTCGCCGGCGATGGCGACGACATTCCAGTTGTGAACTGAACCCTTGCTGCCCCGCAGGACATCGCGGTAAGCCTTGTAAGGGTCAATGGCGCTCAAAAGTTGCTCCCATCGCTTGCGGCGCTCACTTGGGACGAGTTCGCGCAAATGCTCGTAAGCGAGCATGGCAGGGAAGGTAAAGAAGTCGCCGTGTCGGTCTGCGGGATTCGCTTCTGCAAGTTGTCGCAAAGCGCACTCCAACGCTGCCGCAGCGCTTTCAAGCAAATCTGAACGCTGACCACTTACGACCAAAACTGTTGCCGCCCACGCATAACAGGGCGTGCTGTATTGGACTTCACGGTGGACAAAGGGGTCAACGATGCGACCGTCAGGGGCTTGAAAGTGTCGGAAGTAACTGACGATGCCGTTGATGACCGCAAGGTATTCGGTTCGGCTGAAATGAGTTGAAGTTTGCGATTCCGCTATCAACGGCTGCAAACGAGACACTTGCTCACGAAGCGAGAAAGACGGCAACACCGCTAACGCAATGAGTCCGACTATCCAACTTATCCCCATCTTCGGAATCGTCCTTTCAGGTTCAATTTCTGTCGTTAATAGCCTGTTTGGGCTTCAGAGGGGGTTGGCGTTGGAGGTCCGCCTCCGGGACTTGCGGTGCGACTTCGCCAGACGAAAATGCCGATTGCAATAAGGATGACGAGAACAACTATGACCACCGCCATCCACAAAGGCATTTCCCTTCTCATTTCGCAGACCCTCCTTCATTGACGCCTCGCCTCAATTTGTCTCCACAGCGGGAGGAGCAGGGTAAATTGCTCCTCCCGTCGTTACAATTCAATTTTGCCCGCACCAAATTCCAGCAGTGGATGACCCACCACCAGATGTGTTCGTTGGGTTGCAACCAGCGCCAATAGCAGTTTGGTTGCGGATGTCCATTTGACCTTTTTCAAGTGCTGGAACCCAAGCAGCGCAGTCAAAAGGAGGCACCTTTTGCCATTTAGCGTGTCCGTCAGCAAAGATAAAGTTCAAGCCCTCCATGTGGTGCGCCCCTAATCGCCCCGATCCATGCCTTGAGTCAACATTCCAGCGGTTATGGAACATAGCGTGCCACGCCCACCTGCAGGCTGAATTCGCCATATGTCCAGTCCAGGGAAGCGAAGTCGGTGGGTCATTAAGTGCAGCCTCACGGGGCGGCCAATTGTCGTTTTCCGCCATCATAACAGTTGTTGCTGGTTCTTTGACTCTCGGAATCGGTTTAGGCGGCCAATTGTCCCATCCACCCATAACATCGGAGTTGGAAAGCCAACCCGTTTTGAGGGCTGGAATTTTCGCAACCCATTTTAGCGCCCTTCTTTTTTGGCGTCAATAGTCCCAGAGGGTGCTAAAAACGAACCATGCTACGGACTTCAGTCCGTAGTTGATGACGGAAAAACTAAGCGCCGACTTAGAATGGGACGAGGGGCGTGGGACGAGGGACGGAATGAAATGGGAGGGCAAGGCTCCTGCCGAGCCGAAACGGCAGCGAATGGCGAGTAGCGAGTGGCGAATAGTTTTGGAGGGCAGTGCTTCTGAACTGCCGAAAATTTTCGGCGCATTAGGAGATGCGCCCTCCAGTTTTGCCAATCTTTGGAGGGTTAGGCTCCTGCCCGACCGAAGGTGAATAAATCGGGAGGGCGAGGCTCCTATTGAGTTGAAATGGCAGCAAATAGCGCCTGGCGATTAGTAAAACGGCAGCGATTGGCGAATAGCGATTGGCGACTGGTAAAACGGCAACGAATGGAGATTGGCGAACGGTTAGATGGCAACGAAATAGCGAAGGTAGCGTTGGGGCTTATCCCTGACGGCGGTTAAACAGCGTAGCGGCGGCGTCGCAAGGTGTCCAAAGTGACCGCTGAGACGACGACAGCGCCGATGACAACCTCGTGCCAAGGCGGTGGCACATTCCAGAAGAGCAAACCGTTCTTCAACACGCTCATGAAGAGCGCTCCGAGCAAAGTCCCCCAAAGCGTCCCTTGCCCGCCCATCAAACTCGTCCCGCCTATGACGACCGCAGCGATGACATACAACTCCCAAGCGACGCCAACATTTGGGTCACCTGAGTTGACATAAGCCGCTGTCAAGATTCCTGCAATGGCAGCCAAACTTGACGATGCAGCGTAGCAAACGAACCTGACGAAATCAACGGGGACACCAGCGAGCCTTGCCGCTTCAAGGTTCCCTCCGACAGCGAATACATAGCGCCCAAACCTCATCCGATAGATGACGAGCCCTGCGACGGTTGCAAACACGAGCAAGAGCAGAACGGGAACGGGAAGCCATCCCCAAAGGGATTTTTGACCGATGGCTGAGAACTCGTCTGGTAAGTTGACAATTGGCTGTCCGCCTGTGACCGTCGTGCAAATCACTGTCGCCAAACCGCGAGCAGCGCTCAAAGTGCCCAAGGTGATGATAAAGGGCGGGACTCTCAATTTGGTCACGAAGAAACCATGCCAAATCCCGACCAATGCACCCATCAAAATGACCGCCAAAATCGCCAGCGAAATAGGGAATTTGGCGAAAACGATGAGGTAAGCGACAACCACGCCGCTAAGGGCGACCATTGAGCCGGGCGAAAGGTCAATCCCGCCCGTCAAGATGACCAATGTTTCGCCAATGCCCATGATGCCGAACAAAGCAGCCTCGCGAGTTATCACTTGCAAGTTGTAAGCGTTCAGGAACTTTATGTCGCGCCAAGCAGTGATGGCAACCAAAACACCGATGGCTACCAGAAGTGTTGCCTCTTGGAAGAACCACAACCCTCGTCGCTTCACCCTCGTTTGCCTCCTTTGATGACGGTGCAACAGCAGTTGATTGGGAGCGTGATGCGTAATTCGTAATGCGTAAAGCGTGATGGTGCAAATTTCCCCACTTCTCCGTTTCTCCGCTTCACCGCTTCTCCGTTTCCCCGTTTCTCCATCGAACCTGCGATTTGCGGACGGGTTCGGCTCGGCAATAGCATTGAGTTCCCGCCAAACTGTTCGCCATTCACTGTTCGCTGCTTGCTGTCTATCTCAGCGCTTGAAACCCTTTAAGGCTGCGTTCGGAGCGCTCAAAATTATTAGCACACAACGGCGTGTATTGTAGCGATTGGCAGCCTCAAGATGGCAAACTCATTGTTAGCAAAACTGTTTGGGGAAAGGTGAAGGGAGAGATGGCTGAACTTGAGGACTGGAGGAAACGGATTGACGAAATTGACGAGCAGATTTTGAAGTTGCTCGTTGAGCGGGCTAAGTTGGCTCGGCAAATTGCTTTCATCAAGCAGCAAAACGACTTGCCCCTTTACCATCCAGAGCGCGAGGGGGCAATTTTGGCTCGGCTCAAATCAATCCCTCATGACCCCCTGCCCGACCAAGCAATCAAATCCATCTTCCGCGAAATTTTGTCGGCTTGCAGGGCTGTAATGCGTCCACCGAGGGTCGCCTTCCTCGGTCCGCTCCATTCCTTTTCGCACCTCGCCTGCGAGGAACATTTCGGCTCTTTCGTTGAACCGTTACCCCAGCGGACAATTCACGATGTCTTTCGTGAGACGGAGCGAGGCAACGCCGATTTCGGCATTGTTCCAGCCGAGAACATTGCGGAAGGTCCTGTAGGCGACACCCTTGATGCCCTGCTTCAGACACCGCTGAAGATTGTCGCCGAAATTTTGCTGGAAGTCAACCATTGTTTGCTCTCAAAGGCTCAATCGCTGTCGGAGATCAAGCGGGTTTATTCCCGCGAAATTGCCTTGGCTCAGTGCAAACAGTGGTTAAGCGTCAACTTGCCGCAAGCCGAACTAATTCCCGTTTCAAGCACCGCTGAAGGAGCGGAAAGGGCATCAAAAGAACCGGACGCCGCAGCCGTTGCACCGCGAAGGGCAGCGGACGCCTATGGCTTGCAAGTTCTCGCCGAACGAATCCAAGATGTCCCGTTCAACCTGACCAGATTTTGGGTTTTGGGCAAAAGGTTAACTGCTCCATCGGGCGTTGACAAAACCACCATCGCCTTCTCCGTGCCCCATCGCCCCGGAACTTTGTATCAAGCCCTCAGCGCCTTCGCCCGCCATAACATCAACTTGACGATGATAGCCTCTCGCCCGGCAAGGCATGCGCCTTGGGAGTATGTCTTCTTCGTTGACTTTCAAGGTCACATCCAAGACGAACCCGTTCAAGCGGCATTGAGCGAGTTGGGCAAAGAATGCCTGTTTTTGCGAGTGCTCGGTTCATACCCTGAGGCTGTCGAGGTGCTTTGAAACTTTAGGGAAAAGACCTGACACAGACAAAGTGAGCCAATCCGCTAAAATGAATGCCACACGAAACCTAAGTAGGGCGAGAGGAGAATCGTCAAGGAGGTGGGAGAAGTTGCCTGAGTTCAACCCATGGCAAATGGCGCTACAGCAGTTCCATCAAGCAGCCGATGTCATTGGCTTGGACGACACGATGCGTGATGTCTTGAGCCACTGCCAACGCGAGTTAATTGTGAACTTTCCCGTCCGCATGGATGACGGGAGTATTAAGGTCTTCACGGGTTACCGCGTCCAACACAACGACGCTCGCGGTCCAGCCAAAGGTGGCATTCGCTACTCGCCTGATGTCACTTTGGACGAAATCAGAGCGTTGGCGATGTGGATGACTTGGAAGACGGCTGTCGTCAACATTCCGTTCGGTGGGGCTAAAGGTGGCGTTGCCGTAGATGTTGACAAACTTAGCCCTCGCGAGTTGGAAAACCTGACGCGCAGGTTTGCAACGGAGATAGCCATAATCATCGGACCGAGGCGTGACATCCCTGCCCCCGATGTTGACACCGATGCCCAAGTGATGGCTTGGATTCTTGACACTTACTCGACGCACGCTGGCGAATGGGCAGGTGCAGTTGTGACAGGTAAACCCGTTGAACTTGGCGGTTGTCCTGTCCGAGAGATTGCGACATCCCTCGGTTGCCTTTACACAACGCGCCGACTTTGCCAGAAGTTGGGCATGTCCCTCAAAGGCGCGAGGGTCGCAATTCAGGGCTTCGGCAACGCTGGTCTTTACGCCGCTGTTCTGTTCGCCCAAGATGGTGCGACCATCGTCGCTGCATCGGACACCAGCGGCGGTCTCTACAACCCGAAGGGTCTGGATGTTCAGGAACTTGTTCGGGTCAAGCGCGAGACTCGCAAGTTGATCAACTACAAGGACGCTGACCACATCGGCAGCAATGAAGTCTTGGAAGTTGAATGCGACATCCTCATACCGGCAGCACTTGAAGGCGTCATCACCGAAGCCAACGCCGACAAGGTTAAGGCGAAGATTGTCGCCGAGGCTGCGAATGGTCCGACCACTCCTGAAGCCGACAAAATCCTCTACGAGCGCGGAGTTGTCGTCATCCCCGACATCCTCGCTAACGCTGGCGGAGTCGCCGTCTCCTACTTCGAGTGGGTGCAAAACCTCTACTCCTTCTACTGGGACGAGGACGAGGTCAAAAAGCAACTTGAGCGCATCATGAACAAAGCCTTTGACGATGTTTTCTCCTTCGCCGAGGAGAAGAAGGTTAACCCTCGCCTTGCGGCACAAGCGTTGGCTATCCAAAGGGTCGCTCACGCAACTCGCCTTCGAGGTATCTATCCGCCGTAATCCCTTCCCCCAAAAAACCCATTCGCGAACTTAACGGCGAGGCTATTGCCTCGCCGTTTTCATTTTTGCGGCATCGCCCTTCACTGCCATTTGCTCTCCATTCTCCAGTTGCTACTCACCACCGTTCAACCCAAGTGACAGCGAGGGGTTTTGCTTGCTATGCTTTTACTGGCTCGAAAACCCAAAACCTGCTGAGGGGAAGGAGAGAGGTTATGCATCGGTTCGCTTTTCTCGTTCACCCGCTTAACCTTAAACGCGATGTCGCTCGCAAATATCCGTTCGTCAAATTTTTGCCAGAGTCGTGGGTTGAGGCGATGCTTTGGAGGATGAGCCCAAAAGTTTTGGGAAGAGTCACGGGCGTAAAATCCGCTGCGGGGGCAGAAACGGAAGGTTGGCTCATTGCTGTCCCTATGACGGCAAAGATGATGCTTGAAAACGAAACTAAAGCGTTGGACTTGTTGGTTGAGGCGTGCCAAATGGCGAAAGAACTGGGTGCGGAAATTGTCGGGCTCGGCGCTTTCACGGCAATTGTCGGCAATGGGGGCATTGACTTGCAAAAGCGCTCTCCATTGCCCGTCACGACAGGAAACAGTTACACGACTTGGACTGCCCTTGAAGCGACTAAACTCGCTGCGGAACTTATGGACATTGAGTGGCAAAGGGCGACGGCTGCAGTTGTCGGCGCGACAGGTTCAATCGGGAAGGCTTGCGCTTATTTCCTTTCCGTCGGCGCTCAGTTGCCAGATGGCACGATTTTCCCGCCCGTTTCAGAGGTCGTCCTCGTGGGTCGGAATGAGGAAAGGCTTAGGGCTGTTTGCAACGAATTGCTCTCCAACAACTCTCAAGCGTCAATCCGAATCTCCTCGGAAATTGCCGATGGGCTGAAGAACGCTGACATCGTGATAACGGTGACGAGTTCAATGGATGCGGTGATTGAGCCTGAGCATTTGAAATCGGGATGCGTTGTTTGCGATGTCGCCCGCCCGAGGGATGTCTCCGAACGAGTTCACAAAGAGCGAAGCGATGTTCTGGTCATTGACGGCGGCATCGTTGAAATTCCGGGTGACCCGCGTTGGGAGTTTTCTATCGGCTTGCCTGACCGGTTGACTTTGGCTTGCGTGGCGGAGACAATGCTTTTGGCGCTTGAGGGCAGGCTTGAACCTTTCACCCTCGGTCGCGATATTCGTCCTGACCGGATTTTGGAGATTGCCTCAATCGCTTCAAAGCACGGGTTCAAATTGGCTGGGTTGCGCAGTTTTGAACGGCAACTTTCTGTGGAACAAATTCGTCAAGTCCGCGAAAGGGCAAGGCAGGTGGCGGCTCAGCGATGAACCGACAGGGAAGCAGCAGGTGGAGGTTGTGGGGCGGGTTGATTGCTTCCTTCGCTGTCCCTTTCGCCCTTTACCTTCCAACCGTCTACCCGACTTATTGCTTCTTCTCCGACAGCGGCGACTTCGTGACTGCCGGCGAACTTTTGATGCTGGTTCACCCGACAGGTTACCCTTGGTTTTGCATGCTTGGGAAACTGTTCTCAACGCTGCTACCGTTTGGCGAAGTAGTTTGGCGCTACGGGTTGCTCACCATGATTTTTGTCCCGCTGACCTCAGCGGTCGCTTTCCTGCTCATGACGGAGTTGACCGACAATGTGCCCATCAGCGTTGCTACTTCGTGGGCAATTGCGTTTGGGTCAACCCTCTGGTATAGTTCCGTCGCGGCAGAAGTTTACAGCAGCAACTTGTTTTTGACGATGCTGACTTTGTATGCCCTCATCAAGTTTTGGCGCACCGGAGATAAGCGTTGGTTTTTCACTGCCGGCTTGACGGTAGGTTTCGGCGCTGCGCATCATTTGACTCTGCCATTGATGGTCGTTGGTGGCTTGGTCGGTTTAGTGGTCGCGTGGCGTTGGCTGCCGCGAAAACCTTCGTTGCAAGATTGGCTCGTCGCTTTCCTTTTAGCCTGCTTGCCTTTGACCTACTACGCTTACTTGCCAATTCGCGCCCCAAAACCTTACGGCTATCGGATGTGGCAACTGACGGGCGATGACCCATCAAAATCCCTTCGCGATTTTGTCAAGTATGTGCTTGGACTCCGTTTCCAATACATGATGGGCGTGACCCCGCTATCGCAGTATCCTCAAAGGTTCGTCGAATGGCTGCGGCAAGGTTCATACGAGTATGCGTTTCTCTTTTCGCTCGGTTTGTTCTTCGGCTGGCTTTTGGTTCGCCACTACCCTGCCTTTTGGCTCATCACCTTTGGAATGTGGTTGGCTCATTTGGCTTTCTATCTCGGTTACGGCGTTCCGGACATCATCTACTTCTACATCCCTGCTTGGGCGATCACTGTGCTTTGGGGTGGACTTGTGGCTTTCCGCCTTTGGGATTGGGCGAAGCAATTTCATGGACTTTTGGCGGTGCTCGTCACAGCGTTCGTTTTCGTCAGCGTGGAAATTTCCATAGCCAACGCTGCGCCGATGGTCTGGCACACCGACAAGTTTCGCGGTCGGCGTTACTTGGAAGCCGTTTTGCGCGACACGCCGAAAGACGCAGCGTTGGTCGTAAGCATTGACGATGTGCTCTTTCACCTTTGGGCAATTCAGGCGATTGAGAACAAGCGAACCGATGTTTTGGTCGTTTCGGTTTACCAGTGGCAGCCCGTTTTGCTGCTGATGCGACGGGTCGCGACTACAACCGCCGATGTTTACCGTTTCTTCAACCCTTACCCGTGGCACATCAGACCCTTGACACCTTGGGTTGCCGAGTTCAGCCAATTGCCGCCCGTTGAAATTTCGGGCAGATGCAGAGCTCACAAATCGGTTGAGCCGATTGTTCACGAAAGCAAGTTGGTTATGCCCCCTGATGGCGTGCACATTGGGACTCTGCTTGTCGCTGAAGCGAAAATGTGCGTTGACGGTGACAATGCCGCCAATTGGGGCTATTTGTGGCTCATTCGCCGTCAGGGTGCTCCGATAACTGACTGGAACGGACCTAACTCGCAAAGTTGGGCTTGGTGGTGGTTCTACCAACCTTTGTTGCCAATCAACGAACGAGGACGGTTTCTGGTCAAGATGAAAGTCGGGTTGCCTTTTGTCAGCAACGCAATTCCCGGCTACTACGAAGTTTGGAGTATGCCTTACCCTCGCACTCGGTTGCTGCCTTCCAACGCATCCCAAGCGGCTCAACTCTTTAGCCAAGCAAAATTCATCGGCTTGGTTGAAGGCTGGGGGCGGTGAAGTTTCATGGGACGCTTAAAGCAAAACTTTGCTGCAATGTTCCCAACGCATTGTGTCCTCGTTGCGAGTCTGTTGACGATTTGCCTTGCTCCGCTCACCTTCGGCGCTCAAGAGGCAACTCGACTCTTCCACCCTTTGGTCGGGGCAATTCGGTGGGACGCATGGCATGGAGAATTAAGCGAAGTCGGGAAGGCTGTTGAAAAGACGCTTTCGCCGCCAAAGTATCACTTCCGTTTGCCTTGGTTCGCCAAAATCCACTGGCACAAACCAGATTTGCTTTTCTACCAAACCTTCACCGCTGAAGAATGTGCGCAAGCGCTTAAGGAGGCGTTGGACTTTGTGGCAGCGAACCCTCAAGCGTGTCCTGCGAACTCTGTCATCATCTATGCATGGAACGAGTTTGATGAAGGTGGATGGCTTTGCCCGACGCTTGGCGCTAACGGCAAACCCGACACAAGCCGCATTGAAGCCGTAGGCAAAATTTTGCGGGAGTGGAAACCGCAGGCTCAAAAGTAGCACACAGCCGCAGCCAATTGAGTGGGGCAAGGAATAAGGAGTGAAGAGCCATGTGGCGGCATGTCCCAGTTAAGAATCCGAAACCGAACGCCCAGGAATTCATTGACATCCTCATGGGGCGAACGCCCCAACGGAGAACGCCGCTCGTTGAATACATCGTGGACGATTTCGTCATGAGACCCATCGTCGTCAACCTGCTCGGAAGGGAGTGGGTGACGCCGAGAGGCGACCGAGAGTCCCTCAAAGCCTACCTTGACAACTTCATTGAGTTTTGGTATCGCATGGGCTACGACTTCGTTCGGATTGAAATCGGGCTTCCCTTCCGAGAGAACCGACTTGTCGCTCCCGATCCCGCTTCCGACAAGCAGCGGGCGTGGGCTGACGAACATCGCGGGGCAATCAGCAATTGGGAAGAATTTGAGCGCTACCCTTGGCCAAGGGTTGAAGACATTGACTTCTTCCCGCTGGAATACATCAACGAGAACTTGCCTGAAGGGATGGGGCTCATAAGTTCGCACGGCGGCGGGATTTTCGAACACCTGTCATGGATTATGTCCCTTGAAGGGCTGAGTTTGGCGCTTTACGATGACCCTGAACTCGTCCAAGCGGTGAGCGACCGAGTTGGTGAGTTGATAACGAAGTTTTACTAGCACCTGCTGCAGTTGAAGAACCTGATAGCCGTTTTCCCCGGCGACGACATGGGTTTTCGCTCAGGGACACTGGTGTCGCCTGAAGCGTTGCGGAAATATTGCTTGCCTTGGCACAAAAAGTGGGCTGAGATGGCTCACAAGAGAGGCTTGCCCTACTTCCTTCACTCCTGCGGCAATGTCTTGGCGATAATGGACGACTTGATCAACGATGTCGGCATTGAAGGCAAACATTCCTTTGAGGACGCAATCATCACGGCTGAGGAATTTCAGCGGCTTTACAGTGACCGCATAGCCGTCCTCGGCGGTGTGGACTTGAACATCTTGAGTGCGGCGACTCCGGAGAAGGTTCGCCAGCGAACCCGCCAACTCATTGAAACTTGCGGAGCCAAGAGCAGGTTCGCAATCGGCTCAGGTAACTCCATCCCAACCTATGTGCCCGTTGAGAACTACCTCGCAATGATTGACGAAGCCCTTGACTGCATGGGCGCTGTCTGAAGATGGAGAGAGGAGGTGATTATTGCTTGCGAAATCATTGGCACGGGCGTTGGAGTATTCCGCACGCGAATCGGGGATGAGTCTTACAATCGCACGCCTATCATTAAGGGCAGCGTTTATGGTCTATCTTTGCGCTCAGGCGAACTTTATGTAAGCGATACCGCTGCGAACAAAATCCGCATCTTCTCTACAGCGACGATGAAGGAAATTCGTTCCTTCCCCGCCCCACGCCCGGGACCACTTGCTGTCAGTGCTGACGGTCGGGTTTGGGTCATTCAAAGTAAACCGGGTGAGGAGCCATTCGCTATGGATTGACGCGGACAACGCACTAAATGTCACCCTCCGCAAGAATGGCGAATATGTCATCTTCTTGGAAAATGCTGCGCTGAACCTCGTGATGATGTTTCGCTGGAGACCTCCCAAGCGCTGAAGGTGTCGAGCAGCGCCCATAGCCTAACTTTCGTTCAGCGAAAATCCTCATCGGGCTTCAATCTCTCGCACGGTGTAGTTTTTGCCTTTCAGAGTGAACCGGAGTTGATGGGCTTTTATAGCAGCGAAATCAAGGACGGTCAACCAAGTGTCGGCATCGGTTTGACGCTCTGCAACGATTTTCCAATCACCGCCGTCGTAAACTTCAACGCGAACGAAATCTGCTTTCAGTTCGGGGCGCTGCCACCAGATTGCGATTTGCCCAAATGCTGCTGACTTTGCTGCCAGCACGATGACTTGTTCGCCGCTGCCTTGCCACGCTGTTCGGAAATCACCGTCAACTAACGCTTGCAATTTCGGTTCAAGGCTTTCCAGTTTCACTCGCTCAGGCAATCTCAATTCGCTCAAACCGACGCCATCAAACCACGCCTTTCCTCGTCGGTAGCGGAAAAGGGCATAGACGATTGCTTCTCTGATGGGCTTTTCAGGCACAATTAACCTCCATCCCCATTGCCATCCCGTCCCTCGTCCCGCGCCCCACGTCCCACCGAAAGGCACAATTTCGCCCCAAAGCGGACTTCCATCAACATAGCGGGCGTCAAGGTAAAGCGAATAGTCACCGCTCAAGTCTGCAGGGAAGACATTTTCGCTCTTGCTGAAGCCGTGCAAAATCAGCGGGATGGGTTCGGTTTGATTGAGGGCAACGGTTTGCATTGCGCCTCTCATCTTTTGCGTGTCGTCGCTTTCGCAAAGGA
>Ga0081478_157874_pt1 | contig 19672 bp, 17 predicted proteins | sample OctSprmetagenome_FD_70983 | JGI IMG/M metagenome (GOLD analysis project Ga0081478, IMG submission 70983) | Hot spring and microbial mat streamer communities from Octopus Spring Streamers, Yellowstone National Park, USA - T=80-84 v2 (version 2) | ecosystem: Environmental > Aquatic > Thermal... | reverse complement strand
GCCGTCCGTTGCTGAGGTCGTGCAGGAGCGCTAGGCCCTGTGCGTGAGGCAGGCCCGCCTCCGGGTTGCGCCTGTACTCGTTCACGACCTTCAGCGCCAGGGCTCCGTGCCTCTTCGAAGATGACGGCATGAAGAGCCAGACGTAACCCTCTTCCTCCTCGTGGATCACGGTCCTCTCGGGTATCCTGTAATCCCCCTCGTCAAAGGTCCTGAAGAACTCCGTGGCGATCGAAAGGGCCTCCTTGGGGCCGATCATAAACTTGATATCGCTGGATCCGAGGAGCAGGACCACGCCGTTGCAGTCGTGTAGTCCGTGATAGGACTTGCTGTGCCGCCGACGGAGACGTATTTCACGTGCGCTTGAAACGTGTTGACGTGATAGACCTCCCCGAGAGCGAGGACCTGGTCCTCCTCAGGCGTCAGGCGCAGGAGCTGATGCGTTCCTTCCCTGTCGACTACTGGAGGGAAAAGGACAGGGACAGGGAGTTCCCGAGGGAGTACTTCGAGGCGGCCGCAAGGCAGGGTTTCTTCGGCATCACCGTCCCGGAGGAGTACGGAGGACTGGGCATGGGGATGGAGGCGGCCTGTGCGGTGATGAACGAGGTGGCCCGTCAGGGCGGAGGTCTTCCGGCCGGCGACATCATGATGAGGGAGCTCGTCTTCGGAGGCCTGGCGATCTCGGGGTTCGGGACGAAGGAGGCGAAGGAGAAGTACCTCCCGGCTTTGGTGGAAGGGAAGGCCCTGATGGCGATAGGTCACACCGAGCCGAACGCCGGAGTCAACACCTTCGCGATAGAGACGAAGGCAGTCAGGAAGGACGGCGGCTTCGTGGTCAGGGGACAGAAGGTCTGGATAACCCTGGGCCACTTGGCTGACCTCGTCCTCCTCATCGCCAGGACCACACCTACAGATCCTTCTCAGCCGAAGGCCCACGGACTCACCGTCATGTTGCTCGAGACGAAAGATAACAACGTCAGGGCCTTCCCGATACGCGGGATGTCCATGCGACCCCTGACCTCCACCCAGTTCTACATCGAGGACGCATGGGTCCCGGAGGAGAACGTGCTCGGTGAGGTCGACAGGGGTTGGGATGTGCTCAAGCACGTCTTCAACGCCGAGAGGCTCTCCACGTCCTCGATCGCGATAGGGTGTGGCGAATACGCCCTCTCAGCCGCTGTGAGGTACGCAAAGGAGAGGGTCGTCTTCGGCCGTCCTATAGGTTCCAACCAGGGCATCCAGTTCCCCCTCGCACAGGCCTACGCCGAGCTCTATGCCGCCAAATTGATGACCCAGTATGCCGCCAGGCTATTCGACTCAGGCAAGGAGTGTGCGGTCGAAGCCAACGCTGCGTCCCTCCTTTCGGCGAGGGCCGCCTTCTCCGCTGCCGACAGGGCCGTCCAGACCTACGGCGGCATGGGTTTCGCGGAGGACAACGACGTGGAGCGCTTCTTCAGGGACGTCAGGCTCCTCAAGACGGGCCCGGTTCCAGAGGAGATGGTGCTGAACTTCCTGGCGACGCGGGGCCTCGGCCTGCCGAGGAGCTTCTGATCCGAGCTCACATCCAATAGGAGCATCGCTTGTGGCTTAATGCGAATGTCCGACCGTTTCCCACCAATTCCCCGGAATCTGAGGTGGAAGTACGTCGGTCAGCGAATTCCGACGAGGGAGGGCCTGAGGCACGTCAGGGGCCTCGGGAGGTTCGTGGACGACCTCAGGATGCCCGGACAGGCCTATGCGGTCCTCGTCAGGAGCGAAGTGCCCCACGCGAGGATCAGATCGATCTCGGTGGAGAAGGCGCTCCGCGTCCCAGGGGTTATCGGCGTCTTCACCGGTGAGGACATAGCGAGGGTCCAGCAACCCTTCCCCCAGCTCGTTCCGCCTCCTGCATCGGAGGTCGTCGATTACGCGATGGCTTACAGGAAGGTGAGGTATCAGGGAGAGCCGGTCGCTGCGGTTGTCGCCGAGTCCCTCGCCGCGGCTCACGACGCGGCCGAGCTGGTCGAGGTCGACTACGAGCCCCTGAAGGCGATCGCTGACCCCTGGAAGGCGATCGAGGAGAAGGAGGTCCTCGTCCACGAGAACATCGGGACCAACGTCGCCGCTAAGGTCGATTACGAGTACGGCGATTACGAGGCGGCGAAGGCCAGGGCCGACGTCATCGTCAGGAGGGAGCTCGTCTTCCACAGGTTCAGCTCGACGCCACTGGAGCCCAACGCCGTCCTTGCCCACTACGACGGATCGACGGATTCCTACCTGATCTACTGCAACAACCAGATGCCGGCCTTCCTCTCGCCCTCCATCCTGAGGGCCCTCAACGCTACCGCCGACAGGGTGAGGATCGTGACGCCCGACATCGGAGGCGGTTTCGGCGTCAAGATCATCAACTACGCCTACATTGTCCTCACCGCCCTCCTCTCCAAGCTAACGCGGAGGCCTGTCAAGTGGGTCGAGACGAGGAGGGAGCACATGATGGCGAGCTCCCACGGAGCCGACAGGCACTTCAAAGTCGAGGCGGCCTTCAGCAGGAGCGGGGAGCTCCTGGGAATCAAAGCGCTGACGGTCGACGACATAGGTGCCTACGCCAGGCACGAGCCCGCAGGTCTGACGGTCTGGGCCCAGGTCGCACCAGGAGCCACGAGGCTCAGGAACCTCTCCATGACGATGTACGCCGTCTTCACCAACAAGTGCCCGGCAGGTCCGAACAGGGGCTTCTCGAGGGCACCTCACCAGTTCATGATAGAGAGGATCCTGAACGCAGGAGCGAGGGAGCTCGGGATCGATCAGGTCGAAATAAGGCGCCGGAACTACGTCACGAAGGAAGAGCAGCCCTATGTAACGCTGAACGGTTGCGTCTACGACGGCGGCGACTACGTCGGAGCTCTCCTGAAGGCCGCTGAGGCCCTCGGATACGAGCGGTGGAGGGCCGAGAAGGAGAGGGCGCGGAGGGAGGGGAGGCTGATAGGGATAGGCTTCGCCTGCACGCTGGACTCCGGTTCGCCCAACATGGGCCAGGTCAAGATGATGAACCCGAGGGTTCCGAACGTGGGAGGGAGCGAGGCGGCAACGGTCACGGTGACCTTCGACGGCAAGGTCCATGTCAAGCTGGGAAGCGTTCCGCAGGGCCAGTCGCACGAGACGGTTGCGGCCCAGATAGTGGCCGACGTGCTCGGCGTTCCCGTTGAGGACGTGACCGTCGCAAGGGGCTTCGACTCCCACTCGCACCCGTACACGATCCACTCGGGGACCTACGGCAGCCGCTTCGCGGGCTTCGGGACGGCCGCTGTGCTGGGCGCTGCCCTCAAGGTCCGGGAGAAGGTCGTGAGGTTCGCGGCGAAGCTGCTCGAGTGCTCGCCTGAAGACGTGGTCCTCGAGGACGGAAAGGCCTACGTCGCCGGATCTCCCGACAGGTACGTGACCCTCAGGAGGATCGCGAGGGCCGCATACTCTAACGTCGAGGAGGCCGGTGAGCTCGGGCTGGGGCTCTCGGAGACCTTCGTCTACGCACCGGAGATGCGCTCGCCGGACGAGAGGAAGATGGCCAACCTCGCCCTGACCTACAGCTATCAAGTTCACGGGGTCGTGGTAGAGGTCGACAAAGAGACCGGAGTGGTTAAGGTCCTGGACTACGTCGTCGTCGACGACGCCGGAAGGGTCATCAACCCTCTGGTCCTCGAGGGTCAGCTGCACGGAGCGGCCCTTCACGGCCTCGCTGCCGTCCTCTACGAGTCGCTGGAGTACGACGAATCGGGTCAGCTTCTGACCTCCTCTTTCGTCGACTACCTCTGCCCCACCGCACTCGAGGCGCCCGAGTTCAGGACCTACTCGATCGAGACGCTCTCCACCTCCTCACCCCTCGGCTCTAGAGGGGTCGGTGAGGGATGCGGCACGCCCATCCCGGCCCTCGTCAACGCGATCGAGGACGCCCTCTCAGACGGAGGCGTCTGGCTGGTCTCGTCGCACGTCAAGCCCGAGGAGCTGCTCAGGTTGATCAGAAGAGCGGAGGTTGTTAAGGCGTGACGAGTTTCAGGGGCTCTGTCTCCATAACCGCTGTCTCCCAGACGCCTTTCAGCAGGGGAAGGGCCGACAGGGGCGAGCCAAGGCTGACGCCGAAGGAGTACTGCGCATGGGCCCTCGAGGGGTTGCTGAAGTCGACCGGCCTCGAGCTGAAGGACCTCAAGGGTCAGGGAGTAGGCGTCATGGGGAGCGAGTATCCCCACTCCGAGATATGGTCGCCCGAGCTCGTCCAGGACTTAGGTCTGGAGCCGAAGGTCCTCGTGCGCGCTGACCAAGGCGGGACCAACGCCGCTGCCCTCGTGATCCAGGGTGCCCTCATGATCCACTCGGGCTACATCGACCACTTCCTGATCATCGGCGCCGATTCGCCGCTGCTAGGAGGCCCTGGACCGACATGGGACTACGACACAGACTTCATGAGGCCCTTCGGTTACATGGGGCCCGTCAGCGTGGCCGCACAGCTGATGAGGAGGTACATGCACGAGTCCGGTGCGAAGCCGGAGCACTTCGGGAAGGTCGCGGTGACCGAGAGGCTCCACGCTTCCCTCAACCCCATGGCCTACTTCAGGACTCCGATGAGCATGGAGGACTACCTGAACTCGAGGGTCCTCTCTGATCCGCTGAGGATGTTCGACGTGACGCCGTTCGTCAACGGAGGCTTCGCGATCCTCCTCTCATCGAGCAGGGTCGCCCGTCAGGTCTCCGAGAAGCCAGTGCCGATCTTAGGCTTCTGCGAGTACCACAACTACCGGGAGGGGAGGCCCTTCGCTCCTGAGATAACCACGACCGGCGTTAAGGTGGCTGCTGCGGAGGCCTACAGGATGTCGGGCACTTCGCCCAAGGAGATCGACAACTTCCACCCTTACGACGACTTCACGGTGGCGGTCCTGATGCAGATTGAGGACGCAGGCTTCGCCGAGAAGGGCAAGGCGCCCAAGTTCCTCGACGAGAACGACATCTCCTACAAGGGCAACCTCCCGATCAACACGAGCGGCGGCCTCCTCTCCGCCGGTCAGGCCGGTATGGCCTGCGGCTGCCTCCACATCGTAGAGGCCGTGATGCAGTTACGTGGCGAGTGCGGCGAGAGGCAGGTCAAGGGCGCGAGGAGGGCCCTCGTAACGGCCGTCGGAGGCATCGGATACCACGGCCACTTCGTCAACGCTGCAGCTCTGATCCTGGGAGCCGAGTGACCTCGAAGACCTCCGTCCTTCCTGAAACTCTTATTATGCAAATGAGCTGTGTGAAGACGAGCTGAAAGGGTTTGAGGGTTCTCACCTTCGCGCAGGCCCTCAACGAGGCGCTGAGGGAGGAGATGAGGCGCGACGAATCGGTCGTGGTCCTCGGGCAGGACGTCGGAAGGAAGGGCGGCGTTTACCTGGTGACGCAGGGCCTCCTCGAGGAGTTCGGGCCTGAAAGGGTCGTCGATACGCCTCTCTCCGAGTCGGCCATCGTCGGGTCGGCGATAGGGCTGGCGCTCTACGGCTTCAGGCCGGTGGCCGAGATCCAGTACGCCGACTTCATCTTCGGAGGCTTCGAGCAGATCGTCAGCAACCTCGCGACGCTTAGGTACAGGTCAGGCGGCGACTTCACGGCCCCCCTCGTCATAAGGGCCCCAGTCGGCGGATGGATCAGGGGAGGGATGTACCACTCCCAGAGCCCCGAGGCCTACTTCGCCCACACGCCCGGCCTCTTCGTCGTCTGCCCCTCGAACCCCCACGACGCGAAGGGCCTGCTGAAGGCCGCGATAAGGTCCGATGACCCCGTGATCTTCTTCGAGCCGAAGAGGCTCTACTGGACGCTGAAGGGAGAGGTCCCGGAGGGCGAGTACGTCGAGCAACTAGGGAAGGCTCGCGTCGTCAAAGAGGGCGATGACGTCACGGTCGTCACCTTCGGATCGGTCGTCCACGAGGCCCTAGAGGCAGCGCGGAAAGCCGAGGAGAGGGGGACATCGGTAGAGGTGATAGACCTCAGGACCTTGAAGCCTCTGGACCTGGAGACCGTAGTTAGGAGCGTCAGGAAGACCGGGAGGATCGTCGTAGCGCACGAGGCCCCCTTCTTCGCAGGATACGGTGCGGAGGTGGTCGCTGAGGTCGTCGAGGAGGCCTTCCTCCACCTCGAGGCACCGCCGAGGAGAGTCGCCGGCTTCGAGTCGCCTATCCCCCTCGCCCACGAAACGCTTTATCTCCCGAACTCTAACAGGATATTCGATGCGATCGTCGAGGTCCACAGCTTCTGAGGTGATTCCGCATGGAGCTGAGGCTCCCTGAGATAGGAGAGGGCGTCACGGAGGCCGAGATCGTCCGTTGGCTCGTCAAGGAGGGCGATCAGGTCAAGAAGTTCCAGCCGATAGTCGAGGTCACGACCGTCAAGGTGAACATCGAAGTCCCCTCTCCTGTTGAAGGCAAGATCGTGAGGGTCCTGGCGAAGGAGGGCGAGGTCGTCAGGGTCGGCCAGGTGATAGCCGTCATAGAGGAGGTAGGAGCGGCGGTTAAGGAGCGGGCGCCCGAGGCGGTTGAGAGGCCCGTCGCAGCCCAGCGCGTCGAGGAGGTCGCAGTGAGGGCCGAGAGGCCGAAGAGGGAGATTTTGGCTTCTCCTGCGGTCAGGAGGCTTGCCCGGGAGCTCGGCGTTCCTCTGGAGGAGGTGGAGGGCACAGGGCCTGGAGGGAGGATAACCGAGGAGGACGTGAGGAGGTACTACGAGACGAAGCTTGCCCGGAAACCGGCCGAGGCACCGCCAGCCCCACAGCCAGCGAAGGCCGTCGAACTGGAGTACGAGGAGGTGCCGATGAGGGGCGTCAGGAGGGCCATAGCGGAGCACCTCTCGAAGGCCGTTAGGTCCGCCGCCTACGTCACGATCTTCGACGAGGCCGACGTCACGAGGCTTGTTGAGGCGAGGGAGTCATTGAAGGAGGAGGCCGAGAAGGCCGGTGTCAGGCTCACCTACCTGCCCTTCGTGATCAGGGCGATAGTCAAGGCCGTCAAGAACCACCCTGTGTTGAACACGACGATCGACGAGGAGCGCATGGTGATCAGGTACCACAGGCGCGTGAACGTCAGCATAGCGGTCCACACCGAGGAGGGCTTGGTGGTGCCTGTCCTTCACGGAGCCGACGAGCTCTCGCTCTTCGAGATAGCCCGGAGATTAGAGGACCTGATAGAGCGGGCCAGGAGCAGGAAGCTGACGCTCGAGGACGTGAAAGGAGGAACCATAGGGATCACTAACTACGGCGCCGTAGAGGGCCTGAGCGGCACGCCGATTCCCAACTATCCGGAGACCGCGATCCTCGGGACCGGAAGGATCGTCAGGGTTCCGAGGGTGGTGGGCGACGCGGTGGTGCCCAGGTACGTCATGCCTCTCTCGCTGACTTTCGACCACAGGATAGTCGACGGAGAGCCAGCCTCGAGGTTCCTCAGGGAGGTCATCAAGTACCTCGAGCGGCCGGAGCTCCTCTTGCTCTGATCTCAGATGGGAAACTCATATCGTGCCCGTTCATGCTTTGTCGAGGGATGGCATTCCAGTATCCGTATCCAGGGGCCACGACGCTGGGCATCAGGGGAAGGGACGCTGTGGTCCTCGCTTCGGAGAAGAGGTTGACCTACGGCTACTTCGTTATGTCGAAGAACGTCCGCAAGGTCTTCCAGATCACGCCGAAGGTCGGAGCGGCCTGTGCAGGTTTCGTCTCCGACATGCAGAACCTGATCAGGGACGTGAAGTTCCTCATCAACCTCTACACGATAGAGGAGAGGAGGCAACCGAGCGTCAGGGCGATCGCGAAGGTCGTCTCCAACCTCCTCTTCGGCAACAGGTACTTCCCCTACCTGACCGAGACGATCGTCGGAGGCTTCGACGAGACGGGCCCCCACGTGATAGTTTTGGACGCCATGGGTTCGATGATCGAGGACGACTTCGCCGTGGTAGGGACCGGTGCTGAGATTGCTGCAGGGGTCCTCGAGGGAGAGTACAGGCAGGGGATGTCCTCGTCCGAGATCTACGAGCTGGCGACTAAGGCCCTCAAGGCCTCGATGGCGCGGGACAGCGGCAGCGGCAACGGCATCGACGTCCTTCTGATCGGGCCCAACGGCGTCATCAAGGACGAGACGATCAGCCTAAGCTGATCACCTACATGCCATCAGGTGCGCCTCCTTTCCCTTCAACCTTATAGGGGACCATAACGCTGTTATGAAGAATGGCTCTGAACCTGCTGGCCCTGAAGGCGCTGATCTTTCTGGCTTCACAGAACGGCTTCACAGGCATGGTTAGGATCTCGACTCCGAACCTGGCCCGTGTCCTCGGGACTTCTCAGCAGTCGGCATCGAGGATCCTGATCAGGCTGGAGAAGGAGCAGCTGATAGAAAGGAGGAACGTGGGCAGGGTAGGGTACGCGAGGATCACCAGCAAGGGCTACCGCCAATTGGTAGATCTATATTCTGACCTGAGGCTGGTCGTCGAGAGGCCTTTGGACTTCGTGATAGAGGGGAAGGTCTTCTCGGGACTCGGTGAGGGCGCGTATTACGTCTCCCTGCCCGGCTACCGGCAGCAGTTCCGTGAGAAGCTCGGGTTCGACCCTTACCCAGGGACGTTGAACGTGCGGCTCCTGACGGTCGACGCGATAACGAACAGGAGGCTTCTGGAGAAGCTGGCCGACGTGAGGATCGAGGGCTTCAGGAACGGCGCCCGGACCTTCGGCGGCCTCAAGGCGATCACGGGGACCTTCAACGACTCCGAGCTCTGCGCGATCCTCTTCATCGAGAGGTCCCACTACGGCGAGGACGTGATCGAGGTGATCTCCCCTGTCTACCTGAGGGGGAAGTACGGGCTCCGCGACGGAGACAAGGTGAGGGTCCGCGTAACCCTGCCGAGGGAGAGGGTTAGCCAGGAGCGGGTCGACGAGGAGGGAGCTGCTGCGATCAGCACCAACGGCTGATTGGACGTCTGAAGGGATCAGGAAGGCTTTTTCAAGATGACAGCACTCTCCCTCGACTCGCCGATCCTGTGGACCCTTCCTGAGGTCGCCACGCGCTTCCCGAGGGCCAGTATCCTCTCCACCTCGAACCCGAGCCTTCTCGCGATCCTGGCCAGAACGACGTCCACCTCGACCACCATACCAGGGTAGACGCCTCCCGACACGACGAGCGCTGCCCTTCCCCCCTCCCTCAGCACCCTCATGACCTCCGCCAAGACCTGCTCCATGTCGACGAAGTACGCGATCGCAGAATCGGGCAGCCCCTCAGCCTCAGGCGGAACCCTCCTGATCCTCGGCGAGAGACCGATGCAAGACCTCAGCAGCTCTGGCCTCGCTCCTCCAGCGAAGAGTTCCATCTCTATCTCGTACACGCGGGTGTACTCGATCTTGTTCAAGTAGGGGGGCGAGGTGATCACCGCATCGACCGATCCGTCTCCGATGACTTTCATCTCCCTCGCGTCACCCAAGTAGATCTGGGCAGGACCCGATCTGAGCACGATCCGCCGGACGTCCTCTATCATCGACCTGACTGTAGACCTGAAGGCCTTCGCAAGCGGAGGGGTTGGCCTTTTCTCGAACCTGATCACGGAGCCGTCCTTCACAGCATAAGAGCAGCTCATGGCCGCCTTCATCAGGGCCAGCGTCAGGAAGAGCCTCACATCTTCGTCCTCGACCGACATCACCTCCTCCCTCATCCCTAGCAGCTCCCTCAGGACGTCCTGCCTGAAGGCCTTCCTGACCAATGCGCTCACCGATCCCACGTCACGCACTGGCCTGCTGCGCTCCAGGACCCTCTGAGCGGAGGCCTCGAGCGCAATTGGATCGTACTTCCTCGTCTTTGCGAGGCTGATCATCACCATCAGCGGAGATGCGTCGATCCCTATCCCCTCGAGTCCGAGCTCCATGCACGTGAGTGGCGTTGTCCCTGAGCCTACGAACGGGTCCAGCACGACGTCCCCCTCGCTGAGCCCGAACCTCCTCGCGAGGAGCTCGACCAGATCCCTCGAGAAGCCCTCCTTGAAGTGGAACCACCGGTGGACAGGGTAGTTCTCGTTCGGGAGGAAGGTCGCTAACCTCCATAGGTCGTACCTCAATTCGAAGACGAACTCGCCGCCTTGAGCCTCCTCCATTCCTCCGCTCTCACTGGGGCCTCTCTATCCTCTTCATCAGCCGCTTGTAAAGGTAGAGCACCGCGTACTCCCAGGGCACCTGCTCCTCCTGCATGACCTTCTTCAGGTGCTCCTCCAGCCTCGCCTCGTCTATGCCCTTCTGGGACTTCAGCTGCTTGTAGTACTCCTCCGCCAGATCCCTGTAGGTCGTCATCCTGTAGATCGTCTTCGGCAGGTCCCTCAGCGCCTGTACCTTCTTCCTCAGGTCCTCTATCAGGCCCCTCGTCCTGGCGATCTCGGACCTGATCCTGTTGCATGCCTCCTCCACAGCTCTGATCTCGGGCCCCACTGGCGCTCCGGAGCTCCTCGCTGCGCTCATCTCCTCGAGCTCCACCAGCTTGTCGAATAGGAGCTGCTCGAGGTCCGAGACGACCGACTCGAGCTCGGCCATGGTTTGGGTCAGCTTCTGCTCGACGGGGCCAGCGGAGGTTAGTATCGCGCTCCTCTCGTCGTTCAGCTCGTCCAACTTCTTCTTCACGACCGATAATCGCACGAGGTCCTCCACCTTCATGTATGCGCTCTGGACGCTCCTGTCCCTCTCCCTCAGCCTCTCGATCCTCGAGAAGAAATCGTTGAACCTCTGTACCGCATCCTCGTAGACGTTCAGCGCCCTCATGAAGACGGCCTCAACTTCCGTGTCCCTGGTTTCGGTCGCCTGAGGCTGCACCGCCGGCTGCTGGGCCTCGACGAGCGTCTCCTTCAGCTGAGAGGGTTCGAGCGCCACCGGTGGCTCCTGCTCCTCCTGCCCCTCGGCCGGTCTCCTCCTGATGATGATGCGCTTCCTCTCGCCGCTCATCGGGCCCTCCACCACACGAGCCTTGCGATGAGCTGGTTGATAACCGATGAAAGCCTGGTAGGCAGAAACCGCGTCAACTTCTCAGGGCTCGAGGCTTGGTCCCCATCGATCCCTTCTGCGAAAGGGCCCCATTCCTCCTCGAGCAACTCACCGGATGAGGTGGGAACCTGGACGACCTTCGGAACCCTGACAGGACCGTCGATCACCGCCTTCAGCTCCACCACCGCCCCGTCCTCCTCCACCCTGAAGAACTTCATCGAGCCGGGCGTCAGGACCTTGGATTTGATGATCTCGACGGGATCGATCACGAGCGCCACCGACTTAGGGTAAAGGCGCTGGTAGTTCAGCTGCGTCGCGTAGTCTATCGCCGACATGAAGACCCCGATGCCCGGGTGGGAGTGGTACCAGCCGACAATGTAGAGGCCGGCCCCTGACGAGTGGAGGAGCTCCGTGAGTCTTGCCATCACTAACTCGTCGAGGACCACATGTCCGAGGGAACCGGTTTGGTGCCCCGTGACCGCGTCCGTCACCAGCAGCTCCTCGCCCCTCTCTCGGCCTATGAGAAGACCAGCCACCTCCCTCCTCGGGCTAGAGACCGTGTGCCTGATCACCTTGGCCAGCGCCGTCCCCGAGATCCTCACCGTCAAAGGCCCATTCCGTGAGATAGGTCAGGTCGCTATAATGCTATCCTGCGTAGCGCTTTCCGGCATCATTCTTACGGATGGCCTTACGGAATTCTGCGCGATTACCTCGGGGCGATAAGAAGGCTGTAATTCGACGTTCTGCCCTGGACCGGTCGCTACAACCTAGCGTAACGAACGATGGTCTCAGAGCGGGGTTCGACTGCTCAGCCGTGCGGCCAAGTAACGCGTGTCCTCAGCGACGAGCTGTGCGATCCGTTCCACGGCTTCGGCCACTTCACTCTCCGGGGGTTTGAAGAACTTCAGCGTCGGTACAAGGTGCGTGTTGAGGAACCTGTGTAGGAGCCGTTCCAGCCTCTCCGCGCCCTCTTCGTTTTTGATGTGTGCCGTGTACGCGTCGATCGCCAGGCGGGCTGCGAAGGCCGTCATGGTGAGTATGCTGTCGGCAGGCTCGTCCGTCGAGTATCCAGCCATGTTGTAGAAGGCTGTCAAGTGGTGTGGGAGGTTCGCACGGGCAGTGAAGTTGAGGTCTGTCCTGAGGGAGCTCGCCCTAAAACCCCTCACATACTCTGCCGTCTCATCTGAGATCCTCCGCGGCAACGCAATCCCGAGGCTCTCGAACAGGTTGAGGATTTCTACCGGTGGCTTGCCTTTACCGTCTGCCAGCCAACTCAGGTAGGCGTGGAGTGCGGTGTAGAAACTCGCCCTCTCGAAGGCAGTCAGCTTCGTCATCGGTTCACCAAACGATCTGATGTGGCATCAGCTTTCGGGTCTTTCCTGTCTTGACTACCCGTACCGGCGTCGAGTAGTACGCCTGTCCTGCTCCGAGCCACGACTGCATCGGCCACCCGCCCAGCGACTCGTCGAAGAGCTCTATGACGTTCGGTGTGACGCCGTTGAACCTCCAGACGTCCACAGCGAGTCCCTTCTCGTAGTATTCTGCCGGCCTGTTCGTGAAGAGCACCTTCTTCACGATCTCGGGGAGGTGTTTGACCGGGTTGGCCGCCGACTCGGGTATCTCGACCTTCTCGGGAAGGGCTGCGAGCAGCTCACCGCCCTTCTTCAGGTTCACGTAACTCGGTTTGACGACGAGCGTCTCGGCCCACCTGCCCATGCCGTATGGGACTGCTACCACTCCCCTCGCTACAGCCGAGGTGACTACCGCTGGGACCTCGATGGATCCTACCGGACTCTCGATCAACACGACGTCTCCGGTCTTCACGCCGAGCGCCTCAGCGTCCTTGTCGTTGATGAGCGCGAAGTTCTCGGGCAGGATCTGCTTGATCCAGTAGTAGTTGCCGCCTCGGTGCTTGGTGTAGAGCGGGCCTGACTCGAAGACGAGCGTGAACGGGTAGTCCTTGTAGAGTTCGCGGAGCGGTGTGCCGGCGAAGCCCAGTCCCTTGCCCTGTCCGACGGGCGCATACGTCGCCGGCTCGAAGTATGCGGGACCTCCCCAGAACTTCTTGCCCGTTATGCTGTTCGGCGTCTTGGCGAGCTTCTCGTGCCAGAGCTGCAGGACCCCGGTCCCTGGTACGCTGCGCTTGGAGAAGCCTTTCTCGTCGAAGGACTCTTCGTACTTCGTGAAGACGCCTCCCCTGGCGAGGCAGTACGCTGCAGCCCTCCACTCGTCCTCAGGTATGACGTTCTTGAAGCGCGCGATCGGGTAGTTCTCCTCGACGAACCTCACGTCGTCCTCCGGCACCTCCTTGGGCACTATCCCCCTGTCCTGGGCGTGAACGCCGCCGTTGGCGTAGACCCTCATGATGTAGTCCCAGAAACTGTGGAGCGGGAACCACTTCCCCTCGTACTTCCTGCCCTTGGTGCCGGGAATTCCCTTGTCGCCGTAGCCCGGTGCCTTGAGGGCCTTACCGACGTCGATGAAGAACTCCCAGAACGAAGCGTAGCGCGGCTTCCCGTCAGGCGAGTCGCCGATCCTCTGCGTGAGCGGCATTATCACGGGTGTCCTCCAGCTCTCGGCCAGCAGCCTACCCATGCCAGAGCTGTAGAGGAACTGGACTCCGTTCGTTCCGGTCTCGAGGTACGTCGTGTCTGGGACTATGTAGTCCGCGTAGAGGTACGTCTCGTTTATCGTGGTCGTGATGCCGATGAAGAGCGGAAGCTTCTTCGTGTCCTTGAGAACCTCGATGAACTTCGTGCCTGCGTTGGTTGCTATGACTGGGTTCGCGAAGTACAGTATGAGCGCCTTGATGGGGTACGGATATGCCAGGTCTATCCCTGCGAACAGTTCTGTGTAGCTTTCCTCCGGACTGTGCGGGTACCACGGACGCTCGGCCGGGTACGGGTTCTCGCCCCTCTTCACTTTCCTGTAGTACATTATCGTCTTCTCGTACTCGGCCCTGTGCCTGTCAATCGGCGGTCCCCACCTCACAGGCTCGCCGAAGCCGCTCGCTCCGCAGTTGTAAAGGTAATTGTTGTAGCTTGTAGTCGAGGGCCTTGCCAGGAGACCTCCTGACCTGTGGAAGTTCCCTATGAGTGTGTCGAGGCACCGGAGCGCCCAGACCGTGTACTCGCCGTTGGGATGTTGTGCCACTCCTCTGTGTATGTACGTGGCGGCCCGTGGTGCTGCCTCCCAGAAGTCCTTCGCCATCCTCTGGATCGTCTCGGGTTTCACGCCGCAGATCGAGGCCCACTCCTCGACGCTCTTGCTGAAGACGGTCTCCTCGTAGATCGTGAAGACGGATTTGACCAGCACCTCCTCTCCTGTCGCCAGCCTCACCTTGCCCGAGAACTCCAGCTGAGCCCTCTCGACCGCATCGTTGACCGCGAAGCCCTCTCCAGTATACACGACCGGTTTCTTCTCATTTCCTATGCCGAGGGCCTCGTCGGTAAGGAAGCTGCCGTAGAGCTTGTGACCTTCCTCCATCACGACGAGCCACGTGGCGTTGGTGTGGTACGGATAGCCCATCTTCTCGGCGGACGCTTTGCTGGGCCTCTCGAGGAGATCGCGGTTGAACCAGTTGTTCTTGATGAGCGTCTGGGCTACGGCCATGGCCAGGGCGGCGTCGGTTCCTGGCTTGATGGGCACCCAGACGATGTTCCCTCCTGCAGTGGTCCTGGGCGAGAGCGGGTTGACGTAGTATATCTTCAGGCCCTTCTCGGCAGCCTTCTCGATTATGGCTCCCTGTCCAGTGGCCCCCGGATGAAGCCTGCCCATAGCAGCTCCAGCCATTATGACGACCTTCGCGTTCAGGACGTCGGGGTTTATGTCGTAATAGCCTGACCAGAGATAGTTCCCTGTGTAGAACGCGAGCTGGCATGCGGATGTGTGTCGCAGCCAGTTCACGCTGCCGAAAGCTCTTATGAAGCGGTTAGAGAAGGTGTCGGCGTTGTCCTGTCCCCTGCCGCGCATGTAGACGAGCTGGTTGGCCTTTGTACCGAGGTCTGGGTTGTCGGGGTCGATGAGTATGTCCTCTAGCTTCAGCCCTTTCTCTCCAAGTATCTTGTTCCACTTCTCCTTGAACGCCTTCACCAAGGCCTCGAACTCCTCGGCGGACACGGCCTTATCCGCAGCCTTCGCAACGAGCTCGTCGACGTCCTTCTTCATGGCGAAGAGTACCTCATTCGGGTCTTCGAAGCCTGCGTCCCTCAGCTTGCCGTAGACGAAGATCTCGCGCAGCCCCGGGAGGCGTTCACCAGTCTCCTCTATGACACCGCCCTCGACGACCTCCTTGATCAGCTGCTCCCAACTTATCTCCTTCCACTTCCCGCTCCCGCGTGGCCCAGCCCTCTTCAACGGCTTGACGACCCTGTAGGGGTCGTAGAGGTAGTGAATGCCGTCAAGTCCGCGTGGGCATAGCGTCGAACCTACCCGTAGCGACTGTCTTACGGGCGTTCTGTAGTCGAGCTCGACGTAGCGCTGCATCTGATGGTCGGGCGTGACGGCCCTGTTGTACGGATGGTACGGGTTGCCCTCGATCTTCTCCACGACCTCCACGCCGTCATACGAAACCACCCTGACCCTGATACCGCACCTGACGTTGCAGCCGAGGCAGGAGGTGTAGACGTATCTCACGCCGTCTCCCGAGATCTTGTCTGGCCCGTAGAGCACCGTCTTCGGTCTGATGATCTTGTCTATCTTGTCCCAGTAACCTGCGAGGAAGACGCCCAGCGCCGCCGCTCCAACTATGCCTTTTACCGCATCCCTCCTACTTACCAACCTCCCTCACCTCCAAAGGGAAGACGAGTGAGAGCAGGAGGAAGACCGCGACGCCCAACGCGATGGGTGCGGCCGTCTCCAAGAACCACAGGCCTTCTAGTTCTGCCTCGAGGAACGCGAGCCCCGTCTTCGAGATCAGCTGCCCGTTGATTATTATGTTCCATTTGTTGGCGAAGGTTCCAACTATGGATACCAGCGCGACGGCGACAACCGTAGCAGGATACCTCATCGCGATGAGCGACAGAAGGAAGGAGAGGAGCAGTAGGGCTATGACGGCGTACATCAGCGGTGTCAGGGGCGATACCATCTCAGCGGTCATGGGAGACCAGAACCACCACACAGCCATCTGAAGCCCCGTCAAAGCAGCCACCGAGAGGGACCCGGCCGCATGTATCTTGAGGACTGGGACTATTACGTCGCGCTCCATCTCCCTGAACCTCCAGAAGAAGTAGGCGAGCATGAAGAGGGCTGTTGCGACCACGAACGTGTCGGCGAAGTAAATCACGGGCAGCAGCGTCCAGTTCCTCCACACAGGGTTCCACGTCTGCGCAACGAAGAGCGAGGCCGGGTAGATGCCCCACAGGGTCAGGAAGGGGATCATGACCACCGCGACGCCCTTTGCGACCATCTCAGCTTTCCTGTACTTCTCTGGCGTCTTCACCCCGAGCGAGAAGGCCTGGTAGATCGTTTTCCTGATCCCGGTGGACGTTAGGGACGCTTGGTGTGCGTAGTAAGAGAAGGTGAGGAGGGCGAAGACTATCGAGAGTATCAGGGCGATGAGCCATGCTATAACTTGGAAGGCAATCAACGAGATGCCTGGGTTGGTGGCTGAGGGCGTTATGTGTGGGCTTGTTAAGATGAGGTAAGCCTTGTGAGGTGACCTGAGGTCTGCCAGCGGCCCCGCCAGAACGACGGCGAAGAACCCTATGCCCAGCATCGTCATCAACGGGATTGCCTTCCTCAGGCTGCCTGTAAGATATGCCAGGGCTGCGAGTATGAGGAGGTCTGACCCCGAGACTAGCAGCGCGTAGGCGAAGAGGACGGGATGCCAGAGGAGCGGTTCAGCGGCCTCGTTCGGATAATAGTAGCCGAGCATCACCTGTTCACCTCATCCGGGAGGGAGATGTAGTAGATCTGGGGCTTGGCGCCCGTGTGCGGCTTGAGGACCTGGACCGGTCTGCTGTGGACCGTCCTGGAGAGCTCGTTATCCTCGTGCAGTGGCCCGAAGACGCGGGCTCCTGTCGGACAGGTCTCGACGCACGCAGGTAGCAGCCCAGCGGCCAGCCTGTGGTCGCAGAAGGTGCACTTGTCAGCGACGCCTTTCACCGGGTTGAGGTAACGGGCTCCGTACGGGCAGGCCTGGATGCAGGCGCCGCAGCCTATGCACAGCTCGTCGTTGACGAGGACGAGGCCGTCGGCCGTTCTGTAAGTTGCGCCCGTCGGACAGGGTGGGACGCAGGGCGGGTCGTCGCATTGGTTGCACTGCTTCGGGACGAAGATCCTGCTCCCGTCCGGTTTGACAAGCTGCTCAATCCATGTCCTGAAGTTGCCGAGTGGGACGTTGTTCTCAGCAGCACATGCAACGACACATGCCATACATCCATAACATTTGTTGACATCGATCAGCATCGCATACCGCTTACCTGTTTCTGCCTGCGGGACCGCCAAAGCGGCGGGGAGCATCACCATCGCTGAAAAGGCACCAAGAAATTCCCGCCGCGATATTTTCGTCATCACTTAATATGGTGTTGGGCTAGTTAGAAAAGGTTGTTTCTACAAATGTGTATAGATGCATACACGTGTATGCTCACGTTGCATTCGCCTAACGCCAACAACATCGCCTCTATCTACAGTGGCGCTTTTTACAGGTTCCTTGACCATGAGCTCGTCCCTCGTACCCGTTTCTCGGTGAAGATGATGACGTTGATGAGTTGCCCGGACCGAAGCACTCAACGAACGAGGAGACTTCGTCAACCTCATCTGCAGGGAGGAGTACACGTCACCGGACGAGGCGTTGGGCTCATAGCCTCTGTTGCACCTCCGGGGATCGCTGTCAACTTCACTGTGGTGAAGCTAATGAGGAGCAGCAACGGCGTCGTCGAGGTCGACCACAAGATCTTCTCGACAGTGTGGGGGCATACGACCCTAACCATGTCTTATTCCGCAGGGACGCTCTCGCTCACGTGCAGCAACGACAAGGTCGTTATACTGGCGGTTAGCAGGGGCTGACCTTTTTAGCGCGAGATTCTTCCTAACTCCGGATGAGGATAGAGCTCTTCAGCCACCTGAAGAGGGCTGCCGGCTCCGGGACCATAGAGATCAAGGTCGAGGGCGAGCTGTCGCTGAAGGACGCGTTGAAGCTCCTTCCTGAAGGTGTCAGGGAGCTGGTCATAGACGAGTACGGATCGATCAGGCCGGGACTTCTGATCCTCGTGAACGGCGTCGACGCTAGGACGGTTCACGGTTACAAGGTCACGGTTAGGGACGAGGACGTGATCTCGATAGTGCCGATGATACACGGAGGGAGGGCTGCACCCTGAGGGAAAAGAAAAACACGGTTCACTTGAAGGGGTCGAACCTTCCGTCGATGGCCGTCCATCCTCCGTCCACGAAGATCACAGTTCCGGTGACGTAGCTCGACGCGTCCGACGCGAAGTAGATGACGGCCCCCACGACCTCCTCGGGAGTCGCCCACCTCTTCAGCGCCGTCTTCTCAGCGTATGCCTGGGCCCATTCGGGCCTCCGCTTGATCTGATCGGTGAAAGGCGTGTCGACGATCCCGGGAGCTACGGCGTTGACCCTGATGCCGTAGGGCGCCAATTCGGCCGCCATGGCCTTCACCAGCTGGACGACGCCTGCCTTAGTGGCAGCGTAAGGTCCCTGTCCGGGTTCGACGGTCACGGCCCTCACAGACGAAAAGAGGATGACGCTCGACCTCCCGGCCCTTTTCAGCGCCTCGAGTCCCTCCTTGACGGCCGCGAACGGACCGAAGAGGTTGACCTCGATCACCTTCTTGAACTCCTCGTAGGTATAGTCCTCAATCCGCTTCCTGAAGTTCACGGCCGGAGTCACGACGAGGACGTGTAGTCGGTCTATGTCGTTGTACAACTTCCTCAACGAGTCGACGTCGGTCACGTCGCAGAACCTCTGCTCGTCTCCGATCCCTTCAAGCGCCGCCGTATTGATGTCAGCAGCTATCACGTACGCGCCGAACTCTCTCAGCCCGATCGCTGTTGCCCTGCCGATGCCCGAGGCCGCGCCGATGACTAGAGCCTTCTTCCCCTTGAGGTCGAAGAGCCCCCTGAGGCCGGCCATCGCCGATCAGAACAGCTTGAAGGTCGCGCCGATGTACCAGATCGCGAGGTACGTGTAGATCGCCGTTATCACCAGCCCGACCACCAGCCAGATCAGGCTCGGCCTTGACCAGCTGAAGACCCTCGGGAGCATGCGGAAGCTGACGTAGATGGCTGCGACGTGCATTATCGGCCAAGCGAGGAAGTTCAGCACCCCTCCCCAGACGAGCAGCTCGGCGGGTTGAGCCAGGAAGAGGGTGACAGCCGTCCAGATGGCGAAGAACGTCGCAAGCCCATAGTACCACCTCGTGTACGATATCTTACGGGCCCACTCGAAGTTCGTCTGGAGGATGTCGGTGTAGAGCCGCGGGACCCAGTCGAGGATGACGATGTAGGTGTCGATGATCAGCGCGGCACCGATCAACAGGAAGAGCCTGAATCCGACCTCTCCCCACACCTGTCCCCAGAAGTTCGCCTGCTCGACGACGAGCCTGTACCCGGAGGGATAGAGGCCCTTCGGGTGGAGTATCGCGTAGGCGAGATATGCCATCAGTATCGTGGTGAAGAGGTTGACCAGGACGCCCCAGGTGTTGTTGACCGCGATCGCCCTCATCCACCC
>Ga0081478_132180_pt1 | contig 19744 bp, 21 predicted proteins | sample OctSprmetagenome_FD_70983 | JGI IMG/M metagenome (GOLD analysis project Ga0081478, IMG submission 70983) | Hot spring and microbial mat streamer communities from Octopus Spring Streamers, Yellowstone National Park, USA - T=80-84 v2 (version 2) | ecosystem: Environmental > Aquatic > Thermal... | reverse complement strand
TTTTTGTGCTAATTAGCTTCCATCGGTTGCATATGCGATGCACATGGGTATCTACACCTATGGCGGGCTTTCCGAAGGCTTCCACCAGAACAATGTTTGCCACCTTTCTACCCACACCCTTCAACCTTAGTAGTCCCTCAAGGTCCGAAGGAACCTCTCCGCCGAACTCCTCCTTTATCTGCCTTGCCAACTCTTTGAGATACCTTGCCTTGTTTTTGTAAAAACCCACTGGGTATAAAAGCCTTTCAAGTTCCCTCAGGTCTATGGCAAGTAGGTCCTCCCAGTTTTTTACCCTTTCAAAGAGCCTTTGGCAGACCTCTGCGGTGGTTTCATCCTTGGTGCGGGTTGATAAGAGGGTGCAAACCAGAGCCCTAAAGGGGTCTCCCTTCTTGTGGGCTATGAGCTTTTCTATGGGAGCCTTTAGCTTTGGGTATTCCTCTCTGAGGATCTCTATAACCTTTTTTAGCTCTTCAATTTTCATACTCAGGGCATATAATTTTAACTATGGCAGACAGGGAATTAGACATCAGGGGCGAGGTTTGTCCTTTTACTTTTGTCAAAAGCAAGCTGGTGTTGGAGCAGATGGAGCTAGGTCAAGTGCTTAGGGTGGTCTTGGACTATCCACCCTCCGTGGAGAGTGTGCCAAAAAGCATGAGAGAAGAAGGACAGGAGGTCCTTGCCATAAACAAGCTTGACAACAATACCTGGGAAATCCTTATAAGGAAGGCGAAATGAGAGTTCTCTTTGTAGTAAGCAGTAATCCCTTCTCAAAGGACCACACCACCATTTTTAACTTGGTGAAAGAGCTTACAAAGAGGGGAGAAGTTATCATCTTTTTCACGGGCAACGGTGCATACTACACCATAAGACCCGAGACAGAAGAGCTCAAGAAATTGGGTGCAAGGCTTCTGTATTGTGCCCACTCTGCCCACCAGAGGGGCATAAAGGAGACCCTTCCCTTCTTTGAAAGCAGTTCCACCTATAACCTTTCCAGGATCATGCTTGAATGTCAAAAGGTGTTATCTTTTAACTGATGGAAAGAAAAGATTTTTTCGGGCTCTCTTCCTTGGAAGACCTAAAGGGTATAAGAAACCTCAAGAAAATACTCAAATACATAACGATAGATGGGCGCTATTACGAAAAGGGGCTATAATTCTTAAATGCCTTCCATAAAGCTTCCCAAAGAGCACCTACAAAAGGCTGTGGAGCTTTTGCTCAAAAAGGGCTTTCAAAAAAGGGATGTCCCAAACGCCTACGCCAGCTTCACCGATGGTAAAGCTTACATTACCCTTTATCCTTCGGGTATTGTGCTACTTCAGGGAGATTATCCCGAAAGCTTGAAGGATGAGATCTTGGCTTTGGTGCAAGCGGAGGGTGTTTTGGTGGGTTGCGACGAGGCGGGCAAGGGGGATGTTTTTGGTCCCCTGGTGGTCTGCTGTGCCCTAATTAGACCACAGAACTTTCGCAAGGTCCTTGAGTTGGCACCAAAGGACTCAAAAAAAGTCCAAGACAGGGAACTTTTCAAAAAACTCCCCATGTTAGAAAGGTGTGTGGAGTTTTACTGCAAGGTTTTGGAACCTTTAGGGCTAAACCGCCTTCACAGGGAGGGAAAAAACCTAAACAGGATTTTAGATTGGGCATACAGGGAGCTGATAAGAGAAATACTCTCCAAGGAGCCCTCCGCCAAGATCACGGTGGATGCTTACTCTCACCGAAATCCCTTTGGCAGTTTGGTATCCTTTGAACACAAAGCAGAGGAAAAGGTGGAGGTTTCCTGTGCCAGCATGAAGGCAAGGGTTGAGTTTTTAAGGTGGCTGGAAAAACACAACCTACCGAAGGGGGCAAGCAAAGAGGTAATGGAGCTTGCAAGGAAAATGAAGGATAAGGAAAGGTATCTAAAGGTTTTCTTTCTTTCTTAGCTTGATTTTGTCAAAGGTCTCGTAAAGAACGGGCAGTAGGAACAGGCTGAGTGGAAGACCGGTAAAGATACCACCTATGACCACCAACGCTAAGGGTTTTCTTAGCTCTGCACCGGCGGTAAGCCCCAGGGCAACGGGCAAAAGTGCGGAAACTATGGTTATGGTAGTCATCAAAATGGGTCTTAGCCTTTCCCTTCTTGCCTGAAGGATAGCTTCCCTCGTTTGGAGTCCCTCCTTCCTAAGTTGGATTATTCTCTCAATGAACAGCACCGCGTCCCTGACTATGATCCCAACCAAAAGTATCACGCCAAAGTAGGAGGGAACGCTCAAAGAGGTATTTGTAAGTATCAAAAGACCAAAGGCACCCATAACCGCCAAGGGCACCATTACAAGCACCGTAAAGGGATGCCTGTAGCTCTCAAAGAGGGATGCCAAAACCATATAGACGCCCACCAAAGCAAAGATGAGGGCAAAGCCTAGCCCTTGAAAGGAACGGGCAAACTCCTTTGCCTGACCTGTTGCCTCAAAGGTATAACCGGGGGGAAGGTTAGCCCTGAGCCATCCTTCAAGCTCCGCCACCGCATCCGCCAAAGACTTTTCACCGGAGAGGTTGGCAAAGAAGGAAAAAGAGTACTGCCTGTTGTATCTGTTTAGCACCTGATAGCCAGTGGCTTCTTGCACCTCCACCACCTCCGTTAAGGGCACCAGCTCACCCCTGAAGTTCTTCAGATAGACCTTTTTTAGGTTTTCTGTGCTCTGCACAAACTCGGGGACCGCCTTTACATAAAGATTGTAGCTCTCAGAACCCAGCTCGTAGGTGCTCAGTTGGAATTTGCCAAAGAGGACGTTAAGGGTGTTGGAAACCTGCTCCACGCTCAGCCCAAGGTCTGCCAGTTTTTCCCTCTTTACCTTCACATGCACTTGGGGTTCGTTTAACCTAAGGTCTGTGTCTATGTCCCTGTAGCCTGGCTTTCCTCTAAACTCTGCTATTAATCTCTCAGAAATTCTCTGAAGTTCTTCTATGTCCGGACCCTTTATTACATACTGCAGGTCCACTTGCCTACCGCCCGCAGGACCTATAATGCCCGCAGAATCCACGCTTACCCTGATGTCCTTTATCTTTGCCAGCTCCCTCCTCATCATTTCCATCACTTCCCTCTGGTGGGGTCTTTTACTCCTATCCACCAGATAGACAAAGACTAAACCACCATTGACGGTAGGCCTGCCAGCAACACCTTGTCCCATAGCCAAGCCAAAACGATCCACATAAGGATTTTTCTTGATGACTTCCTCTACTTCTTTAGTTTTTTGTTCCGTATATTCAAAGGAAGAGCCTACGGGCGTTTCAAACCTTACCAAAAACCTTCCCTCATCCACCAGAGGGAAAAACTCCTTTTTTACCATCCTCAAAAACTGAAAGCCCACTAACACGCTTACAAGAGAAAGACCCACCACCACCAGCTTGTGCTCCAAGGACCACCTTAAAAGGTTGTCAAAGAAAGCCTCAAAACGGGCATAAGCCCTCGTAAATGGATTTTCTTCTCCTACCTTGTCCACCAGACGGGCAACAGCCATAGGTGTAAAGCTTATGGCTACCAAGTAAGAGAGGGCTATGGCTACGATCAAGGTTAAAGCAAAGCTCCCAAAGAGTTTGCCCACCACACCCTTCAGGAACACTATGGGAATGAACACGATCACCAAAGAGGCGGTGGATGCAAGGAGGGCAAAGACCACCACACGGGTCCCCTTTATTGCGGACTCTATGGGAGATAGCCCTTCTTCCTTTCTCCTTCTGTATATGCTCTCTAACACCACTATGGCGTCGTCTATGACTATACCCACAGCCACCGCAAGGGCAAGCAACGTAAAGGTGTTCAAAGATTGTCCCGTTTGGTACAGGAAAAACACAGTTCCCAAAAGGGTTATTGGTATGGCGAATATGGGCACAAGGGTCAGCCTTAAGCTTCCGAGGAAGAAATAGACCACCACCGAAGTTAAAAGGCTTCCTATGATGATCTCCTCTATGGCTGCCCTGACGCTTTCCTTGACAAAAACGCTTGAATCAAAGGTAATGTCCATACGCATGCCGGGGGGAAGTTGCCTGTTCCAATACTCCATTCTTTGCTTGACTTTTTCTGCGGTCGCCACCGTGTTGGTTTTTGCCTGCTTGTATATGATAAGGGCAACCGCCTGCTCTCCCATGAACCTTGCCATTCCCCTCTTTTCATCCTCTCCAAACTCCGCGTAGCCCACATCCCTGAGTTTCAAGTTTGGAGTGATGGCGATCTCCTCAAGCTCCTTTGCATCCTTTGCCTTGCCGTAAAGCCTTATTATGTATTCTCTCTCCTTGCCGTAGATGGCGCCTGCGGGTGCTTCCAGATGGTTTTTGGCAATGGCTTCTAGGACCTCCTGGATGGAAAGATTCCTTGAGTATAATTTCTGTGGGTCTATCCTAATCCACATTACATTGTCCCTAAATCCTCCCAAATCCACCTGCCCTACACCATCTATCCGTTCAAAGTCCCTTTTTATGACCTTGTCTGCCCAGTAGGCTAAGGTCTGATAGTCTGCAGTTTTTGAGTGGAGCAGAATGGCTAATATTGGCGCTAAGGATGTATCCACCTTTCTGACCACGGGCGGGTCCACACCCTCCGGGAGCCTTCTCATAGCCCTTTGAACCGCATCCCTAACTTCCTGCGCTGCCACGTCTATATTCTTCTCAAGGGAGAAGGTAATGATGATCCGAGATATACCAGAAAAACTCTGAGAAGTTATGGCTTCTATACCGCTTATGGTGGATATTTGGTCCTCTATTACCCTTGTTACGTTCACATCCACCACGCTTGGGTTTGCCCCCGGGTAGGTGGTTACTATTGAAACTGTGGGAAAATCCACATCGGGCAGTCTGTCTATGGGAATGTTCCGCAGTGAATAAAGACCCAACAGGATAAAAGAGATCATAAACATCCAGGAGGTGACAGGTCTGGCTATGAAAAATTTATACATAGGGCTATTATAACCAACCGACCAGTCGGTATATTAGAGTTCTATGAGCTTTAACACCTCTTCCAAAACTGGTGGTAAGCTTATGGGCTGTTGGCATACCTTCATGGCGGTGTCTGGGTCCTTTAGTCCATTGCCCGTCAGGGTGCATACCACCACCTCACCCCCTTTAAAGAACCCTTCCCTGCAGAGCTTTATTAACCCCGCCACCGATGCGGCAGAGGCAGGCTCGCAGAAGATCCCCTCCTTCGAAGCCACCAACTTGTAGGCGTAGAGTATTTCGTCGTCACTAACCGCATCAATGAGCCCTCCCGATTCTCTTGCAGCTTGTAGGGCAGATTGCCAGCTGTAGGGATTTCCGATCTTTATAGCGGTGGCTATGGTTTGTGGGTTTTTTATTGGGTAGCCCTTTACTATGGGCGCAGCACCCTCCGCTTGCCATCCCATCATCTTAGGCAGTTTTTCAATCTTTCCCCTTTGGTAATACTCCTTGTAGCCCTTCCAGTAGGCTGTGATGTTACCCGCGTTGCCAACGGGTATAAAGTGATAATCGGGTGCGAAGCCAAGGGCATCGCAGACCTCAAAGGCTCCCGTCTTTTGTCCCTCAATACGGTAAGGATTTACAGAATTTACCACCTCCACCGGTAAAATTTCCCCGAGCTTTCGGACGATCTCCAAGGCGTCGTCAAATGTCCCCTGCAGGGCAATCACCTGTGCCCCGTAGATCACCGCCTGGGAGAGCTTTCCCAATGCTACCGCACCCTTTGGCAAGAGCACATAAGCCTTAAGACCAGCCTTTGCAGCGTACGCAGCGGCAGAAGCGGAGGTGTTCCCCGTAGATGCGCATATAACTGCCCTTTTTCCTACCTCCACCGCCTTGGAGATAGCCAAGGTCATTCCCCTGTCCTTAAAGGAACCTGTAGGGTTTAGCCCCTCGTACTTTAAAAATATCTCCCCCTTAAAGCCGATCTCCCTTGCCAAGTTTTGGGCGTGCACCAGGGGAGTGTTTCCCTCATAGAGGGTGATTACGGGAGTGTTTTCATTCACTGGCAGGTATTCTCTGTAATGGTGTATGATACCTTTCCAATAATCCATGAGCAAGCTACACAATAATTATAACCCGTGATAATATTGTCCTGATGGCTAAGCCCCTTTTAGTTTTGAGTAAAACCCACCAACTGAAAGCACTTTTAAGAAGGGCAAGCCTCCATACCGTTTGCGAAGAATCCCGATGTCCCAACATCTCCCAATGCTTTGGCTCCGGTACCGCCACCTTTATGATCCTTGGAAATCAATGCACGAGGGCTTGCAGTTTTTGCAACTTAAAGAGGGGAAATCCGGAACCCCTGGACTCAGAGGAGCCCTACCGCCTTTTGGAAGCGGTTAAGACTTTAAACCTCAGGTATGTGGTGATCACCTCCCCCACCAGGGATGACCTGGAGGATGGTGGGGCGGGACAGTTTGCCAGATGCATAAGGGTCTTAAAGGAAAACATCCAGAACATCAAGGTGGAGGTTCTTGTGCCCGATTTTGGTGGCTCTCACCAAGCTTTAAAAACTGTCCTCTTGGCGGAGCCCGATGTGTTAGCCCACAACGTGGAAACGGTACCAAGGCTATATCATAGAGTCAGAAAGGGTGCGGATTATCAAAGAAGCTTAGAACTTTTAAAAAGGGCAAAGGAATTCAACCCAAACATCATAACCAAGTCCGCCCTCATCCTGGGCTTTGGAGAGAGGGAGGAGGAGGTTGTGGAAGTTATGAAAGATCTAAGAAGGGTGGGGTGTGATGTGCTAACCATTGGGCAGTACTACCAACCTTCCAAGAGGCATCACCCAGTGGTTAAGCTTTACACCCAAGAGGAGTTTGAAAGGTTAAAAGAGATTGCCCTCAGCCTAGGCTTTAGCCATGTCTTCAGTGGTCCTAATGTTAGAAGCTCCTATATGGCAGAGAGAGTGTTTTATAATTATCTCTAATGGTAAGCTTAGAGATTGATTACATCTATTTCGCAGAGTTGGAAATGCTCCTGAACTATGGAGTGGGCTATCCCAACTTTATAATTTCCCTGAGGGAGAGGATCCATCAGGAGGGTTTGGAGGAAAGTCCTTACGTGATCAAGGCAGACAGAAAGCTATTTCAAAACGTACACAGGTTCATAGAGCTAATGGAATCCAGCGATGAACCCTTGGAGGACGATGAGAGCCAGCCCATAGAAAAGTGGTGGTGGCATTTGCGCAAGGTCGCAAAGGGCAAATATCCGAGCCTAAAACTAAAGGAATATCTAAGGGAAATCTATAGGAAGAGGAGAAAGTACTGGAAACAAAAAAGCAAAGAAAACCACCTTCTGCTGGAGGATCTAAAGAGAAAACCCAAGTATCTTTCCTTCCTATGGAAGAGATAAAAAGGCTCAGGGCCGAAATTGATGTCATAGATGAAGAAATACTAAGGTTACTCAATAAAAGGGCTAAGCTTGCCAAGTCCATCGGAGAAATAAAAAAACAGCTCAACTTGGAGATCCATTCGCCTGAAAGGGAGAGGGAGGTTATAGATAGACTGGTGAAACTGAACAAGGAACTCTATGGAGAAGAGTTTCCTTCAGAGGCGGTAAAGCATGTCTTTAGGGAGATTATGTCCGCGTGCCTCTCTTTGGAAAAAGAGCTAAGAGTGGCATACCTTGGACCAAAGGCAACCTTTACCCATCAAGCGAGCTTGGAACACTTTGGACTTTCTGCCTATTATATACCCGTTCCCACTATAAGGGATGTCTTTGTGGAGGTTGAAACGGGAAGGGTAGATTACGGCGTGGTTCCAGTGGAAAACACCACAGAAGGAGTAGTCAATTACACCTTGGACATGTTCTTAGAATTTAGCGTCAAGATCGTAGGAGAGGTGGTAATACCAATAAAACTGCACCTTCTTTCAACGGGCAGAAGCTTGGAAGAGATAAAGGAGGTCTATTCCCATAGACAGGCTCTTGCCCAGTGCAGAAACTGGCTTGAAAAGAACCTACCTTACGCCAAGCTAATAGAGACCGACAGCACCGCAAGGGCTTGCGAGATCGTTCTGGAAAAGGAAGGAAGCGCCGCAATAGCCAGCGAGGTTGCCTCTTACACCTATCACCTAAACATACTGGCGGAGAATATACAAGATAGCCTCAGCAACTACACGCGCTTTTTGGTGCTTGGTAAAAGAGATATGAAAAGAACGGGCAAAGATAAAACCAGCATTCTCTTTGCGGTCAGGGATGAGGTAGGAGCCCTTTATAAAGCCCTGGAGAGTTTTTACAAATACGGAGTAAATCTTACAAAGATTGAATCAAGACCATCAAAGAAAAAGGCTTGGGATTATGTCTTTTTTGCGGACCTGGAGGGACACATTGAGGACGAGAGTGTGAGATTGGCCCTTGAGATGCTAAAAGAGAGAACCCAGATGGTAAAGGTATTAGGCTCTTACCCTAGGGCTATCACCGAAGAGGGCTAACTCTCTGAGCATCCTTCTTTTGTGCTCTTCACCTAAGGCAGGCTCAAGGTAAATGCCATCCAGCCTCAAGCCCACTGGCGTGCCCTTTTTTGAATACTCCAAGACCAGATAGGCTAACTTTGAAAGCTTATCCTCTATAGTGCCTTCCACCATATCCAAGCTTAGAACCACCGGAGGGCTCTCCTCCGCCAAAAAGTCCTTAACGTAGAGCTTTCCAACCTTTGCGGACAACTTCCAGTGGATAAGCTTTACGGGCTCTCCCATATACTCCCTGACGGAATGAAGATGCTCATAACCTTTTCTTCTTCCAACGGTTAGCCATTCTCCCCTCTGCAAACCCTCCACTCTTATCCTCTTTGAAACAGCCATGGGATAAGGATAGACCACCAAGTTTATGGGAACATCCACGTAGAAGAACCTCTCAAAGAGCCCCACGGGAAAGGAGGAGGAAACTCTAACGGATATTTTGTCATAATAACCCCTCCTTGAAAACTTTATGGTTATAAAGCCCACCTCCTCCTTTTTCAGGATGGGAAAGAAAGCCCTTGAGCCCTGTGCCTCCACCAGAAGGGTAAAGGAGGGAAATCTCTTTTGATTTCTTAGGATGAGTTTAAAGTTCTCAGCCCTTTGGGCATAAACCTCCTTGGGTGGTATGAGTTCAAGGCTCAAACCCTTCAGGTTGTAAAGGGAGAGCATGCCCGAGAGTAGCATAAAAGAGAGCAAAAAGGAGACCACCAAATAGAGCAGGTTGTTGGAGGTATTTACCGCGGATACGCCAAGGAATATGGTCACTCCCGTGAAAAAGACGCCCGCCCTATTGACCTTGACCCTGTATCTTTGAACCATCCTTAGCAAAATAGGAGAGCATCTCTATGGGCAGAGGTATAAGAACCGTGTTTCCGGGTTTTGAGACCACATTCTGTATGGTTTCTAAGTATCTTAGCTGTAGGGCTAAGGGCTGAGATGCAAGGATCTGGGCTGCATCCGCCAACTTCTCCGCCGCTTGGTATTCTGCCTCTGCGGTTATGATCTTTGCCCTTCTTTCCCTTTCTGCCTCTGCCTGCTTTGCCATGGCACGCCTTAGCTCCTCCGGAAGGTCAACCTTTTTGAGCTCCACCGCTATAACCTTTACACCCCAGGGTTCCGTTTGCTTGTCTATGAGCTCCTGAAGCTTCAAGTTTAGCTTTTCCCTCTCCGAGAGAAGTTCATCAAGCTCCACCGCACCGCAGACACTCCTGAGGGTAGTTTGGGCTATCTGGGAGGTGGCATACTGATAATCTTCTACCTCCACTATTGCCCTTACCGGGTCCACTACCCTAAAATAAACTACCGCATCCACGTTAACAGACACATTATCCTTTGTGATTACGTCCTGGCTGGGCACATCCAAGGTGACAGTCCGAAGGTCCACCTTTACCATTCGGTCTATTATGGGAACAAGTATAAAGAGACCCGGTCCCTTGGCACCTATGGCCCTTCCCAAACGGAATATAACCGCCCTCTCGTACTCTGGCACAATTCTTACGGAAGTAGCCAGAAAGATGAACACCAGTATGGCTATTACTATGACGAGTGGAAAAATCATGACTAAACCTATCAAAGCTTTTAAGACCTCTCCCCCAAAGATGGAGAGGAGGACAATGCCCAAAAAGATTACAAAGGGTAAAAGCTCAAGAATGACCTTCATTTCAAACCTCCGTTCCGCCTAAGGTTAAGGACTTAACCCTTATGGTAGGTTGGGCATCTGAGACGGGCACCCCCTGTCCGTCTTTACCGCAGGTGCCGATGCTCCAGCCCAGGTCCCATCCCACTCCGTCCACCTCCTGAAGAACCTTTGGACCGTTGCCGATCAAGGTGGCAGACCTTATAGGATAGGTGATCTCTCCGTTCTCTATCATATATCCCTCCATGATCTCAAAGACAAAGTCTCCGGTCACCGTATTCACCTCTCCTCCACCCATTTTAACCACAAAAACACCCTTTTTTGTATCCCTTATTATATCCTCCGGGTTATCCTTACCGGCAGCTATGTAGGTGTTGGTCATACGCACCATGGGTATGTGGGCGTAGCTTTGCCTTCTGCCGTTTCCCGTGGAGCTTTTACCTTCCCTCATGGCGCTTAGCCGATCATACATATATCCCACCAAGTAGCCCTTGTCTATAAGAACTGTCCTTTGGGAAGGCACCCCTTCGTCATCCACTACAAAGTGTCCGTTCTTTCCTACAAGAGAACCATCGTCTATTACTGTGATCAGCTCGCTGGCAACCTTCTGCCCCAGCTTTCCCTTATACACAGAAAGACCCTTTTGCACCAGGTCTGCCTCCAAGCCATGCCCAACCGCCTCGTGGATCATAGTTCCACCTGCCTCTCCAGAGAGCACCACAGTAAATTGCCCCGCAGGGGCAGGCTTTGCGGAGAGCATCAAAAGGGCCCTCTTGGCAGCCTTTTCCGCCACCAGCTCTGGGGGTGTTTCCTCAAAGAGCTCAAAGCCCTTTGTGCCACCTACAGACTCATAGCCCCTCTGCAAGGTGTTTCCGTCGCTCGCCACCACTTCCACAAAGAAAACCACCCTCTTTTGTAGGTCCTCCGCCCGTTCACCAAGGGAGTTTATGACCATTATGTCCCGGGTTTTGTCCATAAGGACTGCGAGCACTTGCTTTATCTTATCTCCGTAGCTCCTTGCCTTTTGGTTAGCCCTGTGCAAAAGCTCCGCCCTGTAGCTAAGGCTCATCTCATCCGGGTCTATCAGAGTTAAAGTCCAACCCTTTATGTGCCTTTTACCTAGGGCTACGGGTCCGTGCCCTTGTCCCCTTGCCAAGGTCCTTGCAATCTCCAAAAGGTTTTCGTAGGTGATCTCCGTGGTATAGCCGTAATAGGTTTTTCCTTCCTTTATTAGCCTTATGCCGACGCCCTCCTCTTCTCCCCACTGAATCTTATCAATCTTGTTGTCTTCTAATTGCATCCGACAAGTGCGGGACCGCTCATAGAAGATCTCTCCATACTCTCCACCCTGGGAAAGTAGGTTAGAAAGTATATAGCCCGCCTTTTCCTTTATAAGATCCTTTGCGCTCACGACCAACACCTCCCAAAGGTTTCTAAGGGTATGTTGGGCTCTGGGTTTATATCCTCTGGAGCGGTAATACCCCTTTTGAACCTCTCAATGCCCGCATAGGCGATCATCACCGCGTTATCGGTGGATAACCTTGGATGGGGTATGTATGCGGAGATTATACCCTTTTCTGTAAGCTTTTGAAATCTTTCCCTAAGCTCACTATTAGCAGAGACGCCCCCTACCACAGCAACCCTCCTTACACCCGTAAGTTCCACTGCCCTTAAGAGCTTTGCCTCCAAAACGTCCAAAACCGCCCGCTGAAAGGATGCGGAGAGGTCCTCTTTGGAGTAGTTTCCAGCTTCTACGATCTTTCGGACTGCCGTCTTTAGCCCACTAAAGGACATGTTCAGGCTGGGATCATCAATCATCGGTCTGGGCAGTGGATACTTGGGCTCTCCCTGCCTTGCCAGACGGTCAATTATGGGACCTCCTGGGTATCCAAGTCCCATGAGCCTTGCAACCTTGTCATAACTTTCGCCCACTGCGTCATCCAAAGTGCTACCCAAGAACCTGTATTTGCCAAAGCCCTCCACCAAGTAAAGGTCCGTGTGCCCTCCAGAGACCACCAAAGCCAAAAAGGGCTCTTCAATGGGTCTTTCCACAAAGACAGAGTATATGTGTCCTTCCAGGTGATGGACAGGCACTAAGGGCTTTTTCAGGGTATAAGCCAAAGACTTGGCAAAGGACACACCCACCACCAAAGACAGGATCAGTCCAGGGGTAAGGGTAAAGGATATGAAATCTACCTTCCTTAGGTCAAAGCCCGTCCTATCTAAAAGAACCTTGAGCAAGGGTAAAAGGTTCTTTGTATGTTCTCTTGCGGAGAGCTCTGGGACTACCCCACCGAACTGCTCGTGCACCTTTGCCTGAGAGAGCAAAACCTCCCCTATAACACCCTTCTTATCTGAGTAGATGGCAAGTGCAGTCTCGTCGCAGGAGGTTTCCACCGCCAAGGTAATCATAGGTTAGCTACCTTTTTGAGAACTTGCCCAGACCTTATGAGCTCTATTGCTTTACTCAGCTGGGGATCCTTCTCGGGAATGAGTATCAACCCACTCTTACCCTCCAATTTTTTCTGCCTTATGGCTTCTTGGAGTGCCTCTTCCTGCTTTTCGTCCATCGCTACCTGAACGTCTGGAACTATGCCCCTGTTGTGAATGAGCCTACCCAAAGGTGTGTAATAGTAAGCCACCGTTAGCTTCAGGGCGGAGCCGTCCTCTAAGGGTATTATGTTTTGAACGGACGCCTTGCCAAAGGATTTTTCACCCAGTATGATCGCCCTTTTGTAGTCTTGGAGGGCACCCGCCACGATCTCGGAGGCACTGGCAGAACCCTTGTTTATGAGAACTATTACTGGAAGCTCATCGGGCACCACAGGCTTTCTTCTGGAAAAGTACTTTTGAGTTTCTCCCTTCCTGCCTCTTGTATAAACCACCAACCTACCCTCTGGAAGGAAAAGGTCTGCCACATTGACCGCCTCGCTGAGGAGCCCCCCTGGGTCGTTCCTCAGGTCAAGGATAATACCTTTAACCCTTTGGGAGGTCAGTTCTTTTAGGGCTCTTTCCACCTGAACGCTAACATTTTCGTTAAACTGGGATAGCTTTATATACCCCACATCTCCCAAGGTGGTCCATCTCACGCTCTCTATCCTTATCAGAGCCCTCTCAAGCTCTATCTTCATAGGCTTTTCCATTCCCTTCCTGTGTATGGTTAGCTGAACCTTTGTGCCCACCTTTCCCCTGATCCTTTGCACCACATCTATAAGGCTCATGTTAGAGGTGTCCTCACCATCTATCTCAAGGATCACATCCCCAGGCTTTATGCCTGCCCTGAAGGCGGGCGTTCCCTCAATGGGTGATATTACAACGGGTCTTCCCTTTTCCATACCGATCTCGATGCCCACACCACCAAACTCACCCCCCGTTTCCTGTCTAAAGCTCTCGTACTGCTTAGGGGTGAAAAAGCTGGAGAAGGGGTCCAAGGATTTGGTCATTCCGTTTAAAGCACCGTATATGAGGTCCTTCATACTGACCTGTTCCACATAGTTTTCCTTTATGATTCGGAGGACATCGGCGAACATTCTCATGTATTTGTATTCATCCTCCGACTGCTTACCCTGAGAGGCAAAGCCCACTATAAAGCCAAGGGCAAAGGTAAATAAGGCTACACCAAAGACCTTAAATCTATTCAAAGCACCCATGCTTTATAAATATAACACCTACATCGCTCCTTGCAGAATATTAAGTTTTATGTGGTTCTTAATTTTATAATTTATTGTATTGCAAAAGTTTGCAAGGAGGTTTTGAATGGAAAGGGTTTTTGCATGGTCTGGCAAGGCGGTAATTCCGCAGGAGGGACAGTTTATAAAGCTTAGAGAAGACAAGAACCTACAGGTGCCAAACAACCCTATAATTCCCTACATAGAGGGAGACGGAATAGGTCCAGAAATTACCCCTGCCATGATTATGGTGGTAAATAAGGCAGTGGAGAAGGCTTACGGTGGTTCAAGGGCTATATACTGGGTGGAGCTTTTGGCGGGAGACAAGGCGGAGGAAAAGACCGGCGAGAGGATGCCAAAGGAGACCTTGGAGGTTTTAAAAGAAGCCATAGTAGCCATAAAGGGACCCCTTGGCACACCCGTGGGTAAGGGAGGGAAATCTTTGAACGCAATCCTCAGGCAGTCTATGGACTTTTACTCTGCCATAAGACCCGTCTATTGGCTGGGACAGCCTTCTCCTATACCAAACCCCGAGAGGGTAAATGTGGCAATCTTCAGGGAAAACTCTGACGATGTATATATGGCAATAGAGTTTATGCCAAGGGATGAAAAAACTCAAAGGGTAAGAAAGTTCTTGATGGAGGAGATGGGCGTTTCCGAGTATGCCCTTCCTGAGGACTGTGGGATAACAGTCAAGCCCATGAGTGAGTGGAAAACAAAAAGACATGTAAGAAAAGCCCTCAGGTATGCCTTAGAAAACAACAAAAAGGTGGTTGCGGTTGTGGGAAAGGGAAACATCATGAAGGCCACAGAGGGAGCCTTTATGAACTGGGCTTTTGAAGTGGCAAAAGAACCAGAGTTTGAAGGAAAAGTTATCACAGAGGGAGAACCAAAGGATGGGCAGGTACTTATGGTAAAGGTCATCACAGACCAGATGCTTATGCAGTTGGTCCTAAAGCCTGAAGCCTACGATGTGATCATCACCCAAAACCTAAACGGTGATTACATATCGGACTTGGCTTCCGCACTGGTGGGAGGTCCGGGCTTTGTGCCAAGTGGAAACATAGGCGATGGCTATGCCCTCTTCGAAAGTACCCACGGAACCGCATATGATATTGCAGGCAAAGGTATAGCAAACCCAATTTCCTTGACCCTCTCCGGTGCTATGATGTTGGAGTATTTGGGTTGGAAGGAGGCGTCCCAGCTTATATACGATGCGGTAAAGAGGGCAATAGAAGATAGAGTTGGAACTCCAGACATAGCCAACGGCTTTAAAAAGATGGGTATAGAGGCAAAGGCACTATCTACTATAGACTTTGCCAAAGCTATTGCGGAGAGGATATGAAGGTTGGGTATGTAGCTATAGTTGGAAAGCCCAACGTGGGCAAATCCACCCTTTTGAACAACCTAATTGGTACCAAGCTGTCCATAGTTTCCCCAAAGCCCGGCACCACTCGGATAAGGGTCTTGGGTGTTAAAAATATCCCAAACGAAGCCCAGATCATATTCTTAGATACGCCCGGTATATACAAGCCAAGGGATGCCTTGGGAGAAGCTATGGTTGGAGTTGCTGGTGCGTCTTTGCAGGATGCGGACGTTATCCTTTTTATGATGGACGCGGAGGATGGATGGAGGGATGATGACGAGATGGTCTTTGAGACGTATGTAAAGCCCTATGCGGAAAAAAAGCCTGTAATCTTGGTAATAAACAAGGTGGATAGAATAGGTCCCTTGGAAAACCTCCTGCCCTTTGTGGAGGAGATCTCAAGAAGGCATCCCGAGTTTAAGGAGATCGTCCCCATAAGTGCCCAGAAGGGTTTTAACATAGACAGGCTTTTGACGGTGATCCTTAACTACCTGCCAGAGGGTGAGCCCCTCTTTCCGGAGGAGATGATAACAGACCTTCCCTTTAGGCTCTTGGTGGCGGAGGTGATCAGGGAAAAGATTCTGCTAAAAGTCCATCAAGAGATTCCCCAAGGAGTGGCGGTGGTGGTCAATGAGATCACCGACGGAAGGCACGACCCAAGGGTTTTGGTCATAAAGGCAGACATAATAGTGGATAGAGAAAACTACAAACCCATAATCATAGGCAAAGATGGACAGAGGCTAAAGTCCATCGGAAAGATGGCAAGAGAAGAGTTGGAGCTGATAACGGGCAGGAAGGTCTATTTGGAACTCTTTGTTAGGGTAAAACCAGACTGGAGGAAAAGACCAGACTTAGTACAGAGCTTCGGGTATAGGATTGAGTAGTAATGAGAACTCTACTCTTTCTACTCCTACTTTTCTCCTTTGTCCTGCCGAGGGAACTTTTGATGGCAACTACCTATCCCATATACTATCCCTTGCTCTATTTAGCGGGAGAGCTTTACGATGTAAAAGTCCTTATCTCCACAAAGACCGATGTACATCACTACGAGCCAAAGCCCCAAGACCTTAGGAACTTAAGGGAGGCAAAGTATGTCTTTACCTTGGGCTTGGAAAGCTGGGAGAGAAAACTGCCCGTGTCAAAGGAAAGACTTTACCTTCTCAATCAGAACCTGCCTTTAATAGACAGGGACCCACACCTTTGGATGTCCCCTAAGTCCTACCAAGCGGTGGTAGACAATCTCTACAAGGCACTTTTGAAAATAGACCCCAAAAATCAAAATATCTACGAGAGAAAATACAGAGAGTTCTCCAAAAGGTTAAAGGATTTGGATGAAAAATACCGCCAAAGCCTTAGCCAATGCAAAAACAGATGGCTTGTATCCACCCATCTATCCCTGAGATATTTGGCAAGGGATTATGGATTGAGGGCGGAAGGTCTGAGGGGTGTCCATGGTGAGGAGGAGCCAAAACCCTCGGAACTTTTCAGGTTCATAAACCTGATGAAAAAAGAGTCCATAAGGTCCCTCTTTGTGGAGGAGGGCTATCAGGGAAAGGCTGTCCTCAAAGTGCAGAGGGAAACGGGTGCCAAAGTATACACCATAAACACATCCCTTTATCCCACCAAGAATGGGGATGATTACTTTTCCATAATGGAGAGAAACCTCTCCGCCTTTGTGGAGGGACTGGATTGCAGGAGGTAATAAGGGTAGAATCTTTGACCTTTAGATACAGCCCTGAGGAGCCTCTTATAGAAAACCTGAGCTATTCCGTCTATGAGGGAGAGTTTTTCTGCGTGGTAGGTCCCAACGGTGCGGGGAAGAGTACCCTTTTAAAGCTTTTGCTAGGTTTTTTACGCCCAAAGGCGGGAAAGATATTCCTCTTTGGAAAGGAGATAAGTCAGTTCAATGAATGGGAAAAGCTCGGCTATGTGCCACAGAGGTTCAGCGTGGAGAGGTTCTGGACGGGCACTGTGGAGGAGCTTTTGAGAAAGGTGGCCAAAAAGGAAAAGGTGGGATGGATCATAGCCTTCTTGCACTTGGAAAACCTTCTAAAAAGGCAGTTTGTGAAGCTCTCCGGCGGAGAACAACAAAAGGTCCTCTTGGCTTTGGCTCTTACAAAAAACCCATCCTTGCTTATACTGGATGAACCCATGACGGGCTTGGATATACACGCCCAAGAACACATAGAGCATGTGCTAAGGGAAATTTCCAAGGACAGGACGGTGGTGGTAGTCTCCCACGACCTTGGCTTTGTTATGAGAAACGCAAGCCGAATGCTGTGCCTTGGCATGCCCGAATGTAGGGTAGTTTATCCAAAGGATTTTGGACAGATCATAAGGGAACTCTATGGACTTCATTAACACCCTAAGTCTTGTTTATGAAGGTGTCTTGGCGGGGCTCTTGATAGCCCTCTCCTGCTCCATGGTGGGTGTCTATCTGCTGATGAGAAGACTCTCTATGCTCGGTGCAGGCATATCCCACTCCGCTTTTGGTGGTATTGCCATAGCCTTTTTGCTGGGACTTGAGCCCACTTTATTCACACTTTTTTATGTAGCCCTCATATCCGTGCTCCTTCAGCTTTTGATGGACAGCAAAAGGCTTCCCTCGGACACAATTCTGTCTTTGTTTTTTTCCTTTGGCACCGCCCTTGCGGTCATCGTGTCTGCCATGAAGGAAAACCTAAGTGCAAATATATATTCCTACCTTTTTGGTAGCCTTTTGGCGGTCTCAAGGGAGGAGCTCTACGTAAGCCTTTTTGTCTTTTTGATAACAGCCCTTGCATTTTGGCTAAAATACGACCAGCTCTTTTTGGTCCTCTTCAACGAAGAGATCGCCAAGCTAAAGGGCATAAACACTACCCTTATAAACTACCTCTTTGTGCTTTTGGCGGGTATAAACATAGTCCTTTCTATAAAAGTTGCGGGTCTGTTGCTATCTGCATCCTTTGTAGCTTTGCCCTCCATGACCGCCCTGTTGGTAGCTGGCTCCTTTTTTCAAACCTTCTTACTTTCCGCTATCTTTAGCCTGCTCTCCGTCTTCGTTGGTGTAGTTGTCTCCCTAATCTTTAACATTCCTCCCAGCGGAGCCATAGTTATGCTAATGGTTCTTTTCTTTATCCTTTGCTTTTTGCTGTATGCCTATAAGGCACGCAAAAGGTTTTAGGGATGCATCCAAAGACTTTAAATATTCCGAGAGGGGTCTCTTGTAAAGAGGATGCTCAAGCTGGGGCTCCAGTTCCAACAATGGCACCAAAACAAAATCCCTCTGTGTAAGGTAAGGATGGGGAACTACCAAAAAGCTGAGCATAAGGATGTAATTTTCATAAAGTAGTATGTCTATGTCTATTTCCCTTGGTCCCCACCTTTCCCTCTCTTTCCTGCCCACAAGTTTTTCTATTTCTTTTAACCTTCTAAGAAGTTCAACAGGCTCCAACTCTGTTTTGAACTTGACCACACAGTTTAAAAAGTCCTCCTGATTTAACACTCCCCAAGCCTTGCTCTCATAGATGGTGGAAACACAAAGCACCTCTCCCAAATCCTTTAAAAGCTCAAGTGCCTTCAGTATATAACTTAGCCGATCGCCCACATTACTACCCATTCCCAAATAACAAACCGCCACGGTAGGAATATATTAATTGTTTATGGTGAGGTGGATCCTTTACCTTTTGGTGGGCTTTTTGATCATAGACCACATGTGGGTCCATTATGGGGGACCCTTTGTGGAGAGATTGAGGGGCGGATACACAGAGGAGTTAAAAAAACATCCAGAGTGGCAAAAGGTGGAGCTTGAACAGGCTTACAAGCAGAGCATATTAGATAAACTTTGGGAGAAGATCAAACAATTAACCAAAAAGGAGGAGAAAAATGAGTGATAGCATCTTCAGTTCCATAGAGTCCGCTTTGGAGGATATAAGGGAAGGCAAAATGGTTATAGTGGTGGATGACCAGGACAGGGAGAACGAGGGAGACCTGGTGATGGCGGCGGAGAAGGTGACGCCAGAAGCTATAAACTTCATGGCAAAATACGGAAGGGGTCTTATATGCCTTACCTTAACACCGGAGAGATGCGAGGAGTTGGACCTTCACCCAATGACAATAAGAAACACAGACCCAAAGGGTACCTACTTCTGCGTCTCCATAGATGCCCATCCCAAGTACGGCACCACCACGGGCATATCCGCCTTTGACAGGGCTATTACCATAAAGCTGGCAGTTAGCCCAGATGCCAAACCCTCGGACTTTATAAGACCGGGGCATGTGTTCCCACTGAAGGCTAAGCCCGGCGGTGTTTTGGAGAGGGCTGGGCATACTGAAGCGTCTGTGGACCTGGCAAGGCTTGCGGGGCTCTATCCGGCGGGTGTAATATGCGAGATCATGAAGGAAGATGGCACCATGGCAAGATTGCCAGACCTGGTGGAGTTTGCCAAGCGGTTCAACCTAAAGATCATCACCATAGCAGACCTAATACGCTACAGGTTAAAAAAGGAAAGGATCGTAGTCCGGGAAGCAACCGCCAACCTGCCCACTAAGTATGGCTTTTTCAAAATTCACGCATACAGGCACATACTAACGGGAGAAGAACAGGTTGCCCTGACTATGGGCGAGTGGAGGGAGGACGAGCCTGTGCTGGTTAGGGTCCATTCGGAGT
>Ga0081478_156793_pt1 | contig 19828 bp, 19 predicted proteins | sample OctSprmetagenome_FD_70983 | JGI IMG/M metagenome (GOLD analysis project Ga0081478, IMG submission 70983) | Hot spring and microbial mat streamer communities from Octopus Spring Streamers, Yellowstone National Park, USA - T=80-84 v2 (version 2) | ecosystem: Environmental > Aquatic > Thermal... | reverse complement strand
CTGCATATTGTAGCTTCAATAGACGCACCAACCTCTATATTCGTAAAATATTATATAACCGCTATGACGATCTACTGCGGTCTCTGCAACCTTATATAGATCCTCCATCTCTATAAACCTATCAAATCCAACAGCCCTAGCTATCTCCAGATCATGTGATACCATAACCCCCCTTCCAATGGCTCTCCTTCTCTGAAGGGCCTTCGCAAGGAGAGATCTCTTCTCACTATCTAGATATATGAATGGCTCATCAAGAAAGATAATCTCGGGATCGAGCACGAAACCCCTAGCGATCGAGACTAGATGTGCCCGTCCAGCAGAAAGGCTATAGGCGTTTTTAGCCGAGATCCCTTCTATGCCGAGCTCCTCCATCACGGCCCTGCATCTATCCCTAATCAATGGCTCCTCAACACTTCTGATTCTCAATCCTATCGATATGTTATACTCAACATCCCCCCAGAATCACAGACTTATCATGCATATACACGACCCCCACCTTATCGAAAGCCTCTCATCATTTCCGAGGCTCCAGAAGTCCTCACCATTTACAACTGAATGCCCCGCCATTTATGGCGGGATGAATAGAGAGATTTATTTTGTTAATCCTGATCTTTTTGGAGGAGCTATAGAGCTTCTCAAGAGATACAATGTTGCTCTCAACTATGCTATAAACAGGATTCTGAGGCTGGATCTGAGGAGCGTTGGGAGGGTTCACAACGCTCTACATAGAGAGCTCAGAGAATGGTTTGGCCTCCCATCCACGACCGCTATTGACTGCTATAGGGATGCCCTCGCAAATGTCAATGCCTAGAGTAATAATCCTAGGAGGGGTAGGAGGCCTAGGGTTAGGAAGCTATCAATGCTCCTACACCCAGGATCAGGATATAAAGTGAAGGGTTAGTATCCACCCCCGCTCAAGAGTTTCCCTGGCTGCTAAGGCAATTTTCCGGGTTATAACAGACTTATATGCTATCGCGCTATATTCTATTGACTAGGGGGCTAACCCCATGGCTAGGGTTTCGAGGAGGGTTCTGTCTATCATGCCTAGCCCGACTATGTGGATCCAGGAGATCGTTTCTATGCTGAGGTCTAGAGGTTTTAAGCCCTATGCTCTGCACGTTGGCCAGCCCGGTATACCGCCTCCTAGGGAGCTTATGGATAGTCTTTTGGATAGTCTTAGAAGTAGGGTTAATGATATATCGCTCTACACATATACTTCTCCTAGGGGGCTTCAGGAGCTTAGAGAGGCAGTTGCTGAGGATCTAGCTTCTTTAGGTAGACCTACACCGGATCCTAAGAGAGGTGTTGTGATCACGACAGGGGGTATTGAGGGGTTATTTACGTCTATAGCGTCTATAACGGATCATGGAGATCCTGTTGGGATAGTTGTTCCAGCATATTTCCATTTTTACTCGATCCTGGGGCTTCTAGGCAATAGGGTTGTAGAGGCGATCACCTATCCAGAGCTATCCCTCTCTGAGGAGATGTTGAAAGACCTGTTCTCAAGGGTTAAAGCGGTTATAATAGCAAATCCCGATAACCCTAGTGGGAGGGTTCTCAGCATCTCCGAGGCAAGGCTCCTAGCAGATCTAGCTTGCGATAGAGAAGTATATCTCCTCCACGACATAGCCTACTACTCTCTCTACTACGAGACTGAGAGAGTTTGGCCTGAGAAGTGGTGCCACGAATATGTGATCACTGTTGGAACATATAGCAAGGATCCAGGTATCCCAGGATGGAGACTAGGATTTGTAGCTGCTGAGGAAAACATAGCAGACGCTGTTGCACATGCTAGAGAGGCCACCAGCTATAATGCCCCCCTACCATCTCAACTGTTGATTCTAGAGTATCTAAGGGGGAGATATAGGGAGAAGTTCCTGCCAATGGTTATAGAGGAATATAAATCTAGAAGGGATGAGCTCATAAAAAGCCTGGAGAAAAACATGCCAGAAGCTAGATATAGAAGGCCTGAAGCTGGCATCTTCATCTATCTAGATCTATCCAGCTATCTATCAAAAACAACAGATCAATGGGCCAGAGAACTCGCCACTGAAAAGGGAGTGATAGTGGTTCCAGGAAGACTCTTCGGCCCTGGAGGAGAGAAGTGGGTTAGAATCAGCTTTGCATGGGAAGATAAATATAGATTAAAGGAAGCAATAGAGATAATGTCATCATATTTAAGTAAGTAAAACAAGATTCAATACTCTATAGCATTGTATAGGGTTTAGATTTTATAGAGCCGATCTCTGATAACAAATAACCTGTAACCCCTTTCAACTGAAAGCCTTGCCCTTTAGGGCAGGAAGAAGGTCGGAGCATCATTGGTTGGTAAGCGACTATCGATCCCAAAGACACGAGTTTTATCTATATGCTGTTATTGATCGACACTCAAACGTCAGCTCCCCAGCACCAAAGTAGATATACCTGTGTGCTAGTTATCTCAGCTTAAAAGGGCAGGATACCGGTTAGGGGGTTGGGCTTCATTGCTATTCTAGCTGCTCGCCCCTGTAGGGGGTGGAAGTCCCCCGATGCCACAGGGCTAGAAACCCTATGGATCGAGAAACACAGCAACGCAAACAAAAGAATATCAACAACATTCAATGACCATCGGGGAACAAGCGATTTCGGGGTTCCAAGTATAGATGGGAGCCCAGTGCCGCTGGGCTCAACAGCCACCAATGAAACCACAGGGACATCCAAACCCTTTCTAGGCAGAGACCTCATATAGGGCTTCGGTCTCGGGTACTCCAAAGGTCATCGCATCCCGAAGTCTCTCCACACCAAGATCTAGCAGATCAGAATAAATATGGGTTGAATACTTATAAACCTAAGCTGGAGAACATAGGCACTAACAACACCAATGCTGTGAATGACCATGAAAACTGAAACAGCCCACTCTCTTTATCTAGCTCCGTTTCTCAGCAAGTGGTGGTTCTCCACCACCTGCTTCTCAACGGTCTCCCCGAGCCCCCTCACCGCAGAAGCTCCCCACTAGTCGCCTAGTGGCTCATAGCCCTACGGGTCTCGGAAACCCGAGGTCACCAATAAATATATATCTCTGAGGTTTATAAACATCAGAGCACTATAAATAGTCATAAAGACCGAAATAGCCCCATGCAGCCTGTGGAACTGCCTCCCATCGGGGACATGGAGAGGCCTCGTCGAATCTGTTCTCCACATCACATTGTTTTTCGGTCTCACCGTAGGATCCTCTTCCGCATAATAACATCACCAGAGAAACGTATAGATACCAGGTAATGGGTATTAACATCAAATGTGAAGCATCTTAAGGAGGGCTGAAAGCTATAGCTTATTGAGCCAGAGAGAATCAATAGGCTCGGTAAATCTAGTTAAATTTATATAATTTATTTTATAGCATTAATAGTTGTGAGGGTTAAGTTGAGAGGGGAGTTGGGGTTCCTCCTCTTAATGGATCTTGATGGGACTATGTGGGATCATAAGAATGTATCGGAATTGATCCCCCCTTTTAAAAGGGTTTCGGAGACAAGGGTAATCGATTCTAGAGGTGTGCCTGTGAATCTGCATATCGACTCTCTAAAGATAGTCCTCTGGGCCAGGGCGAGAGGGGCCGTCATCTCTAGTCTCAGCTGGAACGAGCCAGAGAAGGCTCTAGGGGTTCTCGATGCCTTCGGCATAAGAGATCTATTTCACTACCATATGATCGAGAACCATCCTAACAAGGATCAGATGATCCTTAAGCTCATAAGCATACTCAGAGAAAAAGACCTTAACATACCCCTCTGCAGGATCATATATATAGATGATAGAACAATACATCTAGATTCAATCTATAGAAACATAGGGAGAATCGTCTTTCTACAGGCCTGGAAAGACTTTAGAAACTATGAAGAGGCTATTAGAAAGATAGAGACTAGTATCATGGGCTGTCACATGCAATAGCTCAGAATGTGAAATGAACCTTGATATCCAAAGGCGCTAAAAATTAAACAACCTCTCCAAGGATCCTCAATAGCTAAATATAGCTAAGCCCTTTACCGAGAAGGATCATGTTGAAGGCCTCGAATATTTAACAAGGATATATTGGGCAGAGATAGTTGATTCTAGTGAACTCATAAGCTGGCTAGCAAAGAAATAGATCGGTAAAGGAAAAATCTGACTCATAATTTTAGACTAAGGTCCATAAGCTAAGCGAGAAACTTGTCATTAGCTTATATTAGAAATGCTTGTTATATAGGTGTCAACAGGTCTTTAGGTGCTATGATTCTGTAGCCTTTAAAGAAGGCATCAGCAGCTGTACGTCTTACACAGATATTTGTGTGGAGACCTGTTAGGATTACTGTATCTACTCCAAGAGTTCTGAGAAGCATGTCTAAACCAGTTTCGTGGAATGCGCTATAGGCTCTCTTCTCCAGCACATAATCGCCTTCCTTAAGCTTGAGTTCATCAACTAGCTCAGATCCCTCAGTTCCTTTCATTGAGTGTTCACCCCATATCTTTATCTTATCTCTGGATCGCTGGGTAGATGCGCGTCTCCCACATAGATCACGGGTATGTCGCTCTCTCTAGCTCTTTCAATTAGCTCTGTTAGCTTTGGAACAAGTTTTCTTGCCCTTTCGTTCCCTAGCTTCCCATATACAAAGTCTCTATTCATATCTATCTATAACTATGAGGGCAGGCTTCAAATTATTACCGAACATATGTTCGCTAAGGAGTATATAAACCTTAAACAATGTAGATGATCATATATACATCTGACCCACAGCCCTGAAGGGCGGGGCTTTCAGTTGTAAATAAATCTAACCACTGTAGATACTTAGATCCATAGTATAGCGGGATTATTCTTCCACGAGGATTATGCCTTAACTTTTATATACCTTGGTATCTACACAATAGCCTATACAGGGTTATGGAGTGTGATAATAGCCTACGAATCCCTCTGCCCGGCTTGCAGAGGTGATATAGACTCATATAGGCTCTCACTGGGCCTCCCATGTAGGGGGTGTCTTGCGAGAGTTCCCGAGGGGTTGGAATATATAGAAGATCCCTTCAGAAGGGCTGCCATCCTCGTGGAGCTTTTGAGGAGAGGCTCTGGAGATTATAGCTATATAGCATCTCAGGAGGAGGAGTTCAGCGATTTCCACGAGTTCTTCAGAGGCTTGGTTGGGTACCCCATGTGGTCTATTCAGAGGGCCTGGGCTAGAAGGCTACTCTCTAGATCTAGCTTGGTGCTCACAGCACCCACTGGAAGTGGTAAGTCAACGCTTGTCCAAGTGTATTCCCTCTACATGGCTTCAAAGGGATATAGGGTTTATGTGGTTGTCCCTACTAGGGAGCTTCTGAGGCAGAGTCTCGAGAGGGTCTCTGGCATGGTGTCAAAGGCCGGGCTGAATATAGAGGTTATAGCGTATGATGCATCTTCAGGCGCTAAGGCTAGGGAGGATGCGATCAAAGCCATAGCCTCTAACTCCTACGACATTCTCCTAACAACCTCGGCCCTGATTTCTAGGAGAAGGGATATCTTTGCCGGGCTCAGGTTTGATGTGATAGTAGCTGATGATCTCGATTCCCTCGTTAAAAGCTCTAAAAACCTCGAGAAGATCCTCGAGATGCTAGGTGTAGATCGGGGGGAGGTGGAGCTCGCAGCAAGGATCGCAGCCAAGAAATACGAGCTTGCAGGTGCCAGGGCTATGGGGAGTGCTGAGAGGGTGGGCTTGCTCAGGGAGGACCTGGAGGTTCTAAGAGCCGAGCTTGCGACATCGCTTTCGAGGAAGAAGATTGGGCAGCTTGTAGTGTCAACAGCTACTGGTAAGAGCCGGGGATTGAAGTCAAAGATCCTCAGGGAGATCCTCGGCTTCGAGGTGGGAGGTATATTGGAATATATAAGGAATATAGTTGACGCCTACACCCTAAATATAGCAGATCTAGCTGGGATTCTAAGGAGAATAGGCGGGGGCACAATAATATTTATATCGAAGGGCTATAATGGAGATATCAACGATCTTGTGGAGAGGTTTAAAGAAGAGGGGCTGAGGATAGGTGTATATAGATCTGGTGGGAGGGATATTAAAAGGTTCCTCTTAGGAGAACTCGACTATATAGTCGGGAAGGCCAGCTTCTACGGAGCCCTTGTGAGGGGATTAGACGAACCCCTTAGAATTAGAAACGCCGTCTTCATAGGGGTTCCAAAGCATATAATTCCCCTCAGAAGTCATCTAGCAGATCTAAGGAACCTAGCCCTCCTCTATAGACAAACAGGCTCCGAGGATATATATAGGGAGATATATTATGTTCTCAGAAGGCTCACACCCTCTGCGCTAGCTGTTATCAGGAAAATCCTAAGTGGGAGAGGGGAACCCTCTCAGGGATTCTCAGAGATTGTTGAAAAGGCAAAGGCCTGGATCGAGGATGCCGTTGATCACGCTAAAGGGATCTGTAGAGACGGTATTTTGATCGGTGGATCTCTAGTTATATGTAGAGGAGAGGGCATGCCCGAGGCTGTGATACCAGATCCAATGACATATATACAGGCTAGTGGGAGAACCTCGAGGATCTATGGAGGAGGTATGACGCTAGGGCTATCCATAGTAGTTGCTGAGGGTGAAGAGCTCCTATCACTTCTCTCCGAGAGGCTTAGAAGATATATACCCAATATCTCGTTTAAAAAGCTAGAGGATCTAGACCTTGAGGAGGTTAAGAGGGAGCAGGATAGATCTAGAAGGGCTTCCGCATCATCTATGCAGCCTATAAATGTGAGGAACGTGCTCATGATTGTCGAGTCCCCAACGAAGGCGAGAACCATTGCGGGGCTTTTTGGCTCAAGATCTAGGAGGCTTGTCGGACCCTATAGTCTATATGAGTTCTCCCTCAAAAACGGAGAGGATCTATATATTGTTGGTGTCATATCCACCATGGGGCATGTATTCGATCTATCAACCTCGGGAGGACTCTTCGGCGTTCTATATGAAGGCGGATCCCTAGTTCCTAGATACGGCTTTATAAGGAGGTGCCAGCGGTGTGGCCACCAATATACAGATCCCTTTGATAGATGCCCTAGATGTGGTGGCTCTAGGATTAGAAGCTCAGAGGATCTCATAATGATTCTCAGGAGGATCGCGCCTGAATATGATGAAATATTGGTAGCAACGGATCCAGATCAGGAGGGGGAGAAGATAGCATGGGATCTATATCTAGCCCTCAAACCATATTCGAGGAAGATCCTAAGGGTTGAGTTCAACGAGATAACTAGGAGAGCTGTGGCTGAGGCTATATCCTCGCCTAGATCTATATCTAGGAGCCTGGTCGAAGCACAGATTGTGAGAAGACTTGACGATAGATTCACAGGCTTCTCGATCAGCCAGGAGCTTCAGGAGAGGTTCTCCATGAGATGGCTTGGGGCTGGGAGGGTTGAAACGCCCGCGCTCAGCTGGGTTGTGGAGAGGTATACCCAGTATAGATCCTCTATGGGGTATAGGTTAGTTATAAGGGTTGTGGGTAGAAAGATAAATCTTTTCTTCAGAAGCAGGGGTGAGGCTGAAGCTATTTCTAAGAGGATCAGCGAGCACGGGATTCTCATCAAGAGCATAGCCAGGGAGAAGAGAATAATCAAGCCACCCCCACCATATGTTACTGACACGCTGCTGTATGAGGCATCTTCAAAGCTGGGGATCTCCGCCTCTATGGCTATGAGGGTTGCACAAGATCTCTTTGAAACGGGTTTGATAACATATCATAGAACCGATTCCGCTAGAGTGTCTCAGAGAGGTGTTGAGGTTGCTAGAGAATATCTCTCGAGCAAGGGGCTCTCGGAATATCTATACCCCAGGAGCTGGGGTGAGGGGGGCGCGCACGAGGCTATAAGGCCTACACAGCCACTAGATCTCGAGGGGCTTGAGAAGGCCTATCTTGAGGGCAGGGTTTTCTGGGGCACCCTCTCTAAGATCCATATGAGGGTATATGATCTGATCTTCAGGAGGTTTATTGCAAGCCAGATGAGGGAAGAGGAGGTTGAGGTTTGCACAGCAACACTAGATCTCGGGGGCTTTGAGACCTATATAGAGGGGGTATGCTCCAAAGGATTCTCCTTGAACAAAATCTACCAGGTGCTACCCGAGTTTCCAGGCGAGATCCTTGCCAGAGGTGTTGAAGGCACGGTATATCCAGAGGATATAGAGATTGTGAGAGGATCTACTGTGAGACTGCTAACAAGCGGAGAGCTCGTGAGGATAATGAAGGAGAGGGGTGTTGGCAGGCCAAGCACATATGCAAAGGCTATAGAGAGTAACAAGAGACATGGATATATAGTAGAGAGTAAGAGGGGCTATCTAGTTCCAACAAAACTCGGCATATCGATCCTAGACTATCTGAGGCAGAGATACCCAAGCATAACCAGCGAGGCACATACAAGAGAGCTGATGAAGATCATAGAAGCCGTTGAGAGAGGTGAGAAGAGAGGCACGGAAGCCCTCGGAGAACTCATAGAGAGACTTGTCAGAGAGAACCAGACATTCAGCAGGCTATATAGCAGCATAATCTCACAAAACATAAAGCACGTGCTAGAAGGCCTCACAGAGAAATAGATGTTGCAGAAGCTTTAGCCCCATCGTTATCAATTACTATAAAAAGCTATTCTGCCTTCCAAATCCTAGAGATCTCTTCTCTAGCAAGCCAGATGCTCCATTATTATTGTAGATAGAATCGATATTAACTGCTTCATAAAAGAAATATATGTTGACAACAGGACAAGCCTCGTCTTTTAAGGCGGGGTAGGATTTTTAAGCCCTGGAGTGTAGGTGTTTTGGTGATGAGGTTATTTCTTTGAGGGTTTGGGGGTTGATGCCTCGGATGAGCACCCCGTTAGCGTGCCCCGATATCCCTAGGGGGAAGACCCCATGCCAATAATAAAAAATTCTGTAATAGCATCATTACCATACCCTGCAAGAACTCCAATTTTAGCGGGATTATATATAAATAATTTATATAAAGGTCGTAAAGGTAAATTATTAGGATATACATTAATAGGAATTGGTGCTACTGTATTTTCATTATTTATATTATCTGGAATATATGGATTATTATCTCCAAATAATGAAAATATACAATATGTAGGATCTCCCGATGGATATCAAGCATTTGTACCATATGATAAAATAAATTATAATGGACATACAGATCCTAAGGGTTATTTAATATTAGATGATGGAAAAGTAATATATAATACAATATGGCATGGTAAATATTCAGATACAATAATTAGTAATCATAATCAAATAGTTAAATTAAATAATGATTTTGTTGGAAAAATAGATCCGGTAAATAATCAACAATATGTACCTTTACATGATTTCTATGTAATTAAAGGACAAGTACCAATTAAAGAAATAACAATAAATGGACAAATATATTATGTAATAGATGCTAATAAAATAAATGAAGCAAATATAGCAGGATTTTATACATATAGAGAATGGGTTAATAAATTTATAGAAGCAATAAATACACCAGGAACATATGCAGCAGGACTACCTGGAAACTCACCTGTATTTAAATGGACAAACACAACTGGAACTGTAGCTTATCAGACAATGAAGTATGGACAATATGGACCATTTTCAGGAAGAGCTGTATTAGTACTACCCAACAAAACAATAATTCCCTATGGGATAAGTATAAATATTGCCGGTCCATCTTTTAACAATTATATTTTTGTGGGCAAGTTATACAATCCTCCCAGCTAATTTTTTCATTTTTTAAGATACATTTACAACATAAGGTACTCCATAAGTAACTATTATCCAATTTAGATACATAAAATCAGGATCATTTCCAGAACCTGCTGAAACAAATAAATGAGGAGTTCCGATATAATTATTAATGCTATTTGATAAATATCTTACTCTAAATCTCTCTCCAATATTATTATATTCTTCGGCATAACCAAAAGTTCCAGGCACAAAATTACTATTTATACTACTAGGAATAAAATAGTTATATTTATTCAAAGCATTTTGACGATTTACAGAATGATTAAACGCCGTATTATACGCATTTATATATGATTTTACAAATATTGGTTCTCCAGTTATTGTATTTTTAGATGCTGGTGGGTTTGGTGGTATTGCATATGCGCTTTTTCCATCCCAACTATATTTTTCTGAAGCAAGTGAATAATTAAATATATTTCCATTCATTAAGAAAAATATATTCATATTATTATCGTATGCTTGGAACCAATTATATAACCAAAATACACCATATTGATAATATTGTTGATTATTTTTCTGATTTGGTGGCATAAATGGAAAATAATTTTCTCCTTCATATCCTTGTATCTTTCCAGTATTAGATTCTACAAAGAAATATTTTAGTTTAGGACAACCCAAAGGGCATGTAAGACTACGTGAAGTATACCATCCAGATCCTGAATAATAATAATAATTCCAATACTGATTAAGTGCATTTGTATTTGGATTTTTTGTATATTGAGTAGTTAAAAAATATCCTATAGTATTATTATATTGCAATATTCCAACATAATAACCAGGACTATTTCCTGGTTCTGCAACCCCAGGTTTTAACCAACCATATTCATACATAAACATTGGAAAATTAAGTGGTAAATATGTTTCTCCTCCAACACTTATTCCTATATCTTCATTTCCAATAAAGATACAATTCCCTGAACATACTGAATTGTTTTCAAAATTATAATCATTATAATAACTTACAGTATTTATCTCTAAATTACCATTATCTGTAATATATGATAAATGCCTAGCCCTACAACCTCCTCCTCTAGCTTTGCTCTGAAGCCTGTTTTAATGAGCATGTAGAATGTTAGATACGTTGTTATGAATACGAATAGAAGCGCTATTGCCATCCCAGCCAGCTGCGTTGCTAGCCATCCCAGCGGCCCTCCATATATGATCCCAGCTAGCCCCCGATTTGTGGGGATGATAGGATGGGTACTAGAGCGCTTCCAGCAACTCCGTTGAAGCCGTGGACTGGCAGGGACCCCACTGGGTCATCGATTACATAGTATCTTTCAACATATCTTATGCCATAGTACGTTACGATCCCTGCTAGGACGCCGGCTATATATGAAGCCCATAGATCTAAGAAGCCTGCTGGTGGCGTTATCGTTACAAGACCTCCTATGATGCCGCTTATAGCCATGATCGGATCCCAATACCCCTTATGAGCCCTAGCTATGATCAATGATATAAACCCGGCTAGAGAACCAGCTATAGCTGTATTTGCTAGAGCATATTGTGTCTGGCTTGAGACAACCACAGTAGATCCTCCGTTGAAGCCGAACCAGCCGAAGAATAGAAGTGATGTGCCTATTATAGCTAGGGGTATGTTGAGACTCCTCATCTCAACCTTCTCCTTATACATGATCTCCTCCATACCAGATGTTAGCGAGCCGCCGTTGAGCATAGCCCTCCTCATAGTAGGGCCTGCGGCGAGCATCGCAGCTAAAGAAGCTATTCCGGAGTATGCATGTACAACCGTTCCACCGGCAAAGTCCCTCACACCATAGCCCGGCGCGATCCCCAATACATCCCCTAGCCTAGATAGGAAGCCCCCTCCCCAGATCCACGAAGACACTAGAGGCCACTGCAGTGCTGAGAAAAATATTGAGAATACGACCCACCCGCCAAACCTAACCCTCTCAGGGATTCCAGCATATATTAGGGCTAGTGTCACTGCCCCGAAAACCCCTATGAAGAAACCATAGATATAGATAGGAACACCGGCATCGCCTGTAGTTGGGTAGAGGCCGTCGACCAGGATCCCTCCATAGTATATTGGATATACGGCGAACCATATCGGTAGAAAGATCATCACTGCCAGAAGACCCTTCATTAAGCCGTTTACTACGTTCTTTCTCCTTATAAGCCTCGCCTCGAGCATACCTATAGCGGGGATCATGAGGAAAACCAGTATAGCCCCTATGGAAAGCCAGATTGTAGATCCAAGATCTAGGTTCAACTCCACACCACCTTCAACTGCATATTGTTACATTTGCATATATATTCACGAGAAAAGATTATATGTAAAATATACATAATAAAACCGGTATGATAGAGATAGATTACATATAAGCTTCAGCCATTTCAAACATGATCCATAGAGCTTGCCAGAAAAATAGAAACATTCTCAGGAAGAAGTATTTTAACCATATGTAGCTTATAGATGAAAGAAAATCACAATCCTGAAAAAACCGTAGAATATATTTTAAAGACAATGTGGTATCCAGCTTTTCGAGGTTATCGTGAGGTTCCCAACCATCCTTAGAGCCCTGTGAGGTATGCAATAGAATGTATAGCTGCCAACCTTATTCGGAGTTATCTCTATAATCTTTGTCTCTCCCGGCGCAAGCCTAACGTTTATACCGAGCTCATCTATTGTAAATGTATGTGTTGATCTCCCCTCATTTTTCAGCACCAACCTCACAGCCTCTCCAAGAGGGATCGAAATCGACTTAGGCTGAAAGTAATAGTCATCCAGCTCAGCCTCTATCTCCCTAGATACTTGAGCACCAGCTGTCCTCTGAGTTTGGGGAAACCCATACATCTGCTGACCACCTAGCAGTCCCGAATATACGAGATATAGAGATATCACAACCACTACAATGATCACAACACCAACGGCTATGGCTAAACTCCTTTTCAAAACATCTTCACCAAGTATAGTCACTAAAAGGGGTATATATTCTGATAGATATTCGTCTCGTTGAAGAAGAAACAAGGAAATATAGATTAAATAGAGGTGTAACTAAAAATATACTGATACATGAAAAGGCATAAAGATCCTAACATCTCACCCCTTGAACCCTTGCAACCGAAACCTCGCCTTTTAAGACAGGGAGTAGGTTGGTCTTGCAACAATCTATCTACCCAGCTGGGGAAGATATAAGGGATATAAGGGACATCCATATATTTCATCAGCATGGAGGATCTCGATATTCCCAGGGATCTTCCTCCTCATAACCGTTACAGGTCTTAACCTCTTAGGTGACGCTATATATAGGAAACTAACGCCCAGAATAGGCAGAGTCAGGAATTTGTAATAGGCTTTCAGCTGTAACTAGTAGCTTATGAATAGTTAGAGCTATATTCGGGTTCTTAGGGTATAGCTTGTTGTGTCTATTGCTGCTACGATGGCTATGGCGGCTATGACGAAAGTCAGGGCTGCTTGGTAGTCTAGGATGTCTAGGTATTGTAGTATATAATATCCAACCCCGCCGGCGCCCACGAATCCTAGTATAGATGCTGTTCTGACGTTATACTCAAGCATGAAGAGTACGCTGCTTATAATCTGTCTCCTAATATGGGTATATAGTGCGAAGGCTAGTGTGTATCCTCTGAGACCCATGGCCTTTAGAGAATCGAGTAGCTCTCTATCCACAGACTCGAGGGCCTCGTAGAAGAACTTGGCTAGATATGTCGAGGTATATATTGCAAGGGCTAGCGCACCTGCTTTTGCTCCTGGCCCTACAAGTATTACGAATAATATTGCCCAGAGTATTGCTGGCACGGTTCTGGCTGAGTTGGCGAGTATCCTTCCAGCGATGGCTATGGTGCGAGGAGCTAGGAGAGGGCTTGCTAGTGGGGCGAGAAGATATGCTATGAGGACTCCGGAGGAGACGCCGAAGACAGATATGATCAGAGTTTCATAGACAGCTGTGAGAGCGTCTCCCCAGAGATCGTTTCTAACCCCTAGGAGAGGTATGAATCTAGATATATTTAGACCTGCTTTAGCCCAGAGCCCAGGATCTATCAGGCCGAGGATATATGCTAGTATAGCAGTTGGTATGAGAAAAGCAACTATGATTCTCATGATAGCACCCTGAGAACACCGCCCTCCAAGATATATACCCTATCGAAATGTCTTTGGGCTAGATCCCTATCATGCATAACGGCCACTATAGTAGCCCCCCTCTTCCTCAACCCTGTTAAAAGCTCCACCACATCTCTAGCAGTCTCGAGATCTAGGTTAGAGACTGGCTCATCAGCTAGAATAACTGGTGCTCCCTGGAAAATAGCCCTTGCTATTGCAACCCTCTGCCTCTCACCCCCGCTTAGTCTCTCAACCCTAACCCTAGCCTTCTCCAGCAGCCCAACAGCCTCTAGAGCCTCTAGTGCTTTGGAGATATATTCCTTACCCCAGATCCCTGTTATAAATCTTAGGGGCTTTTCATATGCCCTAGCTAGTAGGACATTGTAAATTGCTGATCCACCTTCTACCAGTCCAAGCGTCTGTGGTATATAGGCTATCCTACCCCTCACGCTATCGAAGCACTTGTTTGAGGGATCACATCCTAGGATCCTAATAACACCTTTCTCTGGTTTGAGAAGACCTGCAATGATCTTTAGGATGGTTGTCTTCCCAGCACCACTTCTTCCCATAATAGCTATTGCCTCTCCATAGGAAATCTCGAGATCCACACCATTTAAAACCCTTTTATCTCCATAGCTAAACGCAACCCCTCTAAGCTCGACAACCAGATTCTGGGTTGGTGCTAGCAATCCACTGCCCCGCTATCTAGAGGTGTTGGTGTATAGCCTGAGATACTTATCCTTTAAACCTGTTGCTTCTAGGGCGTTTAACAGGTTTTTTAGGTGCTCCTCAGGGCTTCTCTCATCGAATCTAACGAAGATAGCTGATACAAGTTTCCTCATGAGATCCGGTTTGTTATTTAGCTCTAGAAGAGCAGTTTTGATCCTCTGCTTCAAATCACTCGGAAGCCCTTTTGTTATCAGCACAACGTGGGACGGCACAGGTCCCTGCATCTCTAGAACCCTGCTGTTATTCATCGCCTCCCAATACAGGCTCGCCGGCACATCACCAGCCATAATGGTTACATCGACATGCCCGTTCTTCAGGGCCTCCCAACACTGGGCATAGCCTCCTGCAAAGATCACTTCGCCGAAGAAGCTCTTAGGATCTACTGGAGCTTTTAGATATCCCAGCTCCACAAGCCTATGCATTGGGAAGATATAGCCTGATGTTGATAGCTCGCTCGGGAAGCAAGCTCTCCTCCCCCTCAGATCCTCTAACCCCCTATACTTGCTATCCTTAAGGACTATCCAGTAGGAATAGTAGTATGGTGTATGGACAATCGTATCGTTTATTATAACCTCCCTCACTTCAGCCAACAGCATATCAACATCAGCAACATAGAGAGCGAGAGCAGCTGGAAGAGATCCGATGCCAAGGGCTAGCTGTGCATGGCTAAACCTAAGAGACTCAATGATCGCAGCAATGCTCGTCGGGAAATATATCTCAACATCAATCCCAAGCCTAGATTCTAAGAAAGACTCCAGCTCCCTAGCCTCAGCAGCAACCCTATCACGGGGCAAAGGGTTAACAACTATTACAAGCCTATCTAAAGCCCTATCACGCTCCCTCCAAGCAGAATATAGATATAAACCAACAACACCTATAGCAACTACAACTATTATCACAGCTGCAGCAGCTAACCAGCTACGAACAATCATTCTCATAGTTACACCAATGAGAATCTGTAACTATGAAATTAATAAATAAAGATCTACAAGCCTGTATATAACCCCTTCAACTCTAAACACATCTCTCTTGATCTATGGTATTGGTTAGGATTTTATAATAGCAACTTTAAGAGGAGCGACCTTAACAATTGAAAGCCCCGATCTTTAGGGTTGGAAGAGGTCAGGTGGGATTTATAAGCAAAGGCTAATTATAATAGTTTAGGGTTTATTATGTATACGCCTGAGAGGTATGCTGTGTTAGAGGCTATTGCTAGAGGTGCTAGATCTCCTGAGGAGATCTCGAGCACAACGGGGCTCTCTATCGAGGAGGTTCTCAAGATTTTGAGCTGGCTCAATGCCGAAGGGTTGGTTGAGAAGAGGATTAGAGGGCTTATCTTTAAGAGAGAGGTCTATGAGCCCACATCGAAGGCATGGGTTAGGCTTGATGAGTGGAGGGATATAGCTAAGAGGGATCTTGAGAGAGCTGAAAAGCTTAGAAGGGCTGGTATGGAGGAGGAAGCTGATGAAATACTCTCAGCATATGCATCGATACTGCCGTTTCTACTAACCCTAGAGATCTTCAGCTTCTTAGCTCTTAACGAGGCTATGGTCTCAGCAGATATCACAGATCTAGATAACGCGGATTTCGAGGGAGAGGTATTCTAAAATTTAGATAGTGCTTGGCTGCAACTATATTGTTATCTTTTGTTAATCCTATATGCTAAACATTAAGATCTAGCTTTACGCCATATAGATGTTTACAGCAATACCACGATGATCTCTCCAGCTTTAGAGGGGGGAATCATTTATGACGATTGGAGTTTAATGTCTGTGTTGTGTATCATAATATTTGTTTCAACACCTTCCTTGCCGTGGATTTTAGCTGTTCAAGGGATATTATATTGGGTATTATTCTATGTCGTCGGATCCTTATCTAGATCTTCGCAGTAAATATGTTATGAGGGGGGTGCCTCTTCTACATCCAATAACTATTGAGAGGGGTGAGAATGCTGTTCTCTATGATATCCATGGCAATAGATATATTGATTTTACCTCTGGCATAGGCGCTACAGCTCTTGGCCACACAAATCCGGAGCTGATCAGAGCTGCTGAGGATCAGTTGAGGAAGCTATGGCATATCAGCATCATGGTGGCTAATTATAGGTCTTATGTGGAGCTTGCTGAGAAGCTAGCCAAGATAGCCCCTGGGTCTTCAGAGAAGCAGGTTCTCCTACAGAACAGCGGTTCTGAGGCTATTGAGAATGCCATTAAGATCGCTAGGCAGGCTACTGATAGATATGTGATAGTCTCCTATGAGAACTCATTCCATGGTAGGGGGACATATGGATATGCACTTACAGCCACGGGGAAGTATAGCCCCTATAAATTTAGATTAGAGCCTATGATGCCCGGGGTGGAGTTTATACCTTATCCATATTGCTATAGATGCCCCTTCAAACAGGAGTACCCATACTGTGGCTTGGCATGTCTAGACTATATAAGAAGCTGGTTTATACACACAAGAGTTCCCCCCGATAGAATAGCTGCGTTCATCATGGAGATGGTTCAGGGTGAGGGAGGCTTTGTAGTGCCTCCAACCGACTATGTTGAAGAGCTCAAGAAATTCCTGGATGGGCACGGGATACTATTGATAGATGATGAGGTCCAAACGGGTTGGGGTAGGACTGGGAGGATGTGGGCTGTAGAGCACTTCGATGTAGATCCCGATATATTGGTAACTGCTAAGGCGATAGCTAATGGACTGCCCCTCTCAGCTATAATAGGTAGGAGGGAGGTTATGGAGAAAATGTATCCAGGGAGCTTCGGAGGAACCTACGGTGGAAACCCTGTCTCTAGCGCTGTAGCGCTCAAGGTAATAGAGATCATCCAGAGAGATAGACTAGTTGAGAGAGCCGAGAGACTAGGTAGAGTGATAAGAAAGAGGCTGGAGGATATGCATAATAGATACGAGTTTATAGGGGATGTCAGGGGCCTGGGAGTTATGCAAGCAATAGAACTAGTAAAGGATCGAAAGACAAAGGAACCAGCAACCAAGGAGACTATGGAGATAATCAAAAAAGCTAGAGAGAAAGGATTGCTACTCCTACGCGCCGGGCTCTTCCTAAACGTCATAAGACTCCACCCACCCCTAACAATCGAGGAAGAACTACTCCACAAAGGCCTAGATATCCTGGAAGAATCCTTAAAAGAAATAGAAAATAGATAGAAAAGAAATAGAAAGAAAGAGTTCGGCCTTCATCGTGATTGTTAATCACTCGGCTTCATCACTCCTCTTTACTCCCCACGCCGTCTACGGGAGCTGAACCACTCCCTTCAAGGACATGGGGAGCCTCATTGGGTGCCCTCCTCCACCTCACGACTGCTCATCGACTTCATAGTAGCACCCTCCGATTAAATGATAACAGAAAAGCTTATAAATATTGATTAGGCATACAGCCTCAGCTTACTTAATAGCATTAAGGGGATTAGAAGTGATTAAAAATAACGAGTAGTTACGTAAAAATGTTACAGACTTAAACAAGTTAGCACCCCACCCTAAAAGGGCAAAACATTCAGCTATAAGAACCTCTTTAATATGTCGCATAGGGCTTAAAGAGCTCCGATCCTCTCAAGGGAGAATATATCAGCATTATGTGGCGGGCCCGCCGGGATTTGAACCCGGGACTTCCGCCCAGAGCCCCGCTGGTCTACGGGTTAAAAGCCCGCCGCTCTACCTGGCTGAGCTACGGGCCCATCAATATCTATTGCCCATAGCCCCCTATAAGCTCCAAAAGGTTAAGGGGTATCCTCTTACAAAAACAAGATCTCTTAATATGACATCCTCCCCGCCCTTATAGCTTCAGCCTAACAGTTCTATGATTTTTCTTTAGCCTCTCCTCTATCTCCTCTCTCAGGGCTTGGAGGGGGTTGGGATGCCCATCCGTGGGTAATGATCGGGGAGTCGCCCCCCTTGGGTCATCCTTTTAAGCACATTCACCAACAGATGGACACCCCAACCCCACGACAAACTACAGCCAGAGGTTTAAAAGCATAACGATCCAAAACCCAACCCCGCCTTAAAAGGCGAGGTTTGCTAAGCTTTAATATCATATCTATAAACTTCCTCGCATCCCGATTTCCAACCCTTTCAGTTTCCACCCCAACTGCTGTGGCGAGGGATTTTGTTTCTTATTTTATTTTAGTGGCTTTTAATTTTTTGAGTGCTCCGTTAGCTCTCCTATCTATTAGGGTTTACATCTATCATCTGGAGGGTCAGAGCCCTACTATTCTAAAGATCGTTGCAATGATTATAAATACAATCTTAGCCCTGAGGGATAGGGAGAAGGTCTGTAGTGTTTAGATATTTCAATATTATATTAATGTACTATTGAGCCGAGACTGCTAGCTTAGTTAATGGTTTATAAGCTTTTTAGTCACTATATGAGCCTTCCACCTCGATGACGGCAAAGTAGCCATCAGAGGCAGGAGTTTTGACCTGCGGGATCATTGGCTTCACCCGAGCTGCATGGGTGCCCGTCGAGCCCAACACCACTGGGCTCCCACTTGAGGAAAGCTCAGGCATCATCGCTCTCAAGGATATCATATATCCAGCACATCTGAATATAGCCTCATCATCAAATATGGCTAGGGATTGGATGCTTATATGCTTGCCCAGCATTCCCTCTCCACGCTACACCAAGTATTCATAGATAACCAGAGACATTTAAACTTATCATCAGTTCTGCAACAGCCCGTGAAGCCCCTATGAACCCGCGAAAAGTAAGTGGGTGCCGAGGGGAAGCCCGTGGCTGTGGGCACGTACAATTCGCATCCTACTACTGTGTGCTATGTATGTGGAAAGCTTATATCTTTTCTGAGACCCAAATATATACAGAGAAGAAGGTGGTTGTTGTTAGATGTCTGAGAAGGGGTTTAATGTTCTTAAACATGAACTTGTGCCTAAACATGAGATTATACCTATTGAGGAGGCTATAAAAATATTGAGGGAGCTTGGTGTTAGGCCTGAGCAGCTTCCGTGGATAAGGGCTAGCGATCCTGTTGCAAATGCTATTGGGGCTAAGCCTGGCGATATTATTAGGGTTATTAGGAAGAGCGAGACTGCTGGTGAGATTGTTGTTTATAGATATGTTATAGCGGGGTGATCTTATGTCTATGCAGAGGGTAGATACATTCCCCATGCCAGAGGATCGATGGATCGTTATAGAGAGGTTTATAAAGGAGAAGGGGCTTGTTAGGCAGCATATAAACAGCTATAATGATTTCATAGCCAGGAAACTCAGGGAAATCATCGAGGAGGAATCTATTGTCCAGAC
>Ga0081478_138871_pt1 | contig 19930 bp, 20 predicted proteins | sample OctSprmetagenome_FD_70983 | JGI IMG/M metagenome (GOLD analysis project Ga0081478, IMG submission 70983) | Hot spring and microbial mat streamer communities from Octopus Spring Streamers, Yellowstone National Park, USA - T=80-84 v2 (version 2) | ecosystem: Environmental > Aquatic > Thermal... | reverse complement strand
GGATTTTTAGCATTTTCCTTCTTTTTTATTGGAGAACCACTTTACCTTTTAAATATAAATTATTACTATCCTTTTTGGTGTTTAATTTTTTTCTTTATAAATGAAATGAGTTATATGGAAGGATGAGACTTTCAGAAATAGCAGAATTGCTAAATTCAGAGCTTATAGGAGAAGATAGAGAAATTAAAGGTTTTTCAACTGATAGTAGAACAATAAATGAGGGAGAGTTATTTATAGCATTAAAAGGTGAAAAATTCAATGGTGAGGATTTTACGGAAGAAGCATTAAGTAAGGGGGCAGTTGGATGTATTGTTTCTGAGAGTTTTAATAAGAATTTAAGACAAATTATAAGAGTTAAAAATCCTTTAAATGCCTTAATTGGATTGGCAAAGTATTATAGAGATAAATATCTAAATGAAACGAATATAATTGCTATTGGTGGAGCAGTAGGTAAGACTACAACCAAAGAAATGTTATTTAAAGTTTTTTCAAATTTTTACAAAACTTATAAAAGTCCTAAAAGTTATAATAATCATATTGGCGTTCCCTTAACGATTTTAAATACACCAAAAGAAGCACAATTCTTAATTCTTGAAATTGGAACAAATCATATAGGTGAAGTTGAGTTTTTAGTTGATATAGCAAAGCCGAGATATGCTATTTTAACGAATATAGAAGTTGAGCATATTGAATTTTTTAAGTCTATTGAAAATATTGCTATTGAAGAGAGTAATATATTTAAATTTGCTGATGTTGGTTTTATAAGAAAAGAAGATTATTTAAAGTTTTCAAACATTATCAAAAAACCCCAAAAAATTATAACATTTGACATAAATGATTATAAATATGAATTTCTTGAAATTGGAGTTAGATTATTTTTAAATGATGATTATGTTGATTTTATTAACTATGGATGGCTTGAAAATGCAATATGTGTTATAAAAGTTTGTGAATTTTTTAATATCAAAGAGCCTTACAAATTTTTAAAAAATTTTAAGTCTGAAAGCATGAGAATGGAAATTTTAAAAATTAACAATTTTGAAATAATAAACGATGCTTATAATTCAAACCCAGCTTCCTTTAAAGCATTACTATATTCTATAAAACCAAGTAAAAAGAATTTATTTATAATTGGAGATATGCTTGAACTTGGAGAATTTTCGGAGTTTTATCACAGGCAAATTGGTAAATACATTTTAGAATTGAAACATGATAATTTCATATTTGTAGGAAATTTCGTTAGATGGACTTATGATGAGCTTAAAGGAAAAATAAATTGTTATTACTTTGATAGTAAGGAAAAGGCTTTTGAATTTCTTAAAAATTATTCAAAAACCTTTAAAAGGATTATTTTAAAAGCTTCAAGAGGTATGAAGTTTGAAGATTTTATAGAAAATGTTAAGGATTGGTCTTCATAAATTTTTGGAAGAAGCCAATAAGTTTAAAAATTTAAAATTTGCTATTCTAACGCATTCTCCTGCTATTGATTATGATTATAAGCTTTCATTATTTAAAATTCTAAAATCAGGTCTTGAAATAAAAATCATTTTTACACCAGAGCATGGATTTTTTGGAACTTATCAATATGGAGAGAGCGTTATTGAAAATAATATATTTGGTATTAAAACAATAAGTTTATATGGTAAGGATTTTAATTCTTTAATTCCAAAAGATGAAGATTTGGAAAGTGTAGATGGGATAATTTTTGATATTGTGGATATAGGTTGTAGGTTTTATACTTATGTTTGGAGTTGTGCTATTGTTCTTAAAAAAGCAGGTTTAATGAATAAAAAAATAATTATTCTTGATAGACCAAATCCTATAAATGGTGTGGATGTTGAAGGACCAATAAATGAAATTACATCTTTTGTTGGACTATATAAAATTCCTATAAGACATGGAAAAACTTATGGAGAAATTTTAAAAATGGTTGCTGAAATTGAAAATGTTGATATTATTTTATATGAAGTTGAAAATTGGAATAGAGAAAAATATCTTGATGAGATAGATTTTCCATTTGTAATGCCCTCACCTAATATCCCTGATGTTAAAACCGCTGTTGTATATCCAGGAATGTGTTTATTGGAAGGAACTAATATATCAGAAGGTAGAGGAACAACAAGACCATTTGAGATATTTGGAGCACCATTTATAAATCCATTTGAAATGGAAAAATATCTTGAAATTGAAGGTGCTATATTAAGACCCATTTATTTCAGACCAACATTTAGTAAATATAAAAATCAAGTTTGTGGTGGATTTTATATTCATGTAATAGATAGAAGGAAATTTAAACCTGTTGAAAGTGCTGTTAAAATTTTAAAAACAATAAAAAAATTATATCCTACGGAATTTAAATTTTTAGACCCTCCTTATGAATTTGAATATAATATAATGCCCATTGATTTATTATGGGGAAGCTCAAAATTAAGAGAAGAAATTACTAAAAATTAAAATCCATAGCATTATAAATTAAATTCATCGTTTCTTGGGCTCTTAATTTTGCCTTATTTGAGCCATCATTTAATATATCAATAACTTCATCATCTTTTATTAAATTTCTTTTTTCTCTAATTGGCTCTAAAAATTTATCAAGCTTATTAAATAGCTTCATTTTACAATCAACACAACCCAATTTTCCAAGTGAGCAATCATTATAAATTTCTTCTTTTTCTTGGCTATTAAATATCTTCTGTAAATAATAAATCGGACAAATATCGGGTCTTCCTGGGTCATTTTTTCTAATTTTTTGTGGGTCAGTAAAATAATTTTTAATTTTATTTTTTAGTGTTTGACTATCATCTGAAATATAAACTGCATTATTATAACTTTTACTCATCTTTCTCCCATCAATTCCTAAAACCTTTGGAAATTCAGTTAAAAGAGGTTCTGGAATTGGAAAAATTTCTTTAAATAAGCTATTAAATTTTTTTGCTAATTCTCTTGTTAATTCTAAATGAGGAATCTGATCTTGACCAATAGGAACAAAATTTGCTCTATAAATTAGAATATCTGCTGATTGTAAAACAGGATAACCAAGAAATCCATAACTAATTTCAGCATTTATAGAAGTTTCCTCAATTTCAATAGAGCTTTCAATAGTTTCTTTAATAATTCCAAGAATATCACTTTTTAGTTTTCTGTATATTTGGTCTTTTATTTTTTCTAAATTGTTTTCATTTTCAAATGTCTTGGAAATAAATTCAACATTTGACTTTATTATTTCATCAATTTTTTCATCATCAATTTTTAAGTTAATTTTTGTTTCAATTCCCTTTTTTCTTAATTCTTCTATTTTTTCCTTATATGTTGGATTTCTGAGTAATCTACTTAATGAAACAAGCATAGATAAAATTAAATGAAGCTCAGCATGTTCTTTAATTTTTGATTGAATAAATAATGTGCTTTTATTAGGCTCAATACCTACACTCAACCAATCTTTAACTACTTCTATTGTATTATTCTTAACTTCAAAGGCAATTTTAGGGTCATCAGTTAAAGCATGAAAATTTGCTATAAAAAAATAACAATTATATTTCTCTTGTAATTTTTTCCAATTTTCCAAAACACCAACAAGATGACCTAAATGTAATTTACCTGTTGGTCTCATTCCTGAAAGAACAACCATCATTATAGTTTTGAAAGTTTAAAGTATAAGATAAAATTGGACTTTTTCTTCCACCTACACCGAGAATAAGACTTTTAGCCTTAAAAAACCCCCATTTTTGCTTGGGAGCATTGATTAGCCTGATTTGTCCAAATAAATAGTGTTAAGTTCCTGATAATCAATAAGTTATAAAAAATTTTCTAAAACTATTGATTTCATGGGGGACTATTAGGGGGACGAAATTCATAAGCCGAAGGCTTATTTTCAAGGCGGATGAGAAAAATATATAAAAATAAATAATTTTAGAATTATTGGAAAAGGTAATTTTATGATGCTTTGTCCAATAAATAGTGTTAAGTGGTTGATAATCAATAACTTATAAAAATTTCAGGAAATTATTGATTTTATGGGGGTTATTGAAGGGGGCGAAAGCGTACTGCCGAAAAAAGGACATTTATAAGCTTTAAGCTTAATTTTTCAGGGTTGGCGAGAAAAAATAAGGAATAATTATATTTTAGAATTATGGGACAAGACATTAATAACTTGTTTTGCCCAATAAATAGTGTTAAGTTATTGATAATCAGCAACTTATCAAAATTTTAGGAAATTATTTATTTTACGGGGGAATATAGGGGGCAACGCCCCCCAAAGCAAAAGGTGGGGTATTTATAAGCCGAAGGCTTAAATATAGGGTGGGTGGGAAAAATATAGAAAAATAAATAGTTTTAGAATTATTGGACAAAGCAATTTTATGAATTTTTTTAACCTTTAAAATTTCAATTTATGAATGTTGGCATTGACATTATTGAAGTTGAAAGAATTAAAAAATTATATGAAAAGTTTGGTGATAAATTTTTAAAAAGGATTTTTACAGAAAATGAAATAAACTATTGTTTTTCAAGAAAAAATGCTTTTCATAGTTTAGCGGGAAGATTTGCTATAAAAGAAGCTGTTTTAAAAGCACTTGGAATTGGTATGACTTCTGGATTTTCATTTAAGGATATAGAAGTTTTAAATATTGACAAAGGAAAACCAATTGTTATTTTAAATGGAAAACTTAAAGAGCTTCTTGGAAGTAGAAAAATTGAAATATCTATTAGTCATTCTCAACATTATGCGATAGGTATATGTATAATCTATTAGTAAGTTTTAAAAGGTCTTATATTGGAGAAAGCATAAAAAACTTGTTTTGTTTGTTTAAATCAAGCTTTCGGATTATACCATACTTTAAAATTTTAAATAAATGGAATGGATACAAGCTTTAACAATTATAGCAAGCCTCGTAGTATTTATTAGTATTGTTGCTAATTTGTTAAATAAACGAATAGATGATTTAAGACAAGACATAAATAGAAGACTTGACAAGATAGAGGAGGATGTTAGAGAGATTAGACAACTCTTTTATAAGTTTTTTGAAATTTCTAAAAAGGAAGGTGAATAAATGGGATGGATACAAGCTTTAACAATTATAGCAAGCCTTATAGTATTTATTAGTATTGTCGCTAATTTGCTGAATAAGAGGATGGATGATATGAATAAAAGGATAGATGATGTTAATAGAAGGCTTGACAAGATAGAAGAAGATGTTAGAGAGATTAGGCAGTTATTTTATAAATTTTTTGAAATTTCTAAAAAGGAAGGTAAATAAATGGGATGGATACAAGCTTTAACAATTATAGCAAGCCTTGTAGTATTTATCAGTATTGTCGCTAATCTGCTGAATAAACGAATAGATGATGTTAATAGAAGGCTTGATAAGATAGAGGAAGATATTAGGGAGATTAAACAGCTTCTTTAAAGGCTTTTAATTAACAAATTATACAAATTATCTATTTCCTTTTGAATTTCAATAGTTTTATAAATGGCTGTACATATTTGAATGAATTTTATTGGGTCATCCATAATCCTTCCTTTTCTCTCCTTTAAGTACTTTTCTAAAACCTTATATCCTCCAATGTGATAATTCCACATTTCCTCACTAATACCATCAAAGAATTGTCCTTCATTTATATAAATCCGATAAAGCCTATAATCATATTTTACTCTTTTAATAACATCATCACCTTCACCCTTATATTTAACAACGGGAGGATTTAATTCCGGGCTTCTTAATAAATGAATATCTATTAGTCTTTTTCCAAGTTTAGACATTTCTTTAAAAAATTCTTTATTCTTTGTAAATGGTATTCTTGGAAAATCAATTCTTAATTCCTCCTCATAATTTTTACGATAAGTTGGACTATATAAAATCGCATAAATATAAGCAAAAATTTCATCAGGTGTAAATTCCTTAAACTCTTTTAAAATTTTCTCATTTATATTAGGCTCTTTTTCCTTTTGATGAATTTGAGGCTCTTTTTCAGAAGGGTAAAGATAAAGGGGAAAGAGGTAAGAACTTGATGTAGTATTTGAAGCAAGTAAAGCACCATCTATGATATTTTTTGTTACAAAGGTGTGTTGGTAGTTACCACCTTTGATAATCCTTGAAGTAATCAATCCAACATTTTCACCCCCTAACATATGACGCATGACTTCATAGCGGGTTCTCCAAACCACAGCGTCATGATAAAATATATATCTTTGGTCAAATGGACGATAAAGAATAGGAATGATATACCGCTCAAGATTTTTTAAATTTTGAAGTTTTTTTCTTGCTTCCTCAACTCTCCAAGCGTAATTTTCAACCTTATCTCTTTTAAGCAATTTAGAAAGATAATTTTTAATTTCTTCATTAGAAGCATTTGGATTTCTAAATGTTTCTATTTTACTTATTAAATTATTTTTGTCAAAATCAATACAAAGCTCATCCCTCGCTGTTACTATACCTGTTACATAAACCTTAAAAATCTCTGTAATTTTTTGAAAATTGTAATACTCTAAATTTTTCTCTTTTCTTGGAATAAAGAAATAATAAGGAGATTGAGGATTTATCTTTTTATAGCCTGCTGTTTCTATATTATGTTCTTCAAGCCATTTATATTTCTCTTCCCTTGTGCCATAAAGATCTAAATGATAAACGCCTTTATATTTTTCATTATTATGCTTTATAAAAATGCCTATTGCTACACCTTGTTGAATATCAAATACATTTTCATCCATTTCTTTTTTCTTTACATTTCCATGTAAATCTAAAACATAAATTTCATCAAATGTTTTTAATAAACTTTGCCTCATACCACGAAATGTAGGATTATCTAAATAGCCATGATTTGTAATCATAGCAACTATGCCTTTTCCTGATTTATGAATTTTCCACTGCGCAAATCTTAAAAATTTTACATAATCATCTTGTAGCCATACTTTCCTTTCTTTCAAATCCTTTCCATCTACTTTATAATAACTTTGTGCTCCATCCTTATCTGTTTTCAATAATTCATCTATCCATTTATTTTTATTTGCTGAAATGCCTGAATATGGAGGATTACCTAAAATTACCAAAATAGGAATATCTCTTTTTATTTTTGAGGCGGATTCACTTTCCTTTGAAAGTGAAGAAAGTAGTGGAATTTGTGTTTGCTTTAAGTCTGTCATTTCTAATGTATTAGTTAAATAAAATTGAAATTTTTCATTTTTTTCTAATGGAATTCCCAACTTCTCTAATAAATGTGCTATTTTTATATGACCTATTACATAAGGAGCCATAAGCAACTCAAAAGCATAAAAATGCTCTAAAATATGTTTTTTAAATTCCTTTTTTACCCCTTCGCCGTACTTATTTATAAATTCTTCAAAAGCTAATTCAATAGCATATATAATAAATGTTAATGTGCCTGCAGCAGGGTCAAGGATTGTAACACTTTTATCAGCAAGACCATCACTTAATCCAAAACGATTTTTAAGAAAATAATGAACAGCTCTAACAATATAATGAACAATAGGAATTGGCGTATAATAAACACCTCTCTTTTCTCTATTTTGTGGGTCATATTCCGCTAAAAATGTCTCATAAAAATGTAATATAGGGTCAAAGTATTGAGCATTTAATATGGATTTAATATCTGTCGCATTTAATATAGCAGAAATATCATCTATAATCACTTCCATTTGTTTTGGAAGCTCTTTAAGTGAAATAAAATGAAAAATGTCTCTTAAAATGCCAATGGTAGAAGGAATAAATTCGTATGCCATTTTGCGATTGAAATTTCCATTAGTATAATTTCTTGCTGTAAATAAACCATAAGTAATAGTTTGGGCATACAAATCAGCAAATTGCTCCTCTTTTAAATCTGAAATCAAATAATCCTTAAATGCTTCAAAAAATCCATAAATATCACTTTGTTTTTCCTTTATTTCTTCTAATAAATGCTCTTTTAAAAATTTTGTTTTTTTGGCAAGATGTTTAGCAAGCTCTTGGGCATTAGAAAATGTAGGAGTTTTATAAAAAAGAAATTCCTCAAAAAATTCTATAAATTTTTCATCTTCTTCTGACAAGCGAATAACTTTTAATAAATTACCATTTCTATATAAACGAAATTCAAAGAAATTTGTTAAAATAAAATTTGAAAATGTTTCCTTATACCTCTTAATTTGCTCTGAATATTCTATTTGATCTAAATTTTTATTTAAATCCTTTGCTTCTATATATCCAATAACATTATATGAGCCATCCCATACACGAAAATCAGGATAACCACCTTCTGTTTTCTTCGGAAGAATTGTAATTTGAATATCTAAATGTAAGTGCTTTGCTATATTTTCCAAAAATGACTTTAAAACAGCATAATAACTTTCTTCACGAGCATCCTCAAACTTATTTACATTATAAAGCTCTTGCTTATAAATTTTTAAGTAATAAGAATAGTGCATAATAACTACCTTTTTCTTTTATAGCATCTCTGCTACCTGAAAATTTATATTCATAAGCAATATCTTCTTTATATGAAATTCCAAAAAAAGTTCTTCCTACTTCAACTCCATCATCAGGCTCTGGACCTGCCACCCCACTTGTAGAAATTCCAACATCAGCATTAAATAATAGTTTAACATTCCTTGCCATTTCTATAACACATTCCTTTGAATATATATTTTCAGCTTTAACATTTAATATGTTTCTTTTAATATATCTATTATAAGCAATAATTGAGCCTTTGAAATAGTTTGAAGAGCCAGGAACTCTTGTAATAAGATGTGAAAGATAACCACCTGTAAAACTTTCTGCTATTGCAATTTTTAATTTCCTTTCACTTAATTTTTTACCTACTAAAAATTCCAATTCATCATTATTATATCCCCATATATAATTTTTCAAAATTTCAGAAAGCAAATTTTTAATTTCATTAAGCTTTTGCCTATTTGATTTGAATTTTAAATAAACACCATCATTCCTTGGCAAATATCCAAAAAATCCAAGCTTATTGTAATATGGTAATAATATTTCTCTTAATTGAGTTTCATATATCCCATTCGTCTTAATAATTAAAAATTCATAACCCTCTTCAATTTCACTTATTAACATTTTACCAATTTCACTTTCATATAAAAAACCTTCAATTTCATAAGGAACACCAGGAAGAATGATTATTAAAGTTTCATTATAATAGCCAATTTGGGCAGGTGCTTTACCTTTTGGATTTTTAAATAGTTTAAAACCCTCAATAACATATTTATATTTTTCAATTTCTGTTTCAAATTCTGTTTTTATAAGATTTAAATTTAGAGCTTTTGAAATACTTTCAATTGTTAAATCATCTTCCGTTGGTCCAATTCCACCTGTTGTTATAATAACTTTTGGATTTTCACTTAATAAACTTCTAATTGCTTTAATAATTTCTTCTTTGTTATCCTTTACAATTATTGCTTTTTGTGGAAGATTTTTTTTATATGCTCTTAAAAAGTTTGAAATAATAAATAAATTTTTTTCACTTGTAAATCCTTCAAGTAATTCATCACCTATAATTATGACGCTAATCAATTTTATTTTGCTTTATATCAAAAATACCTTCAACTTCTAAAACAATTGGGTCATCAATTTCAATAACAACAGGAACTTTTGGCTTTTGTAAATTAAAATAATCAAAGGGAAATTCAGTTTTTAAGAAAACATTAGCTTTATTATCTTTTATATCAATTTTACCACTCCAAACAACATTCTTAATAATATCCTTAATTTTCAATTTTCCATAAATTTTAACATTATAAGTTCCATCTTTAATTTCTTTCAATCCTTCAATTCTTTGAGGATAAAACTCAGCAAAAGGATACTTTTCAACTTCAAGTGTTCTGGTTTTTATATATCTATCTCTCCTTTCCTGATCACTTTTTAGTGTTGATAAATCTACTTTAATTATAGAAGTTGTATCAAAAGCATTATCAGAATTCAAAAAAATTTTACCACTTATTGCTTTTGTTTTTCCAATAGCAGTAGTTTTTCCAACTTGAACAAGAATTTCATTTACCTTATATCTTACCTCAACATCCGATATATTTATTTGATATAGAGTGGTTAAAAATAACATATTTAAAATTTTAAAGCCAAAGTTGTCAATACATTATTCAGCAGTTCTGAAATTAAAATTATTATCTTTTTTTTCAGCAAGGGGGCAAAACCCCCTAATAATTTTATAAGAACTTTCGTAAGTTATTAATAGTCAATCGCTTAATTACCTCCTCTTTTGAATTTAATAAGTTTTTCAGCACTATAAGTAGTATCGCAAGTTTGTGCTATTTTACTATACCATTTGCTAATTTTTATTGTTGGAAAGTTATAAGTATTAGATCCAATTTGGCATGATAGACCTGCAACACTATCACTAACGAAAATAATATCTTTGTTTATATTCCATTCTATATAACCGAGATAACCCCATATATCTGTATAAAAATCTTGACCCACTTTTGTAACAATAAAACTACCAGCAGGAACATTTTCATTAACATTTACAGCTTTTACTCTTGATTTAATTGTCATTCTTCCAACGAATGGTATAGGATCTGAAACATCTGTCCAGGTATCTCCAACACTAACATTTGCTCTGATTAATCTCCAAATAAACCATCCAATAAAGGTATCGTTAAAAGTTAAAGGAGTTATTGCAAAAATGGAGTCAGAGACATGAAGATAGGTTCTTGAAGAAGTATTAGGGCTATCTACAATAACATAAGCAGGTATAGTCTTATTATTTATATTGAAAGTTGTCTCCTTTACTACTATTTGTTTTGTAGTGTCAGTCTTAATTATGGTATCCTCTTTGCTCCATCTATGAAACCACCAAGTATCGCCAATTTTTATTGTATATCCAGAAGTGGGAGGTGGGCTTGTGCTTTCACTCTTTTTACATCCAAAAATCAAAGTCAAAAGGATAAAGGTTATTAAAAGAATGTTCCTCATATTTAAAATTTTACAGCCTTAAAATTTAATACTATGTTAAACTACCTAGGGCTAACTATTGGGAATTTTTGGCTATATGATGTTTATAATTTTAATATAAAAACTTCAACACAAGCAGATAGTGTAATATCTATAATGAATATGCCATTATATGGATTTTGCTTTAATATAAATGGAAAGCTTGTTAAAATTCGCTCAAATAATGATTCTACTTTTATTTGGACAGGGAATAATTATTATCACAATCAAAGAATTATATTTGCTAAGTTCAACCCTAATATAAATGATAGTTGGCAAGCTTGGGATACTTGTTTTATTATGCTAAATACGAAACTGCCATTTTTAGACATAGATGGGGATAGCATATTAGATACAATTATTTTCAAACCATCAATAGCAAAAGTAGAATCTATAAATCCCATTTTCGTGAAATTACATTTACACTCCAAAATTATACTTACAGGAAATTACTTAGATTCTATAAATCAAACTGAAGTTCTTACATATTCCTATATCGCTAATTTTGGGTTAATTAGAATGTTTCAAGATTCATTATATCAAACTTATTATAAAAATTCATTTACTTGGACAAATAAAATACCTATATTAAGCGGAAAAATTTTAAGCTCAATTAGTATATCAGAAAAAGTTGAAAATAAAAAACTTACAAAAGGCACTTATGACGTAACAGGAAGGAAAGTTAATAACACGAGAAGAGGAATATATATAATTGATGGGAAAAAGGTTTTTAATTAAGTAGTTAAAGGCATTGCTTTGTCTAGTAAATGATGTTAAGTTCTTGATAATCAATAACTTATGAAAATTTTAGGAAATTATTGTTTTTTGGGGGAATTTAAGGGAGCGAAGTTCATAAGCGGAAGGCTTGATTTCAGGGTGGGTGGGAAAAATAAGAAATAATCTATATTTTAGAATTACTAGACAAGGCAATTTAAAGCTTTAAAATTTCTTTATGACTGAAAGAGAAAAAGAAGTAATTGCCACAAAAAGAGACATAAAAATTTTATATTACAAAATTAATTTGAAAATTACACAATTGGAAAGTAGAACCAACGAAAGGATGAGTCAATTAGAAAATAGCACAAAATTGGAAATTGAAAAATTAAGAATAGAATCTAATGAAAGAATTTCTCAACTTGAGAACAATACCAAATTAGAAATTGAAAAAATAAGAGCAGAAACTAAGTATCACATTGCCAAATCGGAAAGTAGAATTATAAAATTTATTTTAGCATCTTCCATTATTCAAACAATTTTTATTATCTCAGCAGTCCTAACGATTATCTTTAAGGCAAAGCCTTAATTTCAGGGTGGACAACGCATAGTATTTGGATATAATGTGCTTTATCCAATAAATAGTGTTAAGTAATTGATAATCAAAGGCTTATGAAAATTTCAGGAAATTATTGATTTTATGGGGGTTTTGTTAGGGGACGAAGCCCCCTACCGAAAAATGGGCATTTTTTAAGCCGAAGGCTTATTTTTAGGGTGGGTGGGAAAACAAAGAAATAATCTACATTTTAGAATTATTGGACAAAGCAAGGTACATTAAATCCAAACTTTAAAATTTTCGTATGTTAATTTTCGTTTTTAGTCAGTTTATGGTTCTTGATGGAGGCATTTTAGAGGAGGATAATCAAATTTGTCATAGTGAATTTAGTAAATTTGCTGGCTCGTTTCCAGAGGAAATTTTTTCAAAGGGTTTTGAGTTTGATGTGTTAAATTATTTTAAGGTTGAAAATTGGGATAAAATTAAAAGAAGCATATTTTTAAAGGCAAGTGATAATAAATTTTTAAGAATTATTAAATCAGATGAAATTGAAGTTTATATTGACCCTGAAAGTAGAATGAGAGTTCAAGTTGATAGTTTAGTTATATTTCTATTTACAAGGTATTTAGCAATTAGATACTTAAAAGACCATGTTTGTATATATTCATTTAGACCGAAAAAGGAGGATAAAAAATGATTTGGTTTTTATTACTTGAAATACCTTTAAACAGTTTAAATGGTGGAAAACTTGATAAAAATAACTCTATTTGTTTAAGTGAATTCAAGAATGTTAGGGATTTTATTTTAACTGAAAGTAAAATTGAAGAGCCAAAAATTTTAGATATTAAAAATTTCAAAATTCAAAATTTCGTTTTCTTAATAAAAGATTTAAAATATAAGCTTTCAGCAGATGGTTGGACATTTGTCTTAGGCTATAAAAATAATTATTTTTTTATAGATCATACAAGCAAATCAAAAACTGTTTATAACAATTACAAGTTTGATTATTTTTCAAGAATTATCATTGCTCGTTTAGTGAAAGATAAAAATATATGTATATATGAGGTGGAACTGAAATGAATGTTCTTAAAATTGGTGATTGGGAAATTTATCATTTAAATGGAGGTAAATTTGCACTTGATGGTGGTGCGATGTTTGGTGTTGTTCCAAAAGTTATATGGGAAAAGTTAATAAAACCTGATGAAAGGAATAGAATACCTATGGCAAGTCATCCATTATTAGTAAAAACAAATAGACATATTTATTTAATTGATGTTGGAATTGGTAAAAATTGGGATGAAAAGTTCAAAGATATTTACGATGTTAAAGAAGAGGATTTATTTTATAGTTTAGATTTTGGACCAGAAGATGTTGATTATATTATTGCTACACATTTACATTTTGACCATATGGCAGGTTATGTAAATTATAACTTTAAGAAAGCAAAGGTAATTGTTCAGTCTATGGAATGGCAAGATGCTAATTTCCCACATTTAAGAAGCAGAGCAAGTTATATTAAAGAAAGAATTGAGCCAATAAAAGACAGATTGATTTTAATTGAAGGTGATTATAAAGTTGAGGATGGAATATATTTAGTTTTAACAGGTGGGCATACAAGAGGTCATCAAGTTGTTATTATTGAAAGGTTTGGTAAAGGTTTAATTTTTATGGCAGATTTAGTTCCTACAATTCACCATATTCATTATCCTTATATTATGGGTTATGATTTGTATCCTGTTGATAGTTTATATGCTCGTTATAAAATTTATAACTTAATTTTAAAAAACAATTACTTAATGATTTTTGAGCATGATAGAGAGCCAAAAATGGGAAATTTAATTATTGAGGATAATAAACCAAAAGTCATTTGCTCTTAACTCATAGCTTTACCCTTAAAATTTTAAACTTTATTATGGAAAAAAAGTACATAATTATAACAGGAGCAAGACAAAATAATCTTAAAAATATAAATGTTAAAATTCCAAGAGGAAAACTTGTTGTAATAACAGGTGTTTCTGGAAGTGGTAAATCTTCATTAGCATTTGAAACAATTTACGCAGAAGGTCAAAGAAGATATGTTGAAAGTTTGAGTGCTTATGCTCGTCAATTTCTTGGAATAATGGAAAAACCTGATGTTGATAGTATAGAGGGGCTTTCGCCTGCTATCGCTATTGAGCAGAGGAAAATTCAAAAAAATCCACGTTCAACAGTTGCTACAACTACTGAAATATATGATTATTTAAGATTGCTTTTCGCAAGGGTTGGAATTCCTTATTGTCCTAAGGATGATATTCCTTTACAAAAATGGTCAATAGATGAAATTGTAAATAAGGTTTTGAGTTTTCCAATTGGAACAAGAATTACAATAATGGCACCTGTTGTAAGAGGCAAAAAAGGAGAATATAAAAAATTATTTGAAAAGTATTTGAAAATGGGATTTAATAAATTTAGAATAGATGGTGAAATTTATATTGAAGAAATTCCTGAACTTGATAAAAATAAAAAGCACAATATTGATATTATAATTGATAGAATTGTTTTAAGGGAGGAGGTAAAACAAAGATTATTTGAAAGTATAGAACTTTCATTAAAAGAGGCAAATGGTCTTGTAATTGTTGAATATAGTGAAAATGGTAGTGTTAAAGAAATAATTTTTTCAGAGCATTTATCTTGTCCAAAATGTGAATTTTCTTTAAGTGAGCTTGAGCCAAGATTATTTTCATTTAATAGTCCTTATGGAGCATGTCCTGAATGTCATGGTTTAGGATTTAAAATAGAAATAGACCCAAGCTTACTTATTAAAGATGAAAATTTAAGTATTTTAGAAGGAGCTATTGAGCCTATTGGTGAGCCAAATTTCCGCATTAAGGAATACTTATTAGAATTATCAAGGATTTATAATGTTAATTTAAAAAAACCTTGGAAAGAACTTCCCGAATCATTTAAAGAAGCAGTTTTATATGGGGCAAATCATTACACTTATTGGGAAGGTGTAATTCCTTATCTTTACAGAAGGTATAATGAAACGGATTCTGAATTTATAAAGGAAGAAATTGAAAAATATATGATTTATATAAAGTGTCCTGTTTGTAATGGCGCAAGATTGAAGAAGGAAGCACTTTGCGTTAAAGTAAATGGTATAAATATATGGGAATTTACAAAAATGAGTGTTAAGGATGCTTATGATTTTCTTGAAAATTTAACATTTGAAAATGAAAAGTCAAAAATTATTGCAGAGAAAATTATTAAAGAAATAAAGAGTAGATTAAAATTCTTAATTGAAGTTGGACTTGATTATTTAACATTAGATAGAACGACTGAAAGTTTATCAGGTGGAGAGGAGCAGAGAGTTAGACTTGCTACGCAAATAGGTTCAGGATTAACAGGTGTTATTTATATTCTTGATGAGCCAAGTATAGGTTTGCATCCAAGAGATACTCAGAGGCTTATAAATACATTAAAACAATTAAGAGATTTAGGAAATACTGTTATTGTTGTTGAGCATGATGAAAATACAATTAGACAAGCTGATTATATAATTGACCTTGGACCTTATGCAGGTGAAAATGGTGGTTATGTTGTTGCATATGGTAAGCCAAATGAATTAGAAAAATTTAAAGATAAATCATTAACCGCTAAGTATCTTCTTGGTGAATTATATATACCTATTCCAATAACAAGAAGAAAACCTTCTAAATTTTTCTTAACATTATATGGAGCAAGAGGAAATAATTTAAAGAATATAAATTTAAAAATTCCACTTGGACTTTTTGTTGTAATAACAGGTGTTTCTGGTAGTGGCAAATCATCCTTAATTATTGATACATTGTATAAAGCATTAAAAAGGGAGCTTTATAAATCAAAGGAGCAACCACTTGAATATGATAGGATTGAAGGTTTAGAGTATATTGATAAAGTTATAAATGTTGACCAATCACCTATTGGTAGAACGCCAAGAAGCAATCCCGCAACATATACAGGTGTATTTACAGATATAAGAGAAGTTTTTTCATTAACAAAGGAAGCAAGAGCAAGAGGTTATAGTAAGGGAAGATTTTCATTTAATAAAGAGGAAGGAAGATGCTCAGCTTGTAATGGTGAAGGTTATATTAAGGTTGAAATGTACTTTTTACCAGATATTTATGTTCCATGTGAAGTTTGTAAAGGAAAGAGATATAATTCTGAAACCTTAGAAGTTAGATATAAAGATAAAAATATAGCGGATGTTTTGGATATGACTGTTTCATCGGCATTAAAATTCTTTGAAGATATTCCAAAAATTTATAGAAAATTAAAGCTTTTGGAAGATGTTGGACTTGGATATATTAAACTTGGACAACCTGCAACAACACTTTCAGGTGGTGAAGCCCAAAGAATAAAATTAGCGAAAGAATTAAGTAAAGTTGATACAGGAAGAACTTTATATATTCTTGATGAGCCTACAACAGGATTACATTTTGATGATGTTAAAAAATTGATAGATGTTTTACAAAGACTTGTAGATAAAGGAAATACTGTTATTGTTATTGAGCATAATTTAGATGTAATAAAATGTGCTGATTGGGTAATAGATTTGGGACCTGAGGGTGGAGATAAAGGTGGATATATTGTAGCAGAAGGGACACCAGAAGATATTGCTAATTGTAATAATTCATATACGGGATATTATCTTAAAAAAGTTTTAGAAAAAGATCGTAAAAGAATTTTGGCCCATATACCAAAATAAAATTTTTGTTTTTTGAACATTTTATTAGCTATGCCTTAAACTTTTAAAACTTCACAAAAGGAGGTAAAGAGTATGAGAATGCTCATAACCACAATGATTATCTTGGTAGGTGTTGCATATGCTGAAAAATTCTCTGCTGGTCTAAATGTTGGATATGGCTCTACAAGTCAAAAATATGACTCAACTGGTAAGGCTGATAATGTTGATACTACTTTCTCTATTCTAAATCTTGGTCTAAATGCTAAATATTATTTTCTTTCACCTGAAGTTGGTCCTAAGGTTTATGCTGGTGTTGATTTCAAGTTTTCACAACGTCAAGGTTCTCCAAAATCTGGAAACTCTCGTAGTTCTGGATTTTCTCCTCAATACTTGAATTTATTACTTGGTGGCTCATATGCATTTTTTAATGGTTTTGTTGGCTTTCAACTTGATTTAGGACCTAAAGCTGATTCTGCAAAGATAGAAAATTCTGATAGACAGAATGCTGTTTTAATTGGTCTTGGAGCTAATGTTCCATTTATGGCAGGAGCAGGTGATTTTCATGCTAATGTTAATTATGCCTTAACCTTAGAAAAAACTGAAAATAATGTAAAATATGATGAAGGAGATCAATTAGCACTTATTGTAGGTGGAGGGTATAAATTTAGAATTTCTGAAGTAGCTTCTTTTAGCTTGGGACTTGACCTTATTTATAGATTAAAAACAGAAGGTAAAAAAGAAAACACTAATGTTCCTTCTTCATCTAACTTTTCAATAATGCCATATCTAAAATATAAAACTGGTCCTATTTCAGTTTGGGCTAAATTAGGAGTAGCTGATGAATATGGTTATTATGGATTTTCAATAATGGGTAAAAACTCACCTGTTACAAGGCTTGGAATTACCGCTGGTTTGAATGTTTCCTATTAAGGGGCTTTCTGCCCCTTTTAAAATAAAGTTTCATATTATAAAGCATAAAAAATTAAAGAAATTTTTTAAGGTTTTCATAAACTGTTAACTAACTTTAAAATTTTCACCCTAAATAACAAAACCCTTAAAAAGGAGGTGAGAATATGAGAAGGTTGCCTGTTAGAAGGTCAATAATTGATGAGATTTTTGAGAGACCATTTTCACTACTTAGGGAGTTTGAAAAATCTTTCTCTGAAGCAGTATCAAATTTAGAAGACAAGAGGTCCATCGTATGGTCTCCAAATGTAGATATGATTGAAGAGGATGATAGGTATGAAGTTATTGTTGAGCTTCCAGGTGTAAATAAGGAAGATGTAAAGGTTAATGTAAAAGATAATGTTCTTACAATTACTGGTGAGAAGAAAGAGCATTATGAAAGAAAAGAAAGAACTCAAATTCATTATCAATCAATATGGTATGGTAAATTCCATACTGAGATTTCATTACCAACTGATGTTGAAATAGATAAAATTTCTGCACAATTCAAGAATGGTGTTTTGAAATTAATTATTCCAAAATCTGAAAAACAAAAAGGTAGAGAAATACAGATTGAATTGAAAGAGTAGGGGGCTTTCTGCCCCTAAATTATTCTTTTAATAATAATTCTAATAAGGTCAATTTGAACATCATTCTTAGCAACAATTACAAGATAAGTGCTTATTGTCCTGTGAAAAATATATACAATTTCCCTTTCAAGAATAAAAGTTTCATTCTGTTCTATAAATTTCCCAAATTTTTTAATAAATTCTGAAACTCTATCTGCTATTTCTATTTTTTTATTTGAAAAAGCAAAATCAATATATTCAATTTCAATAATTTCTGATTTATCACTTTGAAAATAATACAAAATACATATTATTGAGCCAATTTTTTGTAATTCATTTACAATAGTGTTAGCATCTATGAATGTCGTAAAAGATGATAAATTTTGAGTTTGAAATGTTAAATTTAGTAATGCTTCATCAACTTTAAGATCCATTGTTTTTTCTTTTATTAAATTGTTTGTTTTAATAATATAAACACGTTTTATAGGAAGTTTAATAATTCTTTTTAGGGCTTCAATTCCAACATAGCTTTCATATTCAGCATGATAAATTTTTCTATCATTTACATAAATTTTAGCAATTTTTTCAACTTTATTTCCTTCTGAAATAATAATAATTGTAAGAGGTGTTTTTGTTGTTTGAATACTTTGGATAACATCAATAGCATGAATTTCATTACTTATTTCTTTCAAGTTTTAAATTTTAAAGGATAAATTTTTTTATTTTATTGCCTTGTCCAATAATTCTGAAATTACGATTATTTCTTTATTTTTCCCGCCCACCCCTAAATTAAGCCTTCGGCTTTAAAATACCCATTTTTCGGCAGGGGGGCAAAGCCCCCCTTAAATTCCCCCCATAAAACCAATAAATTTAAAAAATTTTTTATAACTTATTGAAAATCAAAAACTTAACACTATTTATTGGACAAAGCATTTATTTTACTGCTTCGCTTATAATTATTTTTACATTTACACTTTCTGGGATAACTTTAATATCTTCAAATGGTTTTTTAAGAGGAAGTTTAATTTCAAATGTTTTTGATCTATTTGATATATCAATGTCTTCTGTTTGAATATAGGGAATGTTTAAGGATTGGCTTTCCGATGCAATAACATCTACAAATTTTGGCTCAACGATTATGCTATCTACAAAATATCCTTCTTTTGGTTTTCCTATTAAATTAACCTTTACTTCTCTTCTTTTTTGAACAACTTTTTCAATAATAACACTTAATGTTTCAGGATAAATTCTAATAATTTTTATCTCATTAGGAAAGGTAAAAAAATCTTTTAAAACTATTGATAAATGTCCAATTCTCTGTGGCTCTATATTTATTTCTAATAATTTTTTCTTAAATGCTAAAAAAAATAAATCTTTTGCTTTGGCTGAAACTTCAACATAAATTTTACTTGTGCTTGGAATGATTCTAAAATAATTTGGATAATTCAATTCTAAATTGTATTCAAAATTAACTCTTATAACTTTATCA
>Ga0081478_156860_pt1 | contig 19976 bp, 19 predicted proteins | sample OctSprmetagenome_FD_70983 | JGI IMG/M metagenome (GOLD analysis project Ga0081478, IMG submission 70983) | Hot spring and microbial mat streamer communities from Octopus Spring Streamers, Yellowstone National Park, USA - T=80-84 v2 (version 2) | ecosystem: Environmental > Aquatic > Thermal... | reverse complement strand
TCTCACAAGGTATAGTTAGTTCGGCGCACGATGTTTCTGATGGAGGAATATTACCAAGTATTTTTGAATCTGCTGTTTTTGGCATTTTCTCTCCGAGAATGTCAGAAGTCGGAGTTAAGCTAAAAAAAGTTTTTGTAAAAGATGAGTCAAAATGGGAGTTGTATTTCTTTTCGGAATGTTATCCTCTTTATGTAGTTGGAGTTCCAAAGAAAAAATTTGAGGAGTTTGTATCGTTATGCAATAAAAACAGAATTCCGTATCAGGTTGTGGGAGAAGCTGTAGAAGATGATATATTTGAGGTTGAGGGATTCTTTTCTTTTAAGATTTCAGAACTTCGGAAATTGTGGGAGGAAGCTCTCCCCAAAGAGATTTTATAATTCCTTCAAAGTACCAAGGTAGTGGAGCCACAAATTTTTTGCCAAATATTTCTATTGATAGTGCGTGTAAAAATATGCCTTCATGTTCAAAAAATTTTTCTCCAATTTGTTTTTTGAGTTTTTCTAATTTTTGACCCCCTCCGCCATACATTTCATCTTTGACTATTGGGAAACCTTCTGATGAAAGATGAACTCTTATCTGATGTGTCCTTCCTGTTATCGGTTCTACCTGAAATAGTGTTAGCTTTCTTTGATCGTCAGAAATTATTTTTCTTACTATTGTTTCTGCTGGTTTCCCTTTTTCGCTTATTCGCATTATTTTTTCTCCTCTACTTCTTCCTATTGTTTTTTTTATTATCCATTCTTTTTTTTCTGTTTTCCCAAAGCAGAGCGCCAAATATACCTTTTTTACCTTTCTTTCTTTGAATGCTTCTGAGGCTTTTGAAGCTGATTTTTGGTTTTTAGCAACAATAAGAACTCCTGAAACTTCACGGTCTAATCTATGAACTATACCGGGTCTTATTTGACCTCTTTTCAGAGAAATTTCTGACACCTCATTTTCTACCTCAAATTCTATTTTGTCTAATATTATATTTACTATCGTGTCCTTTTTATATTCACCTGATGGATGAACGACTATACCTGCTGGTTTGTTCAAAACAAGGTAATCTTCGTCTTCGTACAATATCTCAATAGGAAAATCACTCTTTTCTATTTTGATTTTCTTTTCTCTTGGAATTTTTATCTCTATAATATCTCCTTTCTTTATTTTTTCTGATTTTTTAGTTGCAACTTTGTTGTTAATACTTACAAATCCTTGCTCAATAATTTTCTGAATGAAGCTTCTTGATATATTAAGTTTCTCAGATAATAATTTATCTAACCTTTCTTCCCTTTCCTCTAAGTACTTTATTTTCTCTATTTTTTCTATTTCGTCATTTAACATCAAAAAAGCTCATTGTACACTTTCACTATTTTTTGAATTATGTTTGACCAATCAAACTTTTTTGCATACTCTTGACCTCGTAAAGAAAGTTCTTTTCTCAAATCTTCTTTGTAGTATAGTTCTACCATAGCTCTTGCTAAAGAATCCTCATCTTTTGGATCAACAATTATTCCGTATTTACCGTTTTCAAGTGTTTCTTTATATCCTTCACAATTTCCCGCTATGACAGGTTTTCCAGCAGCCATAGCCTCTATTAATACTATTCCAAAACTTTCTCCTCTCGTTGACGGGAAAACACAAATATCTGCGGATTTGTAAAGTTGAGCCAGTGTATTTGATGGAACAGAACCAACAAACCATACATTCTTTTCTATGTCTTCTGTCACAAATGAAAGATAATATGTTTTCATTCCTTCTCCAACTATTATGAGGCGAGATTCAGGAACTATTTTTTTGAATATTCTGTAAGCTCTTATGAGATGCTTTACTCCCTTTCTCGGTTCCAGTCTCCCCACAAAAAGGATGTTAAATTTTCCGTCTTGCAAAGATTTTATAGGTTCTGCTTTTGCAAAAAAGTCATAATTTATTCCGTTTGGTATAACTACTGTTTTCTCTTCATCTATTCCAAAAGTTTCTTTTACAATTTTCTGAGCAGCTTTAGAAACAGTTATAACTTTTGAAATTTTTTTTCTGAGTGTTTTTATTAAAGGCTCCCCCATTTTTACGAGGATTTTTTCTGGTTCTTCTCTGAAAGCATGAAATGTGCAAACACTTTTTTCTGAGTTTCTTACAAAAATAAAGGAAAAAGGAGTGTAAGGTTCATGTGCGTGAATGATGTCAAATTTTTCTCTTTCAAGAATATCCTTCACTTTGAAAGAAAGCGAAATAAAAGTAATTGAACCGTTATATATTATTGGGATTGGCTTCCCAACTTTTATTATATCTTCATTATCAAATTCACTTTTTCCAAAATCCGGAGTTATAACTTTCACATCAAATCCGAGATTTTTTAACCAAATATACTTGTTCCAAACATGATTTGTAACTCCTCCAACATGAGGGAAAAAATAGGGAGAAATAATTCCTATCTTTTTTGTTATCTTATTTCTCATATAACCAACATATCCAATCTCATATAACCAATATATCCAAATATATCCAAAAAATTCAAATTATTTCTAACTTGCGAATTTTTCATTATTATTAATCATAATTATGGAAACTGCAAAAACTTCTGATACTTCTGTTTTTTCTTATTCTTATAATCCGTCTGAAATTGAGGAGAAGTGGCAAAAAATATGGGAGGAAAGGCGAGTTTTCAAACTCAAGGGCAAAGGAGAAAAAAAATATATCCTCGTTATGTTCCCTTATCCATCCGGCAGAATTCATATGGGGCATGTGAGAAACTACTCAATAGGAGATGCTGTTGCAAGATATTACAGGATGAAAGGATATGATGTTCTTCACCCAATAGGCTGGGATGCATTTGGACTGCCAGCTGAAAATGCAGCAATAGAGCACGGAATTCACCCTGCAAAATGGACCCAAGACAACATATCTTACATGAAAAAACAACTTAAACGCCTCGGGATTTCTTATGATTGGGATAGAGAAATTGATACATCATCTCCTGTGTATTACAAATGGGAACAGAAGTTCTTTATTGAAATGTTCAAAAAAGGGTTAGCCTATAGAAAACTGGGGTTTGTAAATTTCTGCCCAAAATGTGATACCGTTCTTGCTAACGAGCAAGTGATATCTGGTAAGTGTTGGAGATGTGATACTCCAATTATAAAAAAAAGAATGTGGGGATGGTTCCTGAAAATAACTCAATATGCAGATGAACTCCTTGCAGAACTTGATAAACTCGATTGGCCAGAAAGGGTAAAAAAAATGCAAAGAGATTGGATAGGTAGATCGGAAGGGGCAAAAATTCTTTTTCCAATAGATGGAATGGAACAAAAGATAGAAATATTTACAACGAGACCTGATACAGTTTTTGGAGTTACATTTATGGTTCTTGCACCAGAGCATGACCTTGTGTTTGAAATAACTACTGATGACAGAAAAAAAGAGGTTCAAGCTTTCTGCGATGAGGTTTTCAGAATGAGCAGAGAAGAAAGAGGAACAAAACTTCTTGGTGTATTTACTGGAAGATACGCTATAAATCCTTTTACAGGAGAGAAGGTTCCAATATGGGTATCAAACTATGTCTTGCCAGATTATGGAACAGGGGCTATAATGGCTGTTCCGGCTCATGACGAGCGAGATTTTGCATTCGCCAAAAAATTTGGCTTGAAAATAAAACCGGTAATAGTTCCGTATGAAGGAGACCACGATTTTGAAAAAGGAGCTTATACAGAAAGAGGAAAACTTATAAATTCGGGAGAGTTTTCAGGGCTTGATTCAGAGGAGGCTAAAAGAAAAATAACAGAATTTGCAAAAAAGAACGGTTTCGGAGATTTTGCAGTAAGCTACAAATTGAGAGATTGGGGAATATCTCGCCAAAGATATTGGGGAGCTCCCATACCAATTATTTACTGTGAAAAATGCGGAATGGTCCCAGAAAAAGAGGAAAATCTACCCATTGTTTTACCTCCTCGCATGGAAGATATGGAAGAGTGGAGCAAAATAAAGTGTCCATACTGTGGATCTGACGCAAAAAGAGAAAAAGACACTATGGATACCTTCGTTGAATCCTCATGGTATTTTCTTGGATATCTTTCAGGAGATATAGAAAAGGTTGATTTTTCTTCCGGACCTTTTAATCCAGAACTTGTAAAAAGATATATGCCAGTTGATATGTACATTGGAGGTATAGAGCATGCGGTTTTGCACCTTCTTTATGCAAGGTTTTTCACAAAGGTTCTTCGTGATCTTGGTTATATAGATATTTCTGAACCATTCTCAAAACTTGTAACTCAGGGGATGGTTATAAAAGATGGAGCAAAGATGTCAAAGTCAAAAGGAAATGTTGTTGATCCAGATGATGTTGTACGAGATTTTGGAGCAGATACAGCCAGAGGATTCATTCTTTTTGCTGCACCTCCTGAAAAAGATCTTGAATGGTCATGGCACGGTGTAAATGGAATTTTCAGATTTCTCAACAGAGTTTGGAACTCTTTTATGAAAACAAGAGATTTTATAAAAAAAGAGATAGAGGAAAAAAATGAACTTGGTTACAATTTAGTTTTAGACGACAAAAATGTCTTAGTTGAAACTCAAAATGAACCAATAATTTCTTTGAGAAAATCATATGCCAAATCTATCTTGTCCGCTGATGAAGACATAAAAGAGTTGGCGTTCAACACTGCTATTGCTCGCCTTATGGAGTTTATAAATTCGTTTGAAGATTTTTTGAAATCAAAACCTAATTTAAACAAAAGAGAAGATATACTCTGCATTTTGGGAATGATGGTAGGATTTCTCAAAGTGCTTTCAATCTTTACTCCACACATATCGGAAGAGCTCTTCCATATCTTGAAGAAAGAATTTGAAGGAAAAGAATATGAAAAATCAATTCTTGAAGAAAGCTGGGTATATACAGATGGTCTTGAAAAATTTACAATTGAAGAGTTTATTTCTATTCCTGTTCAGGTAAATGGGAAGCTAAGAGGAGAAGTTGTAGTAAAAAGAGGAGCAGAGCAGGATGAGGTTCTGAAATTAGCTCTGCAAAATCAGAAAATCTCAAAATATCTTGACGGAAAACAAATAAAGAAAGTGATTTTCATCAAAGACAAAATCATAAATATAATTGTGTAAATGATTTTTCTCTTACCTTACTGAAAATTCTGTTTTTTCATATTTTCTCAGAAAACCTTTTTTTGTTGGAGAAGAAAGGAAATTACAGAAGTCCAGAAGAAAAGGGGAGTTGTTATCTATTTTCATTATTTCTTTCACAACTTCATCTATTTTCAAAGATACATCAAGATAGATTTTCAAAGCTTTTTTGAGTTTTTCTATCTCGTCTGATGAAACTCCTGCTCTTTTTAAGCCAACAAGATTTAATCCAGCTATCCGCGGATCAACTCCGACGACCAAAACAAACGGAGGAACATCTTGATTTAAAAATGAAGCAGCTCCAACCATTACGAGTTTTCCAACTCTTACAAATTGGTGTGAGCCTGAATATCCTCCGAAAACTACCTTGTCTCCTACTTCGGTATGTCCTGCAAGTGCTGCAAAGCTTGTTATAACGCATTCAGATCCGACCTTGCAATCATGTGCAATATGAGCATAAGCCATGATAAAGTTTTTTGAACCGATCTTTGTTATGCCTCCGCCTTCTTTTGTTCCTCTGTGAATTGTTGCAAATTCTCGTATTACATTTTCATCTCCTATCTCAACAAAAGTTTCCTCATCTTTATATTGAAGATGTTGAGGTGGTGTTCCTATAACTGCGTAGTGGTAAATTTTATTTCTCTTACCTATTTTTGTGTTTTTCTCTATGATAACCCCTTCACCTATATATGTTTCATCTCCAATCTCAACATTTTCTCCTATAAATGCTGTTTCAGAAATAAATACGTTTTTACCTATTTTCGCTGTTGGATGTATCTTCATATTTATAAGCTAAATCTTATTTCCAGCATAAAAATAAAGGGAAAGGGAAAAATTTTTCATAAAAAAAATAAAATTATATTTTTAGAAGACCAAAAAGGAGGTTTACGAAAGATGGATATTATGAATCTAATTTTTCAGGTAATTTTTTTGATTTTGGGAGTTGTCCTTTCTGTTTTGCTTACAAGGTTTCTTGCCCAAAATGGAAAGATATTGAGGCGCACCGAAGAACTACTAAGACAAAACGAAGAAATACTAAAACAAAATCAAGAAATATTAAAGCAAACACAAGAAATATTAAGGCAAACACAGGAAATATTAAAGCAAACACAAGAAATATTAAAGCAAACACAGGAAATACTGATGCGAATTGAAGGATTAGAAAAAAGGATAGATGAAGGATTCAGGATAATGGGGCAAAAAATGGATGAAGGGTTCAAAATGATGGCGCAAAAAATGGATGAAGGTTTCAGAACGATAGGAGAGAAGATGGACCAAGGTTTTAGGTTAATTGCTCTTCTGATTTTAGCTGAAACTCCCGAAGAAAAAAGAAAATTAGCAAAATCAATTCTTGGTGATAAAGATTAAGCTAATCAAAACTTTTCTTCAATTTTCAGCTTTATAAATTTATGATAAAACATTCATCTCCATTTGTAGGCAAAGATGAGATAAAGGCAATTGAGAAAATTATAAAGGAGGGAATATTATCGGATGGTAGTATAGTTGAAAAGTTTGAAAATAAAATTTTGGATTTCGTTGGAACAAAGTTTTCTGTTGCTGTAAGTTCTGGTTCTGCTTCACTATTTTTGATTTTGAAATTTTTACCAGAAGTTTTTCCTTCTCTGAAAGGAAAAAAGAAGGTTATTATACCATCTTTTGCATGTCCAGCAATTTCAAATGCAGTTTTATTTGCAGGATATGAACCAGTATTTTGTGATATAAATCTTGATACTTTTTCTCTGGATTTTGCTGATGTAAAAAAGAAAATAACACCAAACACATTAGCAGTAGTATATATTCATTCTTTCGGTATATGTGAAGATTTGAAGGAATTTTCTAAACTTGGAATACCTTTAATAGAAGGTATAGCTCAATCTTTTGGAGGCAAAGTGAACGGAAAATTTGTAGGTTCATACGGCGTAGCATCATTTTCCTCTTTTTATGCCACAAAGGTTATAACAACTGCTGAGGGCGGAGCTGTTTTTTCTGATGAGAGAAACCTTGTGGAAAAAATAAAAGATTTCATAGATTATGACAAAAAAGATTATGACCCCGATCAATTTCGGTTCAACTTCAAAATGTCAGATATCCAAGCCGCAATTGGTTTAGCTCAACTCAAAAAACTTCCTCAAATTTTAAAAAAAAGAAAAAATTTGGGATTCTACTACATAAAAAAACTTTCTGAGTTGAATTTAAAACTTCCACGAAAAGAAAATAACATATTTTTCAGATTTGTTGTGCTTTCTGACGGGAAAATGAAATCAGAAAAAATTATTGATTTTTTAAGAAAAAAAGGAGTGATGGCAGACAAACCGATATGGAAGCCTCTTCATTACTTTTACAAGAGTTTTGCAAACTCTGATTTGAAAAACACAGAATTCGCTTATGATTATGGAATTTCTTTACCCATACATCCTTCAATTACAAAAAAGCAAGTTGATTTTATAGTGAAAGCTCTGAAAATTGCATTATAAAGATTTTTGGAAAAATAAAAAACAGCATAAAAATAAAGGATATTTTTAATTCAGTAGCAGGGTCTAATCCAGCTGGGGAGGTTTGAGGTATGGTAATGTCAGATAAATGGATAAAGAAGATGGCAAAAGAGTATGGCATGATAGAACCTTTTGAAGAGAACCTTGTAAGAAAAGGAGTAATATCTTACGGACTTTCCTCCTATGGTTATGATTTCAGGATAGCAGATGAGTTCAAAATTTTCACTAATGTTGCTTCAACTATTGTTGACCCAAAGAACTTTGATGAGAGGTCTTTTGTGAGCGTAAAAGGTGACTACTGTATAATTCCGCCAAACTCATTTGTTCTCGGAAGGTCTGTTGAGTATTTTAGAATCCCAAGAGATGTCATAGGTATATGTCTTGGAAAATCAACTTATGCAAGATGTGGAATAATAGTAAATGTCACCCCCCTTGAGCCGGGATGGGAAGGTTTCCTTACAGTTGAAATTTCTAATACAACTCCATTACCCGCAAAAATATACGCTTGGGAGGGAATTGCACAAGTTATTTTTATAAAAGGAAATGAGGAGTGTGAAATATCATATAAAGATAGAAAAGGAAAATATATGTATCAGCCTGGAATAGTACTACCAAAAGTTGAACTTGATGTTTTTGATGATAAAAAATAAAATAAATAATGGATGAACAAATTAAAAAATTGAGGCAAGAAATTGATAAGATAGATTCAAAAATTATCGATTTGCTTGATTTGAGAGCTAAAATTGCAAAAAAAATATACGAGATAAAAAAGCGTACAAATCTTACATCTTTTGACCCTTTCAGAGAAGATGAAAAAATAAAGTTTGTAGAAGAAAAAATAAAAATTTTTCCAAAAAGTTCCGCAAAAGATATCTTTGTTGAGATATTTTCTGGAACAAGAAAACTTTACGAAGATATAAAAGTTGGGTTTTTAGGACCTGAAGGAAGTTTTTCATGGGAGGCAACCTTGAAAGTTTTCGGATCATCTGCAATTTTATTACCGCTTTCAAACATAGAGGATATCTTTGAGGCAACTGAAAAGGAAATCTGCAACTATGGAGTTGTCCCTCTGGAAAATTCAAGAGATGGTATTGTAGGAGAAACATTAGATCTGCTCATTGAGAAAAATGTAAAGATAGTTTATGAGGTTTCAATACCTGTTTCCTTTTCTCTTCTTTCAAGAGCAGATGATTTAGGTAAGATAAAAAAGATTTATTCTCACCAGAAGGCGATAGCTCAGTGTTCAAGATGGATAAGAGATAATCTCAAAGGTGCAGAATTGATTTTTACTAATTCAACATCAGAAGGAGCAAGACTTGCCAGCGAAGATCCAGAAAGCGCAGCAATAGCACCAGAAAGATTAGCTCAAAAATATAACTTAAAGGTTCTATTTTCAAACATCCAAGATAGCTATGAAGAAAGAACAGAATTCATAGTTATAAGCAAGAAAAAAGAAAGAGAAGAGGAAAATAAAAAGAGTAGGGTATTGTGGAGCAGTGATATAAGAGAAGCATTTTGTTTTTCTATAAAAGATGAACCAGGAGCTCTTTTCAGAGTTCTTGAACCTCTTGCAAAAAATAAAATAAACATGAAGAAAATTCATTCTCGCCCTGACAAAATCACAAAAAGATATAATTTCTTCGTTGAAATAGAAAGAAAAAAAGGAGACGAAAAGAAAGTTCAATCTGCTTTTGAGAAAATTTCAAAAAATATAACTTTTTTCAAAGTCCTCGGAATATACGCTTTCAGAAAAGCGTAGCTGAGTAATAAGCTTTGATATTTGATATTTATAGGTTCACTTACCGCAAGTTCCTTACCATTTTAACCATGTTTTTAAGTTTTAAAAAAGCGAATTTTCTTGGCAAATATTCGAGCCCGCAAGATGGACTTATCATAATAAAATCAAATGGATAGTTTTTCAAAACTTTCTTTATTCTTGGGACAACATCTTTTGTTTTCTCTATATACGTGTTTCTTCCATCAACTACTCCGAGCATAAGAGGTTTTTTTATTTGAGATTTTGAAAGCTCATCTTCTAATTTTGAGTATGTCATATCGAAACCCAAAATATCTGCCGGTATATTCCAGAATTTTTTGATATCTTTTGAAAAATCTCTGAAATAGAAAAAGTAGATTATTTTTGTTTCTGGTTTTTTCGCTTGGTATATTCTTTCAAGATAGGGTAGAACATTATCTAAATCTTTTCCTTCAAGAGCTGGTTCATCTATTTGTATAAACTGAGCTCCTTCATCGGATAAAATTTTTACCTCGTTTTCAATTAACTTTGTATAAATATTCAGGGCTTTTGAAAAATCTCCTTTTGTGAGCTTTGCGAGCGTTACCGGTCCCGTAAGAACAGGTTTTACTATCTTTTTCGTTAAGGTTTTGGCAAATTTGAAATCTTCCAAAACCACAGGAGAAATTTCCGGATCTTCCGGGGTGTTTTCATCTATTACGGGTTGTCTAAAATATGTATTTGTATCAAAGAACCTCAAAAGTCCATTTATTTTTACTCCCTGTATATTTTTTGCAAAGTGAGAAATCTGATCATACCAAGTTATGAGCCCATCTGTTACGATATCAAGACCAGCTTTTTCCTGCTCTCTTATCGCAAGCTCAATAAATTCTTTCTGAACATTTCTGAATTCTTCTTCTGAAATTTCTCCAGTTTCTCTCTTTGCCCATGCTCTTCTTAATTTTTGAAGTTCTTCCGTGTCTCCGATTCTCGGATAGCTCCCGGCAGAAGCAGTAATTAACTCAACTCTTTTTGCCTTTTGCACTCTTACTTTTTGTAATTTCTTTTTTTCTTTTTCCTTCTGCTTTGCTTTTTGAACTACTTTTTTCTTCCCTTTACCTTTTTCCTTCAACTTTTTCTCTTTTCTCATTTTTATATCCTCCCTCTTTTTATTTATTTCATTTTTTTATTTCTTATTTTCTTTACTTTTGAGTTTCTCTTTTTCGCAAAATTTGGAAATTTGTAAAATTATCATCTTTTATTCAAAAAATCTATCACAAATGCACAAGAATTTTAAAGTTTTTGAATTTGTATTTTAGAGTTTTGAACTTTACATTTATGAGGGAAGTTTTGCAAATAGAAGTTTATGAAGTTCTAAAAGGGAAAATAGGGGAGCAGGAGGCAAAGCTCCTTATTGAGTACGTAGAACTCAAAAAGAAAGAAGTTGCTACAAAAGAGGATATTATGAGGTTAGAAGAAATTATAAAAATGGTAGAAAAATCCACAAAAGAAGATATTATGAGGTTGGAGCAATCTACAAAAGAGGATATTATGAGGTTGGAAGAAATTATAAAGATGCTAGAAAAATCCACAAAAGAGGATATTCAGAGATTGGAAGAATTCGTAAAAGGGGAACTTCAAAGAATAGAAAAATCTACAAAAGAAGATATTCAAAGATTGGAACAATTTGTAAGAGAAGAAATCAGGGGGCTGGAAAAAAGAGTAGAGAAAGTAGAAAACGAAATAATTGATCTGAAAAAAGAACAAAGAAGAAATCTTTATTGGATCTTAGGAGTATATATAACACTATGGGTAACTACCATCGGTGGAATTATCACTATACTTTTAAAAATGTAAATCGGTAGTTATCTTCATACGCTAATATTTCAAATAGCGTAAGTTAGTTTTCCCAAACACTACAAGAAGTTTCAAAAAGAATAAGTGAAATCAGAGAATCTATTCAAGGGATATCAGAAAAAGCGGAATTGCACAATTTGGAAATCAGCAGAAAAATCCAAAAAAATTCTTTCACAGATACAAGTAATAGAAGGTATGGCAAATTCAATTTTAGAGTTGAGCAAATCTTTAAGCTTTGTTCAATCTGTATTGGAGCAGATAGAAGATATATCAGAACAAACAAATCTTTTAGCTTTGAATGCAGCAATAGAAGCCGCAAGAGCCGGAGACGCAGGAAAAGGATTTGCAGTAGTTGCCCAAGAAATAAGAAAACTTGCAGAAAGAACAAGGCAACTTACAGGAGAATCTTCAAAGGCTATATCAACCTTGAAAAAAGATATAGAAAACCTTCAAAACAAAACACAAGACCTGAAAAATTTTCTTCAAGATTTACAAAAACGACTTGAACGATGTTTTGGAATATTTTTCAGAAATAGTTCGTAATGTGAAAAATGTAAGGAGTTCATCAGAAGTAGTTGCAAATGCAGCAGAAGAACAATTACAGATTATAAGAGAGATAGAAAGAGAAATAGTAAAAGCATCAGATTTGGTGAAAAGAATTGCATCAGTTGTAGATTCTTTTCAAAATGTTTTGGAGACCTTAAAGGTTGAGAAGTTAGCAACGCTCGGGGGGTAGGTCCAGGAGCGTAAGATATAATGAGTAAAGTAAATTCTAACGAAAGGCAAGGAATGATGAGAAAGTTCTGTGGTTTGAGGGAGACTTTTGGAAAGATAATCTAATATAAAAGTTCCGATAAGGGACATTATGTAAAGTAAAAATCCAAAATCTTATTTTTCTTTTCCCTTCCGCAAAATTTAAAAAAATCTCTCATTTTTCTGAAAAATAATACATATAATTTCACAAATGCATGAGGGTTTTTTCTCTTTCGGAAAGGGGTCGCTTCTTATAAAGAACGCTTCTATTGTTGATGTACACGGAGAACGAGAAAGCGATATACTCATACAAGATGGAATTATAACTGAGCTCGGAAAAGGTTTAAAGAGAAATGTTGATGTTCAAATAAATGCTTCTGGATTCATCGTTATTCCGGGAGCCGTAGATATTCATTTCCACATAAGAGAACCGGGGAAATCATACGAAGAAGATATTTCATCTGGGACTTCTGCTGCAGTTCATGGCGGTATCACAACTTTATTTATGATGCCAAACACAAATCCACCAATAGATAATCCACAGATTGTATCTTTTGTTGTAAAAAAAGCTTATGAAAAAAGTAGAACAAGACTTTACCCGACCGGTTGTGCAACTGAGGGAAGAAAAGGAGAAAAAATAGCAGAATACGGTCTTATGAAAAAAGAAGGAATAATAGCTGTAACAGACGATGGAAGAGCTGTAAGGTCCTCATTTGCTATGAGAAAAGCTCTTGAATATTCAAAAAATTTTTCTCTTCCGGTTATTGAACATCCGGAGGATCCAGAACTTTCAGGGGATGCTAATGAGGGGATACTTACGGTAAAGTTTGGTATCAGCCCGTACTCTCCTGCTGCTGAGGAAATAATAGTCGCACGAGATACAATTTTAGCTCTACATATAGATGCTCATATACATTTCACACATATATCAACAGCAGGTTCCGTTGAGATAATAAAAATAGCAAAAGAAAAAATAGTAAAATACGGTCTTAAAGCAAAAATAACTTGTGATGTAACTCCACACCATATACTTATGACGGAAAATGATGTTGATATTACAAATGCGAATTTTAAAGTAAATCCCCCTCTGCGTTCGGAAAAAGATAGGACTCGCCTAATAGAAGCTATACAAGAGGGAATAATAGATTGCATAGCTTCTGACCACGCTCCTCATCCTGATTTTGAGAAAATGAAAGATTTTTCATCAGCTCCACCTGGTTTCTCTTGTGCGGATATTTTTTTGCCACTTTGTTTTAAGCTCGTTTCAGAGGAGATAATTTCTCTTTCTAAACTTACAGAACTTATATCTTATAATCCCGCAAAAATTTTTGGTTTGAACTGCGGAGAAATAAGAGAAGGGAAATGGGGAGATATTGTAATATTTGATCCAGATAAGGAATTTGTTGTATCAGAAAAGGTAATTTTTTCAAAGGGTAAAAATTCTCCTTACATAGGTTGGAAACTCAAAGGTTTAGTAAAGAAAACAATAGTTGCGGGAAAAGTAGTCTACGATTTAGATGAATTTGAAGGAAAGCTCATAAGTTTATAAATTTTTCAAGGAAGTTGAAGCAAAGAAGTTTCATATCTGAAAAAACTTTATCCCCTACCCTCTCCCAATCCTTTGGATCTACTCCAGCCTCTTTCAGTTCATCCTCTGAATTTTTTGCCCAATCAAATACCATATCTTTATTTACTTCAATGTGAAATTGCAAACCTACGGCTTTCTGATAAACAAAACCTTGATTTTCGTAAAGTTCTGATGAGAAAATTCTTTTTGCTCCTTTTGGTAAGTAAAATGTATCTCCATGCCAGTGAAAAGCGATAAATTTGTTTGGAAAATCAGAGAATAGTTCATCATCTCCTACCTTAAAGATTGGATAAAAACCTATTTCTTTCTTTCCTCCGGGAAAAACTTTTTCTCCAAGAACATGAGCTAAAATTTGCGCGCCAAGACATATACCCAGAATTTTTTTGTTCTTCTCTAAAAACCTCTCGACAATTTCAAATGAGGTTTTGAGAAACTTATATTTTTCTGCTTCATAAACTCCCATATATCCTCCAAGAACTACTAAAATATCTGATCTTTCTATTAATTTTTCATCCGGTTTTTCCTCCGCAACATCAAGATATCTGAGCCTTATGTTTTTCTCTCTGAGAAAATCTTCAATAATTCCAAGATGTTCTGATTTAACATGTCTTATTGCAAGCAAATTCATCCTAATTTATTTTTTTATAAATCTAAAAAAAAATAAACCAAAGATGATAAAAATTTTTTATAATAAGAGAAACATTTATGTGAAAAGTAAGAAATTATTTTTATTATTCACTAGTAATGAGAACAGATTTGAGAAAGTTGCTTTCTGATGCACTTATAATATCTATAAGTTGGTTTGGTTCGTATTATATAAGAGATTTCCTATCTTTTATATTCGGATATGAAATCAATCCATTCATAAACTATGTTATAGCATATCCTTTCATTCTGTTTTTCTGGATCATTACTGCGCTATATGTTGGGGTTTATAGGAAATATGGTTCTCGTGAGATAAGTGAAGTTGTGAGAGGATTTAAGGCGTGGATGATTAGTGTCCTTATCTCCATGAGTTTTGCTTTTATTGCAAGAGAGCTTCACCTTGCAAGATCTGTTCTTCTCACTTTTTCGGCAATATGTTTTATAGCCCTTACTTTCAAAAACTATGCCTTTGGATCAGAGGAAATCAAGAGAGCTTTAATAGTTGGAACAGGTCCTCTTAGCATAAGAATAATGCAGAAATTAGAGGATACAGCAACATATAAGATAGTAGGTCTTATATCAATAACAAAAGATTTGGTCGGCAAAAAGATAGATAACTATGAAGTAAAGGGAACGCTTTCTCAACTTGAAGCCCTTATAAATTCTGAAAAAGCTGATGTGGTAATATTCGCAGATGAACAGCTTTCTCTTCCTGCTATTATGAACATAATAACTAAAATAAACTTGACAGATATTACTTTTTTTGTAGTATCATCTGGGTTTGAGGCTGTAAAATATGGTATGAGCGTTGAATATATTGGAAACTTACCACTTGTTGAATTAGGAGTGGGAACAAAAAATCCGTTATACGATGTGATAAAAAGAGCTTTTGATTTTACAGTATCGCTTTTGCTTCTTATAATTTTATTTCCAGTATTTATAGCTATTGCGATTGCCATAAAACTTGATTCCCCAGGACCAGTTTTTTTTATTCAAGAGAGAGTTGGTAAGGATGGAAAAATCTTCAAGATAATAAAGTTCAGGACGATGTACAAAGACGTACCAAAATTTGCTCTATCACCAAGGTCCCCGGGCGATCCGCGTGTGACGAGGGTAGGAAATTTTTTGCGAAAATGGAGTTTAGATGAGCTTCCTCAGCTTATAAATGTTTTGAAAGGAGAGATGTCGCTTGTTGGACCTCGCCCGGAAATGCCTCAACTTGTTGACGAATATGAACCATGGCAGAGGGAAAGGCTAAAAGTCAAACCGGGAATGACAGGCTTATGGCAAATATTAGGGAGAAAAGACCTTCCACTTGAAAAGAATATCCAATATGACTTGATATATGTCAGAAATAGGTCCTTTTTACTTGACCTAATAATTATACTCAAAACCATACCAGTGATAATAAAAAGGAAAGGTGCATACTGAAATTGAAAGATTATTTCAAAACTGAAAGATTTACAAAATTAGAAGCTGATTTGAGGTTAATAATAATTCTTCCATCATTTTTGCATTTGATACGGCTTGTGCTCTTGGATGGTTGTTAAAATATATATAAATTTTCTCTACTGATAGATTCTTTATTTTTTCTGCCCACTCTTTGAGTTCATCTTTCGTATAAAGGTAATCGTATCTTTCCTCAGGTTTTTCATGCTCATACCACTTTTGAGCGTTTCTTCCATGAAACCTTATATATGCGAATTTCTTTGTAGTGGCGACAGCAACGGGAGGCAATAGCCCCTTTATTTTTGGTTCATCAACACAGACAAACCCCGCATCTAAATTTTCCAACATATAAAGCACATCATCTGAAAACCACTCGTAAGATCTGAACTCAAAAGCCACATCAAAATCTGAGAAAATATCTCTCAAATGCTTCACATAATCCTTTGATTCTTCTGTTTTATGAAATGAATGAGGGAACTGAAAAAGCACAATCCCGAGTTTTCCGTCAAATTCTTTGAGAACTTCCTTCATTTTTTTAACATCGCTTTGCTCAAAATATCTTTGATGTGTGAAAATCTGATTAGCTTTTACCGAAAAAACAAAATCATCTCTTCCGATTACCTTCTCCGTAAGCTTCCTGACTGTCCATATACTCGGAATTCTATAATATGTAGAGTTTATTTCTGTTGTTCTGAAGTGTTGTGAGTAGAATTTGAGGAAATTTTCTTTACTTAACCTTTGAGGGTAAAAGTATCCACGCCAATCTTCATAACTGAAACCAGATGTTCCTATAAGTATTTCTGAGCTATGCATAATTGTGGTTATTTTATTGTTGCGCTTTTTGTTTTTGTTTGAGCATTATGACATAAGCGAGAACCTTTGCTACAGCCTTATACAAACTTTCTGGAATATAGTCCCCAACATTTACTGATTTATAAAGTGTCCATGCAAGAGGAGGATCTTGATATATAGGAACATTATTTTCTTTGGCTATTTCAACTATTTTTTGAGCTATAAAGTTCATACCTTTTGCAACTACTCGTGGAGCTTTCATCTTTCCTCTTTCATATTTTATTGCAACCGCTATATGGGTTGGGTTCGTTATCACAACATCTGCTCGTGGAACCTCTGCCATCATTCGTATTCTTGCCATCTCAAACATTCTCCTCCTTATTCTTCCTTTTACCGTTGGGTCTCCCTCATATCTTCTCATTTCTTCTCTCAACTCACTCCTTGACATCATAAGAGATTTCCACCAATCCCACCTTTGCCATATATAATCAGCAATTGACAATACGGCTAAAAATCCTATTATAATACCGAATATTTTTGCAGTAAGAGATGCAGATTTTGAGATTGAATCAGATATATCTATTCCGAAAAGTTCATCTACCTTTGAGTAGCTGATATAAAGGAATAAGAACAAAACTCCAAGAACGATAGAAGCTTTTCCCACTGATTTGACAAACTCTACGAAATTTCTTAGAGAGAAAATTCTTGAGAAGTTTTGAGCTGGGCTGAACTTTTCTATTTTTGGTTCAAAAGCTTTTGGAGCAAAGAAAAATCCGGTTTGAATCACATTCCCAATTATTGCTGCAACTATTGCGACTATGAAAATTGGTATTGCTATTTTCCATATTATATCAAGCGCAAATGATATTACTCCTCCGCTCAATTCACTTGCTCCCATAATATTCATTCCTTCCGAAAATCCATCTATAATTTTTTTCCCTGCGAACCAGAGAAATATGAAGAAGGAAAGCAAAATTGCAAGACCAACAATCTCCCTTGATTTTGGGACAAATCCCCTCTCCCTTGCTTCCTCTATTTTATGCGGGGTCGGGGGCTCGGTCCTTTCTACTTCATCTCTCACAATAATTTAATTTTATCATTCTTTAACTTTTTTTTTCTTTTTCTTTATTCTTTATTTTCTTTATTCTTTCCTTTTCTTTATTTTTGCTATTGCTTTTTCGGATTGTGCTCTTTCTTTCAGGAAATTTTTTACCTCACGGGCGGTGGGTATTGATGCCCCAGCTCCATACCTTGAAACACATATAGCAGATGCTGCCTGCGCCAACTTTATAGCATCATTTATATCGCTTCCATTCAAGAGAGCATAAGAGAGGTATCCTATGAATGTATCACCAGCTGAGGTTGTATCTACTGCTTGAACCCGAAAAGCTGGAATATGTGATAAGTACTGATTATGCAAAAAAGCAACACCATTTTCCCCCAAAGTTATTATGATGGTATTTTTAAAATCTTTCCTTACATCATCAAGAACTGATAGAGCGTCGCTTTCATTTTCTATCTTCCTGTTGAATATAAAAGATGCTTCGGTTTCATTTACGATCAGAAAATCCGGTCTATCTAAAATCTCCTTAACTGAATCTTTATAGGGTGCTGCGTTAAAAAAAATTTTTGAGTTAAGAAATTTATCTTTCATCTTAATTATCCCCTTTATGACTTCATCTGGGATTTCATTCTGAATGATTATGTGTTTTGGCTTCAAAATTTTCAACTTACGAGAAACAAGGCTAAATTTGAGATTAAGGTTCGCACCAGGGGACACAAAAATTTTATTTTTTCCGTTCTCATCTATAATGATAAAAGCACACCCTGTATGCTGTTTTGAAAAAAAAGGAATTACTTTGAGATTTTTTTCTTTTCTTATGATTGCCAAAATTTGCTTCCACAGAATATCATTTCCCACAGAACAAATTAGATGTGTTTTTGCACCTGCTCTTGCACTTGCTATCGCCTGATTTAATCCCTTCCCTCCCGATGATGTTATAAGCTTTCCGCCTGTTATGGTTTCACCAACTTGCGGGAATCTTGGAACTTTTATTGTGAAATCAAAGTTTGCTGAGCCAACAACAACAACCACAAATTTTGGTAGGCGGAGAGGGAATCGAACCCTCGACCTTTGGCTCGTAAGGCCAACGCTCTACCCCTGAGCTATCCGCCCAAAAATAAAAATTTTTAATCTCCCGAACAAAATCTTACAAAAATTCAAATTTCTTTATCTTATGTTTTTTCATTCTTACTTACTTTTATTTTCCTCAATAATGATATTTCTGCAAAATCTGCAAAAGTTAAAACTTTTGTTTGTAGATTTAATTTTGAGAAGCCATGATACATATAAAAGAAGAAGAAAAACTTGAGGGCAAGGTGGCAATTGTAACAGGAGCATCAAGAGGCATAGGGAAGAAGATAGCAATTGAGCTTGCAAAAAGAGGAGTAAAGGTGTGTGTAGCAGCAAAAAGTGAGCAAGGAACAGAAAAGCTTCCCGGCTCAATATATGATACAGTAGAAGAAATAAAAAAAATAGGGGGCGAGGCGATAGCAGTAAAAACGGATGTAAGATTTGAAGATGACATAAAAAGGATGGTTGAGGAAACAGTTTCAAAGTTTGGAACAGTTCATATCCTTATAAACAATGCAGGAGCGCTCTGGTGGCAACCTGTAATAGAAACTCCTCCGAAAAGATTTGACCTTGTAATGCAAGTAAATGTTAGAGCTGCGTTTTTAGGATGCTACTATGTCCTACCCTACATGATCAAACAAAGATGGGGACACATAATAAATATGTCTCCACCGATAGAATTTTCTATCCTTCCGGGAAAAGTAGCTTATCTTATATCAAAATATGGCATGACCATGCTCACTATGGGGTTAGCAGAGGAGGTGAAAGAATACAATATAGCAGTTAATTCTTTGTGGCCAGCTACCGCTATTGAGAGCCAAGCAACTATAAATTTCAAACTTGGAGACCCGACGATGTGGAGAAAACCAGATATAGTTGCTGATGCAGTAATAGCGATAGTATCAAAACCTCCATCACGCAGAACAGGAAAAGCTCTTATAGATGAGGATGTCTTGCGAGAAGAAGGGATAACAGATTTCTCACACTATGCATGTGTTCCAGGGACAAATCCTCCTCGACTTATTTTCTGACTCCTTGAACTCAGATGAAGAAAAACGTGAGAACATTACAACTGAAATAGAATTAAGTTTCTCTGATTTTCTTTTTGATTGCATTTGCGATAATTTGAGAAATGTTGAAAATCTCAATTCCCACTAATTCTCCTTGCTCATCGTATTCAACTCTGATATTTTCTGCTACTTCTTCCGAGTCAAAAGCAGGTCCGCCTTCTATTGATATGTAAATTATGTCATTTTCTTCATCAAAAGAGAACTTTATATTTACATTCTTTTTTTTACCTTTGAATTAGTTTTTCCTTTGTTTGCTTCTGAACTCGTCATATACAAATTTTAGGACATTTCCGACATAAATCATATCTCCTTCTGTGTAGTATCCCATGTGAGCTATTCTTATTATTTTGCCTTTGAG
>Ga0081478_148921_pt1 | contig 19988 bp, 14 predicted proteins | sample OctSprmetagenome_FD_70983 | JGI IMG/M metagenome (GOLD analysis project Ga0081478, IMG submission 70983) | Hot spring and microbial mat streamer communities from Octopus Spring Streamers, Yellowstone National Park, USA - T=80-84 v2 (version 2) | ecosystem: Environmental > Aquatic > Thermal... | reverse complement strand
TTCAATTTGGAATGCTTCCCTTTTATACTTCCCAACTCTCAAATAGTTTAAGTATCTTTATTATTATTGGACTAATTATGAATAGAATTTTATAAGTGCATGATTAAAAGCTTTTTCTGATTTGTTTAGTAAGTTATGAAAGTTTATCACAAAAGCCCCCTGCCGAAAAATGGGTATTTATAATAAACTTTCATTCTGCTTTAAACTTTTAAAACTATGGAAAAAGAATACATTATAAAAGAATTTGAAGACTTGCTAAATTTGTTAAGAGAAAGACCTGACTATCTTGAAAAATTAAGAATGTTAATTTTAACTAAAGATTTGAGGAATCAGATAGAAAATTTGAAGCATTTAGAAGTGAAGTAAATCAGAGATTTGAAAAATTAGAAAAAGGTCAAGAGGAGAAGATATATAAGAAAATGTAGGATAAAAGACAAATCTGAAATAGCTGATGAATTAGATGAATATGTTGAAAGAAATATAATAAGTGAGAGGTATGAAGTTTTATTGGAATATCAAAGAGGACTAATGAAGAGATTTATATAGCGGTTGAAGTTTCATATAAAATTGGGGATTATGATGTTGAAAGAGCTATCAAGAGAATGGAGATTTTAAAGAGAATATATAAAAAAGAGCTTAAAGCAGTTATAATTGGAAAGGAAATTTCAGATAAGACAGAAATGAAATTGAAAAATTTGAATATTGATTTCATTTTAATTAGTGATTAATAAAAATTTAATGGATGAATTTAAGTCGTAGGCTTATTTTGAGTGGTTAAAATAATAGCAAAAAAATCCATCCTTTAAAATTTAAAATATGCTAAAAATTTTAATTTCAAAAATTTACATTTTCATATTAAGGGTTTTTGAAGCCTTTATTATTTCATTATCCTTTGCTATTTTCATTATAGCAATTTATCCAATTAACATTAAAATCGTTTCAATTCTTTCATCAATTCCATTTATTATATATCTTTTAAGCTCTTTAAAGTTTTTAAAAGATGAAGAAATAGCTTGGCTTTATGAGTTTAAATATAAAGACTTAAATGAAAAACTAATAACTTATATTGAGCTAAAATTAAAATCAATTTATAATAAAATTCCATTTGATAAGCTAAATCCTTTTTCAATATATAAGCCAAGATATGAATTTTTTCTTTTATTTGTGTTTTCATTAGCTTTATTAGTTTTTTCATTCACTTTTAGAAAACCTTTATATATTGCTAATTATGGAAATTATCAAAGAGTTGTTAAAATTTTTGGAAATGATGAGTTTTTCTTAGGTGAAGATATTATTCTCAAAATTAAAAATTATAGTTTTTTAAAGGAAAAGCTAATTTTAAAACCAACTAATTATTCTTTTGAAATTAAGCCAATAAGTGAAGTTATAGATACAATTAGAAATTTAGATGAAGGTGATTATCAGATTGAATTCTTAGGAAAAAGCATATTCAATTTAAAAGTTTTTCAAAAGCCCGTAATTGATTCATTAATTGTAAATGTTAAGACACCTTATTTAAATCTAAACCAAATAGTAAAGAATAGTTTTGAAATTTCGGCAATTGAAGGAAGTAAAGTGGATATTATTTTGTTTTCAAGTAGTGCTGATTCAATTAAACCATTTTCAAGTATATCATTAACTGCCAAAAATGATACACAATTTGAATTTTACTTATATAAATCAAAAAAAATTCTTAAATATCCAACAAAATTGAAAATTTCAGTAATTAAAGATAACCCACCTTTTGTAAAAATTTTATATCCTGAAAATTTCATATATTTGCCTGAAAATTATAAAGTTCCTATAATTGGAATATCAACTGATGATTATGGTTTAAATAGAATGGAAATTTATTTAAATGAAAAATTAATTTACAGGAAAAATTCAAATAATATGCTAAAAGATACAATTTTTTATAATTTGGATTTAAGCTCGGAGAAATTGCTTCCTGGTGATGAAATTAAAGTTTATTTAAAATCAATAGACTTAAAAGGACAAACGAGCTTTGACTATATAACAATAAAGTTTCCGACCCTTGCTGAGCAAATGAATTTATCAAATACAGGAATTGGTGAAAGTGTAAAAAAATTAAAGGATTTAAAACAAAAAATTGAAGATTTAAGTGATATCCTTAAGAAGTTAGATTCAAAGGAGGATTTAAATGCTATAAGTGAAGAATTAAAAAATGTTCAAAAAGAAATGGAAAAATTAAAAGAAAAAATAAATGAAATAAGTCAAAAAATGAGCTTAGAGCCTGAAATTCAAGAGCAGTTAAAAAGAATTTCTGAATTGTATGAAAAAATTTTAGATGATGAATTAAAGCAAATTTTAAATAAAATCCAAGAAGCAATAAATAAATTAGATAGGCAAGAAATTAGAAAAATGATTGAAAAAATGAAAATTGATATTGAAAAATTAAAAAATTCCTTAAAAGCAACAGAATCAACACTTAGAAAATTCTATGAGGAAAAGAAATTAAAAGAACTTTCAGAAAAATTAAAAGAAATTGCAGATAAACAAGATAATGTAAATAGTAAAGAAAATCAAAATGAAATTACAAAAGAACTTAAAGATATTAAGGAAAATTTGGATGATATTTCTAAAACAATAGAAACACCTTTCTCAGATAGTTTAAAAAATATATCAAATGAATTACAAAAGAATATAAATCAATCTGAAAATATAAGTGAAAATTGGCCAAATTCAAAAGGATTTTGTCAATCTAATGCTAAAAGTATAAGAGCCTTATCTCAAAAATTAGAGAACTTACAAAATCAACTTGTTGAAAGTAGGAAAGAAGAAATTATTAAAAAAATTGAGGCTTTAAGGAGAAGTTTAATTTTTATATCACAAAATGAAGATGTAAATAGTGAATTTGAGCAAAGAGCAATTTTAAATGCTATTAAAATAGCAATTAGAGATTTTGAGGAATTATCAAATATGAATTTTCTAATAACAATAGATATAAAAGCACACTTATATATGGCATTAGAAAATGCACAAGAAGTTTTATTGAGATACAAATATAATGATTTCAATAGAGCGAAAAGTTATAAAAATGCTGAAAAAAAGGAAATTTTAAGTGCAATTTTAAAACTTTATGATGCTCAAAATGAAGTGGCAAATTCAAGCTCTTCAAGTGGATATAGTGAAATGCTTAAAAAAATGGCACAAACATTATCTAATATGCAATCATTAAGCAATCAAAATTTATCAGAAGATTTATTAAAACAAATAACATTACAGCAAGAAATGTTAAAGAAAATGATACAGGGAATTAGAGAAGGAATGGAAAAGACAGGAAACAAATACTCTGAAAAACTAAAAGAAATTGAAAAACAAATTGATGATTTAGAGAAGGAAATAAAAGAAAAGAAAAAAATTGACAGAAGAATTATTGAAAAACAAAGAGAAATAATGCATAATTTACTTTCCGCTTGGACAGGTTTAAAATCTGAAAACAAATCAGAAAAATTAGAAGCTGAAAGACCAAAAGATATAAAATATGAAGAGCCAAAAATTTCTGAAAATATGATATATAGGCAAAAAATTATAGAAATTTTAAGAAAAATTCAAAATCTTGAAATAGATAATACCCAAAAACGAAAACTTATAGAATTTTATCAGAATCTTTTAAAATCTTTTTAATTTATCCTTTAAAATTTTGGGCTTTTGTTTTGGGGCGGTAGCTCAGTTGGGAGAGCGCCTGAATGGCATTCAGGAGGTCGGGGGTTCAAGTCCCCTCCGCTCCATTCCTTGATCGCAAGAAAATTATTCCATTTGCTTTCAATTTTATTAATTTTTCCTGTTTTATTTTTGAATGATAATCAAAGAATAGCTTTTTCAATTTTATTTTTGATTTCTGTTTTTGCGATTGATATTTTAAGATTAAGAGATGAAAATTTTAAGAAAGTTTTTTTAAGCATTTTTAAAAGTATATTGAAAAAAAATGAAATTAACGATTGGACAGGTGCTACATATTTAGCAATTTCTTATGCTTTAATAAATATCATTTTTGAAAAGGAAGTTGTTATTTTTTCTCTTCTTGTTTTAGCAATTTGTGACCCAGTTGCTGCTATTTTTGGAACGTACATTAAACCGAATTTAAAAATTTATAAAAAATCAATAAATGGATTAATTGGTTTTTATTTATCAGGATTTATTTTATCTTTTTTGTTTTTTAATGATTTAAATATTTTTTCAAAAATTTTGGCAGTTTTGATAAGTGGCATTGTTGAAGTTTTTACACCTATTGATGATAATTTAAGTGTTCCTTTAACAACAGCTTTTGTTTTAAAATTTAGTCAGTAAAAGGAGGAGGAGCTATGATTACACTTTTAATTTTAAAAGCTAATGTGTATAATGACGAGGGATATATAAGAGCAAAAGTTTATGAGATAAAATTTGAATATGAGAAAGCAAAAGAAGAATATCTAAAACTATCTAAAAAGTACAAAGGAAAAGCTCTTGCTTTAATATATAAGGAATTGGCAGACTTATATTTCTTCTACTATTATCCTGATAGCATAAATTTAGCTTATGATTATATTTCAAAAGCATATAAATTAGATAAAAACAATTATGAAATTTTATATAGATTGGCACTTTATTCAGAAGCAAATGAAAGTTTCCAATTAGCATCAAAATACTATGAAAATCTTGTTGTAAAATTTCAAAAAAGTGAATTTTTTAATGATGCTCTTGATGGTGTAGAGAGAATATTTCCAAAGAACTATAAGGAAGAAATTGTTGCCAAATATGATAATGAATTTATAACAGCTATGGAATTAGATAAAGAAATTGAAAATCAACCACCATTTACAAGAGCAAAATATGAAAATTATGAGGGTAAAAAAGAATTATTAAGTACAATGATTGAAAATAGATTAGTTTATAAAGAAGCTTTAAGAAGAGGATTACACAGAAATCCAGAATTTAAGGAAAAATTTTATGAGAACTTAAAGGACGATTTCGCAAGAGTGTATTATACTAAGTATATAAGTGATAAAATTAAGGTTGATTCCTCGGAAGTTAAAAATTATTATGAAAAAAATAAACAAAATTATAGAATTTGGGGATTTGTAAATTTAAAAGTTATGAAAATTGAAGATAGCTTAAACTTACCAAATGATAGTGTATTTGATGCCCAAGCAAGAATTTTAACATTTTATGAAAATTCTCCTGATAGTAATTTATATAAGCAATTTTCTCAAAAGGATACTATGAAATTATTTATAGATAAAATAAAGGACACATTATATGCTATTAAAATAATAAAAATTCAAAAACCCGATTATGTTAAATTTGAAGAGGTTTATAGCTCAATTGAAAACAATTTGAAATTTGAAAAAGAAAGAAATGCTTGGGAAAAATTACTTGATAGTCTATTAAATAAATTTGGATTTGAAATTATAAATAATGATACAAGTAGTAAGCAAATTCCAGAAACACTTGCTATTATAAAACTTTTAGATATTTATCTTACAAAAAAAGATTATGAGAATTATTTAAATAAAGTTCCACCCATTTATAGAAAAGCTTATAGCACAAAAGATGGAGCTTATGAACTAATTAGAATTTTTACACAAAGAGAATTATTATTCAAGGATGCTATTGCTAATAGGAGAATTTTTATAAGGTCAGACGGATATAAACTACTTACAAGAAATTTTGAGAATTTAATAATTGATGAATTAAGAAATGAAATTATAAAAGATGTTTCAGTTAGTGATGATGAAATTAAAAATTATTATCAAGAAAATAGGGAAAAATTATTTAAAATTCCCGCTAATGCCAAAATTAGAAAATTAACACTTGATGATGAAAAAACTGCTAAAAAGATATACAATATCTTAAAAAATAATCCTCAAAAATTTGATTCAATCGCCAAAACAGTAGCAAAAGATCAGGAAGAAAAGCAATTTGGAGGTTTTGTATATTTAACTGAAAATGATACTTCATTATTTAATGAGATTAAGAATTTAAAAATTGGAAAGCCAACTTTAATTAAGAAAGATGATAAATGGCTTATAATAAGTGTCCAAGAATTTAATCCTTCAAAATATAGGAATTTAGATGAAGTTAGAGAGCAAATAAATAATGTCTTATTAAACAATAAAAGGAATGAAAAGTGGGAAAACTTCAAGAAAGATTTGAAATCAAAGGTTTCTGTTGAAATTTTATTAAAGGAAGAAAATCAAGGGGGCTAATGTGCTCCCTTTTTTATATTGGACTAATTTAAGTGGTGTTTATGATGGAATTATATTTAAAGATACAATTTATTTAGCAACATTTGGTGGAATTTTAGTTTTAAATAAAAATTTAGAGAAAATTAAAATATATAATTTTTCAGATGGGACAAATTCAAATGTTATTGTTTCAGTAGATACATTTAAGGGAAAAATTTACTATTTAACGAAAAATAATGGTTTTGGATATATAGAGAATAATAAAGTTTATCATTATCCAAAAAGCAAGATTCCAATAAGTGATTTAAGCAATGGCAAAGGACTATTTTCTTATAAAAATTATCTTTTCATTTATGGTAAAAATTGGATTTTATTTTTTGTTGGTAATAACTTGAAATTCATGGATATAAATGTTTATCAAATTAAGCCTGATATTGGCTGTATTTTCGTTTATAATGATACAATTTATATTGGTGATAGTCTTGGTTATTTAAAAACACATATAAATTTTGTGGATATTCCTGCAAGTTATCAAAGAGTTAATATGCCAAAAGTAAATTTTATAAATGTTTATAATGGCAATTTGCTTTTTGGAACAACAAATGGCATTTATGATAAAAATGGTAATAATTTAATTGGAGGTTTTTCTGCTATTTACTTTGAAACATTTAGAGACACTTTATTTATATCTTCAAGAAATGTAAATAGTAGTGAAATTTACTCAAATGGAGTTTTGAAAAAATTTAAAGATAATAATTTAATTGATGAAGTGAATTATAAAGAGCCTTATTTTATAATGAAAGTTGATACTTTTTTAATTATTTCAAGATTTCATAACAATAACCTTTCAATATATGTTGATAATTTGGCTTGGGGCATTTATACATATCCAAGTTTTCAAAACTATAAATTTGGATTTCCTTTTAACTACATTTCAAATATCTTCGTTTTAAAAAATAATATATTTTTATGGACACATACGGATTATGACTATAATCCAAATAACTTGAATTATGCAGGCTATTTATTAAATAAAAACAAAATTATTGAGCTTGGTGATAGTGTTTATAGAATAACAAAAATTATTAAAATAAATGATAACTTAATAGGTGTTTCTTCATATTTCTCATTCTTTTTTGTTGATACATTATCAAATGTTATTTATTGTAGAGCAGTTCCAGTTTTTCCTGTAAATCCTGATATGGCATTAACAAGTTTAACAATTTATAAAGATACAATTTTCATTTCAAGTTTTAGTGGAATTGTATATAAATCTGATAAAAATTGCTCAATTTTTACCAATTCAATTTATAGTTATCAGGTTGGAAGTGTTAGTGATATTGAATCAAATGGAGACCTTTTGGCAATTGGTGGAAGTGGGGGATTTGTGGTATTTCAAGATGGAAACTTAATCTTTAAAGATATTAATACAATACCAACTTCAATTAAAAAGTTTAAGGAAGGTTTTTTAATAGGAACAAATAATGGACTTTATTTTTATAATGGAAATTTAAATAAAGTTCAGGTTCTTTCAAATAAATCTATAACAGATGTAATTATAGATAAATTTAATAGTGTTTTTGTTTTGGCAGATGATGGACTTTACAGATTAAATGAAAATTTAGATCGTATTTTAGAATTCCATTTAATTTCAGGCAAAACATTTATTCAAGCAACAAATTTTCCAATTCTTCACCCACTATCAATTTATAACGATACACTTTTGCTTGTAGGCTCAAGTGAGGGTGTAGGACTAATTAGAATAAATAGCTTAATTGAAGAGAATGTTTTTTTATATCCAAATCCTGCAAAAAATTTCGTTAAAATTAAAAATTTAAAAGGCTCTTATAAATACGAAATTTATATCCTAACATTATCAGGTAAATTGAAAAAAAATTTACTTGTTGAAAGTTCAAGTAGTGGTGAAATAATTATAGATATTAGTGATTTGGAAAAAGGTTTATATATTTTAAGAATTTCAAATAAGAATTTAAAATTTGTGAAAAATTGAGTACAAGAAACTTTTCTGCCAGGAAGGAGATTTTTAGGTCTGCCTTTTGCTTTTGACCAAAGACCCCTAGAGCAAAACAAAGGATATTTAATTTAGAGGTTATAAATTTAAAGCCTCCTAAAATCAATTTGCCTTGTCTAATAAATAGTGTTAAGTAGCTGATTATCAAGAACTTGTAAAAATTTTGGGAAATTATAGATTTTATGGAGGTTCGTTTAAGGGAGCAACAGCCCCCTGCCGAAAAATGGGTATTTATAAGCCGTAGACTTATTTTATTTTCAGGGTGGGTAGGGAAAAGTATAAAATAATCGTAATTTTAGAATTATTGGACAAGGCAAAATTAATTAATTCTCCTCCTTTAAAATTTTCAGTATGACCAAGATAAAAGAGCATGATGTGATTATAATGGGCAGTGGACTAGCAGGTTTGAGATGTGCATTGCAATTAGTAATGGAAACTAAGGGTGAAATTGATTTAGCAATTGTTTCAAAAGTTCAACTTATGCGCTCACATTCTGTTTCAGCAGAAGGGGGAACAGCAGGTGCCATTAGGCAAGATGAAGGAGATAGTCTTGAATTACATGCTTGGGATTTAATAAAAGGTTCTGATTTTTTAGCTGACCAAGATGCAGTTTGGAAATATGTAAATAGAATGCCTTATGAGATATTATTTTTAGATAGACTTGGAATGCCTTGGAGTAGAAGACCTGATGGCAAAATAGCAACAAGACCTTTTGGAGGGCAAACATTTCCAAGAACTGCTTATGCTGGTGATAAGACTGGTTTTTTCGCAATGCAAACACTTTATGATGCTCTTCAAAGATATGCTGATAAATTTACAAGATATGATGAATTTTTTGCTACTCATATAATTTTAGGAGAAGATAAATCATTTAGAGCAATTTTAGGAATTTACTTACCAGAGGGAGAAATTTATGTTTTAAGAGCAAAAGCACTTGTAATAGCAACTGGCTCTGCTATTAGAATGTACGGATTTACAACAATGGCATATTCTGGAACTGGTGATGGTGTCGCTATGGCTTATAGAATTGGTATTCCTATAAAGGATATGGAATTTATGCAATTTCATCCGACAGGTTTAATTCCATCTGGAATTCTATTAACGGAAGGTGCAAGAGGAGAAGGTGGATATTTAATAAATAATAAAGGTGAAAGATTTATGAAAAAATATGCTGAAAAATTTATGGAATTAGCACCAAGAGACATTACATCAAGAGCAATAATGACAGAAATTGAAGAAGGAAGAGGATTTAAAGGTCCAAATAATTTGGATTATGTTCTCTTGGATTTAAGACACTTAGGAAGAGAAAGAATTATAACGAGACTTCCACTTGTAAGAGAACTTTGTATAAAGCTAATAGGAATTGACCCTATAAATGAGCCAGTTCCTATAAGACCTGTTGCTCATTATATGATGGGAGGAATTGATGTTGATTTAGATGGTAGGACAATATATGAGGGTATATGGGCTATTGGTGAATGTGCTTGCGTTTCAGTACATGGTGCTAACAGGCTTGGTTCTAATGCAACTGCTGAGTGCTTGGCTTGGGGATATTTTTCAGGTGTAGATGTAAGTAATTTTATTAAGGAAAAAACATTAAAAGAATTACCTATAAGTGAAGTTGAAAATGCAGAAAAAGAAATTTATCATTTGTTAAATAAGGAAGGGAATGAAAATCAATATGAAATTAGAAGGGAACTTTGGGAACTTATGGATAAATATGTTGGTGTTTTTAGGGATAGAAATGGACTTGAAACCGCTTTAAGTAAAGTGAAGGAATTGAAAAACAGATGGAAAAATATAAAAATAAATGATAAATCACTAATCTATAATACTGAACTAATGAATGCTATTGAATTGAAAAATATGCTTGATTTAGCAGAAGTTGTAATTGAGGGTGCATTATTAAGAGAGGAAAGTAGAGGAGCACATTATAGAAGGGATTTTCCAAAAAGAGATGATGAAAATTGGCTAAAACATACATTAGCAATATATGATAAAGAAAATGATAGACCTAAATTTGATTATAAACCCGTTAAAATTTTATATTGGAAACCTGTTGAAAGAAAGTATTAAATGAAAATCACAAGGGGAGAAGGTATATTGGAAAATTTTTTAGCAAATGAGCGATATAAAGTCGTGAAAAAAGTTTTAATGAATTTTAAAAATAAAAATAGAGTGCTTGACATTGGCTGTGGCTCTTATCCTAAGTTTTTAATAAGCTTAGATTTTAAGGAAAAGTTTGGAATTGATAAATATGATTATAATTTTAGTAGTTATGGAATTAAGTTTATTAAATTAGATTTAGAAAAGGAAAATAAATTGCCATTTGAAGATAATTTTTTTGATGTTATAACCGCTCTTGCCTTAATTGAGCATTTAAAATTAGATGCGGTTAGAAATTTATTTATTGAAGCTTTTAGAATTCTTAAAAATGAAGGAATTTTTATAATAACTACACCATCAAGAATTTCAAAGCCAATTTTAGAATTATTTTCAAAAATCAAAATTGTTAGTAAGGAAGAAATAGATGAGCATAAACATTATTATGAAGTTTATGAAATTTACGATTTGTTTAATTATGCAAATTTTAAAAATGTAAATGTTGAAAAATTTGAATTTGGTCTTAACATTATTGGTTATGGCTATAAACTTCAATAAGCGTAGCAATACCTTGTCCTACACCTATACATAAACTTGCTATTCCAAGTCCTCCTCCCCTTCTTCTTAATTCATAAATTAAAGTTGTTAGAATTCTTGCCCCTGAGCATCCAAGAGGATGACCAAGAGCAATAGCACCACCATTGACATTTAATTTTTCTTCCTCAATTTCAATTTCCTTTAATACTGCTAAAACTTGTGCTGCAAATGCTTCATTTATTTCAAATAATTTAATATCATTCAAATTTAAATTAAAGCGATTAAGAAGTTTTTTAATAGCAAAAGCAGGACCAATTCCCATAATATCTGGGTTAACGCCTACCACACTTGTTCCTATTATTCTTGCAAGTGGTTTTAAATTTAATTCTTTTAATTTTTTTTCAGAGACTAAGACCAAGGCACATGCTCCATCATTTAATGAGGATGAATTTCCAGCAGTAACTGTTCCATTTTCTCTAAATGCAGGTTTTAGTTTTGAAAGTTTTTCTAAACTTGTATCTCTCCTTGGTCCTTCATCAATTTCAAAAATTTTGCCATCAGGCAATGGCACAGGAACAATTTCCTCTTTAAATTTTCCTTCATCTATTGCTTTTATTGCTTTTAAATGGCTTTTATAAGCAAATAAATCCTGTTCTTCTCTTGAAATTTTATATAATTCTGCTAAATTTTCAGCAGTTTCACCCATAGAATAAGGGTAAAATGGGAATTTTGGATTTATAAATCTCCAACCAAGTGATGTGTCATAAACTTCAAAATTTCCTCTTTTAAATGCTTGATCAGGCTTCGGCATTACATAAGGAGCTCTTGTCATACTTTCAACACCACCTGCAATAACAATATCCGCTTCACCTGATAATATGCTTTTAAATGCTATATTCACTGCTTCAAGACCTGAACCACATAATCTATTAACAGTGCAGGCTGGGATTGTCCAAGGAAGGCCAGCAAGTAAAACAGCCATTCTTGCTACATTTCTATTGTCTTCTCCTGCTTGATTAGCACATCCAATATAAACATCATCAATTAAATTCGGATCCAAGTTTATTCTATTTATAACTTCTTTTATTACTAATGCACATAAATCATCAGGTCTAACATCCTTTAAAGCTCCTGCGTACTTCCCGATAGGTGTTCTAACAGCAGAAACAATATAAACCATAATTAAAAGTTATTTTGAATATATTCAATAGCAAATGTTCCAGCATAAGCTCCATCACTAACAGCAGTTGTTATTTGTCTTAAATGCTTACTTCTTAAATCACCAGCAACAAATAAACCATCAATTTTTGTTCTTGTTGTTTCATCCGCAATTACAAATCCATTTTCATCATATTCAATTTCCTTAAAGTTTTTAAGTAGTTGGTTTTGTGGAACCATTCCTATGTAAATAAAAACTCCATCTAATTCTAATCTAGATAATTCATTTGTTTTAACATTTTCAATTAGAATTTCTTTAACTTTTTTATCGCCTCTTATTTCTTTAACAATACTATTTAATATAAATTCAACATTCTTCTTATTTTTAAGCTTTTGAACATAAATAGGTTGTGCCCTGAATTGCTCCCTTCTGTGTATTAAGTATAATTTAGAAACAATGTTAGAAAGATATAAACCTTCTGTAAAAGCTGAATCTCCACCACCTACAACAGCAACAACTTTATTTTTAAAAAATGCCCCATCGCAAACTGCACAATATGAAACACCTTTTCCATAAAATTCATTTTCACCAGGAACATTTAATTTTCTAGGACTTGCTCCTGTTGCCAATATAACAGCTTTTGATTTTAAAATTCTCTCATCTGAAAGTTTTACATAAAAGTACTTTCCTTCTTTCCATAAATCAACAGCTTCAATATATTCAATTGGAACTTCAAACTTCATAACATGCTCAAGCATCTTTTGACTTAAATCAAAACCTTTTATTTCAATAAAACCTGTGTAATTATCTACAATATCTGAAATAGCAACTTGACCACCTGGCACTCCCTTTTCAATAATCATAACTTTAAGCATTGCTCTTGCTACATAAATGCCCGCAGTAAATCCAGCCGGTCCTCCACCAATTATAATTACATCATATTCCATAAGTATGATAATTTTAAAGTTCTTGTTTAAAAGTTAAGTGCTTTGTCCAATAATTCTGGAATTATTTATTTTATTATATTTTCCTCACCCACCCTGATAGTAAGGCTTCGCCTTATAAATACCCATTTTTCGGCAGGGGGCTTTCGCCCCCTTAAATGAACCCCCAATAAAAACCATAATTTTTTAAAATTTCCATAACTTATTGATTATCAATTACTTAACATTATTTATTGGACAGAGCAAAAACTAAGTGCTTTGTCCAATAATTCTGAAGTACGGATTATTTCTTATTTTTCCCACTCACCCTAAAAATAAGCCTACGGCTTATAAACTTCGCTCCCCTTAAATTCCCCCATAAAACCTATAATTTCATTAAAGTTTTTATAAGTTATTGGTTTTCAATCACTTGGTACTATTTATTAGACAAAGCAAAAATTAAGTGCCTTGTCCAATAATTTTGAAACTATTTATTTTTCTTTATTTTGCCCACCCGTCCTATATTTAAGCTTTCGGCTTACTTTCGCCTTAAATGTTTCTTAATAAAATTAAAAAATTTATATCTAAGAAAATTTGCTCATCATAGCGAGTTGAAAGTCTTATTAAGTTATATTTGATTTTAAAGTCTTTGAAAATTTCAAATAATATAGTTGTTTTAATTGGCTCAATGAAAGGAAGATGAAAAATATAATTTTCTTCTTTTTGATAAATGTCAATACTGCCTTTAATTTTAAAACCAATAGAAAGATAGTTATTGTCTTTATAGTAGGAAAAATAGGCTCTCATTTCATCTGAGCTTATAATTGATGGTGGTTTATCATAAATTAACCATTTTGAAACAAATCGCCTATTATTAAAAGTATAAGGCATAGCATATAAAATTTCAAATTTAAAAGGAGCAATTTTAAAATATGACCAAAAGGCAAGTTTTGGAGGAGTTTTCGTTATTGTTTCCTTGCTATATTGGAAATCATCAATTGCTAATTCAAAAAGGAATATATTATTTTTATAAGTAAATGATAAAATTGTGTTCGTTTCATAACCCTCATTCCATTGTAAATTATAGCTTGAAATAAATGGATTTAAGGCACTAAAAGGAAGACTAATATCATAAGGCAATGGCAATAAACCATAATCAGTAATGAAAAAGTCTCCAATTTTAGTGTATATTTCAAGTCTTCTAATTGTCAAGTATCTATCAATTAAATAACCACTTGGATATGTTTTTCCTATTAAACTTACACTTTCAGGTGTGATAATTGAATTTATTTTATTTATCCAAAAGCTATAAGAGAAAAATTTTGAATTATAATTTATGGAAAAGCCATCTAAGGAAAACAAGTCCCAAAGAATAATTTTTGAAATTCTTGGACTTCTTCTTCCAATTGTAATTAAAAAATTATTAAAGCTCATTATTAAAAATGAATTTTCATATCCTGCGTAAATGCTTTTAAATTTTCTTTTATTATAAGTGCCATCTTCATAAAATCCACCAATTTGAACTAAAAAATTATTTTCACTTATTGTAATTCCATAAAATTTATGTGATTCAAATTCAAAAAAAATTCCTTTTTCATAATCAGATATAAATTTATTGCCAAATGTATCTAATTTTTGTGTAATCCAAAATGAAAAAATTAAAATCATTCAAAATCACCTATTACATTAAATGGATAATTTGTTCCAAGTTTCATAGCTTTATTAATATCTTCCTTGCTTGCTATGTTATTCTTATAAACTTCTTTTGCTTCAAAAACAATATCATCAATGATTTTTTTTGCTATTGAAAACTTATAATTGTGTAAAACAAAATGCTCAAATCCTAAATTCTTTATTTCTTCAATTGTTTGATTTTCATTTTCATAATCAAAAATTTCTGCTCCATATCCAATTGTAAAAAATTTAAAATTTTCTTTTTCATATATACCGAAGAAATTTAATTTTGTTTTGAAGTTAAATTTTTCGTAATTTCTTGGATATTCATAAAATCCTTTATTTGTTTTTATACCAAGAAGTCCTTTTTTAATCATTTCTTCTTGAATTTTTGAAGGTTTTAGTCTTTCAAGTCCTGTTTTTTCATAAATGATTTTACTAACACTATAATTTACATCAATTCCAATTAAATCCATAAGCTCAAATGGTCCCATTTTAAAACCTATAACTTTCATAACCTTATCAATTAGCTTAAAATCAATGCCATTTTCAAACATTCTTAAAGCGGTTAAATAAAATGGTCTTGCAATTCTATTTACAATAAATCCTGGACTATCTTTACAAATTACAATTTCCTTTGAAAGACTTTTAATAATTTCTATTGTTTTTTTTAAAAAATTCTCACTTGTCCAATTTGATAAAACAATTTCAACAAGTTTCATAACAAGTGGTGGATTAAAAAAATGAACCCCAATAAATCTATCTTTATGATTTAAAGCTTGACAAAGCTCATTTATTGAAAGTGAAGAAGTATTAGTAGAAATAATAGTATCTCTTTTTAATAAAGGCTCTAAAACTTTAAATAATTTAAATTTTTCATCAAAATTTTCAATAATTGCCTCAATTACAAAATCTGTTTCTTTTTCAACTTCATTTAAATTTTGTAAAATTTTTAAGTTTTTTGAATAATTTTCAACATTTTCATTAAGGAAATTTATTGTTTTTTCAATAGCATTTTTATCCTCATCATAAATCTGAACAAAATAATTATTCTTTAAAAATAAGGCAATTATACCTCTTCCCATCGTCCCACAACCTATAACAAGGACATTTTTATTCATTAATTATAGCCAAAAGTTTAAAGTTTAGACAATTTGCCTTGTCCAATAAATAATGTTAAGTGATTGATAATCAATAAGCTATAAAAAATTTTTTAAAACTATTGATTTAGTGGGGGCGAAGTTCGTAAGCCGAAGGCTTGATTTCAGGGTGGGTGGGAAAATAAAGTAATAATCGTAATTCCAGAATTATTAGACAAGGTATAGACAATTTAGCTTTAAACTTTAAAAACTTATGTATGAAATTATAAAACAAACGGATATAGAAATTTATGAAGTTATCATAAATGAAATAAAAAGACAAGAATGGACCTTAGAAATGATAGCTTCTGAAAACTACCCATCTTTACCTGTCCTATTGACAATGGCTACACCATTAAATAACAAGTATGCGGAAGGTTATCCAAATAAAAGATATTATGGAGGGTGTGAATTTGTAGATAAAGCAGAAATAATAGCTCAGGAAAGAGCAAAAAAATTATTTAATATAAATTATGTTAATGTTCAGCCTCATTCTGGAAGCCAAGCTAATATGGCTGTTTATTTTGCTTTGCTTGAACCTGGCGATACCATTTTATCTATGGAGCTTTCTCATGGGGGGCATTTAAGCCATGGAGCAAAAGTAAGTTTTTCTGGAAAATTTTATAATGTTATTCATTATGGTGTAAATAAAGAGACTGAAAGAATAGATTTTGACCTTGTTTATAAACTTGCTATTGAATATAAACCTAAAATGATTGTTGCGGGATATTCTTCTTATCCAAGAATTGTTGAATGGGAAAAATTTAGAGAAATAGCAGATAAGGTTAATGCTTATTTAATGGCTGATATAGCACATATTGCTGGACTTATCGTTTCTAATGTTCATCCATCACCAAAAGGTTATGCTCATGTTATAACAACAACTACTCATAAAACATTAAGAGGTCCAAGAGGAGGAATGATATTAACAGATGATAAAGAAATTTCTGAAAAAATAAATAAAGTTGTATTTCCTGGAATTCAGGGTGGTCCTTTTATGCATATTATTGCTGCCAAAGCGGTGGCATTTGGAGAAGCTTTAAAACCTGATTTTAAAAAATATGGAGAACAAATTGTTAAAAATAGTAAAGCATTAGCTCAAAGCCTTATGGAAGAAGGATTAAAATTAGTGACAAATGGAACAGATAATCATTTAGTTCTTGTTGATTTAAGGAATTTAAATATAACAGGTAAAGATGCTGAAAAACTACTTGAAGAAGTTGGCATAACAGTTAATAAAAATACAATTCCATTTGACCCTCAAAAACCAACAATTACAAGTGGAATAAGAATTGGAACACCAATTTTAACAACAAGAGGAATGAAAGAGGAAGAATTAAAAATTGTAGGTAAAATAATAGCAAAAGTTCTAAAAAATCCTGATGATAAAACGAAAATTTGGGCAAAAGGATTAGTAAGGGAACTTTGTGAGCAATTTCCATTTTATAAAAGTTTATTGAGTGGGGAAGAAAAGATTTAATAAACCTTTTGTAAGTTTAATTTCAGGAATTGCTACTAAATAAATTCTAAAATCATAAGCAGAAAAAATACCAACAGATGAATAAGATATTTCAGCAGTCCATTCATGTAAATCTCTTTTTAGCGATAAACTTTGACCTTGAAAAATTCCTAAATTAAAATCTCTACTTGTTGAATAGCTAAAACTCCATTTATTTGTTAATTTTCCTGAAATTGAGAAATTTAATATATTTTGTGGAATTGACATAGAAGCAGATAAATTATATCCAAAAATTGATTGACTATAATTAAAATTACCATTTATTTGAGAAAAGCTTTTTGTATAATAATCGTAAGTTGTAGAAAAACTTGCTGATATATTTAAAAATTTTGGCAAAACCAAACTAATTGCTAATGGAGAAAACGGAAAAATTGATTTAGGATTATAACTTCCAGCTAAGGAAAGTGTCCCAATAGGATATTTTTTGTTGTTGAATTTTATAGAAAATTGATTTATTATAGAATAGGTATAGCCAAAACTTGAAGGAATTGTATCTGTATTTATATTTAAAAGCGATTTAGAATAACTAATTCCAATTGAAGGTGTTATATCATGATAAAATTTTTCAATTTTCCATATTTTAAATAAACTTCTGCCATATATTGTTGTTGATAATCCACTTGAATAATTCATAATTAAATTTCCTCTCCAAAGACTATCATTATAAGTCTTCTTTATTGAGAATGGAAGACTAACGCCATTTGATAATTTAAAAACATTTAATAAGCTAATAGGTCTTGAAATTGAAGAGTTATAACTGAAAGATAAATTCCTATATTGATTTGATAAGCTATCTACAAATATATTTTGATTAAAAGATAAGTTTTGAGATATTAAGAAGCTATATAAATTGATGCTATTAAATGTTATTACTAAATTTGGTAAGTTTGAATTGCTTTGATTTGTAATGAGATTTTTTGTCCAATCAAAGTTTGAAGAAAATCCACCAAAAAAGAAATTTCGGCTAATTTGTAAATAGGAATAAGTTTCAGTTTTTAACCATTGATTTTTATTTTCCGCATAATCTTGAAAATAACTTTGGTCAGAAACAATAGAAAGCCTACTTGAAAGTCTGAATTTATAAAATTCTTGATTATGATTTCCCTCAACAGCATATCTTCTTCTAACACCTTGAAATATAAAATCATTTGAAAAATTAGCATTTATACTACCATTGAATTTTTTATAAACATTATAAACATAATTTATTCCAAAGCGCATGCCTTGTCTTTCAACAATATCAAAATAAAATGTAATATCCATATAATTATTTATAACCCAATAAAATGCCAAATTTCTAATATATCTTCCATCTATACTATTAAATCCAAAATTTGGAGCTAAAAAACCACTACTTCTATTTTCTTTGAGAGGAAACATCCAAAATGGCGCATATAAAACAGGTATTCCTCTTACTTTTAAAACGATATTCTTAATAAAAGCCATATCATTTCTAATAGCAAGCATTTCTGTTCCATAAAATGCAGAATGTGGTGTATCTAAATTACAAGTCGTAAAATAACCATTTTTAACATATATTGTATCTCCTTTGAGCTTATAAAGTTCATTTGAGTTTAACCATCCTTTTTGAATATAATTTTTTGTGTTAAAAGCTAAACCTTCTTGACTATCTAATAAATAAGTTAAACTATCACCTATTATTGTTGATGTATCAATTACAAGTTTAAATTTTGGTCTTGCTTTTACAATTTTCTTTTCTATAAAGTATTCAATTGTATCAGAATAAAGCTGAATATTACCTCTTTTTACATAAGCACTATCAAACAATATAACTTTATTACTATCCGCAATGTATATTAAAAATTTCCCTTTAAATATAGTTTTTGTAGTATCTACCTCTAAAAATAAAAAAAACAGCAATTTATTGAAAATTTTAAAGTTTAAGCAATTAAAGATATAGGGATTAATGCTTTGTCCAATAAATAGTGTTAAGTGATTGATAATCAATAACTTATGAAAATTTTAGGAAATTATAGATTTTTGGGGGAATTTAAGGGGGGCGAAGTTTATAAGCCGTAGGCTTATTTTTGGGTGGGTGGGCAAAATATAGAAAAATAAATAGTTTTAGAATTATTGGACAAGGCAGGGATTAAAAAATTTATGCTTTAAAATTTTGATACAGTTTTTTATAAAAGGAGGTGAAAAATGATGCTGTTAATGTTAGCATATAGTGAGCTGACAGAAAAGTTTGTATATTTGCTCTCAAAAAGGTGGCAGGTAGGAGAAGATAAGATTATCCAATATATACAGCAAGCCGATCTAAATGAGCTTTCATATCACGCAAAGGATATTTTCAATCTTCCAAATCTAAAAGAAGCATATCATTATGCAGAGCTTATAAAAGATGATATAATGAATAAATCAAATAAACCTAATGATAATCCTCATATTATGGTAAGTTATGTAGGTTGCGGTCCTACTAGTCAAAGATGGCAATGGGGTAATGATAATGGAGGTCCTGCTTGTACGGGTGCTAATAGATGTTGGGGAACAATTTTAAATAATAATTATCTTCCCGATATGGATGACACATTATATTCACCTATTATTAATGCTTCTGGATATTCAAATATCGTTTTAAGATTTAGGCAATGGTATTATACTGAAAGTGGTTATGACCAAGGTTTTGTTTTATGCTCTTCTAATGGTGGTGCTACTTGGCAAGTTGTAGCAGGTCCATATCAAGGAAATTC
>Ga0081478_135118_pt1 | contig 19992 bp, 21 predicted proteins | sample OctSprmetagenome_FD_70983 | JGI IMG/M metagenome (GOLD analysis project Ga0081478, IMG submission 70983) | Hot spring and microbial mat streamer communities from Octopus Spring Streamers, Yellowstone National Park, USA - T=80-84 v2 (version 2) | ecosystem: Environmental > Aquatic > Thermal... | reverse complement strand
TTCCGGCCAGGACCTCAACGACGGCGCTCCAAGCCTCTCCGACGTTGACAGGGTTGTAGCCACCTCCTCCGAAGGCGAGGATCCTGCCGCCGCACTTCCTCTTTGCGAGCTCCAGCAGGGCCCTCGCAGCGCTCTCGTGAGCCCTCCTGGAGTACATCAGACTCGTCAACGGATCGCCAGCGAGGCCGTCGGCACCCGCCTGGAAGAAAACTATGTCGAACTCGAACTGTTCCAAAAACCTAAGCCCCTTCTCCAGCGCCCTCAGGAACTCCTCGTCTCCGCTGTAGGGAGGAAGGGGTACGTTCATCTTCCTGCCGAGCGCCTCGCCCTTCCCCCTCTCGTACTCGAAACCGGTGCCGGGGTAAAGGGTACGGCCGTCCTGATGTATGTCGAAGAAGATCACCCTCGGGTCCTCCTCGAAGTCGTAGTAGACGGCGTCGCCGTGATGGGCGTCGATGTCGACGTAGGCTACAGCTCTGCAGCCGAGGTGCCTCAGCGCGTACTCTATCGCTATCCCTGCGTCGTTGAAGATGCAGAAGCCACCGGCCGAGTTCCTCCGAGCGTGATGGAGCCCTCCGACAGGGTTGAAGGCCCTCAAGGCCCTCCCGGAAGCGATCTCCCTCAGCAGCTTCAGCGTTGTCCCAACAACGGTCGAGGCCCGGACGAAGCAGTTGGGATAGGCAGGCGTGTCGCCGTAGTCGAGGTACCTGATCTTGGAGCCGGGAGAGCAGGCGAGCTTGACGAACTCGACGTACTCCTTGGTGTGGAAGAGCGCGATCTCCTCCTCGGTTGCCGTCGCGGGCTCTACGAGCTCGACCTTCTCAGGCGCCCTCGCCTTCAGCTCCATCAGGCGTTTGACGAAAACGTCGGTCCTCGAGCGGTTGAGGGGGTGATAGGGGCCGAAGTCGTAGCTGAACAGCTCGTCGCTGAAGGCGACCAGAAGGCGGTCCGAGGGCATCCGACAAGACGAAGCTCCAGACGATGATAAAGGTGAGCGGGGAAGGCGTCAGACCATCCTAATCACGAGGTCGTTGATCGCAGGACCCCTGTAACCGGCCTCGCCCCTGTCCCCGAAGAAGCGCTTGACGCTCTTCTTGAGGCCTCTCTTCGGCGGGTGGAGCCTGAAGTAGGGCTTGAAGTAAGTCCAGAGGGTCTTGAGGTCGATCTCGCCGTTGCAGACCTTCGTCGCCAGCTCGAGCAGATCCCTGCAGCCCAGAGCCTCCAGCACCTTCTCCTTCGGCACCTTGTTCCACGTCTCTGCCCGCTTCTCGAGAACCGCCGCGAGGACCTTCGGGTCCGGCTCGCCCCACGTCACGTAGGGAGCGACCTTCCTGAGCACTCCGACCTGGGAAGGTTCGTTCCTGACGAGGGTTGCCCAGTTGCTCCTCTTCAGCCTGATCAGGTTGAGCGAGTACTCGATCTCCTCGCTCGTCCCCGAAGGTCCGCGAAGCCTCACCACCAGCAGGCATTTGGGCTCCCCGCTCAACGGGACCACCTCAGGCGACCTTCCACTGCGCAGGCAGGACGAACTTCAACGTGTTCTTCAAAGCCATGTAGGCGGCGCCGGACATGCTGAGGGGCGTCCTCGTCTCTCCGAAAGTCCTCGTCCAGCAATCGCTGACCCCTGCAAGCCTGAGGATCGTCTTGGCCACGTCACCCGCAACAAGGCCGAGCCCCCTAGGACCTGGGAGGATCTCTATCCTGACGCTGCCGTACTTTCCTACGGTACGGTAAAGGAGGCTGTGGGGCTCACCGCATGCGCACTCCCAGCTGCCGCACCCTCGCACCACATAGGTCAGGTTCATCTTGGCCTTCATCGCCGCCTTCTCTATCGCCATCACGACCTGCGTCGACTTTCCGACGCCGAGCCCCACGCACCCGTCGCGGTTGCCGACGGCGACGATCGCCCTGTAGCTCGACCTCTCGCCGGCATCGGTCTGGCGTTGCACTATCTGGATGTCGATCACCTCCTGTTCTATGTTGGGTACCAGGTAATCCACTATCTCGGGCTCGGTCACCCTGTAATGGTTCGCGAAGAGCTCCTCGATCGAGCTGATCTTGCCCGACTTCACCAGCTGGCCGACCTTCGTCTTCGGCTGCCACGTCTCGAGCATTCCTTCGGAACCGGCCACGTCCCGCTAATCAACCTTGGTGAATTGTTGGCTGGAGCTATGGGGCCATCGATGAGGTGCCGTCACAAGGACTCCACAGGCTCTGCGAGGATGAGGCGCGACGCAGCCAGAAGGGTCGATCCGACGGGGGCTACCTGTACGACTTCTGCTTGAACCGGCGGGCTGACCTCCTGTTCGGCTTCTTGGGCTCAGTCCTCCTCGGGTCGCCTGAGAGCAAATGGTAGTCGTGTTTCTCGATCAGCGGCTTCAGATCTGAATCTATCGCGACGACGGCCCTCGCCAGGGCTATGGCGCACGCGTCCGCCTGTCCCATTATGCCACCCCCCTGCACGTTGAGGTAGAAGTTGTGGCTCTTCCAGACCCCCTCTGCCAGCCTCAGCGGCACGAGCACCTTCTCCCGGACGATCCAGTTGCCGATCAGCTCGACCGGTACGCCGTTGATCAGCACCTTGCCCTGCCCCTTCTCGACCTTCAGCCTCGCCACCGCCTCCTTCCTCTTCCCGACGAAGACCGCTTTGTACGGGTCCACCTTCAGCGCCTGCGCCATCCGCACCGCCAACCAATCGCTCAGCATAAAACCTTGAGCACCGATTCGGTCGAGGGATTGGACCGTCGATCAACAGCCGGGTAAGAGCGCTTATAGCCGACTGTGTTCGCCGATCAGGCGTGACGGTCGAGGTCAAGAGGTGGCCGTCTTCGCTCCCGAGCAGATCCAGATACCACGGGATCTTCAACGCTAGCCACAGGGCCTTCCTCAGGTCGATAGGGCTCTCGGACGCGGAGATAGAGAGGCCGCTCGGATGCGTCGTCGTCTCCTGGAGCGAGGCGGGACCCTGCAACTACCACACGCTACAGCTGGTGCAGCACGTCAAGGAGGGAATGGAAGCGGCAGGGGTGACGGGCCTCGCGGTGCCGACTCTGGTGGTGAACGACAACATCAGCATGGGTACCGAAGGGATGCGTTACAGCCTCGTCAGCAGGGACCTGATAGCCGACACGATAGAGGCCCAAGTTCAGGCCCACGCCTTCGACGGCCTAGTGGGGATAGGAGGTTGCGACAAGACGCAGCCGGGGATAATGATGGCCATGGTCAGGATGAACTTGCCCTCGGTTTACGTCTACGGCGGATCAGCGGAGCCCGGTTACCTCGGAGACAGGAAGCTCACGATCGAGGACGTCTACGAGTCGATCGGCGCGTACCTCAGCGGCAAGGTGACGGAGGAGGAATTGGCGGATATCGAGAGGCACGCCCATCCGACGGTGGGGGCCTGCGCTGGGCTCTTCACCGCCAACACGATGGCGTCCATCTCGGAGGCGCTGGGACTGGCGCTGCTCGGGTCCTCAACACCAGTCGCCACTTCCTCGAGGAGAGCCATGTACTGCTACCTCTCAGGGAAGGCCCTCGGCCAGCTCATAGAGAACGGGATCAAGGCGAGGGACATCGTGACCTACGACGCCCTCTACAACGCCACGGTCCTGCTGATGGCGATGGGTGGGTCGACCAACGGCATCCTCCACCTTCTGGCGATAGCCCACGAGGCCGGCGTCAGCTTCACCCTCAGGGACATCGACGAGATCTCGAGGAAGGTGCCGTACATCGTCAGCATGAGGCCCGCTGGCCTCTACGTGATGGCGGACCTCGACGCGGTCGGCGGTGTCCCTCTGGTCCTCAAGAAGCTCCTCGAGCGCGGCTACCTCAGGGGAGAGGCGCTCACCGTTACCGGCAAAACTCTCGCTGAAAGCCTAAGGGAGTACAGGTTCCCGAACGTTCCCCACGAGCACATCGTCAGGGACCCGGCGAACCCCATCAAGCCGACCGGAGGGACGCGGATCCTGTGGGGCAACCTCGCGCCAGAGGGAGCGGTGCTGAAGGTCGCAGCGACCGGGATCGAGAGGTTCGAGGGGAGGGCGAGGCCCTTCGACGACGAGGACTCGGCCTTCGAGGCGATCAAGAGGAACGAGATCCGGCCAGATGACGTGGTCGTTATCAGGTACGTAGGTCCCAAGGGCGCTCCTGGGATGCCTGAGATGCTGCGGGTGACCGCGGCCATAGTCGGCGCAGGGCTCGGAGAATCGGTCGCTATGGTAACTGACGGCCGCTTCAGCGGCGCTACCAGGGGAATGATGGTCGGTCACGTCGCGCCGGAGGCCGCTGTGGGCGGGCCTATAGCGATCGTGGAGGAGGGCGACAAGATACTGATCGATGCGAAGGAGGGGAGGCTCGAGCTTCTCATCGACGAGACTGAGCTGGAGAGAAGGATGAAGGAGTGGAGGCCGAGGCCGCCTAAGGCCAGGACCGGTCTACTCGCGAAGTACGCTGCCCTCGTCCAATCGGCCAGCAAGGGAGCCGTGACATCTCCGGGTCCAGCAGGTTAGCGCCCAATTACCCGATCAGCTGGATCACGGCGTCCGCGAAGTCCTTAGCCCTCGAGCTCCCGCCGAGGTCTATCGTTCTGATTTTCCCCTCTGCCAGAACCTCCTCGACGGCCCGCTCTATCGCAACGGCCGCCTCTAAAGAGTTCCGCGATCCCTTGACCTCGCCCAGCCAACGCAGCATCATAGCGCTCGCCAGCAACATAGCTGTAGGGTTCGCCGTCTCGGGGTCTATGTCCGGTGCCGAGCCGTGGACGGGTTCGAAGAGCCCGAAGGTGTCGCCTACGTTCGCTGAGGGCGCAACGCCGAGCGTTCCGCAGACGCCGGCCGCCTCGTCGCTCAGTATGTCACCGAACAAGTTGGTCGTCAAAACGACATCGAACCTCTGAGGTCTCACTACGAGCTGGTAGGCGGCGTTGTCGACGTACATGAAATCGAGCTCGATGCCTCCGTGGGACCTGATGACCTCTGCCGCCACCTCCCGGAAGAACCTGTGGGAGAGGAGGACGTTTGCCTTGTCCACCACCGTCACCTTCCTCTTCCTCTTCATCGCCTCCCTGCACGCAACCCTCGCTATCCTTTCGGTGCCGTGCCTCGTGAAGACCATCAGCGAGACCGCGTGGTCCCTGCCGACGTCCTCCACTCCCTTGTAGACGTCCTCCACGTTCTCCCTCACTATCAGCAGGTCGACGTCGGTGTACTTCGAGGGGATCCCGCGCATAGTCTTGGAGGGCCTGAGGTTGGCGTAGAGGTCCAGCTCTCTCCTAAGATAGACTATGACGTCGCGCGCCGTCTCGCCCACCGGGCCCTTCAGGCAAGCGTCCGACGACCTTATCTTCTGTAGGGAGTCTTTCGGAAGGGCCTCCCCTCTCTCGGCCAAGACCGCGTCTCCAGCAGGAGCCTCGACGAACTGGAACCCGAGCCCGAACCGGTCACCGGCGGCCTCGAGGACCCTGATCGCCTCCCTCACGACCACAGGACCTATCCCGTCGCCCCTGATCATGGAGATCTTGAACATGCTTGCCGGCCCTCTATTTTCGGGGTATTTTACACCATAATTGCGGTGTGGAGACCGACGGGCTGTCGGTGCACTGTGAGTGCAGGCGCCGGAAACCTGAGAGCGGGAATGCGCGGTGTGATCGGGCCTTTCCCTTTCAGTGTTAAATCTAAGGTCATGTGAATTATTTGATGGGCGGGGGTAGCCAAGCCTGGACAAAGGCGCCGGGCTTAAGATCGCCCAAATGGGTGACCCGGTCCCGCAGGCCAGATGGGCGGAAGGGTTCGTGGGTTCGAATCCCACCCCCCGCAAAGATTAAGCTCTCTCAGGTCCACGTGTTTACAGGATGGTAAGCAAAGTGAAGGTTTGCGGCCTCGACGATTACGTCTGTGAAGAATGCGGCTTCGTGTACCACGACCGTGAGACCGCGGAGCTTTGCGAGAACTACTGCAGGACACATCACGCGTGCTCGTTGGAGATAACCTCGAAGGCTGCGCACAAGCCCATGCCGAGGATTTAGCGGACATCTATAGGTCGCTGTTTCTGAAGACGTAGAGTCCTGCGAGAAGACTTGCGACGCCATAGAGTGATGGTTTGGAGGGTCTTGGCCCATGACCGTGAAATCCCCTCGTTTATCTATGCGTTAAAGATGTGTGGGGCGTCAGTCGAGTTGCTCGAGAGCGTTGAAGTGAAGGACCTTGATTTCAACGATTCCTCATACGACCTCCTCTTGACTGCGCTTGAGGAGGGCTACTTTGACGTCCCGCGCAGAATCAACACGAATGAGCTGGCCCAAAGACTCGGCAAATCGCCCGAAACGCTCTCGATAACGCTCAGGAGGAACGTCAAAAAGATCCTGAAACACTGTGCGATGCTGTATGCAAGCTGAATGACGAAAACCAACATCCGTCAGCGGGTCGACGTTTGAATCGGAGGTCGTAACACAGCGCCACAAAATACACGGTGATCAATACGTCCCTCCCATACACTGTTATTGTTTAGCTTTTCCTGCTCCAAGCACAGGCCGATGTGGCGATACCGACATGGCTGACTCCCAAAAGGTCATAGGCCCAGAGCGAGAAGAGGTAGTTGGCGAACTCCTGATAGCTCAACCTGAACTGTGGCGCGGTAAGCACATCGCCTACGACCAGCGCCAGCTTCACAACACCTGCTACTGAGACATACCGCAGAGCCCGAGTTCCGACTTTGCGCGACAGCAGAGCAGCGAGCATGAGCAAATCGGCCTTAACCATAGCAATGAGGCCGTAGGCGTGATCGGAAGCTACGGTCCAGAGCTCCGCATCGGTAAGAAGTAGATAGGCTCCGGCGAATATTGAGGACAACAGCGATGCGCACAAAGCTTTCTCAAGGCTCACTGTCCTACCTCCAATATGCCCACTCTGCGGGGGACCCTCTCGAGGATGATGAAGTACTTGCCTGGCTCTTTCATCTTTATACCAGCCTTCTCACCTGGCTTCAGCACGAATACCCAATGTTTGTCAGGCACTCCTGGAATAAAGAGCTCCACGGTATGTATTACTCTGTCCTTGTTTCTGAAAATCACTTTCCCGCCTCTCTTTATACTTCCGACTGCAGGCTTGAGATATTCGTTTAGTATGCTGGTCTGTTGTGTGACATAAGTCTGAGCTCCCGCTCCCTCGAGTATCGTCATCGTAAGCCTTCTGCTCCTCATGATGAGCAGGGGCGGGAACGGGAGTAAGAGCATGAAGGGGAGGATAAGGTATGTCCACGGAATAATCGCTTCTTGCTGGACTTCTATTGTGGTTGTGAGCCGGACTGTCTGGTTGAGATAAACAGTAGGCGTCTTGGTTGCAGTCACAACACGGAGCATTGTCGTCGTGCTGGTCAAGGTAGTCACATAAGGTATTGTCGTCACGAAAGTGACCGTCTCTACCCTTGTAGTTGTGTTCTCAACAATCCTTGTAGTATAAATAGTTGAGGAAATTTGCATGGTTGTAACCACTGTAGTTACGGTTGTTCGCGTAGATGTGGTGAATTGTGTTACGGTGACTGTTGGAGTGGAGGTGACGGTCCTCGTGGCTGTTGCAGTTGTGGTAATAGGAAAAACAACCGTAGAAGTGGTTGTTGATGTAGTGGTCTCGGTAACCGTTGAGGTGGTAGTTGAAGTAGTTGTCGTAGCCTGTTTCAGCCTTATTACACCGTAAAAACCTGCGGTGTTGGGGTGAGCGTCTTGGTCAAAGACAGGGATGTTGGGAACATCGTCTTTAAAATTACTCAACTCCTTTAAATCAGGTCTATTTGTTGTTAATGCGAAGTCGTTGCGGGTTGCTGTGCCGGTTATGTTTGATGGGTTGAAGGGTGTGAACTCTAGGTAGTAGTTGCGTGCCGTACCCGTGATGTATGCGTAGCCGTTGTAAGAGCCGGCCCCGAGAACGGCGGAGGGGACACGCGGGCCCCCATCAGAAGGAGGCCCATTAAGGCTCACTACCCTAAACATATACTGTGGATTCAGCGTTCGAGCGTCTACGGCGTAAACGAACCCATCCTCATCCCCGACCAGCGCTATCACGTCCTTCGGGAATTTAGCAAGTTGCCCTACCACGTAGAGCATGTCATCCGCTGCCACGAGACCTGTAACAAAGGTACCGTTTTTATGGGTGTAGGGCGCTGGAGTGTTCCAATGCGTCGTTGTAAAGCTGTACAGCCTTACCTCCACCGAGCTCGGATCGTCCAACGGGAATCTCAAGATGCCCAGCCTGAAAGCCACACTAATGTCCTCTGCACAGTCACGCCCGCTACACGCCATGGTGAAGGCGATGTTTACGTAAGTCTGTCCCCCAACAGAGGTTAAAACTATACGCGAAAAAGGTAGAACCCCATCGACCGTTACGTCGTATCCGGGGAATGATAAGGGAAAGTAATACCATGACGCGCTCCCTAAGTCATCTTTCTTGATTACTCCATAAAGTAACTGATCGATTTGGTTATTATCCTCATAGGTGCCGGTGACATGTAGGAAGTCGCGGTCGTCAACCATGTCAGAAACGTAGAAATTACCAGAGCTAACCAAATCATACCTCACCGCGTTACGAATATTCAGCCCTGTGTCTAGCTGGATTATGTAGAAATGGGGCACGAATTTTTCGGTTTCAAGGGTTTGAAGCATGACAAACATCGAGGACCTAGCCTGATCCCATACAACCTTGACCCCAGACACGAAGATAGGATAAAACAGGTTTACCCATTTAGTGTCAATAGACACATCAATCAATTCCCTAATACCCGTTAGCTTACAATCTTCTTTGTTGAAGGCAGCTATGAACAGCCGCGCAACATGCCATCCGGGCCACTCACCGTAAACCCCGGCTACTATTACTGAGTTCTCCGTCAGCGCTACTGAGTACGCACCTGACCGAGGAACACCATATCTGGCATCTACGTTAAACTGCAATACCTTCTGGCATCGGAAGGTGTGGTCTGGGTTTAAGAATAATACGGTAGGGCCATAGCCCACATCTTTAAAGAACTCTCCCGCAATGTATATCCCGCTATCATCCGCCGCAATATCATACCCTATTATCTGGTTTACATCCCCGTTTTCCCATCCCCTCAGTATCCCGAAATAGGGTACGTCGGAGTGGGCATGCTGGAGTAAAAGTAGTAGAGGCGACGAAGCCAGAAACACCACGATGAGCAGAGCTTCCGGCTTCACCCTCCACCTCCTAAGGCGTACCGAATATAATTTTTTTGGTGAATTTTTTGGTTCTGCACCAAGGCAATGGCAGTACTAACTTTTCTCGCCAGGGTCTCAAACGTATTTTTATAGGCATTGGCCATACGGAATTTCTGAAGCCAACCTTCTAAAGTCTCTTACCCTCACTACCTCATTATTGGCTACCCGACAAAAAGAGGACTACTTTCTCGGAGCGTTTCAACTCCTCGGCAAGATTACGATGGCCCCCTCCTGTCCTCTGTCCCTGTGGCTCGGACCGAAGGGCGGCCTGACGCTACAATAATATTTGTATTCGCCGGGGTAGGAGGCCACGAACTCTATCACCTGTATCTGGCCCCTCGAGAGCCTGTTCGACCTCACGTTGTAGGGTGACGGGCTTTCGCTGTCGAGGACGAAGTCGTGGACTATCGGGCCGCTCCCGTTCCCTATCAGAGTGATCCTGACCCTATCGTTGACGTAGACAGTTATCGTCGGTCCTCCTCTAGAGGCGTTGAACCCGTAATCGTTCAGGAAGAGCGTCAGCTCCACCAGCCTCCCCTCGGTTCGTGGGGGCTGAGCAGCCGCCTCCTCCTGCGTCGCCTCAGGGGCTCGCGTCACGGGTGTTGTAGCTCCGCCAGTTTGGGGCGGCGTCTGGGAAGCGAGTATCAGCAAGACCGCTCCCGCTACAACCACAGCAGCTATAACAGCCAACACCGCAATCGGCCTGGGCACGTTTCGTTTCGAGTTCCGTACCGAGATAAGTTTTGCTCGCGAATCGTCTGTACCCGCCTTGACGTTCGACACGGTAGCAGACGATGCGAGTTGATAGAACGGCTATCGGGAACGAGGGGCGAGCTCTCATCTCGCAGAGCGTAAAATCACTCACGGAATATGCGCCGACCGAGCATCGGCATCACGCGTACCACCGCTCCAGTCCGTGACCCTGAGGTCGCAAGGTTAAGTACCGTAGTTCAGCTAATATCATGCCGTGCGGATTAAGTAATGGATGCGCATCACGATCGTCGGCGGCGGAATCTCGGGCAGCTACCTCGCAAGCCTCCTGAGGGACGGCCACGAGGTCAGGGTGCTCGAGAGGCAGCAACCCGAGAACTTCAGGGCCGTCTGCGCTTGGGGGGCGAGCTACCACGAGGTGCGCAGGCTCCTCGGGAGGATAGACGTCGAGTTCGACGAGTACGTCCTCCACGTGGGGAAGAGGATAACGATCGACCTCGGAGATGAGTGCATCGACGTGCCCCTGAAGGGCCTCTGCACCTTCGACAAGAGGAGGCTAATCTTGGACCTGCACAGAAGGGTCGAAGTTACCTACGGCGCCGAGGTCAGAAGGGCCGACGAGGTAAGGGACGACCTGGTGGTGGACGCGACGGGGTTTCACAGGGTCCTCCTCCCTCGGCTCAGCAGGGACTACTACATCCCGACACTGCAGTACCTGATCCGTTACAGGGACCCGCCGTTCGACGACTTCTACGTGAAACCAATCAAGTCCCTCTCCGGGTACCTCTATTATTTCCCCCTCGGCAACGGCCTCGCCCACGTCGGTGCTGGCGACTACTACAAGAGGCATGTGGAGGTACTGAATGAATTCGTCTCCAGGCACGGCGGTGAGGTCCTCGCCAAGGTCGGCAGGCCCGTCAGGATAGCGCCCCCTCGACTGGCGAAACCGATCCATCACAACAACGTGTACGGCATCGGGGAGAGCGTCGGCGCAGTCTATCCGGTCCTCGGGGAGGGCATCATACCGGGAATGCAGTCCGCCGAGCTCTTCGCATCGCTGCTGTATGAGGGTAGACTGAGCGAGTACCCCGAGCGGCTGATCGAGCACTTTGAGCCCTTCTGGACCGCCTTCCGTTACATCAGGAACAAGATCAGGCGACAGGGTAACCCCTTTGAGAACCTGAAGCTCCTGCTGGGCATCTTCTTCCACATGAAGGCCAACGAGCTGAGGTACGGACTGGAGATGCGCATCCGCGACTGGCTGAGGGTCGTCACTACCTACGGCTGAAAGCACGCTCCAGATACTCACACAGCGCCACGGCGTTGTTACGTTATGTGTCACTTGCAGAGAAGAGCAGCGTTACAGTTCCGTGGTCCTTCTCGAGCCAGAGCAGCTCAGCTACCATGTGCGGCTTCCCCTCCAGCTCCTCGAAGTACCTCCGCTTGAACCCCTCCCACCTCTCCGGCCTGTGACCGAACCATTTCCTGAGCCCATCGGAGGGCGCTACCTCTTTGAACGATAGGTCGACGGCACCGGAGCCCTTCGAGATCCCCCTGGGCCGTAACCTGTCGACGAGGACCCTGAACCCGTCTTCGGGCGAGCGGCCCTCGTATACCCGCTTGACCCTGAAGGTCAACGGGTTCCGTTTCGCAGGGCCGGAGATATGAGTTGTTAGGTCACGGAATTCGTCAAAGGTCGTTTGATGTGGGACGCGGGCAATGCGATCGTGCGGGTCGCTTCACCGGAGCTCGGAGAGAAGATCCGTTCAACGCTCAGGGCAAATGCAGGGTATAGAACCGCAACGGGGGCATCCGGACCCGTACCTCTTCAGGAAGGCTTCCTCGACGTCTACGCCCACAACGTTAGCGAAGCTCAGGAGCCAGGCGAGAGCGTCCGCAAGCTCGACCTCGTAGCTCGACCCCGAACCCTTTCCCTTGATCAGGACCTCGGAGACCTCTCCGACCTCTGAGACCAGCCAGAGCAACGTCCTCTCAGGCCCCCTCTTCCTGTCCCTCTCGCCGTAGATCCGGTCCAGCAGAGCCTGAAGCTCCCTCAGGTGGGCCATCTCCCGTGCACAGGAGGTGGAGGACAAAAACGTCTCCGGGGATACGCCTTTAACCCGAGAGAGTCGTGGACGGATGTGGACAGCTCGAGGCAACTGAGACATCTGCTCAAGACGGAGGATTACGTCTGGACGACCGGGGTCTACACGCCGATCCAGGCAAAGCTCCTCGAGATGGTGGGGTTCAAGGTCGCCTACGTCAGCGGTTACTCCTGCTCGATAGGCTACCTGACGAGACCTGACATAGGTTTCCTGACGATGAGCGAGATGGTCGAGTTCGCTGGGAGGGTTGCGAGGGCCGTTGGGATTCCAGTCATCTCCGACGCCGACGACGGTTACGGCAACGCCGTCACCGCCACGAGGACCGTCGAGGAGTTCGTCAAAGCAGGCGTTGCAGCCATCCACGTCGAGGACCAGAGGTTCCCCAAGAGGTGCGGCCACCTGGCAGGGAAGACGGTCCTTCCGTTCCAGGAGGCGGTGCTGAAGGTCAAGTCGCTCTGCAAGAGGCGTGACGAGGTGGACCCGGACTTCGTCCTGATCGCGCGGACCGACGTGCTGGGGACGAAGGGAGGGACCCTCGAGGAGGCTGTCAGGAGGGCCGTGGCCTTCGCTGACGCTGGAGCGGACGTCCTCTGGGCCGAGTTCACGGGACCCGACGACGAGAGGGCATGGGCCTTCTCCGAGAAGGTGAGGGCCGAGCACCCAGACGTCCCCTTGATGTTCAACTACTCCTCGAGCTTCAGGTGGTCGAAGTCCAGGAGCAGGCTAAGGTTCAAGGAGATAGCCTCGAGGGGCTACAAGCTGATCATCGTCAGCATGGGAGCGCTCCACGCCGAGATGATGTCGGTCTACCGCTTCGCAAGGGCCCTGCTCGAGAGGCAGGAGGAGGCCCAGTGGGAGCTGGAGCAGATGGAGGAGGGCCTTCCGACGGCAGACCACCACTCCCTTGTCGGCATCGAGAGATACAAGGCCATCGAGCGGGAGTTCCTCCCGGAGGACCTCCTGAGGGAGATGTACTGAGGGCCTGACGGCTCAACCAGTCCTGCCTGCAAAACCCTCAAAGCCTGCTAGTTAGAAGCTCCGGCGATGAGGCCGTGTCCCGAGTGCGGGGGGATGATGCTCTACGAACGTTCGGTGAAGCAGTACGTATGCACTTCCTGCGGCACGGTCATGAACCTCCAGGAGCTGCTGGAGGTCACCGAGAGGATTAGGTCTGAGAGGGAGAAGCAGGAGAAGTCCAAGAGATGGAAGGACGAGTACCTCAGCTGGTGGCTCTCCTCGAAGAAGTAGGTGGAAAGGAAAGGTCTTCGAGGGCTAGCCACACCCGTCTTATTCGGCCCCAAGTAGCGCATGGAGTTGGAATAGGGATACGCGATCAATTTATAACGGCGGGTATAGGTATGCGTCCGGGAATTAGCGGCAAGTGAGGAGACGATGGAGATCAGGTTCCTAGGCGGAGCGCGGGAGGTGGGAAGGTCAGCGATACTCGTCAAGAGCAAGGGCGGAGCCAGGATACTCCTCGACTACGGCGTGAAGATCGACCCGAGCAACGAGGTCCAATTCCCGATGCACGTCTCGCCAAAGGACTTGGATGCGGTAGTGCTGACCCATGCCCACCTCGACCACTCAGGGGCCATACCCATGCTGTTCATCAGCTCCAGCCCGAGGCTCATAGCCACCGAGGCCACCTACCGTCAATCGGAGTATTTGCTGCGCGACATGCTGAAGCTAAACGGAGACCGCCTCTTCTTCGGTGAGGTGGAGGTCCGGAAGGCCCTCGGGAAGGGAGAGCGGGTCGACTTCAACGAACCGGTCAGGATCAAGGACGTCGAGATCGAGCTGATCGATGCCGGTCACATACCGGGGAGCGCTCAGGTGGTTCTGAACTCGGACAAGACGCTCCTCTACACCGGCGACTTCAACACAGTCAGGACGAGGCTCATGGAGGGCGCCGAGGTCCCCTCGGGAGGCTTCGACGCGGTGATAACGGAATCGACGTACGCTAGGGAGGACCACGCTCCGAGGAAGGAGCTTGAGAGGGCGCTGGTGGAGGAGCTGAGGGGAACCGTGGAGAACGGAGGCACGGCCCTCGTCCCGGCCTTCTCGGTCTCCCGTTCCCAGGAGGTCGCGATGATCCTCAGGGCCTACAACTTCCAGCACGAGGTCTACATGGACGGGATGGCGAAGGAGCTGACGACGCTCTACCTCGAGATGGAGGAGTTCGTCGACGGCATACAGCTCCTCGGCCAGGCAGCGAAGAGGGTGAGGTTCGTCAAGGGGTGGAGGATGAGGGAGAAGATACTGGGAGAGCCGGCCGTCGTGATCTCGCCAGCCGGGATGCTCCAAGGAGGCCCAGCGGTCTACTACGCCAGGTCGGTCGCAGACAGGGACGACTCGTCGATAACCTTCGTCAGCTTCCAGGTGCCAGGAACCCCAGGCGAGGCGGTCCTGAGCAGGAGGGTGCTCGAGGCCGACGGCGAGGTCGTCAGCGTGAGGTCGAGGGTGACCCAGATCAGGCTGTCCGGTCACGCGGGGAGAAAGGAGCTCCACGAGTACCTGAGGAAGACTGCGGAGGGGGCCAAGGTCTTCGCGGTCCACGGCGAGCCCGAGTCCTGCGCAGAGCTTGCGAGGTGGGCGAGGGAGGAGCTCGGGGTCGAGGCGGTGGACCCGGAGCTCGGATCGGTCTACGAGGTCTGACGCTTCGACTTAGCGGTTTTAATCGCAGCCGGGGTCAGATGAGGGGGATTGGAGCCCAGGTCGGCCTCACACGGCGAAAGGGTTTTGCTGCTGACCGAGAAGGGCAACCGCTATCTCGTCACGTTGAAGAGAGGGGAGAGGTTCCACTCGGAGGACGGAGTGATCAGCCACGACGATGTGGCCGGAAAACCCTACGGCTCCGTCGTCACGAGCAGTACCGGCACCAAGGTTGCCCTCCTCTACCCTCAGGTCTACGACCTGCTGGCCTCGCTGCCCAGGAGGACCCAGATCGTCTACCCGAAGGACCTGGGCCTCATCGCCTTCTTGCTCGACGCGAAGCCGGGATCCCTCATCGTCGAGGGAGGGACAGGCAGCGGGGTCCTTGCGCTCTACCTGGCCACTCGCGTCCATCCGGGAGGGAAGGTGATCAGCTACGACCTCAACGACGAGTTCTTCCCCGCGGTCAGGAAGGCGGCCGAGAGGCTCGGGGTACAGGAAGCGGTGGAGCTGAGGAGGGGCGACTTGAGGGACGCCGATGTGGAGGGAGCTGACGGCTTCGTGGCCGACGTCCCTGAGCCGTGGGAGGTGGTACCAGCGGCTAGAAGGTGCCTGAGGGGAGGAGGAGTCTTCGTCTCGATAGTCCCCTCGGTGAACCAGCTGGAGCGGAGCGTCTTGGCTATGAGGAGGAACGGCATCATAGACCTCTTCGTCGGCGAGTTGATGATCAGGCCGTGGAGGGTGAGGGAGGGTGCCACGAGGCCGGTCCACGTCACAAGGGGCCACACGGTCTTCGTGATCTCCGGAAGGAAGGTCGAGGAGGCCGACGTCTCAAGCTGGAACCTCAAGCTCCCCTTCGGGTTCAGGTAGACATGGCCTCGAGCCTCTTGAGGTAATCGATCAACTTGGCGGAGAGCTCCTCGGCGTGCTGGTACGGATAGCTCTGGGGATACCTGCAGGAGAGCTTCAGGTAGTAGCTCGAGCAGTAAGCGGCAGCGGCCATCGCGGCCATCTCGCTCAACCTCTGGTGCTCCTCGATCTCCTCCAGCGACTCGAGGCCCCTGCTCCTCAGGACGTCCTCGTCCTTCCTCCTCCGCTCCAGTATGTCCTCGGGCCTGAAATCGAAAAAGACGATGGCGTGAGGCTTAATCGCGTTGAGCAGAGGCGGCGGCAGACCGGGATAGTATCCGACTGGGGTCTTGATCAGCGCATGCGTGTCGACCAGGACCTTCCCCTCCATCCGGCCGATCCTCTCAGCCGCCTCCACCTGTATCGCCCTGTACTCCTCGACGGGGATGACCTTCCGCATCTCGTCCCTGCTGGCTATGTTATAGCGTTCCCTCGCGATCTCGAACATCACGGTTCCGAGGTTCGTGACCACAACGTCCGGCGCCTTCTCCTTCACCATGTTCAGCACGGTCGTCTTTCCCGATCCTGGGACAGCGGTCACGATTACGCGGACCAAAGCCCAGCGCTGTCCATCGCTCCGAGCTCGTTTTGTATGTGACGTCACCCTGACGTCGAACCAATACCGTCCAGTTCACCGCCCCTCAGATCAGCGACCCTCGGCCTTCAGACGTAGTCTCCTCCGTTTTCCGAGCGTGTAGGTCTTGGGTTCGCTCAGTCCAGCTTGATGCCAGGTATCAGCTCGAGTGCGGCGCTGCGAACGTCCTCCTTCCTAACGGTCTTGCGGCCGGCTGAGAGGGCCCTCCTGATCGCCTCGGTGCTGACCATCATCCCGACTTCCTCGAGGACCCTCCTCAGCTCCTCAGCAGCCTCCTCGCTGACCCTCTCGGCCCCGGCCTTCTTCAGCAGCCTGTGCATCGGCGCCGTCGAGAGCTCGCTCATCCCGTCCCAAATTACCGCGGAGGAGATATGAGAAACTTCGCCCGTCCCCAACCCCCAGGGCCAAATCCATATTATCGGAAGGCTTCGGGTGGCAGGCGAGTTGGGTGCTGAGACCGGAAGTGGGATCTCAGAGCTGCGGGAGAGGATCAGGAAGGTGACGCTGGGGATCTTGGACCTCATGGCCGAGAGGGAGAGGCTCGTGAGGGAGCTCTCAAAGGTCAAGGCGGCCGCCGGCGAGTCACCGTTCAACCCCGAGGTGGAGCGGGAGCTGAGGACGGTTGCGATGGCGAGGGCTGCCGAGCTCGGCCTCGACGCGGACCTGGTCAGAAGGGTGCTGACGCTCCTGCTCAAGAGGTCGACAGAGGTCCAGACGCGAAGCGCGGGAACTCAGGGGCTGACCCACATGGACCTGATGAGACTCGCCAAGAGGATGGAGAAGGAGGGGAGGGAGGTGGTGCACATGGAGGTTGGGGAGCCGACGCTGGGAGCACCGGAGCACGTGGCCGCTCAGCTGACCGAGGCCGCTCTCAGAGGGTACGCCTTCTACGGCGAGGCCCAAGGACTGCCTGAGCTCAGGTCGGCCATCGCGGAGGACCTGAACGAGCGGTTCGGGGTCGACGTGAAGCCCGAGCAGGTGGTCGTGACGCAGGGAGGGAGGTTCGCGATCTACCTCGCCATGGCTGCGACGCTCTCGATGGGCGACGAGGCTGTCGTGATAGACCCTTCGTGGCCCCACTACAAGCAGGTCGCCTCGATGCTCGGTTGCAGGCCGATAGTCCACAGGACCTCGCTTGACGGCAAGTGGATGCCTGATCCAGCGGGGCTGGAGGGCGTGATCTCCGACGCGTCGAGGCTGCTCGTCCTGAACTACCCCAACAACCCGACAGGGGCTGTCGTCCCTAGGGCGCTGATGGAAGAGCTCGTGGACGTCGCACGGAGGAAGAACCTCTACGTCCTGAGCGACGAGGTCTACATGGACTACGCCTTCGGCGGACACGTGACGGCCCTCTCGACCGGCTACGAGAGGACCATCATGATCATGTCCTTCTCCAAGAGCTGGGGGATGACGGGGTACAGGATAGGTTACGCGGTGGCACCGGTGGAGGTGGCAGAGAGGATGGCAAGGATACAGGGGAGTTTGTTGACCTGCGTGCCCGAGTTCGTCCAGGTCGCCGCCCTCAAGGCCCTCTCAGATCGCGAGACGCCGAGGGCCTACCGGGAGCACATGATGCGGGGGATAGAGGTGATCTGCAAGCACCTCGACGCGATCGGCGCCGAGTACGTCAGGCCCGGAGGAGGCATGTACGTCTTCCCGAGGATAGATCTGGGAGGGAGGGATCCGATGGAGTTCGCTATGGAGCTGCTCCGCAAAAGGGGAGTCGGCATAGCTCCTGGAACCGTCTTCGGAGATTACCGCGAGTTCTTCCGGTTGAGCGTAGGCGACTCCCTCGAGAAGCTCGAGAGGGGGATGGCCGCGTTGGTCGAGGAGGTCAGGTCCCTACGTAATCCGCAGAAATAGCGTGAGGGGATATCTCAGCGCTGATGCGGTTGGGTGCCCCGTAGAAAATATATAACATATTGTGGGACTGCTTCACGGAAGGGAAAAGGGGATGGCGGTCCTCGGAAGAGTAGTATGCCCCTACTGCGGAAAGCTGACGATCAAGGGCAGGTACTGCATGAACTGCGGTAAGGAGCTAGAGGCCCCACCAGCTCAAGTAACCACACCTGTAACCCCCCAGCCGGAGGCCCCGCCCATCACGGTGACGCCAGGCCCTGCACAGCCCACCCCACCTCCCGAGCAGAGGCCGGTGTCAGGTGAGGCGGTTCAACCACCTGAGAGTGTGAGGGAGACGGCCGCCGAGGAGATCGCCGAGGAGAGGAGGGTCGTCGAGCAGCTCTCAAAACTCTACAACTGGCAGATCAAGCTGATCAACCTCTTCCTGGAGGGCGAGTCGACCTCAGAGATCTTCATGGAGATCTACTTGGACTACGAGTCCCGCATCAAGGCCCTCAACGAGAAAAGGCTCGAGATGATCGGGAGGTACGAGTCGAGGATGAAGGAGCTGACGCAGAGGCTTGAGACGCTCAAGCTCAGGCACGAGGTCAGCGAGATCTCCCAGCGCGAGTACATCCGTCAGAAGATCGAGATCGACAACGAGCTCAGTAAGCTGAAGCCGAAGCTCGCGGTCCTCCAGAACCCCATCGAGATCAAGATCGGCGAGATACCGAAGTTCAGGGAGGAGATCTTGAGGCTGATCGAGAGCGTCAAAACGAGGGGGCCACAGCTGAACCTCCCGCAGGAGTTCGTCGATAAAGTCGTGAACAACTTGAACGCGCTCCTGGATGCGATGCAGGACCTCGTCAAGCAGTACGAGAGGATAAGGACCGAGATCCAGAAGCTGGAGGTGCGTTACAAGGTGGGCGAGCTCCCCCACGAGGAGTACCTCAGCCAGAGGCGCCGCCTCGAGAGACAGCTGGAGCTCACCTCCTGACGGAACGTTTTCGGCAGTTCCAAGCATAACCAGCTTATAAGTAGGTTTATTGAGCGGGCGGAGCGACCGGTCCCGGAGCATGACTGAGGCCGGTCGAGAAAGGGGATGGAAGGTCGGGGAGGTCGTGGGGCTTGCGGCGCTCTCGGTGGTCTCCGGGTCGGTCTTAGCGGTCTGGAGCCATTTTGTGGCACCGGTAGCGTTCGGGGTTGCGGGGCACCTGGGCGTCGGCGCGATCTACGGGATGTGGTTCATAGGAGCGACGCTTCCGGCCTACGTGCTGAGGAGGAGGTGGGCCGCCTTCCTCGGCGAGACGATCGGCGCCATCGTCGAGCTCCTGCTGGTAAGCCCCTACTCGGTGCTGCTCTACTATTACGGACCTGCACAGGGCATCATGAGCGAGGCGGCCTTCGCGCTGAGGAGGTACAGGAGGTGGGGATACGGGACCATGGCCCTCGCAGGCGCACTCCCGGTCATCGCAGCGTATCCGTTCGACTGCCTCGTCTCGCCGTTCTATCCGACCTGCAGGTTCTACCCGCCGGAGCTCCACCTCGCGATAGTGACAGCGATGCTGTTGAGCGGAGCGATCCTCGGAGGAGTCCTGGTCAAGGCGGTGGTCGACGCGCTCGTCTCGGCAGGGAGGCTGAGGGGGTGGCCTGTTGCTCAGGCTGAGGGCGCTCAGAGCGAGGCGAGGTGAGTGGAAGGGCCCTGAGGTAAACGCGTCAATCGGTGAGGGCTCGGTCGTCGCGCTTGTGGGGCCCAACGGCTCCGGCAAGACCTCGACGTTGCTGGCGGTCGCCGGGCTGCTGGAGCGCGAGGGATCAGTGGAGATCGACGGCGTCGAGCTCTCCTCGATCGACAGGAGGACGCTCAGGTTTAGGGTCTCGTACGTCTCCGAGGACCCCACGAGCTACGTGGTCAGGAACTACGTCCTCGACGAGGTCCTTGCAGGTCCCGAGTTCCTCCGCAG
>Ga0081478_139950_pt1 | contig 20032 bp, 18 predicted proteins | sample OctSprmetagenome_FD_70983 | JGI IMG/M metagenome (GOLD analysis project Ga0081478, IMG submission 70983) | Hot spring and microbial mat streamer communities from Octopus Spring Streamers, Yellowstone National Park, USA - T=80-84 v2 (version 2) | ecosystem: Environmental > Aquatic > Thermal... | reverse complement strand
AAACATTCCGTTTTCCACAAAGGCAGAGCCATTGTCGTTGGCGATGCTGCAGGTGTTGCCGACCCATTTACCGGCGAAGGGATTTCGTGGGCGATTTACACAGCCAAGTTGGCTGCAGCCTTCGTCAGGGCATTCTTGGAAGGCGAGAAAGATGCTTTGAGTGATTACACCCGCACCGTTCACAAGGAAGTTTTGAGTGAGATGGCTGCAGCCCACTGGTTTGCCCGAATACTTTTTGCCTTGCCCCAATTCAGTTTCCAACACTTCCTGCGCCGAGAACCTGTCCTGAACAATTTCGCCAAATTGCTCGGAGGCGAGGTGACTTACAGGGAACTTTGGGACAAGGCTTTGAGGAAAGGTCTGTCGCTCTTGATACGACATTAGGCGGCATGCAGCGCTGTCGCTTTGACCTGGTTTGATTGATGCAAAGGCAGTGATGCCAATGGAAAGTGAACTTTTAGCTGAACCAAGCCCCGCAAAAGCGCCGAAAGAAAACTAGTGAGTTTGAAAGCAAACTTGATTACAGCACGACAGTCAGCGAGAACGCCAATGGAAAGGTTCAAGGGGAAGCCTGCAGGCAGGGTTAGGGAGGGAAGAGCCATGAAGCGAAAGATCAAAGTTTGCATTCTTGCTTCAAACTCCGTCCTTTAGCCTGAAACCTCAAAATTGCCGTCAAAATCGCCAAAACTGATGAGGTCTTATGTCTTTACAAACTCTCTCTCTCGTCATAATGATAGTGGCTCAAAGGTTGGGCAAGGTGGGTTGAAGTGTAGCAACTTGCCGCAATGGGAGGGCATTTGAGATGCCTAAAGGAGCGACGAAGTTGGAGAGTAAATTGACAAAGTGGCGGGCGTGGGGCAAAGAGAATTGGCAGGTTCTTCTTTTCTGGCTCGCTTGCGCTTTTGCGGGTTGGTATTTGGGAGCAAAAGGTTACGGGATGGCGCTTTACTTTCGTTTGACAGGCATTGACCCTGAAGAGTGGACACCTCTCATGCGCCTGACCGCCCAGAAAGACCCCAAAGTCGACACAATTGTTTCACTGGAAGGGCTGACCGATTGGCAGGGGCGACCGTTGAAATTATCCTCTGACGACAAGATGACGGGATTGCTTTTCATCTGTGCTCACTGCGGGATGGAAGAAAAATTGCAAATCTTCCAAGCCTTTTCCCAACGCCACACTGACAAATTGCGCATGGTCATTGTTTTCATTGGGCAACCCGACACTGAAATTTTGCGCTTGAGTCAAAATTGGACAGGAATCGTGTGGGCGCGTGACCCACAACTAACGGTCTTTCAACGCCTCAATGCCCTTTACATGCCCCGCTTTTACCTCATCGCTTCCGATGGCACACTCCGCTACCTTAGCCCTTTGGTGGGTTACCACTGGGATGCTGACCGTTGGGCGAAAGAGTTGGAGCAGGTGAGCAAAAAGGTAGGAAGGTGAGAGGGAATGAGGAAAGGAATGACATTGGTTGAGTTGCTCATTGTCATAGCCTTGATTGCTGTCCTTGCTGCCATCAACTTTGCTGTCCTAAGTAAAGTTCGGCAGCGGGCTTACTTGGGCAGTTGTATCAGCAACCTTCGTCAACTTGTCTTAGCCGTCCACATGTATGAAAACGATTGGGGCACTGTGCCAATAGAAAACCCAGTTGAGACCCCTGAGGGCATTTATGGTTTCGTTCAGCAAATGTTGAACCCATATGTGCGTGACGATGCCATTTTCCTTTGCCCCGCTGATTTCACTGGTGGGCGATACCACTACGCGGAAGATGCCTTAGGAAATCCCATGCCGATGAACTCCAAAGTTATTCGCTGGCAGGGACGGGAGTGGTTAACGAGTTATCAATACTTCGTCAACTTCTTGGTTGTGGAACTTTACGGCGGCGGTAGCACGCGACTTCTTCCTGAATCGCCCTTGTTTACTTGCGATTGGCATCTTCCTCACTTCAGGAATATTCAAACGGTTCTTGCCCGCTATGATGGCGTTGTGGAAGTAGTGCCTTGGGGTCGTTACAGAACTCTCCATGCCCTCTTTGAAGGGGGCAAAAAAGATGATAAGGGGGAATGAACGATGTTGAGCCGTTACTTTTGGGTTGTGTTGGAATCGCTCAAGGACAGGCGCAACTGCTCCTTTCAACCCCGTGCATCCTGATGGTGATATTACGATGTCCAACGCCATGAAAGTGGTATGGATCGGTGCTTTGCTTTTTCTCGTTACCTTTGCTCTAACGACGGGGCGATGGTGGTGGAATTGGCAGACACAATTGAAGATTGAACCTGCCTGTTCCTACAACCTGAAAGCCCTTTGGGTTGTCGCACGCCTTTGTAGTGTCAAGGACAAAGTTCCTTTCCCGCCACCATTGCCCTTCATCCAACGCTTTTGGGTGGACTCAGGGCGGTCAGTCCTCTTGACACCCGACATGCAAAAGTTCCTTGACCTTCCTGCCTTCTCGGAAGGAACTTACATGGATTTTCGGGGTATTTTGCTTTGTGCTCGTGACCCTGATTACCTGCTTAAGATGTCAAAGATGGCACAAGGGTTGCCTTACGAACCCAGTTACCGATGGCTTCCTGATGCCCGCACCCTTGCTGAGTGCCCATACTGTCGGCTGGCAATTTCGTTAGATGGGAAGTTGATAGAGCGATGAATAAGGCATCGCAACAGGACGAAGTGTCATGAAAGGTGTAAACCTCACTGAAGTCGCCTTGTTTGGTAGCGGAGGCGTTTGGTTTGTTCGGGGGAGACTTGTTCGCCCTTTTGAAGGCTTTGAGCGAGTTTGATGGTTTCCTGAGCCCGTTCCCGTTCGCCCAAATTAAGCAATCTCGTCGCTGCCGCTTCAAGTTTCTTGGTCGCACTCCCAACCTGCCCTGCTTGCAAATCCCGCAACGCCCTTGTCTGAAGTTCCGCTGCCGTTACCATCTCCATTGCTCGGGCGACCTGAGGGTCGACAAAGGAAAACTTTTGCGCGTCGGTCGTGTAAGTGACGATGATGTCAATGGGTGAACCTTGTTGCCATCCTGTTTTCGTTCGCCACTGAGGTCTTATGGATGCCAATCGGAAGACGCCTTCGGGTCTGGGAGGAGCCAAAAGTTCAATGAGGACTTGAGCGGTTTGACCGCTCACCAAATCGCCCAACTGCAACGCTACTGTTCTTTCGCCGACAACTTGAGCAGGCGATGGAGCCAAAACAGGTTGGATTTTGTATGCCCGACGGACTTCAACGCCTTGACTGAGTTGCAGCAAAAGTTGAGCCTGAGGCGCTCCAACTTTCCGAGCCTGCTCAAATTCGCGAGCCATCGCCTGCGGGATTTGGGTTGGGTCAGGAACCCATTCTGCATTTCCACCAGTTCGGTCAGCCAAACTCGTCATCAGTTCATCGTTGAACTGAGCGCCAAGCCCAATGGTTGAAATGGAAACGCCCAAAGAAGCAGCCTGAGCAGCGACCATGTGACAGTCACTTTCGTCTTGGGCGAACCCGTCCGTCAAGATAACAATTCGGTTGACAACCCCGTCCGCAGTTGTCCCTTGTATCTGAGCCATCGCTTCCTTCAGACCGATGCTCAGCCTCGTTTCCGTTCCGAGTTCCAAAGTCTCCAAGTTGTCCAACTGGCGAATCACTTCCCTGCGGTATCGCCCGCTGCTGAGAGGTATGACCGTCTTGGCATTTGAGGCAAAAGCCACAAGGGCAAATTCGTCAGCATCGGTCAACCGTTCCACAATCTGCCGTAAAGCGTCTTTCACGAAGTCAATCCCTCGCGGGGCGTTTTCAAGTTCGGGAGCGTAAGCGCCGCTGTATTCCCAGACCGTAACACCGTCCCGAACCGTTTGTCGAAGAACGCCTCGTCTCTTCAATGCCTCAAGTTGCTCTTGGGTTATCATCGGGAGCATCATGCTTTCGCTTTTGTCAACCACAACCAAAAGCCGAAGCGGGAGGGCAACGGAAGGGATGTCCGAGACGGTGACGAGAACCCCGACAAGCCGAACAGATGAACTTGCAGGCAGATAAGGCGTCCCAACTACCCCTTGAATTCGCATGTGTCTCACCTCTTGTTCGCTTGAGGTTCCCGCTCCAAGTCACTCAACCGTTGCAAATTTTGACATCGCCAAGCAAAATTAGAAGCAGCGAAAATCAGCGTGCCCGAAGCGAGGTGCTTGCCATGACGAAAAGCGATGCCAAGCGAACCGTCGCTACAATGACCATTGAAGAGTTGCGCAACTTTGTCAAGCAAATTATTGAGGCTGAGCGTCGCAAGGACTGCTATGTTGACGACGATGGAACTTTGGTCTTTTACAGTGAGGAGGGTTATGCCGATTACCTGAAAAAGGTTGGGAAGCCACCAAGCAAGGTTAAGGCGGTTTTCCTGAACGAGGGCGGGCTTAAATGCCGATACAGCGATTACAAGTTGACGCCACAGGAAAAGCGTAGGTTGGCGAGAATCCGAAAGCAAATTGCTGAAGAAAGAGTTGTGCCGGGTGAGGTTGTTTTTGAGAAACTGAGGAAGCGAGGGATTGAAGTTTGACGAAGGGCAAGGAGGCGACGGAAATGAGTGTAGTCGTGAGGAATCCGAGGCAGGAAGAGTTGGCGACTGTGTGGGAAGTTTTGTGCGGCGCATTTGGCGAGGAACCGAGGGAGCGGTTCAGGAGGCAAATTTGGGAAGACAGCACCTTTGAACTGGAGCAAATACTCATAGCGGAAGTTGACGGGAAAATCGTCAGCCATGTTTGGGTAGCGGAACGACCCGTTTTCTACCGAGGGCAAGTCGTTTTGCCGATGGGAGGCATCGGCGGTGTCGGAACGCTACCTGAATATCGCGGGCGTGGATTAGCGACTTTGCTGCTTGAAGACGCAATCGCTTACATGGAGCGAAAAGGGCACGCAATAAGCATGCTGTTCACGGGCATCAACCCGTTCTACGCGAAATTGGGTTGGGCTGACTTCCCCGAATGGCGGTTCAGGTTGCAAGTTCGGAGAGTTCCAGATGAGTCTGAGATGCCTGAAAAATACTCTGTCCGACCGTGTGAACTTGAGAAGGATTTGCCTGATTTGCGAGCGGTTTACAAAAGCCACTCTAAAGGGCTTCAACTCAGCCTTTGCCATGCTCGCCCTGACAAGTTCTGGCTTGACGGTCATCCCCAATATCTCGGCTTGAAACCGAGCCATGTCGTTGTCAAGGAAATTTCAGGTCAAGAGCGGGTGGTTGGCTACGCTTGTGCCTTTCCGACCGAGCAAGGGCTCAGGCTCAGCGAGTTCGCTTATGACCCTCAACACCCACAAGCGGTTGTCGCGATGGCTGTCGCTTTGGCGCGGGAAGCGAAAACTGATGGGAAAGACGGTCTCGTGGAAGGCATCACGCCTTTCATGCACCCGCTACCCCAAACCTTAGCGAACCTGACTGGAGCGACTTTGTGGCATCAAGTTTCCGAACACATGATGCTGAGGGTGAACAATCTGCGACAGTGCTTGGAACTGGCTTCCCCGCTGATGGAGAAAACTTTGTTGGAAACGAAAGCGGACAACTTGAGTGGCTCATTTTGCTTCTCGCTCTCGCAACCGGAGCAAAAAGCGGTGTTGGAAGTCAGGAGCGGAAAAGTCACGGTCCGAGAGAGCGACAGCGCAGAAGTAACCCTTTCGGTCACGCCTCGCGAATTTTGCTTGCTCTTTTTCGGTTCCGTCTCGGCGTGGCAATGGCGGCACTTGTTAGCGCACAAAGGCATCTTTCTGGACGAGCGACAAACTGCGCTGCTCAGTTTGCTCTTCCCGAATCACCCCTCGGTTTACTGGGGTGGCGACCATTTTTGAAATCAAACGACCGTTCCCGGCTGGACAATTTCGTCAATGGCTTTCAGTTCCTCTTCGGTCAATGCCCCATCTCCGGCGGTTGCGTTTGCTTCCGCTTGCTGAGGCGATTTGGCGCCCGGAATGGCGCAACTGACTGCTGGGTGGGCTAACACGAATTGCAGCGCTGCTTGCGCCATCGTCCGACCATCCCGTTCCAAAAACCGCAACCGCTCAACGATTTCCAACCGCCTCAAAAATCGTTCCCGTCGCTCGCCCTCGTTCCAACTGCGCCGCACTTCGTCGGTGAAAACCGTGTCGGGCGTGAACTTGCCCGAAAGAATTCCCATCGCCAGCGGACCGCGAACTATCACGCCAATGCCCTTCTCTTGACAGTAAGGCAGTAAATCTCGTTCCGGCGCTCGGTTCAGGATGCTGTAATCCAGTTGGCAAGTGGCACATGTTCCCTGTTTGTTGAACCGAACCAGTGCATCAATGGAGTTCGTTGAAATCCCGTAGGCTCTGATTTTGCCTTGTTCCTTCAGCCGCTCAAAGGCTTCAAGGAAAACATCAATTTCGGCGTCTGTCGGGTTGCCGATGTGGCACTGGTAGAGGTCAATGTAGTCGGTTCGCAAGCGATATAGGCTGGAGTGGCAGCAAGCGACGATGTGCAACGGCGAAGTGTAGGGCAAGGGATGCCCGTGTCGGCGTGCCCAATTGCCGACCTTCGTGGCGATGAAAACTTCGTGTCGGATTCCCTGCAGAGCCTTGCCCAGCAATTCCTCGCTTCGTCCCGGCGGTTCACCGTAAGCGTCGGCGGTGTCGAAGAAGTTAACGCCACATTCGTAGGCTCGCCAAACAGTGGCGAGCGCCGTCCGGTCATCAACTTCGCCCCACTGTCCACCAATGTTCCAAGTCCCCAAACCGATGACGGAAACTTGCCATCCCGTTTTGCCCAATGTCCGATATTGCACGCTCGTTCACCCCCTCAAAGCAATTCGTCCCTTCTCACTTCCCGCCTCTCCTTGACAGAAATGTAAGCAGCCTCAATGATAGCGACGACATTCAAGTTGTCGCGACCGCTGCACCAAAAAGGCTTGCCTGCTTCCAAAGCGTCGATGAAGTGGAACATGGCGTTGGCGAAGGCGTCTGGAAACCATTTGCCTTGAAACTGCGGGAAAATTCTGGCGGGTGGGTCAACGGTGACGATGCAAATCTCTTCGCTGTCGCCAGTGATGCAACCTTTGTCACCTTGAATGACGATTTCCTCACGGCTGTGGGGGCGGGGTCGGTTGCCCCGATATGCCCAGTTGTTGATGATGCAAGCCTGAACGCCGTTTTTGAACCTGATGAGCACAACCCCGAAATTGTCGCCCTTGACGCCGGTTTGGGATGGGTCACGACCCATGATTGCGTAAACGCTTTCCCACTCGCCAAACCAATGGTGAACGAGAGCGAAATGGTGAACTGCCATGTCGCTCGTGACCCATCGCTCGTCCTTGCCAAACCAAGGGTGTCCGCTCACATCTACCCAAGCGCGGTTCTCAATTTGGCAGTAGTAGGGCGTGCCTATCGTCCCGTCCCGCAAGTATCGCTCCATCGCCAGAAACGCTGGAACGAAAACGGAGTTCTGGTTGACCATCAACGGAACGCCATACTGTTCCGCCACTTCAACGAGTTTTCGGGCTTGGTCAAGGTAAGGGAGCAAGGGTTTCTGGACAAAGAGGGCTTTGCCTTTTTTGGCGGCGTATTCAACGATAGGCATGCGGATTTCAAACTTGTGAGGGGCAGTCACATCCACGATGCGCACTTCGGGATGGTCAATCAACTCGCGCCAGTCGGTGGTGACGAAAGGCAACTGCCATCGCTCTTTCATCGCTTTCGCGCGCTGCTCGTCCACATCGGCTCCGCCGACAATTTTCAGCCCAGCGTTTCGGTAGGCTTGAATGTGAGTGTTCGCAATTCCGCCTAATCCCACAATCCCAATGCCCCAATCCGACCGAGCCATCACCAATCACCTTCTTCCGCAGGTTTTGAGCCCACAAAAATTTAGCGCCATGAAAGGGACAAGGGCAGGAAACGGCAGCGAATAGCGAGTGGCGAGTAGCGAATGGTTTTGGGCATTGCTCCCACACTGGCGAAAATTTTTTCGACGCTTAACAACAACACCTCGCACCTTGCACTCCGCACTCTTCATGGCAACCTGTCCATTGGCGCTTTTCTGATGTTTTCCAGCGCCCGAATTGCAGGGTCAACGCTTGTGCTGGTCATGACTAAACCAACGAAGGGAGCCATGAACCATAGGAGACCGCAAGTTCCGACGGAAATGCCGACAAGGATTGACATTAGCCCTGCGAGCCCTAAGGCTTTCCTCCTGCTCCAACCTTGACCTTGCTTTGAGAAGGCTCTTTGTGGCTCACGCAAAGCATCAACGATGGCAACAGGAACTGCACCCATCACCATCAAAGCGAAAATCAATGCGGTAACAACTGTCACCAGCACCAAAAAGGGCGTTGAGATTAGCCAAAGCCAAACTTGCGGCATTCGGCTGAAACTGCCGCTAATCCAACCGCCGACAAAAAGCCACAAAAACAGAGCCAGCCAACGAAATTGCCACCACCATCCACCGTAGCGCCAACCATTGACAATCGTTGCGCTCGGCAAAGGTGTTATGAGCCACTGCCACAACTCGCCCGTCTGGTGCAATTTTCGCAGGTAGGAATGGACAGTCAAGTATGTCGCAAGCCAAAAGACAGGGACAAATGTCAGCAGAAAGGCGACGAGCATCGCAGCGGTCAGGGACGGCAGGAAAATTCCAAAGGCAAAAGCGATGAGGTAAGGTAGCCAACCGTAATGCCAGCGGGTCACTGCGACCATGTGCCGAAAAACAGGGTTTTGGGAACGAGCGAGAAGCATTCTCTCTACCGCTGGCAGGACGAACGCGAACTCCCCAAGCCGGTTGACGAAATCAAAGAAACGAGCGATCTTTACTGCACCGAAATTTTGCCGAGCCAAAACAATGGGCGCGCTGACAAGTTGCCAAACCAACCAAAGCAAAACCGACCTTGAAAGTGGCATCGCTGCCGCCACCCAAAGCGGGATGTTCGGCAGAGCGATTGAAAGCAAACTTCCAACCCTCAAAGGGTTAATGGACGACAGCACAGGTTGCCAACCCAAAATCAGCATCGCTAAGGACGGGCTAAACGCAACGAGGAGCGGCAACTTGAGGACAAAGCCCATCAACGGCGCGATGGCGAAACTTGACAGTAACTCAAGCCCCTTTATCCGCCACTGAACTATTCCGCGAAGAACCAAACTGCGAGTGAGGGCGAGGGAGAACGCATCCGCAACGGAGACGAAAAGCCAGATATGAAGGAAGGCGATGTCCAACTGTGAGATGGGCAAAGAGGTGAGCCAACAACCAAGCAGAGGAACGAAAACTGCGATGAGACGCCACGCAAATGTTTCCGTCAGCCAAGCCACTGGTGGTTTTTCGGGCGGTGTCCTTTCAGCCCAAGCCCAATTGAACCAAAGCCAATGCAGAACTCCGGCAAATGCAAAGGTGAAGGAAGCGCTTGCGGCAAAGCAATCTGCGGGTTGCCAATGTCTCACTTGCTTCAGCCATCCCCAAAGGTAGCCCTGCGAGAAAAAGAGGAACGCAAAAAGCGACGGTGCGAAATAAAAGCGCCTCAAACCTTTCGGCATCTCAAGCCATCTCGCCAATCTGTCAACCCTTGTCCAACCCGCTGCTGCCACAAGCCAAAAGGTCGCCCAAACAGGCGCAAGCGCTGTCCCGTAAAAAGGCTGTGGCGCAAAGAAATGGAAACCGCCAGAACCCCTCTCAATTCCTTGAAACTGCATTGCAATCATGCTGAAAGTGAGCAATACAGTCCACGCTGCTGCGAAAAAGGAACGCCGTTCCGGTGGTGCACTGCCGAGCCTTTGAATCCCTTCTGACGACCAAAGGGTAGCGAGCGGAAAAAGCATGGGCAAAGAGACATTTTCTGGGACGGGCAAAAAGAGAAGCAAAACAAACCCGAACCAACCGCTTGTGCTCAAGAGCAGCGAGAATGGAACCGCTGTCACAATTGGCAGTCCCAATAGGGCGAAGGCAACTGCGTAAAGCGGCGACCAAAGCCCAGCGACGAAAAACTTGAGGAACCAAAGAGGCAACTTGCGGGCAATGACCAACTCGTGCCCGCTGACAGGGAGAAGCCTCAAAAAGTCAAGAGAGCCCCGTTGGGCATCGTCAACGAAAGAGCGTCTGGGAACTTGGCGGTCAATGTAGTTGAGGGCGATGAAGTGGAAGACCATTGCGACGATAAAGAGGTTCGTGCCTGCCCAGAAAGGGCTGACCTGACCTATCAGGAAAAACGATGCAAGCCCGATTTGAACGGCAATAGCGCCGACTATCAACCCTTTGACAGTTTTAACGAACGCTTCGGCGTCAAAGTCCTTCCACTCGTGATGCCAAAACGGGTTGCTATTGAACCGCCAGTAGTTTCCCATCCCGCACAACCTTCCCATCAAATCCGTTTTTTCTCCCGCTGCACAAAAATTTGCGACAAAATTCTCGTGCGGGTGACGGCTATGCGGGCTCTTGCTCTCCTTGCAATTTGGTCTGCCGTTTTGATGTCCCACTTGGTCTGTAAAGCCGATAGTGCCATTCTTGCGAAGGAAGGGTTATGGCGCTTAATTGCCGAAGAGAACCAAATTGCCGTCATCAAAATTGACGAGAAGGGCTTCGTTGATGTCAGCCTTTTCATCAGCATCGTTGACAAAAGCGGAAAATCCAACATCGTCCACCTTGTCTTGCCATTTCGCAACAAACCACTTTCTCTTCGTGCTGAAGAGTTGGTTTTAGCCGATTTTCAGGAGCAACATGTTCGGGCGCTGGAAGAGCGGGTGAGAGAAATTCAATTTGCCCGTCTAAGGGCGATGCGAACAATTGATAACGGTTTTCGGTTGGCACTCGTTTTAGGCTTTCCGATCGGGCTTTTGTTGAAGCAATTCTCAGCCTTAAGAGAGAGCGTGATTCCACTGGGTCTTGTGATGAGTTCAGCCCAGCGCCTTGTCCCAGAACTTGCCGTCACAACCGAACACACGAGGACCGAGGTTTACCGAGTTGAACAGCCGAGCGATGTTGAGGAGTTGCTGAAAAGGACAGAAGTTTCCCAAGAGCAGATTGAGCGTCTCAAGCGCCAACTTGTCGGACGCTACCTTTACCTTGTAACTGTTAAGACAGTCCCGCTGCAAACAAAATCGCAGTCATCTTCGCCAAGGTCACAAATGGGAACTGCTGTCGTCTCAGAGAGGGAGCGTTTGGGCGTCGTTTTCCATGTAAGGCTGCAGGCAAGCAAGAACAGCGAAGCGCTGACTTTCACCTACCCTTTGGGGACAGGCGAGACATGGAGCAACCCTATTTCGCTGACAGAAATTTTCGTCGTTGCTCCATCTAAAGGCTCATTGCAACTTCGCTTCCCGCAAGTTAACTCATCCGCTGGCGTGACAATTCCTGCCTCTCACCGCAGGAACTGGCAGCGAACCTTCATCGGTCAAGACGAATTTGGGCACATCGCCCGACTAAGTTACGCCAACGCAAATCCGTCCGAGGATGTGGTTGTTGTTTTTGACCCGACGAAAGCATCAACTGTCCCAGCAAAAGAGACAGCGGAAAAGGTTGGGCGGTTTGCTTGGCTCTTTCTCGCCCTTCTGCTTCTTCTTTGGTTGCCGTCGGTCAGGCTTTTCCAAATCTACACCACTGAGCGCCCTAAACCTTTCGGCTCTTTCGTCTGGGAAGCCATCGGGGTCGGTTTTTTGTGGGCACTTGTTAATGGCTCTATGAGCCTTTTCTGGGTGGGAATTGAGAGCATTGATCGTCGCCTCTATCGGTGGCAATGGTGGCAACTGACGGAGACTGAGGTGATGGTAGTTTTTCTCCCAACTCTTGTGTTCGCTCTGCTTATCACTTTTGCCCTCATGCCCTCCCTTAGGGCGCATAGAGTTAAGTTGCTGCTCTTGGCTTTTGGGCTATTGGCTATTTTCGCCGCTGTTTCTATTGGCTTAGCCCCGTTAGTCGCACTTCTGGCGATTTTGGTGGCTTTGCCCTTGAGTTCCCTTGTCATCTATTTCTGGCTCAACCGCGAAGGAGAACGGTCGCCAAAATACTGGCACTGCTTAACCTTCTCGCTCCTTTTTGGCTTCTCGGTGGCAATGCTTTCGTTGCTGCTCCGAGAGACCCTCTTGGCGGTTATAGGTGTTTGACTCTAGATAGCGAAAGTTCCCATCCGCCGGGCTTCCCAATTTTTGCGTCACAATTTCGCTTAGCTTGCAAAGTCCGAAGAGTTGGAGGTGGGCGAAGGATGTTGGTGAAGCAGGTAGTGTTTCCGAGGGCGAACGAGGTGCAATTGGAGGAAGTGGAAGTTGACTTGACGCCCGCTGAAAACGAAATCGTCATCCGAACTTTGACCACAATCGTCAGCGCTGGAACGGAACTCGCCTGCCTTGCGGGTTTGGCTGATTGGGCTCCGTTCCCGTTTCGCCCCGGCTACGGTGCTGTCGGTGAAGTCATCGCTGTCGGCAGCAATGTCAAAGACATCAAGGTAGGCGACATCATCTTGACCAACAGCAACCACGCAAGTCACGCAAAAGCGAGGGTCATCGCCGTCAAAGTCCCTGAAGGACTTGACCCAATCAAAGCTGTTTTCGCCCGCATGGCAAATGTCTCCATCACAGCCCTCCGCGTCAGCGACGCAGAACTGGGCGATCGGGTTGCCGTCATCGGTTTGGGTTTGGTCGGGAATTTGGCTGCACAACTCTTCCAGATTGCGGGTTGCGATGTCATCGGGCTTGACAAAGTTGCTAAGAGGCTCGAAGTGGCGAAACTTTGCGGGATTGAAAAGGTTGTCAACACCGAGGAAGTTGACCCTGTCCAAGCGGTTATGGAGTTGACTGAAGGCAAAGGTTGCGAAGTTGTCGTGGACGCAACGGGCAATCCAGCAGCGACTCTGCTCGCCCCCAAACTGGCAGCCAAGTATGGCGAGGTGATTTTGCTCGGCTCTTATTTCGGTCGGAAGTTGGAAGCAAATGTCACCGAACTGTTGGAGCGAATCCACCTTTCAGGTTACGGCTGCATTACCTTCAAGGGCGCTCACGAGTGGCGTTATCCCGTCAAGGAAGCCCGCGAGGATTTGTTGCCCATAGAGCGAAACGCTCACCTTTACAAGCACAGTTACGAACGCAACGCCAAGATAAACCTTCAACTCATCGCTGAGGGCAAGTTGAAGGTTGAACCGCTCCTGACCCATCTCGTCAAGCCAGAGCAATGCGCCGAAGTTTACTTCGGCTTGAGGGATAAACCCGCAGAATACATCGGCGTCGTTTTCGATTGGCGCAGTTAAGCAACTTGAAATCGGGGCGTTACCGACGGGCGGGTGATTTGCGTTTTTGGAAGGCGGCGATGATGGCGGATTTGGTTGTTGGGATGAGGCGGGTTCGCTCTTTTCCGTTCTCATCAACTTCCGTCACAACCCAATAAAGGTCGTCGCTTCGGTCAATGATGAGGATGCCGTCAAGGTGGTCAATTTCGTGCTGGAAGATGCGAGCGAGCCACCCTTCGGGCTCAATGATGACTTTGTTGCCGTTTCGGTCAAGGGCTTTGACGCGAATTTTCAGATGGCGGTTCACTTCTGCTTGAACCCTTGGGATTGACAGGCAACCTTCCATCCCGCTGACCAAATCGTCGCTCCGCCATTCAATCACTGGGTTGATGAGGGCGTAAGTTTCGCCTTCCCATCTCGCAACGAAAATCCGTTTCGGGACAGCGACTTGCGGGGCTGCGAGCCCAACGCCCTCGTTTTCTTCCATCGTCTCAAACATGTCGTCAATTAGTTGCTGCTCAGCCTTTGTGATTTTGCTGACAGGTTGAGCCTTCTGGCGCAAAATCGGGTTGCCGAGCGTAACTATTTTGCGAACTGCCATCTCCATCACCGCCAAAATTTTGACATGAGGGCAACTGACGAAGTTACGAGGGGTTGATTTCGGATGAGGATTGTGTTCATGGGAACACCTGAGTTCGCCGTCCCGTCGCTGCAAGCAGTTGTCAAGTCAGGTCACGAAGTCGTCCTCGTGGTAACTCAACCCGATAAACCTGCTGGGCGAGGTCTGAAACTCAAACCGCCACCTGTCAAAGTTATCGCCCAGCAGATGGGTTTGCCCGTGTTCCAGCCAGAAAAGTTGAATGTTCCCGACAGCCTTCAAGTCATCGCAAACGCAAAACCCGATGTTTTGGTCGTTGTCGCTTACGGTCGGATTTTGAAAGAGGAGTGCCTCGCCATCCCGCCGAAGGGGTGCATCAATGTCCATCCGTCCCTTTTGCCGAAGTATCGCGGTCCAGCACCCATCCAACACGCTATTTTGAACGGCGATGAGGTCACGGGTGTCACGACTATGTTCATGGACGCCGGAATGGACACGGGCGATATCATCCTTCAACGGGAAGTGCCCATTGACCCTGAGGATACCGCTGGCACGCTCAGCGAAAAACTGTCGGTGGTTGCCGCCGATTTGTTGGTCGAGACGCTGAAGTTAGTTGAGGAGGGTAAGGCGCCGAGGGTTCCGCAAGACCACTCAAAAGCCACTTATGCGCCTTTCCTTCCGCCCGAAATAGCCCACCTGAAGTTTGACCAACCAGCAAAGTATCTGCGGAACCTGATTCGCGCTTTGAATCCAGACCCCGGCGCTTTCGCCTTCTTTCGGGGCAAAAGGGTCAAGTTTTGGAGGGCTGAAGTCGTTGAGGGACAACCAACTGAGCAGCCGGGAACAATCGTCGCTGTGGACAAAAACCGATTGCTGATTGCGACGGGTGAAGGCTTGTTGATGCCAACCGAACTTCAGACTGAAGGCAAGAGAAGTTTGTCGGTGAGCGAATGGCTAAAAGGAACGCAACCTCAGGTGGGAGAACGCTTCTCGTAGCATCAACATTTGTCAAGTCTCGTCCACCGACTGAAGTCGGTGGCTACAAAAACGAAGCCTGCTAAAGCAGTCTGAAAAACTGGAGGGCGCATCTCCTGATGCGCCGAAAATTTTTCGGCAGCGCAAGAGCGCTGCCCTCCAGAAATCTCACCACTCGCTACTCGCCATTCGCTACTCGCTGCCGTTTTACCAGTCGCTAATTGCCAGTCGCTATTCGCTGCCGTTTTCGGCTCGGCAGGAGCCTCGCCCTCCCAATTTCGTCCCCCGTCCCGCGTCCCACGCCCCGTTCTGTTTTTTTGTCCCTTGCCCCATGTCCCCTGCCCCGCTTAAGTTGGTGAGGGTTGACGAATTGCGGAAGATGCGTTATGGGTTTATGGGCAAAACGCAAATAGACGGCTGAGGGGGAAGCAAAGCGATGTTGGAGGCTGCTTTATCTGCCAGCAGGACGGAAGCGGTTTTAGTTTTGTGGACGCTACTTTTGCTTCTTTTGAGCGCCGCTTCTAAAGGTAGAGCGCGGGAAAGCGCTTTCGGGTTGACAATAGTCGGTTTGCTTATAGCACTCGCTGTAACGGCTGCTTCGTGGAGTGCTACAACTGAAGCAGCCTTTGACGGCGCGGTCATGATTCGCTTGGACAGGTTTTCCCTCGCCTTTCACTTTGTCCTTTTAACTGGGGCTTTGCTTTCGCTGATTGCGAGTTGGGAATACCTTCAAGCCAGAGGTTGGCTCCGCAGGGTCAGCGAATATTGCGCCTTGTTGCTTCTGGCTTGCTCTGGGGCGATGTTCGTTGTCAGCGCTACCGATTTGGTCATCTTGCTCCTCGCCATTGACACTTTGTCCTTAGCCCTGTATGTGCTGACTGGCTATGCTACTGACAGCACCTATCCCGTTGAAGCGGCGATCAAGTATTTGCTTCTCGGTGCGATGGCATCAGCGTTTTTCGTTTACGGGATTGCTTTCGTCTATGGTGCGACTGGGACGACGAACTTGTTGGCGATAGGCACGACTATAACCTCACAACCGCTTTTGCTTTCCGTTGGCTTGGGCTTGCTTGTTGTTGGGTTGGCGTTCAAAATCGCTTTGGTCCCGTTCCATCAGTGGGCGCCTGATGTTTACGATGGCGCGTTAACACCTCTGGTTGCTTTCATGTCAACGGCTCCCAAAGTTGCACTGATTGCCGCGCTCTTTCGGGTCATGGAAGCGGGATTTTCAATGCCTCAAGTTAAGCCGATTTGGGCGCTTGCATTGAGTGTGTTGTCGGTCTTGACGATGACGGTTGGCAACTTGGCTGCGCTCCCGCAAAGGAACATCAAGCGAATGCTGGCTTACTCATCCATCGCCCATGCTGGTTACATGGTCATGGCAGTTTTGGCTTTGGACGAAGCAGGCATGACCGCACTGGTCTTTTACGGTATCGCTTACACTTTGATGACGGTTGGCGCTTTTGTGGTGACGCAGTTGGTTGAAAAGGAAAACGGAGCACCCGCACTTTTGGAAGAATGGACTGGCTTAGGTCACATGAACCCCGCATTGGGATGGGCAATGGTCATTTTCATGGCAGGTCTGACGGGGATTCCATTCACTGCCGGATTTTGGGCTAAGTTCTTGACCTTCAAGGCGGCGTTGGAAGCAGGCTACCTTTGGCTCGTGATTGTTGCAGTGCTCAACAGCGTCGTGTCAGCGTTTTACTACTTGCGGGTTGCGATGGTGATGTTCGCGCAGCCACCCACACCTCAAACTCGTCCCATCGCCCCGTGGCGGTTGGTCGGGTTAGTTGTGGGGGGATGTGCGCTGGTAACCCTGATTTTGGGCTTCATGCCAACAAACTTGTGGCGGATGGGAGAGTTAGTGGCGTTAGCACCGTGATTGACGATGGATGTCGGCTGTTTTACAATGTTTTGCAGCCGAAGGAAGGAGGCGATGAAAGATGACGAAATGGCTTGGTTGGGCAACCATCGTGGCGCTGGCTCTTTTGGGGTTGGTCGTTCTGGCTGGGCAAGAGCCAGCAAAGGTGCAGTCTGGCGTTTACCTTTGTTCTGGCGTTGAAAGCTCTTCGTTGCTTCAAGTCGAAGGGGTTGGAACTGTCCGTTTGATTGGAGTTCAAGTTACGGAAGGGACTCCTGAAGCGAGCAAGGCTCTGGACTTGGTGAAGAAACTGGTGGAAGGGAAATTGGTGCGGATAGATGTCTGCCCAGTTCGACCTAAGGACGAGCAAGGCAATGTCAGGGCTGAGGTTTTTTATGCCGAAAAGGGTCAATGGCTCAGTTTGAACCGAAGGCTCATTCGTGAGGGATTGGTAAAGTTGGTCGCTGAACCTGATTGCCACATTGACTTCACAACATGGCAACCGTCGAAACCAAAAGCGGTTCCACCCAAAGTGACTAAACCTGCACCGGTTCAACGGGAAAAGAAAATTGCTGCCGCTCCACCGTCTCTCAAGGCAGTGCCTCGTGTCAAGCGTGAAGCGCCGAGACCGACGCCCGTCCTAACTCGCAGGTCAGTTGAAGACATCGCACTGAGGACGATGGCTGTTCCCATCGCTTTCCGGGACTCCCTGCTGGCTGCTGAGCAGCGTGTGGTTCAAACTTCCGCAAACCTCAATGCTTGGCGCGAAGTCCGTTGGCGAATTGATACTCTCCAGAGGGCTTTACTACCCGTTGCTGCCAAGGCACGGTTGACACCTTGGCGGTTTTCCCAATTGGTCCTCAGAGGTCAACCATCACCTTTGGTGGCTGGCGAATTGAATCCGGTTTTCGCTTCCATAGGTGGTGAACCGTTCCCGCAGCGTATCATCCGCTTAGGACTCACAAACCGAAGAGAGACTTTGGCTGAACTGCTTAACTGGTTCCCTGACATCAGGCAGCAACTTCTGCAAAGATTGCGAACCTTAGGCGCTCAGTTAGTTGGTGGCACGGCAGTTGCAACGGCAGTTGGTGCTGGACCGACAGCAGGCGGACCCGGCGCACCGATGGGCGGTCCGCCAATGGGTGGCGGACCGATGATGGGCGGACCGGGAATGATGGGTGGACCGATGATGGGTGGACCAATGATGGGCGGACCTGAAATGGCTGGACCTTCTATGATAGGACCTGAAGCAGCCGAAATGGCTATGGGGATGCCCGGCGGACCGGGAGGACCGATGAGTGGTCCGCCAATGGGAATGATGCCCGGCGCGGGAATGGGAATGGCTGGTGCTGGTGTCGGTGGTGCTGCCCCAGCCGCTGCGGGAGCGGTCAGCAACTTTTACCGATACTTGGAACTTGCGAGGACAGGGATGATTGACCCAGAGTTTGCTGCCATTTGTGTCCTTGCGTTGGAAGCCTACAAAGAGCAAGTGGATGAGCAAATTCGCTTGGCAACGGCTGAATATCAGCGCGCGAGAGAAGAGTGGGCTGAGTTGAAGGAAATCATCGTCAGGGAGTTGAAGAAATTGGCAGCAACTCCTTTGAGAAGGTGACATAATTACTTGCCCGAACGAGGTTGAACGCCTACACGAGGACCCGCCGTGCAGGCAAAACGGAAACTTCAATTCCGAGCATGAGGGGTGATCGTTTCCGATGGCTTTGACGAAGGAAGAAAAGGCTGAACTGATCAAGCGCTGGCAGCGCAACCCTAATGACACAGGTTCGCCTGAAGTCCAAATTGCCATTTTGACGGAACGCATCAACAGGCTGGCTGAGCATTTAAGGCGACACAAGAAGGACAAACACTCCCGGCGTGGGTTGTTGTTGCTACACGGTAAGAGGCGAAGGCTTTTGCGCTATCTGGCTCGCACAAACATCACTCGCTACAAGGAAGTCATCGAGGCTTTGGGCATCCGCGACATCTTCGGAGCCTTGAGGGCGGCTCAGGCTGCAGAACGAGCCCAACAATCAGCGCAATCGGTTCAGTCCAATGGCTCTTGAAAGCGCAGCCGTGTAGGATATGCCTTCGGAACTTGAGCTGAAAAAGGTTGCAGATTTGGCTCTTTCAAAAACTGGAGGCGGTTAGTCCATGAGAGCAATAGTCGTTCAGCGGGAAGTTGCTGGTCAAACTTTCACCTTGGAAACAGGGTTCTTGGCACCTCAAGCAGATGCTGCGGTTGTCGCGCGATGTGGTGACAGCATGGTTTTGGTTACGGTCGTTCGCTCAAAAGAGGTGAGGGCGGGAATTGACTTCTTCCCGTTAGTTGTGGACTTTGAGGAGCGAATGTATGCTGCAGGGCGCATTCCCGGACACCGCTTCTTGCGCCGCGAGGGGCGACCAAGCGACCAAGCGATTTTGACAGCCCGCTTAATTGACCGTTCCATTCGCCCTTTGTTCCCCAAAGGCGCTCTGAACGATGTCCAAGTCATCGTCACTGCCTTGTCTTTCGATTATGAAAACTCGCTGGACATCCTCGGTTTGCTTGGGGCGAGCGCAGCCTTGACAATCTCCGACATCCCTTTTGATGGACCGGTCGCAGGCGTCCGCATAGGTCTTTTTGACGATGAGTTCGTTGTCAACCCTCCCTTCAAAAAGTTGGAGGCGAGCAAACTTGACTTGGTGGTTGCGAGCACGAAAGACGCCGTTGTGATGATTGAAGCAGGAGCTCACCAAGTTCCCGAAAGGAAAATGATGGATGCCATCATGAAAGCCTATGAGGTCGCACAGCCTCTGATTGAAATGCAGGAAGAACTGAGGGAGATGGTGGGCAAAGACAAAGTGCCTTTCACAACCTTGCTGCCTGATGAGGAACTTACAGCAGCCATTAAGGAACGATACGGAACCGCAATCAGGGAGTCAGTCTTGCAAGCCAGCAAGGAATTAAGGGAAACGAAAGTCAAGGAGTTGCGTGAGCAGGTAGTTGCGGAGTTAATGGAGACGGTGCCGGAGGACAAACAAGCCCTTCTGCCCCTCTCCTTTGACGAAGCCCTTCACCGCATCGTTCGGGAGATGATTTTGGACGAGGGCATCCGCCCAGATGGGCGCAGTTATTCAGACATTCGCCCCATCACCTGCGCCGTTGGAATTTCACCGCGAGCACACGGCTCAGGTCTGTTCCAGAGAGGTGAAACTCAAGTCTTGACTATCGCAACCCTCGGAGCGACCAGCGAGGAGATGTTGGTTGAGACGATTTTGGAGGAGGAGATAACGAAGCGCTTCATGCACCAATACAACTTCCCACCATACTCAACGGGCGAAGTGAGACCGCTTAGGGGACCGTCGCGCCGGGAAATCGGGCACGGCGCTCTGGCTGAACGAGCCTTAGAGCCGGTCATCCCAGACGAAGACACTTTCCCTTACACCATCCGCTTGGTTTCCG
>Ga0081478_138982_pt1 | contig 20038 bp, 14 predicted proteins | sample OctSprmetagenome_FD_70983 | JGI IMG/M metagenome (GOLD analysis project Ga0081478, IMG submission 70983) | Hot spring and microbial mat streamer communities from Octopus Spring Streamers, Yellowstone National Park, USA - T=80-84 v2 (version 2) | ecosystem: Environmental > Aquatic > Thermal... | reverse complement strand
ATTAAAATAAATAATCAGATTATGTGTTTCGGAGCAAAATTATCATTTGAAAATTTCAGTGGGCTTTTTGCATATATGGCTTTACCTATATTCTTTTTTTTCTTTTCATTCTTCTTTTTCCCTTTCAGATATGATGGTTTTGCTCAAGATATTTCCCCTAAACAACTTAAAAAGATGATAGAAGAAAGAAAAGAAGGGAAAATTAACTTTGTTTTGATAGATGTAAGAACAAAAGAAGAGTTTGAATCAGGTTATATTCCCGGAACAGATTTAAATATACCGCACGATGAGATAGGGGAAAAAATAGGACAGCTTAATATAAAAAAAGACGACACTATTATATTGTATTGTAGGTCTGGAAGAAGATCTGAAATAGCAAAACAAGAGCTTATCAAAAGAGGATACAAAAAAGTTTTAAATGCTGGTGGAATAAAGCACTGGATAGAAAGTGGGTTTGAACTGAAAAAGTAAAATTTTTAATTTCTCGGAGTTTAGTCTCTCGGAATGTTGTTTTTTGTCGGAACTCGTAGAAGTAAGCTCGCTCTAAAACAGATAGAAATTTTCTTGGAATCTATCAGGAAAAAGTATAAAAAGCTTGGAAAAAATCCTCCTCAATTTGAAATAAAAATAATAAAAACAAAAAATAATAAAAACAAAAGAGATAAAATTTTAGACTCTCCTTAAATAGGTGAAGGATGGATAAACGGAGGATTTATGGTCTTTGAGCCTGCCGTTTTTGATTATACAAAAGATGACATTACAAGTCTTGAAGCCTATGTTCTCGAAAAATTGGCAGAAGATGGTCAGCTTTGTGCATTCAAACACGAAGGTTTCTGGTAGTGTATGGATACCCTGAGAGATAAGAACCTGCTTGAAAAACTCTGGGAATCAGGAGAAGCTCCCTGAAAAATCTGGGAATGAAAAAGTTTATACTTACTCTCGTGTAAGATAAGCTACAAATAAATTTAAAATGCATATTCCTTCTTTACCTTGCGGAGTATATTCATATTGTTGTAATGGAGGAATATATGTTCCACATACTTTTGAAATTAGGTTCATATTTCCGAGATCTACTAAGTTTATTCTTAATGCTCCGAAAAATGATGGTTCTTTGTATATTATATATGGGAAACGAGTTTTTAGATTGTCTTTCGGGAATTTGAAGTTCCAAGTTGTTATGTTTTCGGTTATAGGTTCTGAAAAAATTAGTTCGGCTGAAAAATGTTCTGAATCATAGATTTCTCGATCACAAGTTATTTTCTCTGGGAAAGAGCACTCCCATTCGATTGCAAATTTATCTTTTGTCCAGGCGGGTAAAATCTTTCTCAGATCTGAAAAAAATATTCTCGGTAAATCTATATATACAATCAAATGATAATTTGTGTTTATTTTGTTCAGAATATATAAGATGAAATCAAGGAAATCATCTTTTCCTTCTCCGGCTGAATAAATTTTCCAGAGAAAATCTTGTAAAAATCTCATAAAAAGCTGAATTTGCCAGTTTGCACTATAATTTATACCTCCTTCAAGTATCTGAGTTATAACATCTGGATATTTTGGTATTGAGAAATAAAATTTACCTTTTTGAGTTTGAATATATGTACCTTTTTCATCTTTTGCGAATACTCCCAAATCGTAATTTTGAATTTTTGATATGAATTTCAAAAATATTTCTGCAAGTTTTTTAAGTTCTGAAAATGCATTTTCTCTTGCGGTTTTTTCTGATGTCATCAAAAAGCTTTTGCTTCCCTCTAACGACCTCAATAGTATACTCATTTTCTCGCTCATTCTGAGGCTCTGTTTTTGCCGAATTTCGTTAAGTATCTGGTTTTTCAAATTCTCTGGTAAATTTAGGTCAAGAGATTTTATGTAAGAAAGAATGGTTTTTAGTGCTTGGATATAAGTTTTCAGAAAAATTGTAGTTGGTTCGTTTACTGGTTTTGTAATTTCAATCAGAAATTCATATGAAAATTGGAGTTTTATTTTGTGGGGAATTGCAACTTTTATTTGGTCTAAAATCTTCTCTGCATTTTGAATTTTCTCATATATACTTTCAGAAAGGCTCTGATCATACATTATTTTGATTATGGAGAAAGATTGAGCGAGCCCCTTGAACTCTTTTGCAAGTTTTATAAGATAAATTTCTTGCGTAAATATTTCAAATTTATTGCTTATCTTTTCAAGCAAATCTATAAAAAACTCATCAAAACTTTCTGCTTTGGTTTTTACTATTGAAGAAAAGAATTCTATATTTGATGTTGGGAATAAAGAATCGCATTTTTGGTCATTTTCAATTAATCCAAAACTTGAACTCAGACTTACATCTGGTTTTTGCGGACAATCCTTTCTTTGTTTGATGTATCCATAAAAGTTCTGTTTCCCTTCATTTGAAATTAAACTTATGCTTACTTGTCTCTGATCTACATATATTTTTATTTCAGACTTACAGTAAAATCTATCTTGAACATTATCTTGAACCTTATCTTGAAAAGCTATGAGTTTGACCACATAAGTTTTTATTTCTCCTTCTATCTCTGTTATTTTTGAGGCAAACTTTATATTTTCTTTTTTTTGATTTTCAAGTTCCACTGATATATTTTCTACTATCTCGTTGGTAAAGGGCTTTGTATATTTAGTTATTGTGATTTTTCCCTTATCTGTATTTATTTTTATTACCTCTTTTTTATATCCTTCTTGAATATTTTTCTCTTCTTTTTCTATATTGTAGCTTATTTCTTTTGATTTAAAGGAACACTTACGCTCTTGGCAAGGTATATCTAACATGTTTGAAAATATGAGTGATGTGAGAAAAGGAGTTTTTAGCTCCTCTGAAATGATGATTGCTAATGGAATTTTTTCCGGTTGAGATGCAGGATCAAGAAAAAATAAAACATCTTTTTGGGATAGTGGAATGGGACACAAAGTTAGAGTTTGGGCAAACTCAATGTTTGCGAGCTCTGATTTCTCAAATTCGAAGTCAAACTCTGATGAAATATCTTCAAATTTTTCTGCAAACTCTATTTTCTGCTTTTTGCATCCTGGATGTAATGAGAAGATTATAAATATAGCTACTATGGTAAGAGAATAAAGTAAGCGATATTTTCCCATCTTCAAAACTTTTCCGTTTTAAAATTAATTTTTTTCTGCATTTTTTCTGTTTTTTTTGTTTTGTGTTTTTTGAGGAATAAGATAAAATAGATTCAGGCCGTTAGCTCAGGCGGAAGAGCACTGGCCTTTTAAGCCAGGGGTCGCGGGTTCGAATCCCGCACGGCCTACAAACTTTTAACCTGATGCAAACTTTCTCTTTTTGGATCCCAATAATCATAATAGCAATTTTCATCTTATCATCTGCAATAAAAATATTGCAAGAATACGAAAGAGGAGTAATATTCAGACTTGGAAGACTTGCAGGAGTAAAAGGTCCAGGGCTTGTCCTCATTATCCCAATAATAGATAGGATGGTAAAAGTTTCTTTAAGAATAATAACAATGGATATACCTCCGCAAGATGTTATAACGAAAGATAATGTATCTGTGAAGATAAATGCTGTTGTATATTTTAGGGTTGTTGATCCGGCAAAAGCTGTGGTTGCGGTTGAAAATTATATTTATGCTACAAGCCAACTTGCTCAAACAACTTTAAGGTCAGTCTGCGGTGAGGCAGAACTTGATGAGATACTCGCTCACAGAGAAAGTATAAACTTGAAAATACAGAGCATATTAGATAAAATGACGGAATCTTGGGGAGTAAAGATTTCTGCGGTTGAAGTCAAACATATTGATTTGCCACATGAGATGCAAAGAGCTATGGCTCGTCAAGCAGAAGCAGAAAGAGAAAGGAGAGCTAAAATAACTCTTGCGGAAGCGGAATATCAAGCTGCTCAGAGATTAAAAGAAGCTGCCGATATGCTCGCTCAAAACCCAATAACAATTCAGTTAAGATTTCTCCAAACTGTATCGGAGCTTGCCACAGAGAAAACAGCAACTTTGGTTCTACCAGTTCCTATTGAACTTCTCAAATTTCTGGAAACTCATAAGAAAGATACAAGCAGCACAGGCTAATAAAAAGATTAAATTCCTTTTAATTTCTAAAATTTTAATTTCTAAAACAAATCTTTTCTTAATAAATATGAAAATATGATTTTTATATGGATTTTGTATTTATATCATTTTTTTTATTCTCCAAATCGTTCTTTGGTGCGGATGTTTCGGGTAAAATTTTATCTATAAACCTACATAAGTTTGGGATAAATATATATTTCCCAGAGGAGCTATCTCCTGTGGCTCAGGAGTTTGCTTCAAAGATTAATGAGGAAAATGAATTTATAAAAGAGCTCATCGGCACAGAAGCTAAAAACTTCTCCATATTTTTGGGATTTGAAGAAGATGTTTTTTTCTTTGAGAGATTCTTTACACACTCAAAACTTATATTCGTAAACTGGGGTGGAACAAGGATTGATGAAAAGCTCTCTTCGGTGTCATTTTCTCATAAAGTCAGACAAGTTCTTCTTGCGTCCTTTTTTGGGAGTGGTTCTCCTCTATCTTATATAATAGAGCCGGACTTTTATCTAAAACCTCAGTTAATTTATTCTTTCTCGGAATACGGGGTGATAGATGATAAAACTTTCTCAAATTACCCATTTTACTTTTTTTGGTCAGAAGACGCACAGCTTATAAAGTATATTGATATTTTCTACGGCAAAAAGAAAATATTTGAACTTTTTGTTAAAGGTAAGATCGAATCTGAATATCGTGATAAATACTATCAAGAATTCAAGGTCTGGAAGGAAAATAAAATAGAAGTTCTAAAAGATGCTATAGAAAGAAAATATGGGATAAACCCTTCTTTTGAAAAAATTTTCAATTTTCCTTCACGCAGTGTTTTTGTAAGAGGAGATGAAATAATAACTACAAGAGAAGATGGCATAATTTTCTCGTCAAAAGTCGGAGATATTTTTATAAGGAGTAGGGGAGGGTATATAAATGGAGATGAAAGGTTCATAGTTTTTGATTCAAAGGAAAAAACGGATGGACTCTTTTATATCTTTATAATAACTCCCTCTTACAAAGTTATCAAATTTCCCGAGAAAAGAGCTTGGTTCCCAGATATATTTTCAAGAGAAGATGGAAAAGGTTTTATTTTATTCATAAAGAAAAATCTTATCTATGATGAAATATGCATTGCAGATTTCATTTTTGAAGGAGATAATCTGCAATTTGGAGAAATATCGTGCCCTCTAAAATCTAGGGAGCTTGAAGAATTTTTTTCGCCAGATATATCTCCTGATGGAAAAAAAGTAGTGTTTTCATACCTCAGAAGGAATGGGTTTTTAGATTTGGCAGTTTTTGACATTGAGACAAAAACTTTGCAATTTATAACACAAGATGATAATCAAGATTTATTCCCTTCATTCACGCAGGATGGAAAAATTGTTTTCACATCTTTCAGAGAGGGGAGGTATCTTCTTTACCTTTATGATGGAGAAAAATTTACGAAAATATCGGAAAACCCGGAAGGAATTCTGGCAGGGCGTATATATAATCAGAAGCTATATTCAGTTTTTATTCAGAATGGAAAAACTTATGTTGGGGAATCCGAAGTAAAAGAGCTTGAAGGAGCTACATTCACAAGAGCTCCCGTTGTTTCTTTTGGTTCAGAATTTGAAAGTTCAAAAGTTGAAACTTTTGGTAACTTCGGAATTTTTAGGCTTTTTTTCCCAAGATTCTTTGTAGATAGTTCTGGTTTTTTCAATTTTTCAATTTATTTTCTTCTTTCAGATGATATATATAGAAACCCAATTTTTTTCAATTTAGATTTTGGTTCAAACATCAATTTGTTTGAGCAGATGAGAGAACTCAAATTGCAACGATATGAAATTTCAAATGTAGATGACCTCAAAACGGGGGGACTTATTAGAGCTTTTGGATTTTCAATTTTTTCCTTTGTGAGGTCATTTTCTCCATATATGTTTGCAAGATTTTCGCTTTTTCCTTTCTCTGGAATTTTTGTAAGAGAGGTTGCTGAAGGAGAGAATAAGCAGAGATTTCATTTTATTCCAGAAAGGCAAGTTTCAGGGGATGTATATTTTTTTCAGAAGGGAACTCGTAAACTTTGGATTTTGGTAGGGGGAAAGTTCGGAAACATATCTCCATACGAGGAATTCCTTCAAACGCCTGATACAACTTTTTGGAATTTTGTAAAGGAGGAATATAAAAGGTTTGGCTATGGAAATTTTTTTCAAGTTGAATCCGGTATTTGGGTAGATACCACTCAGAAAGATTTTTCTCCACAAGATGGTTTTGATATAAGATTATTTTTGGGATTACAATCATTTTTTGATTTTGGGAAGGGACAAGTTCCACTTTCTCCATATTCAAATTTTTCGCTCTCTTATTTTTCTCATTCCTTTAATTTTTTTTCTTTTCCTGTGGTAGGGCAACTGAACTTAAACGGCTTTGTTTCTTTTCCGAAGTATAAAAGATTTAAAACAGCTTTTGGTTCAAAACCTATACCGTTTTATTTTGATCCTGCTGATAACTTTTCTCCTTTATGGAAATTTGGAGCTCTTCCTTTCTTTCCCGAGAATCTCAAATATGATGTTGGTCTTATAAGAGGAGTAAGAATCAGAGACGGAGATATAGGGTTTGTTGCTAAAATGAGTCCAATTTTAAATTTATTTTCAGCTCGTGGGGAACCTAAATATATTTATCATTCAGATTACATTAATCTTTCACCATTTATTTCGGGTGGGGTTTTACGGAACTTTAAAGAACTTGAAGGGTTCATAAGCTATGGTTTAGAGCTAAAAATCAAATCTAAAATTTTCTTCATTATTCCTTCAGACTTTGTTTTAGGATTTGCAATTGGAGAAATTCCAGAATTTTATTTTCTACTATTTCTTTCTCCTTGATTTCTTTTCAATTGATTTACATTTCTTCATATAAAGCCTCTTTTCTTCTTTTTGATGTAGAGTATTCGGAAGTAGCTGATGATATTATTTCGTACATTATAGCTTTTGGCTTTGATGGTCTGAGAATTCTCCCAAGACGCTGAACAAACTCTCTCGGGCTTCCCGAACCAGAGACTATGACTGCAACGGACGCCTCCGGAACATCTATACCTTCATCGAGAACATGAGCAGAAACAAGAGCTGTAATTTTACCTTCTGAGAAAGCTTTGAGATAAAAATTTCTTTCTTCTGTTGATATTTCGGAAGTTATCGCAGGTATAAGGAAAGTTTCTGAAATTTTGTAAGCCATCTGCTGTGAATCTGTGAAGATAAGAATTCTTTCTCCCTTGTGTTTTTTCAAGATTTGTCTTACCAGATTGATTTTACCATCGTAGTTCATAGCTAATTTTTTTGCTTCTCGCAAAGAAGAAATAGCTTCTCTGGCGAGGGGGTCTTTGAAAGACATTCTGAGAACTTGCAAAAAAGTTTCTTTTTCTCCGGGATTTAGTCCAAGACTTATACAAAAGTCTCTATATTTTTTCATCAAGGTTGAGTATTTAATAAAATCTTCTTTTGCCATTTTTATGTTAAGTTGTATTATCTGCCAATCAGCAATAAAGTTGCGAACATCTTGAATATTTACTTTATATATGAAATTTCCTACAAGTTCTGGAATTAAAGTGTGTAATCCATCTTGTCTTTCAAGGGTTGCTGTGAGACCGAGACGATTCCATGCGATAGACATTTGGGCAATCTTTCTGTAGTTTTCAGCTGGTAGATGATGTACCTCATCAAAAATCAAAAATGCAAATTTATTTCCCAAAAATTCTGCCGAAATAGATGCAGAGTCATAAGTTGAAACTGTTACTGGTTTGAGAATTTTAGCTCTTCCAGTCCATTCGCCAACTTCTTCAAAAAATGATTTGAGTTTTTGTATCCATTGATCAACAAGAGCCAAAGTAGGTGTGACACATAGGGTAGGGAGTTTCAAATAACATATGCAGTAGATTGCGAGGTAGGTTTTTCCTGTTCCTGTTGGCATAACGATTGTTCCCTTGCAGTTCCCGTCACCACTCCACATCTTGAAAGCTTTCTTTTGGTAGTCTCTTATTTCGGGGGATTTGGAGGTTTGTGGTTCAGGCAAAAGTTCTAAGTTTTGTATATTTTTTATTTTTTCGGGGAAATTGAGTACGATTTGAGACGGGAGTGCGATAAATTCATCTTTATATTTTTTGGGATTGATTTTTTGTATGATTTCCTGTTCGTCTTTTGAAATGAAGATAAGACCTTTATAAAACCTCAGCACGGGAGAAAAGTTAAGATGATATGAGAAAGAGATGAAAGGAGCAAAAATGAGAGAATAAAATGAAAAAATAAGATAAGAAAAAATAGGATAAGAAAAAATAAGGAAAGTATGGAGTAATTGATGAGGTTAAGGGATGAAATTTGAAAAGGTGAGATAGGTTTTTATGGCGAACGGGCGATTAGTACCCGTCGGCTCAACGCCTTGCGGCGCTTACACCTCGGGCCTATCAACCTCGTAGTCTCCGAGGGCCCTTCAGGGAGGACTTATCTTGGGGTGGGCTTCCCGCTTAGATGCCTTCAGCGGTTATCCCGTGGCAGCATGGCTACCCGGCGTGATGCCCCTGGAGGGACAACCGGTACACCAGAGGCTGCCCCAGTCCGGTCCTCTCGTACTAGGACCAGCTCCCCTCAGTCCTCCTGCGCCCGCGGCGGATAAGGACCAACCTGTCTCACGACGGTTTAAACCCAGCTCGCGTACCCCTTTAACGGGCGAACAGCCCGACCCTTGGGACCTTCTTCAGCCCCAGGATGGGGTGAGCCGACATCGAGGTACCAAACTCCCCCGTCGATGTGAACTCTCGGGGGAAATTAGTCTGTTATCCCCGGCGTAGCTTTTATCCGCTGATCGACGGCCCTCCCACATGGGACCGCCGGGTCACTAGGGCCCGCTTTCGCGTCTGCTCGGGGTGTCCCCCTCGCAGTCAGGCGCCCTTATGCCCTTGCACTCAAGGCCGGATTTCCATCCCGGCTGAGGGCACCTTTGCGCTCTCCCGATACTTTTTCGGGAGATCCCGCCCCAGGAAAACTGCCCGCCTGGCGGTGTCCCCCGTCCGGGTTGACGGAGCGGGGTTAGAACTCCAAGAGATCCAGGGTGGTATCTCACCGGCGCCTCCATCCCCGCCGGAGCGGGGACTTCTCAGGCTCCCACCTATCCTGCGCAGGGTCTCCCGGAGTTCAGCGCCAGACTGCAGTAAAGCTGCACGGGGTCTTTCCGTCCTGCCGCGGGTCGGGGGCATCTTCACCCCCACTACATTTTCACCGGGCACCCCCCTGAGACAGAGCGGCAGTGGTTAAGCCATTCATGCAGGCCGGAACTTACCCGGCAAGGGATTACGCTACCTTAGGACCGTCAGAGTTACGGCCTCCGTTTACCCGGGCTTAGGCTCGGAGCTTCGCCTTGCGGCTAACCCCTTACCTTCACCTTCGGGCACCGGGCAGGCCTCAGTCCCTATACGTCCCCTTTCGGGTTGGCAGAGACCTGTGTTTTTAGTAAACAGTCCCCACCGCCAATTTCCTGCGACCCATTCCCGCTTGCACGGGATGGGCGCCCCTTCTCCCGAAGTTACGGGGCCAATTTGCCGAGTTCCTTAGGGGGGTTTCACCCGCTACCCTTCCGGGCTTAGCCCGGAGCCCACCTGTGTCGGTTTGCGGTACGGGCACTCTGGAGCAAAGCAGCCTGTTCTTTCTTGGACCCCTTTCAGATAGCGGCAGGCAATCCGTCAACCCACCGCACCCTACGGAGCCGTCACAGCGCTGCTTTAGCGCTCCAGAGTGGCGGGGAATGTTGAACCCACTTTCCCATCGGCTACGCCTTTCGGCCTCACCTTAGGGTCCCGGCTAACCCTGCTCCGATGGGCGTTGAGCAGGAAACCTTGGGCTTACGGGCGGGAGGATTCTCACCTCCCTCTCGTTACTCATGCCGGCATTCTCACTTCCAAGCCCTCCACCCGTCCTTTCGGTCGAGCTTCAACGGGCTTGGAACGCCCCCCTACCGCCAGGATGTGCCGCAGCACATCCTAACCCCTGGCTTCGGCACCGGGCTTGAGTCCCGTTACATTTTCGGCGCCTACCCGCTCGGCTGGTGAGCTGTTACGCACTCTTTAAATGATGGCTGCTTCTAAGCCAACATCCCAGCTGTCTTAGCGGGTAGACATCCTTCCTCACTTAGCCCGGATTTAGGGGCCTTAGCCGAGGGTCTGGGTTGTTCCCCTCTCGTGACCCGAGCTTATCCCCGGGCCACTCACTCCCACTACTGCACCGTGGTATTCGGAGTTCGCCTAGGTTCCGGAAGGTTTCCCTCCCGGTAGCCTAAGCGGTGGCTCTACCCCCACGGTGCATTTCGTGAGGCTGCACTTAGATGCATTTCGGGGGGAACCAGCTATACCGCCACTCGATTAGCTTTTCACTCCTACCCACACCTCATCGGACAGGTTTTCAACCCTGACCCGTTCGGGCCTCCGGACGGTTTTACCCGTCCTTCACCCTGGGCATGGGTAGATCGTGGCGCTTCGGGTCTGCCGCCAGCGACTTTGGCGCCCTGTTCGGACTCGGTTTCCCTACGGCTCCGGCCCAGAGGGCCTTAACCTCGCCACTGACGGCAACTCGCCGGCTCATTACGCAAAAGGCACGCGGTCGGGCGCGCTTCCCCCGAAGGGGATAGCCCTTCCGCAGTCCGTAGACCCGGGGTTTCAGGTTCTCTTTCACTCCCCTCTCCGGGGTTCTTTTCACCTTTCCCTCACGGTACTAGTGCGCTATCGGTCGGCCGGTAGTATTTAGCCTTGGAGGGTGGTCCCCCCAGATTCCCACGACCTTTCACGTGGGCCGTGGTACTCGGGAATACACCCCCGGGAGATCTGGGGATTTCGCCTACGGGGCTATCACCCTCTATGGCGGGCCTTTCCAGACCTCTTCGGCTATCCCCAGATTTTGTAACTCCCTGAGGGATCCGCCGCTCCCTCCGGGTGTATCCCGCGACCCCTTGTGGGCAACGCCGGCGGGCTTTTGCACCCACAAGGTTTAGGCTCTTCCCCTTTCGCTCGCCGCTACTCGGGGAATCTCGGTTGATTTCTTTTCCTCCCCCTACTGAGATGTTTCACTTCGGGGGGTATCGCCTCCTCTGGGTTTGCCCAGAGGATACCGAGGGTTTCCCCTCGGTGGGTTTCCCCATTCGGGCATCCCGGGATCACAGGCTGCTTGCGCCTCCCCCGGGCTTATCGCAGCTTGCCACGCCCTTCATCGCCTCCGGCCGCCCAGGCATCCACCCCGGACCCTTTCCTACCATAAAAACCTATCTCACCTTTTCAAATTTCAAATTAAAAAAATTTTTCCAGAAGGTAAGTGGAGACGACGGGATTTGAACCCGTGCCCTCCCGGGTGCAAACCGGGCGCTCTCCCACTGAGCTACGTCCCCTCTTTGTGGGCCCATCCGGACTCGAACCGGAGACCTTACCCTTATCAGGGGTACGCTCTAGCCGCTGAGCTATGGGCCCTTTTTGAGAGGGTTAAGAGAGCCTTGCAGAGAAGAAAAGAAAGGAGGTGATCCACCCCCACCTTCCGGTAGGGGTACCTTGTTACGACTTCGCCCCAGTCGCCACCCACACATTCGTCCCTTTTGGGGATTTCCTGTGCAGGTGACTTCCATGGCGTGACGGGCGGTGTGTACAGGACCCGGGAACGTATTCACCGCGGCGTAGCTGATCCGCGATTACTAGCCACTCCTCCTTCACGGGGTCGGGTTGCAGACCCCGATCCGAACTGAGACCGGGTTTTTGGGATTTGCTCAGCCTTGCGGCCTCGCATCCCTTTGTCCCGGCCATTGTTGCACTTGTGTAGCCCCGGGCATAAGGGCCATGCGGGCTTGACGTCGTCCCCTCCTTCCTCCGACTCTTCGCCGGCAGTCCCCGCAGAGTGCCTCCCCTCTCGGGGAATGGCAACAGCGGGCAGGGGTTGCGCTCGTTCTGGGACTTAACCCGACGCCTCACGGCACGAGCTGACGACAGCCATGTAGCACCTGTGCCAGCTGGCTGGACTCATCGCCCAGCCCACCTTACCCTTTCGGGCAGGCTTGAGCTGGCATGTCAAGCCCGGGTAAGGTTCTTCGCGCTGCATCGAATTAAACCAAATGCACCGCGGCTTGTTCGGGTCCCCGTCAATTCGTTTGAGTTTCGGCCTTGCGGCCGTACTCCCCAGGCGGGGTGCTTAACGCGTTAGCTTCGGGCGCGAGGATTTACCCCGCCCCCTAGCACCCATCGTTGACGGCTGGGACTACCCGGGTCTCTAATCCGGTTCGCTCCCCCAGCTTTCGTCCCTCAGCGTCGGAGCCGGCCTAGGGACCCCCCTTCGGCATCGGCGTTCCTCCCGATATCTACGCATTTCACCGCTACACCGGGAATTCCGGTCCCCCCTGCCGGTCCCGAGCCCAGCAGTATCTCCCGACCTCTGCCCGTTGAGCGGGCAGCTTTCACGGGAGACTTACCAGGCCGCCTACGGACCCTTTACGCCCAGTCACTCCGGGCAACCCTTGGGACCTCCGTATTACCGCGGCTGCTGGCACGGAGTTAGCCGTCCCTTCCTCCGGAGGTACCATCAAGCTCCCTTTTGGGGAGCTCTTTGTCCCTCCCGACAGCGGTTTACACCCCGAAGGGCTTCTTCCCGCACGCGGCGTCGCTGGGTCAGGCTTTCACCCATTGCCCAAGATTCCCCCCTGCTGCCTCCCGTAGGAGTCCGGCCCGTGTCTCAGTGCCGGTCCGGCCGACCACCCTCTCAGGTCGGCTACCCGTCATAGCCTTGGTGGGCCATTACCCCACCAACTAGCTGATGGGACACAGGCCCATCCTCAGGCGGCACCAGGTTTTACCCTGGCACCCTTTTCCCACATCCCATCCGAGATGTGGGCTTATAGGGTATTAGCCTGGGTTTCCCCAGGTTATCCCCTTCCTGAGGGTAGGTTACCTGTGTATTACTCGGCCGTTCGCCGCTCCACAGGTCGGTTGCCCGACCTGTGTCGCTCGGCTTGCATGGGTGAGGCACGCCGCCAGGGTTCGCCCTGAGCCACGATCAAACCCTCCTTGGCATAAATTTAGGAGGGTAACAAAATTTCTCCTTGACCGCAAGGCTCTCTTAACCCAAAATTTTCAAATCAAAAATTCGTCTCCACTTACCTCCCGAACCTTCCGGCTCCCCTTCACAGGGATGCCTTCCGGCTTCAAAGCACGTATTATATAATTTAATAAGAAATTCTGGAGAAGTGTATTTTTTGAAAAACTTTTTCTCTAAAATCTTTTTTTCTTTTCGTTTTTTTGAAATTTTTCCTTACCTTCCGCTCTCCCTTTACGGGAGAGGCTTCCGGCTTGAATCTAAACTACAAAAACTATTATAATACAAAAACTCCAAAAAGAGCAAAAAACAAAAAATTTTCCCATAAAAATCAGTGTGTTACAGCTCCTTCTGATGCAGATTTCACAAGACGAATATATTTTCCAAGAACTCCCCTTGTAAATTTCGGAGTAGGTGGAGGAAGTTTTTTCAATCTTTCTCTTATTTCCTCCTCAGAAATTTCAATATCAACCCTACAATTATCTAAATCAATGTTTATGATATCTCCATCACGAACGCATGCTATTGGTCCTCTATCGTAAGCTTCTGGACAAACGTGTCCTATCATAAGTCCGCGAGTTGCACCTGAAAATCTTCCATCTGTCACAAGTGCAACTGAATCTATTAACCCTTGACCAACCAAAGCTGCTGTAACTTGAAGCATCTCTGGCATTCCTGGTGCTCCTTTTGGTCCTTCATTTCTTATAACAACGACATCTCCTGGTTTTATTTTTCTTTGTTTTACGGCTTCAAAACATTCAAGCTCACTTTCAAATACTTTTGCAGGTCCTCTGTGTTTTCTGCGTATCTGACCTCCGGAAACTTTCATAACAGCTCCTCCGGGTGCAAGGTTACCATAAAGAATTATTATTCCACCATCTGGTTTTAAAGGATCGTGCAAAGGTCTTATGACATCGCTATATCTTACATCAATTTCTTTCAAGTTTTCTTTCACGGTCTTGCCTGTAACTGTTAGTGCATCACCGTGGATTAGTCCTGCATCCAGCAAAATTTTCATTATCATAGGAACTCCTCCAGCGAGATGGAGATCATACATCACAAATCTTCCACCGGGTTTTAGATCAGCTATAAGAGGAGTTTTTTTGCTTATTCTTGCAAAATCGTCTAATGTGAGCTTTACTCCAACCTCATTAGCTATTGCAATAAGATGTAAGATTGCATTTGTTGAACCACCAGTAGCAGCAACAACAGCAATTGCATTCTCAAAAGCTTCACGAGTTAAAATATCAGATGGCTTTATTCCTAATTTCAAAAGATTTACAATTGCTCTTCCGACTTCTTCACATACAAATTTTCTTTCGGGATGTTCTGCAGGGTAAGAATTTGAACCCGGTAGAGAAATTCCCAAGGCTTCTGCAGCACAAGCCATAGTGTTCGCCGTAAACTGACCTCCGCACGCCCCTATTGAAGGACATGCATTACACTCAATTTCATATAACTCATCTTCCGTTATCTTTCCCGACTGAAACATTCCGACAGCCTCATACACATCTTGAATTGTTATTCTGTTTCCTCTCCACTCCCCAGGCATTATAGTTCCACCGTAGAGGAATATGGATGGTATATTAACTCTTGCCATTGCCATTATCATTCCTGGAATCGTTTTATCACATCCACCAACTCCAACGAAAGCATCATAAAAATGTGCATTAAGAACGGTTTCAACTGAGTCTGCAATTATTTCTCTGCTAACAAGAGAGTATCTCATACCTTCGTGTCCCATTCCTATTCCGTCGCTGACAGATATTGTTGCAAATTCTATTGGATATCCACCAGCCGATTTTATTCCTTTTTTTATGTATTTAGCTTGCTCATTGAGGTTGTAGTTGCAAGGAGTAATTTCGTTCCAAGCTGTTCCGACTGCAATAAATGGTTTTTCAAAATCTTCATCTTTATATCCCATAGCGCGCATGAAAGCTCTGTGAGGTGCTCTTTCTTCACCGCCCTTTATTCTATCACTCCTTAAAGGATAGTGTTTTTTGACATCAAACTTTGCCATATCTTTGAATTTAACCGCAAAGCAAAGAAATAGAAAAAATCAAAAAATGAAAATGTAATTACTAAAAAGGAAGTTCCTCCTCTTGTTCTATTCCGAAATCTTCGTTATTGTAAATTTCAACTCTATCAATGTCAATTTCTTCTTTTGTGATCCCTTGTGGAATCAACTTTACAGATTTTGCAATCACAGTAGAAACTCTGAAGATTTTATTATCTATCTCAAAGGATGAACTTTTTAATTTCCCTTCTATAAATACTCTATCTCCTTTTTTAAGCTTTGAGCAGAATTCTGCAAGTTTTCCGAAAACCCTTACAGTGTGCCAATCTGTAACTTTCTCATATGTTCCGTTCCTTCTTATGAATTCGTTCGTAGCAACACGAAATATAACCATCATAACTCCATCTTTTGTAAATTTCACCTGTGGATCAGAACCCAAATTCCCGAGAAGAAAAACTTTGTTTATCATGTTATTGTTCCCCCGGAGATAAAATCAAAATATAATCAGAAAGGAAACTTTTGTTGTAGATTAAAACAAAAAATTATTTTTCCTTTTTAAAAATTGGTGAAAATATGAAATTTCAAATTTCCGTCAAAGTAATTTGAGAGAGGATTTGCTGAGCAATTTGGACATCTTTTTTTATCTTTTCTTTAAGTTCCTCGGCAGAGCTGAACTTGAAAACATTCCTTATTTTCTTGACAAAAAAAACCTCAACGCTTCTGAGATATATATTACCTTCAAAATCTAATATAAAGACTTCAAGGAATTTTCCAGAGGAACCAAAAGTAGGTTTTGGTCCGACATTACATACACCTTTAAAAAATCCAAGTGAATCTAATTTTACAAAACAAGCATAAACGCCGTTCTGAGGTAAAAAGTAGGTGGTGGAAATGTTAGCTGTTGGGAACCCTAAACTTTTTCCTCTTCCTTCTCCTTTTACAACACAACCCTTTACAGAATAGAAATATCCTGTATAATTTTTAAATTCCCAAACTTTCCCTTCCTTTATAAGATTTCGGAGAAAAGAGGAGGAAATTTTCTTTTCATCATCAGAGAATAGGAGTGGTACAATTTTTACATCTACTCCAAAATTTGAAAAAAATTTTTTGAGATCTTCTGGTTTCCCTTTTGCATCCTTCCCAAATGAAAAATCGGCTCCAACAGATATTCCGCAAGGAGCTATCTTATCTTTCAAAAACAAGCAAAAATCATAAGGAGACATATCTTTGACTTGGAAGAAATTTAAAATCAAGATATAATCTACTCCAAGCTTTTCAATCCTTTTTATTTTTTCTTTTATTGGAGTGAGGATGAAAAAATCTTCCGGTCTGAATATAAATCTCGGATGAGGCAGGAATGTTAAAATGCATAGTTTAGATTTTTTGCTCTCTGCAATTTCCTTGCCTACTTTTATAACCTTTTGATGTCCTGCGTGAACTCCATCAAAATTTCCAATACAAATTACGGAACTATTTTTTATCTTTTCTTTTACTTCTTTTGATTCTTTTGAAAGATTCCACCAGAAAATTGTTTTTATTCTACTGAACATGCTGTATCACCATATTTTAAATCTTCTGGTAAATTTTCATCTATACTCATATATATGAGTGAAACCAAACCTTTCAGGGCACTCATTATATTTCTTTTTCTCATAAGGTATGAATGCATCCATCTTTCAACTACTTTTGCTCTTTTCTCGTAGCCTAAAGAAGAGAAAGGCTTAAAATATCTTGGTATGGTTGAGATTTCAAGTAAAAAGAGCATTATTTTGAACATACGTTTTGCATCTTGGGGCATGTTATCAAAGAATTCTTTGGCTCTCGTTTCAAATCTTTTTGCTGATTCATCATTATCAAATGGAATTATAACCTCAGCTAAATTCAAAAAAGTTTTGAAATAACGCATATTTTTATCTGATTTTACATAAAACGAGAGAAAAAAATAAATTTTCATTTAAGTTTAAAGGTAGAGAAGAAAGATAGATAAAAAGATAGATAAAGATAAAGATAAAGATAGATATAGATATAGATTATAGATATAGGATTATAGATATAGATAAAGATAGAAATAAAGGATTAAGAAAAATAAAAATTACTTTTATGGAGGATGAAATAATAATAGAGGCACAAGATATTTGGAAACACTTTGAGGAAAAAAATAGAAAAATAGAGGTTCTAAAAGGAGTTAATCTCAAAGTAAAAAGGGGAGAAAAAGTTGCAATAGTTGGAGCTTCCGGCTCAGGCAAAACTACATTACTTTCAATAATAGGCACAATCCTCAAACCTACATCAGGTAAAGTAATCATAGATGGAGAAGATGTAACATGGAAAAGCGAAAAAGAATTAGAGAACGTAAGAGGCAAAAAAATATCTTTCGTTTTTCAAAACGGGTACCTTATAGATGAACTTTCTCCGCTTGAAAATGTTGAGCTGTTTGCTAAAAAAGTATTTGGAGATAAAGCAAAAGAAGTAGCAAAAAAAATCCTTCAAGATTTCGGAGTTCCTGAAAGAAAAAATACATGGGAATTGTCTGGTGGAGAATACCAAAGAGTTGCTCTTGCAAGGGCTATAAGTGTGATGCCAAAAGTCCTTCTGGCAGATGAACCAACGGGGAATCTTGACCCCGAAACTGCAGAAAAAGTTATAGATGAAACAATAAGATTGTGTCAAAGAGAAAAAATAGCGTTAGTCATCGTAACTCACAACTTCAAAATAGCAGAGAAAATGGATAAAACCTACAAACTTGAAAATGGAAAACTTGTGGAACTGTGAGTGATTACTTTTTCGTATAGCTCAACTCGTCAGAAATAAGCTTACTTTTCATCAGGGCTTTTTCAACTGCCAAAAAAATAGCTTTCCTTACATCATTTATTTCAACTATTGCCTCCGCAGTAGTTCCTCCCGGTGTCATAACTTCTTCCTTTATTTGAGAAGGAGCTTTACCAGAAATTATCATTTTAGCAATACCTAAAAATGTATGAGCAGAGACTTCTCTTGCAATAGTTCTTGGCAATCCCACTCTTACGATAGCGTCTTCAAAAGCTTCAAAAATTACTGAAAGGTATCCGGGACCTGACGCCGATGTTGCTGTAAAGATATCTATTTCATCATCTGATTTTACCACGAATGTTTTTGAGTATTTTTTGAATATATTTTCCAAAATTTTTGCATCTTCTTCAAGACCTGCGAGTATAGCTAAAACTCCTTCTTTTTGAGATATAGTTAAAGACGGCATAATTCTTGCCCACCTTTTTATATATCTTCTGAGAAGATCAGACCTTATTCCAGCTGCACATGAAACAACGAGTTTATAATTAGAATTTGCCAAATCAGCTACATCAGATAAAACATCGTAAATATCTTTTGGTTTTACAGCCAAGATTATAATGTCGCTTTCGGACAAAACATCTTCTAATTTTCTTTCGTAATTTTTGAGGTCATCTGGGACTCTGAATTTATCGTATAAAAGTAAGGGAAAATCTTCTTTTAGAGCATAAGCCAAAGCTGATCCCATCTTTCCTACACCTATTATGCCAAAAGATAATTTTTTCTCGCTCATAGAACTGATTCCCCCAATAAAGCTATTCTTCCCAATTTACAATTTCATCTTTTATTCCTTTTCTTTTATTTATTATTCTTGCAAGAATAAAGAAAAGGTCTGAAAGACGGTTCATATAAATCAGGCAATTCTTATTCACATTCTCAAATGAAGCAAGTTCTACAATTTCTCTTTCACATCTTCTTGCTACTGTTCTTAAAATGTGCATAAGTGAAGATGGTTCAGAACCACCGGGCAGAATGAAATCTTCAAGCGGTTCAAGTTCCGAAAGATATTTTTCTTCAAGTTCTTCCAGCCAATCTATCATTTTAGAGGAAACACGTTTTTTCTCTGTATCAGATGGTTTTAAAAGTCTTGCAAGGTCTCCTGCAAGAATAAAGAGGTGATTTTGAATTTTTTTCAGAATATCTGCTATATCTTTCAATTCTTCATCTTTTGAAATCTTTGATAATGTATATCCGATAAAGCTCGCGAGTTCATCTACGGTTCCATAAGCTTTAACTCGCGGATGATGCTTGCTCAAAACAAATCCACCAACGATGTAAGTTTTTCCTTTATCGCCAAACTTTGTAGTTATGTGAGTTAGTCTATAACCTTTTCTTTTTTCTTTTTCTGTTTTTTCGTTATCAGATTTTTCAGCCATATATGTTATTTTTTATTTTTTTATTTTATTTTTTTTATTTTTACTTTTTGGATTTTTATTTTGATTTAAGCTTTTAAGTTATGACGAGAAAAATTTGAAAATTTCGTCCGCTTGTTTTTTGGCATCTTCATAGCCAAGTTTTATAAGTTCGGAGGTATAACTCGGTTCAAAAAATATATAGCTTATAACATCGGAATCAACTCGTGGGGAGAGCTCCAATATAAATTTTATAAGAGCTTTGTTGCGTGATGTCGGGAGGCGTGCATATTTTTTTGCACATTCATAGGATATTTTCCCTATATCCTCGGAAGGTCTTATATAAAGCAGATCTACTATTTTCAACTCATACCCTCTTACCTCCTTCATTTTTTTACTTATTTTTTCAAATTCTTCTTCTCCCACTGAACTTTTCACTGCATCTATGAGATGGTTCATAACTTCAAGGCGAGAAAAGTCGTAGGCTATTCTATCAAGAAATAGAGCATTCAAGATTTTTCCTATTATGTAAAATATATTTGGATAAACCTCCTCTCTTTCTTTTCTGGCAGAAGGTTCATAGTATCTCAGGACAACCGAAAATATTTTATCTGCTCCAAGTCTTATAGCTGGTGATAAAGGAGTGTTAAGTCTTACACCGCCATCACAATACCATTCACCATCTATTTTCACAGGAGGAAATATTATTGGTAT
>Ga0081478_139857_pt1 | contig 20109 bp, 16 predicted proteins | sample OctSprmetagenome_FD_70983 | JGI IMG/M metagenome (GOLD analysis project Ga0081478, IMG submission 70983) | Hot spring and microbial mat streamer communities from Octopus Spring Streamers, Yellowstone National Park, USA - T=80-84 v2 (version 2) | ecosystem: Environmental > Aquatic > Thermal... | reverse complement strand
GGGCGACCCGAAAGACGACGAAGCAAAGAATTTTCTCGTCGTTGATGCGGATGAAGTTGTCACGGACACTAAGCGCCCAACCTTGAGGGATGTTGACGGAAAAGCCGTGAAGCAAGTCGGTGACTTCGCCGCCAGAGATCAACTGTTTGAGTGACGGCTCTTGTGCTTGATGCGAACCGTTCGCCAAAAACAAAAACGACGCGAAGATGAGCATCACCATTAAACTCCCGTGCTCAAGTTGACGCATGACACATCATCTCCTTTTCTTTTCGGTCGGACAGAAGCCCGACCCTACAGACGGCGCATCAATTTTGCACCACAACTCTGACAGAACTCTGACAAGAGGCGAATGGCGAATAGCGAGTAGCGAATGGTTTTGGGGAGGGTAGTGCTTCCGCACTGTCAAAGAGATTTCGGCTTGACGACAGCACTCCGCACCATTTTCGTGCACACGGATGAGCGCGTTGACCTTTTCAACCAATCGTCGTCTAAAGGATTGGCTCAATCCCATCAACGACAACGGAGGGTCAAGGATGCGCTACCTGTTCGGCAGACCTCGGCAAGTCATAGCAGTGGAATGGGGCGACGGAGAAGTCAGGCTGAGTTTGCCCGCACGGGGAGGGCGGATGACTGCCACTTTCCCGCTTACTGCGCCGCCAGAAGAACAAGGCTTCGAAGTTAGCAGGCGACTTCAGGAGTTGATGAAGCGCGGGACTTTATCGGCACCATTTTGCGTTGTCCTGCCGTCTCATGCCTGCACTTTTAAGTTGCTGAAGTTGCCCGAAGGTAACGGCGAGGCGAAAGAACAAATTTGGCGGACGGAAGCAGCCAACCAATTGGGACTACCGCTGACGGAGATTGAGTTAGCCTTCTACGAGCAACCCGAAGGGGTTCTGGTGGTAGCGGTCCGCAAAAGTTTCTTGCACACTTACCTCTCGCCCTTCGTCCAACTTGACCTGCCAATCCGTTGGATCGTCCCCTCCATTATCGGGCTCTGGCTTTCGGTTCAAAAGCCTCCGAGCGGCAGTTGGGGCATTTTGGAACTGAAAGGCAACAGGGAACGGATTACAGGCGCGACAATTGCACTTGGCTCTGGTGAGCGGTTAAGGCTCGTCCACGCAATCGCTCTCAACGGCAACAATGGCGAGTGGTTGGTTGGTGAGTTGCAAAGAACGCTCGCCCTCTATCACAGGACTTTCGGCGAACCTGTCACCCAACTCTTTCTCGTGGGCAACAAGAGTTTGTTGGAAGCAAAGGACATAAGGGCACTGCCTCCGATAGATGAATTGCCTCTGACCGCTGACGGGAATACTGTCGGCGAGAGAGTTCTCAGTGCGATAGCGGCTGCCATCATCGCTAATCCGTCCATCCCGAGTTTCCCGCCGCCAGAGCGCGAGCCCGCCCTCGTTTGGCGAAGGGTCGAAGAGCGATTGGTTGGTGCATTGACGGTTTTGGCGATAATTGGGCTAATCGCAGGTTTTGTTTTCTCGTCGCGGGTGAGCAATTTGCGGGAAGAATTGAAAACTGAACAGAACCTTTTAACCCAACAGCGACGACAGTTGAATCAACTGACCATCAGCGATTTCGGCGCGAAAGTCCAAAGCCTTGAGCAAATATGGGGCATGGCTGCTAACCCGCGCAATGACCCTCTGGAACTGCTTTACTGGATTAGCAAAGCCCTGCCCACAAGCGTTTGGGTGACGGAACTCGCTTTCCTGAGGGACGGGCAAGTTATCCTTCGCGGAAGCGCCCTCTCCCATTCAGCCGTCACCGATGCGGTCAGGGCATTGAGTGAACTGGAAATTGACAAGGGCAAGCCTCTGTTTCACGAAGTGCTGACTAACTACGCAAACGCCCGAACCGTCGCCGACAGGACGCTTGTTGAGTTCCAAATCACTGCTTGGCTCAGGGAAAGGACAACTCAAAGGCAACGGCAGGTGTTGAGACCGTGAAGGACAGGCACAGGTTATTGCTTGTGACTTTGGTCGTCGTGGCTGTGGTCGGCTGGTTATGGGCTGCTTCAACCCTCTGGCAGTATCAGAGCCTAAGGGCTCAGTTGCGAAGTTTGAGGGAGCAGATAGCCGAGACGAAGAAACTTGTTGAGCGAGCCAAAGAACAGAGGGAGCGTTACGAGCAACTCGTTCAGGAACTTGGGAAACCGCTTTCGGAGTTTGACCCTGGGAGATTGAACGCCAAGTTGATGGAGCAAGTTGAGGGCGCTTTGGCTCAGAGCAAATTCAAGGCTGAAACAGTTCAACCGCTGCCTTGGCAAATCAATCCTGAACTGCGCGCTGCACGGCTGTCGGTTCAAGTCACAGCGACGACCACTCAACCGACTATTTCGGAGGGCTTGCAGGGTTTGACAGAATTGTTGATGAGGCTCAGGTCAATGCGACCTCCTGTTTTGGTTGAGCGTCTAAACATTCAGGCAATCAGCCAGCCTCAGCAGGGGTTGAGGGTTCAAGCCCAACTGGTTTGGCTGGTTCCTGTTGAGGAAGATGTTCTCAAAAAGTGGGCGGCTCAAACCCGCCGCCCAACACTTCGGAGGTGAAAAGGAGTGAACTTGACAATCACGCCTCGCGACCGAGTGATTTTGGGCGTCTTTGTCGTTGTGTTGGTTGGCGTGATGTGGGGTTATGTCCGTTGGGCAACCGCTCCCGCTTCAAGGGGCAGGGCAATCCAACCAACTTCTGGCAGGACTTTGGAACGAACATCGGAGTTGGCTGAACCGATAGCGTCCAGAACGACAGCAGTGACGGATGTTGCGCCCGCGCCTTTGCCGACCGAAGGCGAAAGCCCAGCGACTTTGCCTCGCCGCGATTATCGCTTCATCGCCGAACGAAACATCTTCCAACCGCCCAGCGAAAGCACCAGCACAACTACAACCGAGAAACCTTCTTCCCAACCTGCACCGAGGCGCTCAACTCGTCAACCTTCTGGAGATAGTTTGGCAGCACCACCTCCTTTGCCGCCTGCACCACCTCCACCGCCATCTTCAATGCCGACTCAAATGGCTTCCCGACCCCCTAACTTGACAGCGACTGGCGTCGCCCGAATTGGCGAAGAGACTTATGTGCTCCTTGAGAACCCACAAACCCGTGACATCGCTTTCGTGCGCGTCGGTGAAACTGCTTTCGGCTACCAAGTGACAAGTGTCGGCGAAAACTATGTGGAGGTCAAGCAAGGTGATGTGGCTTACAGGATAACTTTGGGCGAAGGAAAGCAAGAGCGAAGGGTTCTCGCTTCCGCAGCACCAAGCGGACCACGCCCGCCTTCTGGTGGAGCATTTGGAGGTCCGCCCGCTGGTCCGTTCGGTCCGCCTCAACCAGGTCAACAGTTTGGAGGACAAGGCGGTCAAGGTGGACGAGGCTCAACCGATTGGGTCAATCGCGTGGTTGAAAGGTGGAACCAGTTGCCAGAGTTCGTCCGAGACCGAATATTGCAAAGGGTTGGCGAAATCTGGCAACAAATGCCTCCAGAACAGCAGCAACAAATCATGCAGCGGTTCAGAGAGATGGGCGTTAACTTCAACCTGCCCGGCAGGTGAACTGGTATGCGCCATCGGATTCAGTTGCTTTTTGCAGCGACTGCTCTGACTTTCTGGTTCTCTTGGACGCCTTTAACGGTGTCCCTTTCTTTCTCGCAGCAAACTTTGCCGTCTTTACAGCAAGAGGGTCAACCTCCTGAACAACCTCCGGCTCCACCTGAACCGCCTGAAGGACCACAACAACCTGAGCAACCGCAGCCGCCTGAGCAACCTGAAGGTCAACCTCAACAACCCGAACAACCTCAACCGCCTCAACAGCCTGAACAACCGGGGCAACCGCAACAACCTGCCCAACCCCAACAACCGCCTCAGCCACCGACTTTGCCCGGACCTGTTCGGCGAGAAGGTCGCGTTTTCCGCGAGGGCAGGGGCGTCATGGTTGAGTTGAATTTCGTTCGGGCGGAAATCTCTGCGGTGCTTGAGTTTTACAGCAAGGCTACGGGCAAAATTTTCGTCCCTCACCCGAACCTTGACGGAACTATCACACTCATCGCACCCTTCAGGTTGAGTATTGACGAAGCGATGCAAGTTTTGGCTGCGGCTTTGGAAGTTCGCGGCTTCACATTGATGCCCGAAGGTGACCGCATCGTCAAAATTGTCCCAATCTCCGAAGCCCGCCAGAAAGCCGTTGAAACTTTCTTCGGCGATGTCCGCAAACCATTCGTCCCGCCAAGCCAGTTGGTGACCCAAGTCTTTGAGTTGCGCTATTTAAACGCCCGACAAATTCAAGCGGAACTGCAGCCTTTGCTCTCCGCACAAAACGCCCTCATCGCCAGCACCAGCATCGGCAACCTCCTCATCATCACTGACACCCAAGCCAACATTGAGCGGATTAGCCAATTGCTGAAACTCATGGACATTGACCTTTCAGCGAAGGTTGACATTGCGATAGTTCCGCTGCAATATGCCGATGCCCAGCAAGTGGCTCAAACTTTGGGGACACTCCTCGCCCCATTCGGTGTCGTTGTCGGAGCGGCTCCGAGGGCAGCAGTGCCAGCCCCACTAGGTCAACCGGGTGCACCTGCAGCACCGACGACTGCTGTTACGACCGCCTCCATCCACATCGTCCCGTTCACTCACAATAACTCGCTCCTGATTTGGGCGCCGAAGGAGCGGATGGAGTGGATCAAAGAGTTCATCAAAAAACTTGACACTCCGGCAGCGGAAGCCTTGCAGGTCGAAATTTTCAGGCTGCAATTTGCTGATGCCATTGACCTTGAACGAATCCTTTCGGAACTTTTTGAGCGAAGGCAGGCAGTGCCAATTCAACCTCAAATGCCTTTCCAACCAACGCAACAACCTGGTCAACAGCCGACTGTGGCACAAAGGCGGACTGCCGTCCCAACTGAACCAGAAGCCATCATAACCGCTGACCCGCGAACCAACTCCATCATTGTTGCTGCCACTCGTGAGAAGTTGGAAGTCATCCGCAACCTTATCCAGCAGTTGGATGTTGATGCCCGTCCTAACTTGCAGTTCGAGATAATCCCGCTTCAGCGAGCCTACGCTCCTGAATTAGCGCAGATTTTGCAAACGCTGCTTTTTGAGGGAGCACCTGCTGCACAGCGACGGGCAGGATTCCAATTTGCCGGTGCCTTTCAACCGGGTGGCGTCGTCTCCCAAGTTTCAACTGGGCTTGTCCGCGTCGGCGAAGTGCGAATTGCTGCCGACACCCGCTCCAACGCCCTTGTCGTCGCTGCAACTAAGGACAATTTGGCTCTCATCAAGCAGTTGGTCGCTGAACTGGACAAAGACTACATGCCGCCAGTGAAGGTGCGCGTGTTTGAGTTGAAGTATGCCGATGCCACTCAAGTCGCGGACATGCTCAGCCGCTTGGTTCAAACGACTGCGCCTCAGCAACGAGGATTTGGCTTCTTCTTTGCAGGCATTCCTTTTGAGCAGCGGGTTTTAGGGCAGCAACAATGGATGGGGTTCCAGCAGAATGTCATCGTTGCAGACCCGCGCCGAAACGCCGTCATCATAACCACGACCGACGCCAACATGCCGATTTTTGAGCAACTGATTGCCGAGTTAGACCAACCTGCCGACTTGGGTCGGCTCGTGAAGACTTACCGCGTCCAAAATGTTGACGCCCAATCCATCGCTCAGACCATCACCACGATACTCCAGCAGCAACGCCGCCCAACTGGCTTTTTGTTCTTCACCCTTGCAGGCGACACACAACGGCTCGGTCCTTTGCAAAACCTGCAAGATGTAACTGTCACCGCTGATAACCGAACCAACACAATTGTAGTGACAGCACCACCAGCCGCCTTCAGCGCCATTGAAGCCCTCATTGAGCAACTTGACCAACTGCAGCCTCAGGTCTTTATTGAAGTCCTCATCGTGGATGTGACCTTGACGAAAGATTTGCAGTTAGGTGTTGAGTGGCACATCACACAAAAGAACATCTTCGGCGAGACAAATGAAGTCACGACGGAATTGATTACTGGCACGGAGGCAACGAAACAGGCTGGCGGGCAAGGTCTTTGGTGGGGCTATGTTAGCGACACCTTTAGGGCAACCCTTCAAGCCCTTGCCCGCGACCAGAAAGTTCGCGTCTTGGCAACGCCTCATATCTTGGCGATGGCAAATGTTCAGGCTCAAATCCAGATTGGTCAGCAGTATCCAGTCGTCACCAGTTTCTTCCCCGGCACAGTTGGGACGCCACCTCAAATCAGCGTTGACCTGAGGTCAATTGCCACGACATTGCAAGTGACGCCGAGGGTGAACAACGCAGGCTACATCACAATGGACATCGTCCAGACCATTGACGATTTGGGTGGGACAGTTCAGCAGGCAGGTTTCACTCAGCCCATCATTAACACCCGCTTGGCACGGACATCGGTCATGGTCAAAGACGGGGAGACGGTCGTCATAGGAGGCTTCATGAGAGACCGAAACGAGGAAGTCGTGACAGGCATCCCCATCTTGAAAGATTTGCCCATCTTCGGTCGCCTCTTCCGCCGAACAGAAAGGGTAAAGTCCCGCACCGAATTGATGGTCTTCCTGACACCTCGCATCGTCCGAACACCAGATGAATTGCGCAAACTCCTTGAAGAGGAAAGAAAGCGAAGCAAGTATGCACCACCTCTTGACTAAATGGGGCAAGGGGCAAGGGACAGGAGAAAGGGAAGCCCAACACAACGGTGCAACCTGAACAAAAGCATCCTGAGCAAAATCAACCTGAGCAAAGCAAATGAACGCACGCCTTTTCGGCGTGCGATGAAAAATCAAGGCAAAAATCTGCTGGAGGTGAAGTAGCATGAAGCGAATTGCTGTGGGATTGGCGTTGATTGCTGCTGGGTTCATCGGTGGTCTGTTGGCTCAACAGCCTCAATTTGGAGGTCGTGGTCCCGGTGGACCCGGCGGTTTTGGTGGTTTCATCGGTCGCATGCTATTTGCTGCGGGCACCGTCAGCCAAGTCCAAGGCAACACTATCGTCGTTGAAGCCAGTTTCGGCGAACAAACTTTCACCCGAACGGTCGTCCTGACAAATCAAACCCGCGTTCAGAGGAGCCAGCCGGGCACGAAGGCTGATATTAAAGCCAACGCCTTCGCTTTCGTGCAAGGTCAGCCTGACCCTAAAACTGGATGGCTTCACGCCCAAACAATTGTCGTCATGCCTCAACTGCCTGAGCAGGTAGGGATGGTCATAGGTCGCATTTACGATGTCCGCAATCAAGGCAATCAGTTCGGCGTCAGCGTTCCCATTTCGGTTGCCCCCGATGCTCAGATCTACAAAATGACGCCAGCAAAAACCACCGACATAAAGCAAGGTGAGCGGGTATTTGTTCGTGGTCGCCCTGACGAAGGGACAGGAAACTTGATTGCTGAGGAAGTTATCCTCGGCGAGATGCTTCGTTTGTTTGGTCCCGGTCGTGGTCCCGGCTTCGGCAGACCAGGCGGCTTCGGAGGCGAACGAGGTTTCCGACAAGGTGAAGGAAGGCGCTCAGCACAAGGGCAAAGGTAATCGAGAAGTTGAGAGTTGCGGGTTGAGGGTTGCGGGTTAGTGGTTTACCTAAACTCGCAACTCGCTCAAACTGAGCCATTGGAAATTGACCGATGGCGTCGGGGTGTTTGCCCCGGCGCTAAATTTTTACGGGGTGATGGTGGGATGGCTCAGGAACGGAAGCGGGAGTTGTCCGATGCTGAGTTGATGGAGCAATTGGGGCGTTTGCCTTGGTGGCAGAAAATTTGGGTGCTGCTGAAACTTTCTGGACCGGGCTACCTTCAGAGTGCTTTCACCCTCGGCAGCGGGACAGCGAGCGCTTGCGTTTTGGCTGGCTCAAAATACGGCTACCAACTTCTCTGGGTTCATCCCCTCGCGATAGTTATGGGCGCTATCATGCTCTCCGCCCTTGCGAAACAGACCTTGACAACTCTTGAACGCCCTTATGAAGTTTTTGCCCGCCGCCTTCACCCGGCGATGGCTCTCTTCTGGGGACTTGGTGCCCTTGTTGCCAGCATCGTTTGGCACTTTCCTCAATATGCGCTCGCCGCTTCAGTCTTAACTGACTGGGGCGAGTTGATTGGCTTGTCCGTTCATCCTGCCGTATGCGGTTTTGTGTTGTTGTCCATCGCCGTCGCTGTGGCTTGGAGTTACAGTTTGGGCTTGAAGGGAGTGCGAATCTATGAGAACACGATGAGGCTTTTCGTGGCAGCGATGCTGTTGACCGTCTTGGTTGTCGTCATCCAAACGGGTATAGATTGGGGTGCTCTGGTTCGCGGGCTTTTTGTCCCGACGCTGCCCGCAGAAAGGGAAGGGTTGACAATCGTTTTGGGTGGGATGGGCGCATCTGTCGGCATCAACATGGTCTTCCTCTACCCTTACTCCCTCATCAAACGCCAATGGGACAAGCGCCACTTGCCCTTGGCTTACTTTGACCTCTGGACCGGCATGGTTTTGCCCTTCAGCATCGTCACCTCTTTGGTCATCATCGCTTGCGCCAACACCTTGCACGCCCAAGGGATTGAAGTCAAAGGCGCAGCCGATGCGGCGAAAATGCTTGGCGTCATCATGGGCGAAACCGCATCTCGTGTGTTGATGGGCGCAGGTTTCTTGGCGATGGCTCTCTCAACAATAACGCTCCACATGCTCACTTGCGGTTTCATCTTGTGCGAAATTTTCAACCGACCGACGGAGGGTTGGTGGTATCGGTTGGCTATGCTTGCGCCAGCAATAGGTGTCCTCGGTGTCGTTTACAGGCAAATCCCTTTCTGGGTGGGAGTGTTCACCTCGTCCATAGCCTTCCTGCTTATCCCCGTCGTTTACATCGGCATCTTCATCCTGCACAACCGAGCCGATTACTTGGGCGAAGACAAACCAAAGGGCATGAAGGCTCTGTTATGGAACGGGGCGATGGGGCTTGCCATCCTTTTCTTGAGCGGGAGCGCCGTCTTTCTTTGGTGGCTCCGCCTAACTTCGCCCGCTAAATGAACCAACGGGCTATCAGCGGAAGCCAAGCATACTTGTCCGTCCTGTCGTCAATCCAAGCCTCCCTTGAAATGTTCACTGGCAGCAAGCAACCATGCTCTTCATCCCACTCAAAGTTGCGCAAGTCGCGAACGAGCAGGTGACGGGCGAAAGGAAGATGCGGTTCGGAGTGCGAAGTGCCGAGTGCGGGATCAAGTCCGAGACTTTGATGATCGGCTTCCCATTCAGCCTCTGTCAAGACCTTGCAAACTTCCTCAAGCGCTTCGCGGTAGTTTGGGAGTCGTCGCAAGTAACCGCGCATTTGAAGAGTGATGGAAGGGACTAATTCGGGCGGCTGGGGGATGCCCGTCAGTTGGCTCACTGCTTCGTTGTAAAGCCAAACGATGACACCACCCACAATCCGTTGTGCGTCGGAAAATGGCTTGCGCGAGACATCAACCATGACGATGCGCTTTTTGTTTGCCAGAGCCAGATGAAGCCAGTGGACGGAAGCAGCGGGTTTGAGCGAGAAGTGAAGTTTGTGTCCCCAAGCGGAACAAAGCCGCTCGTAGCGGACCTCAATGCCCGCTTCTTTGAGTCTGTGCTCAATGACTTGGACATAGGGCGAACCGCTTCTCGCGTTTCCCAAAACGATGTCCGGTCGGAGTTCAAGCAACAAGTCAAGCAAGAACTTGCTTTCGCGCAAAAACTTCGGCAGCACGACGAGCGGGAAACTTTTCAACCTCCTTTGCCAACGAGCAATCTCCTTTTGCGGCTTGACAATCCATCTCCTCAACCTGCGAAGCAGCCAAAATTGTGGCAGTTTCCTCTCCTGCCCCATTTTCAATCCCTTCGGGAATTTTGATGCGCCTGCAAGTCAGTTGCTGATTTTCGGGCGAAGATGAGAAAGGCTGTGTGGGCGACCATCCGGTCTTCGGGTCTGAGCCTGTCTGGGTTGGGTTTGTAGTGGCGAAGCAAAATTTCGCTTACTTCAATGTCAACCAACGGGAAAGATTGCATCGCCCGAAGCGTTTCGCTGACTTGGTTCGTCGTTGGGACAAGCACAACCAAAGTTCCACCGCTTGCCAACGCTTCCACCGCCTGCTGCATGTATAGCCAAGGTTCCCTGACATCAAGGAACACGACATCGGCATCTCGTTCATCGAAGCCTTCAGCAATGTCTTTCAACTTGAAAGTGACCCGATGGGCGAGACCTGCCCGCTCAAGGTTTCGCCTCGCCAACTCAGAAAATTCAGGTCGCCGCTCGTAGGAGAACACATGCCCGTTGTCTCCGACGGCGAAGGCGAACATGAGCGTTGAAGCGCCGCTGCCGCTACCCGACTCTACGACCACGCTACCCGGAACAACACCTGCTCGGACAAGGATATAGCCCATCTCCTTCGGGTAGGTCACTTGGGTTTGGCGCTTGACAGCGTGCAACACCCAGTCGGAAGGCGTCGGTCTGAAAGCAAGAAGTTTTTGCCCCAGATGTGATTCCACGACTGTCCCCGGCAGTTGACCGACCAATTGGCTCAAATCAAATATCCCGCCCGCAGTTGAGAACTTCTCCCCTACCCTCACTATCCACCTCTGCGGCTTTTCCGGGTCAGGCGGGATGAGCAAGACCCATTCACCATGCTCGAAAGGTTTAGGCAAACTCGTGGCACCTCCCAACTGGTTAAATTCGCCACTCGCTATTCGCTACTCGCTATCCCGTTTCAAGGTAGGCAATCGTCACGCCTTCGCCACCTTCATGAAGCGGCGCCAACTCAAATGAGCGAACTTGGGGGTGGCTGCGAAGGTAATCGTGAATTGCTTGGCGAAGTCTCCCAGTCCCCTTGCCGTGAACTATTCGGACGACCTTGTGACCAGCCAACAAAGCATCGTCAAGGAACTTCTCGACGGCATCAAGGGCTTCGTCAACCCGCTTGCCGAGCAAGTTCAACTCCGTCGGCGCTGAAACCATTTTCTTCACCCTCACTGCTGCCACTTCCGCTTGCAGCGGTGAGACTTGCGGCGCTTCACTTACGGGCTCAAGTTTAACTGCTGCGACCCAAACCTTCATCCCTCCAACATCAACCTGAACTTCCCTACCGTTACTGTCAATGGCGGTGACTTTCCCGACAACGCCTATGTCCTTGATGCGGACAGTTGAGCCGACTGAGAAGGCTGCAGGCTCAACCGGTTTTTCTCCCGTTTCCGAACTTTGAGTGACGGGTGAAGGGATTTGCTGCCAAAGTTGGCGAATCCGTTGGCGAATTTCGGAAGTCAGGGCAGGATGGGGCGAAATCAGTTGCTTGCGAACCAACTTGAGCAACTCCTCCGCTTGCCCTTCGACCCGCCTTAACATGGCTTCGGCTTTCTGCCTCGCTTCTGCCAGAATGCGTTTTTCTTCCTCCCTCAACCTCTGCTCCCGCTCTTTCAATTCAACTTCCCTTCGTTCCAACTCCCTCAGCCTTCGTTCCCACTCAAGCCTCAACTGCTCTGCTGCTTGCCTTTCCTCGGTCAGTTGGGTTATCAGTTCCTCGGTTTCCCTTCGGTCTCGAGGGAGTTGACGACGAGCCTCTCTTATGACCTCCGTCGGGACACCCAACCGCCGAGCGATGTCAATTGCGTGACTTTGTCCAGGAACGCCGATGACAAGTTGATAGGTGGGTCGCAAAGTTTCGGGGTCAAACAAAACGCTTGCGTTCTCAAACCTTTGCTGCCTGAAGGCGAAATGCTTCAACTCGCTGTGATGAGTTGTGCAGACAACCTTCGCACCCCTCTTGTGCAGAAAGAGCAAAATCGCTTTCGCCAGCGCTGCGCCTTCCGTCGGGTCAGTGCCCGCACCCAATTCATCAAGCAAGACCAATGTCCTCTCGTCGGCTCGGGCGAGCATCTTTGCGATGTGGCTCATGTGGCTTGAGAAAGTTGACAGGCTTTGCTCAATGCTTTGCTCGTCCCCGATGTCGGCGAAAATTTGCTGGAAGACGCAAACTTTGGCGCCTTCTGCCGCAGGGATGTGGAGCCCCGATTGAGCCATCAATGTCAGCAAGCCCACCGTTTTCAAAGTGACGGTTTTACCGCCTGTGTTCGGTCCAGTGATGATGAGCACATCAAAGTTGATGCCCAACTCAAAATCAATGGGAACGACGAAGCCTTGAAAGTGTAGCAGTGGGTGACGAGCCCGGCGAAGTTTTATGACGCCCTCGGTGTTAAGTTCCGGCTCATAAGCCCTCAAGTCTTGTGACAACTTCGCTTTGGCGAAAGCAAAGTCAAGCCTGCGAACTGCATCCAAAGTTTGGGCGATGAGCGGGATTTCCGCCACAACCTCGGTTGTCAAGTCCCTCAAGATGCGAGCAACTTCCCGTTCCTCATCAGCTTGGAGCAACCTCAATTCGTTGCCCATCTCAACCAAAGGCTCAGGCTCAACGAAAAGGGTCATGCCCGAAGAAGATTTGTCGTGGACGATGCCGGGAACATGTTGCCTGAATTCAGCTCGGACGGGCAAGCAGTAGCGACCGCTGCGGATGGTGTAGTAAGGCTCCTGCAAATATTTCGCAATTGCGGGGTCGCGCAAGATGTCATGAAGTTTCTGCTGCATGCGTTGCTGGACCGTTTTGATTCGCCTGCGCAGGCTGGCGAGTTCATCGCTCGCCCTGTCAAGAACTTGTCCGTCCTCGCCTATGCACCAACGGATGCGGGCGATGAGTTTCGCGTGGTCGCCTATCCGTTCAGCTTGAAGCCTCAGGCTGTCGTCAACATCGCTTTTGAGCATCCAAAGTTTCAAGTCCATTGCCCGTTCCAAAGTTCTGGCGACAGTCAACAAATCGCTGGGCTCAAGGGTAGTTCCCCTTTGTGCCTGCTCCAAGATGGGTCGTATGTCGCTTATTCCGCCCAATGGCGGCATACCAAACCTTTCCAACCTTCGCTTCGCATCGGAAGTTTCCTTCAGTCGCCTTTGAACTTCCTCGAGGTTGGCGGAAGGCAGAAGAGTTCTGACGAGTTCCTTCGCCAGTTCAGTAGCGCATCTTTCCTCGAGGGCTTTTTGGATTTTGTCAAACTCAAGGACACGCAAAGTCCTTTCGTCCATGCCTCTCACCTTTCGCTTAGTCTAACGCCGCTCCAAAGCGAATGCATGAAAAATCGCTGACCTCGGAAAGCGAGAAGCGAAGCGCACGAATCGTCAGCACAAAAATTTTGGCTCAAGATAACCGCCCCCGTCCAAGCGCAATTTTTCGCATCGCACCTAAACTACCTCAAGGGCAAAAAACCGTTTGCGGGAAAACCGTTGAGTCATCCAGCTTCCGCTGCGAACGCGGGATGCTAAGTTTGAATTGCAGCGATTGGGCATCGGGTTTTTCTCTATCGTGAGGCTCGTGACTCAGCGCCCGGTTTTGGGCACAACGGTCTGAGATGTGGCAACATAAGTGTCAATGGAGGTGAGGATTGATGACGGAACTGAGCGTTAGGACGAACCGGCGCGAAGAACTCGTCGACATCACCGAGCAAGTGCAAAGGGTTGTCGCCCAATCGGGCGTGAGGGATGGCGTTTGCTGGCTTTTCGTTCCACACACCACCGCAGGCATTACTGTGAACGAAAACGCTGACCCTTCGGTGAAGGTTGACATTTTGGAGCAACTTCACAGGCTCATTCCGCCCGACTTGCGCTATCATCACACTGAAGGCAACGCTGACGCTCACATCAAAGCCGTTCTGGTGGGCAACAGTTTATCCGTGCCTATCGTCAACGGGCGGTTGCGGTTGGGAACATGGCAAGGCATCTTTCTTTGCGAGTTTGACGGACCGAGAACCCGGCGGGTTTGGATTCAAATAACTCCCAGCGTAAGCGAAACTGCGGGGTGATTTGACGGTGCGGTTCCTGCGCAACCTTGTCCAAAGGTTCACCCAAATTTTCCAGCGAACGGAAGTTGACGAGGAACTATTGGACGAACTTGAGGAGACGCTCATTTTAGCCGATGTGGGGATGGCGACGACGGAGAAGTTGATGAACGAAATCCGCAACGGCGTGAAAAGGGGCGAGTTGAAAACCGCCGAAGATGTCAAGGCGAAATTGCGAGAACTGATAACGGATGTGTTGGGCGACAACACGAACTTGAGGTTCAGCGAAACTCCACCGACGGTCTGGCTTTTCGTTGGAGTTAACGGCACGGGCAAGACGACGACCATTGCCAAATTCGCCCACTGGCTTCAAAGGCAAGGCAAAAAACCGCTTCTCGTCGCTGGCGATACTTTCAGGGCAGCAGCCATTGACCAACTTAAAGTCTGGGGCGATAGGTTGAAAGTGCCCGTCATCGCTCACCAGATGGGAGCCGACCCTGCCGCCGTCGCCTTTGACGGCATCCAAGCGGCTAAAGCGAGAGGCTACGATGTCGTTTTGATTGACACTGCTGGTCGGATGCACACCAAGCAAAATTTGCTTGAGGAGATGCGGAAGATTTACCGAGTCGCCACCAAAGCCCTTGAACGCGAACCTGACGAGGTTTTGCTTGTCCTTGATGGGACAACAGGTCAGAACGCCATCGCCCAAGCGGAAGGTTTCATGGCAGCCGTGCCAGTCTCCGGCATCGTCGTCACGAAATTGGACGGGACGGCAAAAGGCGGAGCGGTTCTCGCTATCAGGGAAAGGTTGGGAATTCCCATCAAAGCAGTTGGGGTCGGCGAATCGGTCGAAGATTTGGAACTCTTCGACCCGCACGAATTTGCGAAAGCCCTGTTGGGTGAAAACCTCCGATAACTGCGAGGAGTGGTCGAAGGTGTTCCGAAAGTTGCTTGAATGGTTGGGATTGGTCGAGCCGAAGGACGAAGAATGGCAAGAGCCAAAAGGCGAGTTGGTCATCAGACCGATGACCTATGCCGACTTGGACGATGTTGTTCGACTGGAAAAAATGTGCTTTGGTTGGGGCGCATGGTCAAGAGGCGCTTTTGCTTCGGAACTCAAGCGCGGACCTAAAAGTTACTTCGTCGTTGCGAGAATCAACAGTGTTTTGGTTGGTTTCGCCGGTTGGAGGCAGGAGGGCGAGGAGGCTCATGTCGCCAACATCGCCGTCCACCCCAAAATGCGTGGTCGGAAAATCGGTGAATTGTTGTTGCGAACGATTTTGGAAGAGGCAGTGAGGCGGGGCTTGAACGAATCCATGCTGGAAGTCCGCAAAAGCAACCTCGTCGCTCAGAACCTTTACCGCAAATATGGCTACAAAGTCGTCACGATAAGGCGCGGCTATTACCAGTTCCCCATTGAGGACGCAGTGATAATGAAGTTGGAAGACATCCGCTCCGCCCTGCAATCCGTCCCGCCACCGAAGGTCAAAGCAAAAATTTTGTCATCAGTGAGCGAGTGAGTTGCAAAGTAACTTAACTGCCGTTGGTGCAAGCCCCGACGCTACCGCAATTCCCAAAAATTCGCTAAACATTGAAACTACTCACTATTACTTTGATTTATGTAACAAAAATCTTCTGTAAAAATTGCTTATGGTAAACGCAATATCCCATAATCACAAAATACCTTATCTTTGTCCATACTTATCATTTCAATAATTGCTTCTTTTGAACTTAACCAATTAATAACCCTTAATTCATCAAAATAACCTATTCTTTTCAATTCACCACTATCCATATTCCATAGCCAATACCAACACTTTTGACTTATTGTTCCATTTTCGTGTCTTCCTTGTCTTATCAATAATTCATTTCCGTTTGGTAACATATCTATTAACCAACATTCACCTAATTGCTTTAATGCTTCAGGTAACATCTTTTCGCTCAATTCCCGTTCTCTTGCCACTCCATCAGGAGAAAAATTAATAAACACTAATTTTTTTGCATTTGTTTTATACGCTAAAATTGCTATCTCCTCTTCTAACAAAAATGGATCATACTGATCTTTAATCTTCAAGTTTCCGACATTAAAAAGTCCCCATGATTCCACTACACCATACAGTCTAATACTGTATCTCTCATTATTCCACTCATTTGCTAAAAGAGTCTTTACTTGATTTTTCATAATATTGGTCACAGTGATGCAGACTTTCTGTCTATCAAGGTTTTCGTCATAAACTAACATTCCCCAAAACTGCTGTTTATCAGGGCACCATTTTATAAATCTGCCATAATTAACAGTTACTTTAGCCAATTCCCTTGCATCTGGAAAACTATAAAGAATTGTCGAATTTTCATACTGAATTAAAACCTTATCCCTATCAGGATGAGGATAAACAGCTACGGGTCTTCCCCACACTGGATAAGGAGTTTCCTCCCCTGTGTAGGGATCAAGGATAACGAACTTAAATGAAGAAGCATGTGAAGAAGCATACGATTCTGGAGTTTCCCAAAGAGGAATTTCATCATATTCAATTCCTTCTGCTAATTCAACAAGTAATTTGTTTCCCGTCATCCATAATCTTGTTAATTCTATTTCTTTTCTTTTTTTTCTTCTTTCATTAGTATCAAGGATTATTTCACTTAAAGTTAAATCATCCTTAACTTTGCGAATAGTCATACCAGGATCAGTTATTTTAGAATACCACATTAATCTTCGGTCAGGGCTTAATTCAAGACAAGCTCCATAAGGTGAACCTATTGGCGACCTTAATTCAGTCCAAAGAAGCAAAGGCTCTTCTTGGTGATTACTACCGTGCAAACTAAGAGTAAAGGCTGAGGCAACAAAAGCAAAAATTGCAAGATTAACTACCTTCCATTTAAGGCGCATTAGCGGTCACCTCCACAAATGTAGGCACACGCCTTGGTATCCACCGCCCTTCTCTTGTGGGTTGGTGTTCCAGATGTTGTCGGCGAGCCTCTCTTCCATTACTTCTTCTCCATCTCCAAGCGATTTGACTGCTCCCACCACCATCTAACATTATAGCCCATCCAATCTGAATGTTAACAGGACGGTCTGGTAGAAGAATAGACGCTTCATTTTGTGTTACTACTCCATCTTTAATAAGTTGATTTCTAAAAGTTCGCATCCAATTAGGCAAATCATTTATCATCCAATTTGGTAATTCTATTGTAAAGAAGTTAACTGTGTCACTCCATGTCCACCCCTCTCGAAGCGAAGAGTCATCATAACTTCGAGCAACAATTATAAAGAAATGCATTCTATCCGTTGTCCAAGCAATTGCTGTTCAGGAATCTCTGCCCTGAAAAGGGCTATTCCGAATATTACTCTCTGGTTGTGGTTGTCCTTGACCGTTATTAACCAACAAACCAATCCCACTAAGACCATAAGGATAGTTTTGTCTAATACGAGGAGGGAGAGAATGGACATAATTTCCATCTTCTTGCTGAGATACATCCATTGGTAAAATATTAAAGTCAAAACCTCTTCCCGCCCCCATCATTCCAAAAGCATAGCGGTCTAATTGATACCTTCTCACAATATCGTTACCCACCCAGGTGTTTCCTATTCCAACATGACCTATCAATGTTAAATCTCTTTGAGAGAAAAAACCACCATTACAAATGCCTTTAACTTCTCCTAAGTTAGTAACATTCATCCTATCAGTAACAAGTTCACCCCTACGCCTCCAAAGAGTTAATCTTCGGACAAATTGAGGATCTCTACACCAAATCCCATACCATGTGGTATTAGCATACCTTCCGCTGATCCAAACAATAGGAAGCGGGCGGGTATACTGTTGATTCCTCTCCAAAGCAGGTTTGACTTGGTGGTCTTTGTGAAGGTGGGCATGATTGTCATAGACTTGAATGACAAACCGATACTCCCCTGCCTTCTGCATAAAAGATGCAGGCACCCGAACTAATACCCCATGATACACCCCCTCCAAACTCGCCTTTAACCCATCAGTCTCATTACGATGCACTACACACGGCAAAGAACGGATGTCTATCCGACGAATTTTCCCTTGCTCATCCCTTAAAGGCTCCAAATCAGGGTCGTAAACAAGGATATATCCCGCTGACGCATCAACAGGGTTAGGCGGGTCTTCATCTACCAAACCATCTTTGTCGTTATCCAAGCCGTCTTTCCAGTCCTCATCACAATATCCTGGCGGGTCTTCGTCTATCCTTCCATCGTTGTCGTTATCTATCCCATCCATCCAATCTTCGTCTAACCTACCGTCACTATCTTCATCCACGAAAGCCCTCATACCAAAATCACCATCGTCATCCAACATAGCTGAACCGCACCTTAAACCATAACGAACCAAAAAGATATGCTCGTCATCGCTCTCTTCCTCCGTCCCCTTGTCATCATATCCGTAATACTCTGCCTCATGAACTTCTCCCCCTTTCTCGTCTTTCCAACACAAAATCGTCATAAAGGGACTGCATCGGGTATCTGAATCTCCCAAAGGTTCAGGCATTTGAGGCAAATTCACCCAAAGGTCAAAGGCATAAATACCCCTCTCTGCCGGCTCTAAAACCTTTTCCCCTCCTGAGTCCTTCTCCCTCTCTATCATCCCATCCCAACTGATAGGATGAGTTCCAGGAACGCCCTTTATCTCCCTAATGACCCTTATCGGTTTCTCATTTGATGCCCTGTCTAAACGGTAAACCCTCAATTCCACTTCCGCATACCAATTTTGGGCTGTCGTAACTGAAAAGGTCACCGTTAAACGATTTTTGGAAGGGTCTTCTGGATCCCAAATCAGAAAAGGAGGTTCTGGTTCTAAGATTTTCACCACTGCATTGACGGCATTGACAGTTATTTCCTTCGTCTCTGTTACTGGTGGTGGGCATCCCCAACCCATATCAGGGTCAGCAGGACAATCTTGGGCAACAGTGTAACTGGCAAGAACTTTGATGGGACTGCGATGAAGGATTGACCATCCAACTTCAAAAGGAACCCAAGTCCATCGGTTACCAAAGTAACTATCGTAAATCGGTTCATCCGTTCCGTTCTTTAACAGCCTTGGGTGATTTCCTTGCTCCTCATAGATGATGTAGTTGCACCAAACGATGTAAGGGTATTGAGGTTGCGCCTCAAAAGTGATGGCGGCTGCCCCTGCCACTTCCCCGTCGCTAACTCCTATCTATGAAGAAGAAGGGGTAGGCTGCCACCAGACCTTTAAGGAGACGGGAACATCAGGTGTAGAGGAAGGGGAAAGGCTTCCATCCATCAAAACGCTTGTCTCCCCTTCAGGGTTCGTCTTTGCTTTGATGCGAACAATTTTCTTTTGCCCTTTAGGCAACTTCTCCGAACAAATCCTTGAAAAGGCTATACCTTGACTATCTGTTTTGGCTCTTAAAACCAAGATTTTACCTCCATCGGAACTGAACCTTATTTCTCTCCCAGCAATGGGTTTACCCTTTTCATCCGTCACCTTAGCAACTATGAAAGCGGTGCTTTTCCCGTCGGCAGGCAAAACTTCTGGGTAAGCACCAACAATGATGACCATCCCGTCCCCTTTCCCTACGCTCCTTGGGTTCTTCTTGGCATTTGAAATTGCCTTATCAGCAATTTTTTGCTCAAAATCCTTCCTTGCAACTTTAGGGTCTCTCAAAACTGCTTCCTTTGCCGATTTAACTTTAGACCCACTGACTTCTCTGGCTGATGAACCCTCTCCCGTCCCTTCACTTTCAACTTCCCTTCCTGAGACTTTTTGCTCTTCTCCCGATGGCTTCTTTTCAGTTTCGCTGTCCGTTCCTTCTCTACCTTTCGCTTCTTCTTGACTTATTTCAGTCTGAGGCAACGAGATAGCGACGGAAATTTGGTCGAAAGAGGATAGAGGTGAAAGGGAGGGTTCAAGGGGTTCAAAGAAGGAGTGGGCGGAAAGGGTTAAGTTGATTGGGAGTGAGGGTTGAAGAATTTCTGAAGCATCAAATAAGCCAGCAAAAAGCCAAACGAAAGAATTCGTCTCGCTGTCAAAGAAGGGCTCTTCAAGCAAAGGGAAAGTTGGGACTAAAAGACCTTCTGAGACGACGAAGAAATCGGAGAGTTGGTAATTTTGGAAAAGTTCAGGGGGCAAAATGACAGCGACTAAGATTGGGATGACAGGTTCAGAGAAGGTGGAAGTTTCTGGAAGGATGAAGAAGGTGAAGGGTTGAGGTGAGGGAGAGTTATCGTTGGATTGCTGAGAGAAGGGGCGGACGAGGAAAGGGAAAGCGGTGAGCATGATTGCTGTCACCACCAAAATCAGCCAAAAGTTCCTACGAGAGAGAGCCTTTCATTTTCCTC
>Ga0081478_143536_pt1 | contig 20201 bp, 23 predicted proteins | sample OctSprmetagenome_FD_70983 | JGI IMG/M metagenome (GOLD analysis project Ga0081478, IMG submission 70983) | Hot spring and microbial mat streamer communities from Octopus Spring Streamers, Yellowstone National Park, USA - T=80-84 v2 (version 2) | ecosystem: Environmental > Aquatic > Thermal... | reverse complement strand
GTGAGGTGGAGGAGGGCACCCAATGAAACTCCCCATGTCCTTGAAGGGAGTGGTTCAGCTCCCGTAGACGGCATGGGGAGTAAAGAGGAGTGATGAAGCCAAGTGATTAACAATCACGATGAAGGCCGAACTCTTTCTAGGACAAGAGAGGCCGGATCATCTAATATAGAGGCCAACAGAAGATCGAATATTTAGGTGTTGGTTTCCAATTATTTAGGCGTTCTCTCTATAGATCTCTGGTGCTCTGTTTGACCGGTGGCAAATTAGAGATTCTCAGAGTAACCAGACCCACTATAACACTACATGGCGGGGCGGGTAGTTGGGACGTCGATGAATCTACGAGGATAAAGGTGGAGGGCTTTCTAAGGGATCTTGCTAGGGAGACGCTAGATCTCTTAGATAGAGATTACAGCGCTCTAGATGCTGTTGAATATGCTGTTTCGAAGCTGGAGGACTCCGGGTTGTTCAACGCTGGCTATGGAAGTAGCTTGAATATTGAGGGGGTTGCCCAGATGGATGCGGGTATAATGAATGGTGTTGATATGAGGGCAGGGGCTGTGGCTATTGTTGAGAGGGTTAGGAACCCTGTTAAGCTGGCTAGAATGGTTATGGAGAATACTGATCATGTTTTGATAGGGGGTTTAGGTGCTGATCTTCTCGCCAGGATATTTGGTTTAGAAAATAGGGTGATTAATGTGGATGTTGTTAAGAGATATAAGGAGATGATCTCTAGAAATCCTCCTCATAAGAGGAACAACACCTTGGTAAAGAGACTAGGCCTAACAATAGGCGATACTGTTGGTGCTGTTGCTATTGATAAAAAGGGTGGCTTGGCCGCGGCGACTAGCACGGGTGGGATCTGGTTGAAGATGATCGGCAGGATAGGAGACTCACCAATACCGGGAGCCGGGTTCTATGCTGACAGGAGTATTGGTTGCTCTGCAACAGGTATTGGCGAGACTATTATGACTATATCACTATGCAGATCAATAGGGCTTCACTACAGATACCTCAGAGACATTGCAAAGGCTATTGAAGAAAGTTTTAGAGAACTAGAAGACATATTTGGGATCAACACAGCAGGCGTCATAGTACTAACCTCAGACGAAAACTACACATCCTACTACAACACCAAAGGCATGGCAAGAGCTGTTTTCTCAAAGAATATGAGAGAACCCATAGCCAGAATATAGATAATGTGTTAAGCTGAGATAATATTAAAGTATAACACTATATATTATTGGTTCATCGGAGTTGAGCTTTGCTAGAGAGATCATCTTGATCGTGTTAACACTTATAATATTAATATTAATACCACATTCCTGGGATCTATAGCATCCCTAATGGATCCCTATAGCGGTGTCTGGAGGGAGGTTGGAAGGGCGATTTCAGAGGCTCGATGGAGGTCAGGGTTAGCGGGGTTGAGAATAAGGTTATCGTGGTTTTCAACGAATATATTGTTCCCCATATTTTTGCAAATAGCTATCGGGATGTGCATATGCTCTTGGATATATTCATGCTTATCATAGGCTGTAGCAGATGGATATGCAGAGGAGACTTGCTGAGGGAGGATTGTCCGAGGTTCTGGGTAACTCTACTCTGAAGCAGGATATCTTGATTTCAAGCCCTCTTCCCTTGGCTTCACCACCCTCGGGATCCCATTTCACCGGGATCTATATCACAGGGCTCCACCCGCTCTGGGCGACCCCTACCCACAGCTCCACCTTCATAGCTTCCTCTGGTTCATTGCTTCTTGGGTCTCCACGGCATACCCACATCTGGGGATTCTCTAAATGCGTTCCTAGGATCCACAGAAGCTGTTAATGTTACTAAAGTCTTTTTCCCTATTTCTCTCCCTTCTAACATACTCCTCATATAATTCTCTTCTACCCTTCCTGTGTGCTATGGCTTTCTTCCTCTCATAAGTAATCTTAATGCTCTGGAGAGGCCTTAGATCTATATGTATAAAGCCTATTGATGACTCGTAGCCATCCAATGATAGCTAGTTGCTATCCCATCCAATAATCCTCCTAACATAGATCTGCTTAGAGCCCTTGAAAGGAATAACCGCTCTATCGTCGAAGATTATAACCTCGTCTACAATCCAATCTCTAACTCTGTGCTCGAACCACGTTGATCTCCATGATACGGATAAGTATCCCCTGGTTTTAGAGTTATCCTTATGGTTCTAGCCTGATAATCTATCTCCATAAGCTCTTCTCTAAGCCTTTTCTTGAAAGCCCTATCCCTCGGAATATTGGGATCATCACCTTCGAACCTCTGATCACGACCAGCTTCCCACCCCTTCTAACAAGCTCTTGGAAGCAATATCTCCACTCGATATTATCCCAGATCATATCTATAGCCTTCTGCAGAGCCTTAACATACCATGTTATCAGCCCCCAAACCCTATCATCCCTTATAGGCACAGAATATGCTCTCACAAGCTCAAGGATCTTCAGCAAGCCTCTAAACATAAGCGGCAAGACTCAATAGCTCCAAAAAAGACTATATATTAACCCCTATAAATAGATATGAAACCCAAAACAGATTCTTTAGGCTTCCATAGACGGCTGCCAAGCCATGTAGAGATCTAATTCTTGGCGCTGTTGTTTCATTTGATGAATATCATGGGTCAAAGCAATTTCGTGGAGATGCTGCATGGTTCTGGCAAATATGTGAGGAGATTGTAGTTAAAGATCAAAGCTATAAAGTTCTAGCTCATATATCTCTTAACTATGTTTCTCATCCTTCTACCCGTTCCTCTACCCTCACCATTCTGCCTAGCTTTACGATCTTGTCTGGATACACAACGATTCCCTTATCCGTTATATCGAATCTATGTCTTTTGAGGCTATGGCTGGTTCCTCTCATCTTCCACACTATTAGGCTTCTAATTGGTTGTCCATCTACTTCATCTAGATCGAGTCTTATTATCCCATCCGCAGCGTGCTCGACACCTGGGCCTCCGAAGCCTTTCTCTGTTACGGAGACCTGGCTCACAAGGATCCCTGTTAGCCCTAGCCCTGCTAATACTCGCTTGAGGGACATAACAGTTTTTCTCGCCATGGCGGGTTTCGCTAGGTAGAGGGTTGAGACAGAATCTACAGCTATTCTCTGGGCATTCGTCTCTTTTATAGCGTTTCTCAGAACATCTAGAAACTCACTCAGAACATCTAGAAACTCATCTATATTATCTACATCGCTCACAACATACTTCTCCCTCTTAGCAGCCTCTCCAATACCTCCTGTGAATGCATCTACTATGGCGAACAAGCCGTCCTTCTCATATTTCCTCACATCCCATCCGAACTGGGACATGTTAATCCTAACCTGCACAGGGTGCTCCTCGAGGGCTACGAAGATGCCTGGCTCTCCCATTTGGAGACCGCTCCATAGATATTGATATGAGAAAATCGACTTCCCCGTTCCGGGTCCTCCGCTGAGGAGAACCACATTCCTTTTCGGAATACCTCCGTTCAATATCTCATCTAAACCCGGTATCCCCGTTTTCGCCCTTTCAACCAAGGATGCGCACCACCTCCGAATGCTCAGCTCCTATATATATTTGGCTATCTAGCATTAAGCTGTATAACTGGATCATCCCCCGATGTTCCGACGATATGAAGGGATAAGCTATTTCTGCTGCACCCTAGATCTAGATGTCTGTGTAGATGCGGTTCTCTGCTGCCTAGCCTGGGTACCTGGTGCTTGTTGCTGCGTCTGCCTAGCCATAGAGTATCCTCCTGGCCTGGCCCACGGACTCCACGCTGGGTTGGGGCATTGGGGCCTTTCTCTACACGTGATGCAGCTAATATAACATATGTTCTCAAGGGGGTGGAGATAGCATGGCTTGACAATATTATAGGAGCCACACCAATCACATCTCATCCAATATATACCCATCTTCGCCCAGCAAAAATTAAAAGGGTTAGATAGAATATAAATAATGGGCCGGTAGCTCAGCCTGGAAGAGCGCTCGGTTTGCACCCGAGAGGACCCGGGTTCAAATCCCGGCCGGTCCACCAGACTATAAAAATCCTTAAACCAGGCCATGGCTCAAACTATTCTCGCTCCATCGAAAAGCAGGATTTCTTAAAAAGCTAGCTGAGATTACAGGTCTTCCCCTAAAGGACAAGACCTTCAGCTACGATAGTTCCGTGTTCTAAGATTATGAAATAAGGAGTAATCGAGGTCTATTTACTATTACTATTAATGCTATGCTCATACTCTGATAGACCAGCTTCTGGTTTGACTGAACTATGAGTATTAATTAGACCCCTAGATCCTCTAATAGTTTTTTCATAACTCTAGCATTTTCTAGCATATAGTGGTTGTTATTGAAGAAAACATAGATCCTATTTTGTGCTCTCTTGATCACTGTTAAAGCTAGGTGCCTTAACTCCATAATATTATAATTATATAGATACCAGATGTCTCTATTATGCAATCTAAGGTATATGGTGTCCCCGCTACTATTGATCCATGTGGCTACAGGTGAATCTATAGATACAAGAGTTATCCCCAGATCCTTGCAAAGGTTCACCGTAGTCTCGTTAAACCAGGATTCATGTCTAAACTCCACAGATAGTCTCTGCCCTAGATTGACACTTCTAATATAGTCAGAAAGCCTAGCTATATTCTCTCTAGTAGCTCTAAAAATTGGTGGGAGCTGTAATAGATAGAAATCTATAAGATTATCCATGGGTTTGAAGATCTCTGCAAATCTATCCCATACCTCGATAGCTTTACCAGATAGCCTGTAATAATGAGTTATATATTGGCTAACTTTAACAGACCACCTAAGATTTCTGCCTTTCGAGCTCCAGCTTCTAATCTGGGACGGATATGGTATTCTATAGAACGAAGCGTTAAGCTCCACAGCATTTAAACCAGAATACTTAACATACCAGCCTACATTGGGAATATGCCTGGGTCACCAGCTGATAGCCCTGGCATCTGGTGGAGACGCGTTTAAGCTAAAATATGGGCATAGAGGGGCGAACAAACCCGTTCTAGACCTAGAGACAGGCTTAGGATATGTGAGCACACAGAACCACGGATACGCAGTAGATCTTGAGAGCCTGAGGGAGACAGAATTCAAGCCCTGGTTTATAAACATAGATGATAAAACCCTCGAGGGCATCAAACATAGTAGCGAGCCGATACTGGGTGTTCAGTTTCATCCGGAGGCTGGGCTGGGGCCCTATGATTTGACGTGGATCTTCGATCTCTTCGCTAGGCTGGTGGCGAGGCAGAGATGATGTTCAAACCCCAGATATAAGAAGAACTAGAGGAAATCCTCATTCCATTTCTTATTTTGTCAAGCCCTGTGGATATGTTGAATATACCAAAGATCCTACCCCTATAACCCGCTGCTAAAAGCGGTGGACGTCTGAGACCGAGACCTATATAGTTTATAAAAAGGATGTTGAGATGAGGTTAGAGGATCACGGTGTAGAGGTGGGAGCATATATAAGAGATATATTTCTCAAACAATATTTTGGAATGCTGGGGAGCCTACTCTGAGGATATTGGTTGTAGGGCTTATAACGCATGATGCTGGGAAAACTACTGTTGCAAGGGCCCTTATAAGTGAGCTTGTTTCGAGGGGATATAGGGTTGGTGTTGCGAAGCCTGTTGCAGGGCATAACATATGGTATCAGCCTGCTTCTGTGAGGAATAGCATTGAGAATCACATACTAGTAGGCGAGGATGCTGTGGTGCTTAAGAAAACCTCTGGATCAGAGGATCCGTTGGAGGCTATAAACCCCCTCGACATAGCCCTAGCACCTCTAGACCCCATATACTATCTTAGAAGTCTTAGAAGCTATGAGGATGCAATGGCATCTATGATCTCGTCAGCTATCATGCTCCGTATAAGCATATGCATAGAAAGAGGTATAAACACAGCCCATTACATAGTCTATAGAAGGCTCGAGAGAATACCAAGCGGTGTGAGAAGGGTTGTAGAGGATATAGCCTTAAAGGTATATCCTAGACCCATAGCGATCGATGCAGAAGCCCTCGAACCCCTAATCCTGGAGGGCTATATTGCCTCAGAGACATGCTATAGAGCTATAGCTAATAGGCACCAGGTAATGGTTATTGAGAGCTTCAACAACTCAGCATCACCACTAACAAGGCTCGAAAATATAGATGCTGTAATAGCGGTCTCACCAGGTAAGATCCTTATCTACGATGGCCTAACATATCTGAAAGCACTAAAAGTGGTTCTAGAAGTTGAAGGATCTATACACAGAAGGTGGTGGCCAACAACGAGTGAGGTGCTAAGATTAATATCACCTCTAGAGATCATAGACACACCATATATAGAAGATATAAACCTCTTCGGAGAATTCACCGAAAACCTCACAGATAAGATCATAAGCATTTCGAAGGAAGCAAAGGCGTAGCCATCATCCATGATGGAGTAGACTATAGAGCTGATATAAACAGGTAGGCTAATAAAAAGCTTTAAAAATTTAATATTCAAATATAGAAGATCCGTCCACTAAGGGTCGAAAAGGCCGCACTAATTATCTTATAAAATATTTTAACTATACGATAGGTGGGGCTCATCGTATTAAGGGGGTAAGCTCTATTGTATAAAAGATCTGATCAGCTTAAACACGGCTCAGCATCGATCAGCTCGCGGCTGTGATCATCACTTACAGGAGCTTAAAAGAAGCTGCAAGACCCCGCCGGCTCCCCTCTTCATAGCAACCCATCCGGGTCTCTCAGAGGGTTTTCCCATAATATTAACTAATAGCTATGTTAATTTAAGCTTTTATAGACTTGATCCTTTAGTAAGGATAGTCTAGGCTTTGAAAAGGCTATTTCAGCATGATCGATGGAAATAAGTTCCTATCGATCATGTATGTCTCAATGCTTATTAGGTGTGCTTTAGAATATTCTGGGGATATATTCATGAAGCCTGATCATAGCCTTAATCCCAGCTATCTATATATAGCCGGCGTCTTGATCTTTTTAGGATGTTCTCAATTCCTTATAGCTATGATAGTTGCTAGCTCTCTATATCCTGGCTATAGCATTTCGAGAAACTATATAAGTGATCTCGGTGCTACGTGTAGGGGTGGGCTATGTGTTGTTTACCAGCCATCTTCCATTATATTTAATTCATCGTCGATCCTCCTTGGAGCTCTTCTGATTTCTGGATCTCTATTTATTAGGAGAGGGGGGATGGATAGGCTATTCCAAACAATGATCTTCTTTACCGGTATAGGCTCTCTCGGCGTTGGCCTGTTCCCCGAGAGCTATGGGGTTCTACACACGGTTTCAGCCTCAATAGCATTTATCTTTGGAGCATCCGCAGCTATAGCAAGCTATAGGGTTTTAACGGGATATGCTAGGTTTATCGCCTTTGCAATAGGTGTTCTAGCTCTTGTCTTCCTAGCACTCTTCATAACGGGGTATCATTTGGGTCTAGGGCCTGGGGGTGTGGAGAGGGTTCTAGCATATCTAGAACTTCTCTTCGGGGTCATGCTTGGCGGCTATCTAATGGGCTTTAATAGGTCTATGGAATAGCCTATGGTGGTACTATATATGCCTGTGAAGTATAGGCAGTCCGAGATCCACAGGAGGATCCTAGATCTATTAGGTGTAAGTGTTAAATCTGTTAAGAGCCTCGATAGATGGTTATTCGTGAATAGAGGGGTCGAGGTAGAGCTCCCCCTATCGCTTAGAGCAAGGCCCGATGATGAGCTTATCTTCTCATCCAAGGTTTATCTCGAGGAGTCTCCTAAATATAGGTGGATCTTTAAGGCCTCTATTAGCGGTGGGGGGATAATAAAGATCGATGGGAAAATCCACCAGGGTTTAGATCCATGGCACAGCGTAACATTCATACCCCATGGCGAGCACGAGATAGAGATCCAGGCGACCAGCAGGGCTCTCTTTGGCGAGAGCCCATGGGTCTTCAGCTTCAACTACTCCCTCGCATCCATGGTGAACTGGAGGGGTATAAGCCTTGGTCTGGGTATGCTCGAGACTCTGAGAGCCTCTAGAATCCTTGGAGGCAGTGTTGGGGATGAGATCCTCCAGATCCTGTCGAAGGCTCTAGAACCTATAGACTCTGTGCCGGGGATAGCACAGATAGCTGCTGTGGAGATGATCTTCAGGGATTTAGGTGAACCCTTGGCAAACAGGTGGGATAGGGGATATATAGCTAGCGTCTACGGTCCAGGGGTTTTAAGAGGGCTTCTAAGGAATACCCCAAATCCCGGGGATCAGGATGTGGATAGGGCTATAGATGAGGCCTACAAGATCTTCGTGGATGGGTTGGAAGAGCTTGTCAAGAGATATCCGAAGGAGGGAGAGATAGTTGCTCTGGGCCACTGCCACATAGATCTGGCATGGCTATGGCCATATAGCGAGACGAGGAGAAAGGTTGTGAGATCATTTGCAAATGTGTTGAGACTTATGAGAGATGGACATAGCTTCTCGTATGTTCAGAGCAGTGCCCAATATTATAGATGGGCAGAGGATTTCCAAGAGATCTTCAAATGGGTTGAGGGGCTCGTTAAAAAAGGTCTTTGGATCCCTGTTGGAGGTATGTGGTGTGAGAGCGATACAAACCTGGTTACAGGTGAGTCCCTTGCAAGGCATCTCCTCTACGGCCAGCTATATTTCCTAGAGAGGTTCGGGAGGATCTCTAGGATAGGCTGGCTACCTGATACATTTGGCTTCTCAGCACAGCTTCCACAGATCATGAGGCTCGCAGGTATAGAGGTGTTTGTCACCCACAAGATCATGTGGAACGATACAAATAGATTTCCATATCATCTCTTCCTGTGGGAGGGGATCGATGGGAGCAAAATCCCGGTCCATGTTATAATAACAACATATAATGGGAGCCTATCTTCGGAAGAGGTTAAAAGGGTATGGGATGAGTATAGGCAGAAGGATCTTGCACCGGCTGTACATGCCTTCGGTGTTGGAGATGGTGGCGGAGGGCCTAGCATTATTATGCTGGAGAGAATAGAGTGGATCAATAGGATGCCCAGGCTTCCCAGGATCCTACATAGGGTGGGGGAGGCGGAATATGTAGATCTCATTAGGGAGGCTTCGAAGAAGGCTCCAATATGGAGGGGAGAGCTCTATGTAGAGATCCATAGGGGCACATACACTACTAACCATAGGATCAAGGATCTAGTATATAGGGTTGAGGAGTGTCTCAGAACAGCTGAGCTTTGGAGTACAATAGCTTCTTCCACAGGGATCGCGGAATATCCTGGAGATCGGCTTAGAAATGCTTGGGAGTCTCTTCTAAGGGCTGAGTTCCACGATGTCCTCCCAGGATCTGCGAGTTACGATGCCTATTTAGAGGCCTATAGAGAGTTGGAGGATGCTCTGAAAACGTGCTCCGAGATCTCTGAGAAAGCCATGGTAGCCATAGCTGGTGGGGGTAATGAGGGCCATATAGCTGTTTTCAACAGCCTACCATGGTCTAGAAGGGCTATTATAGAGCTCCCCAGGGGGCTATATAGATATGCCGGGAGATCTATGCCGACACACCAGGATCTAGGGGGATCTGTTCTCGTCGAGGTAGAGATCCCGGCTACTGGATATGTTGTGCTTGAGAGAGCTGGTTCAGAGCCTCCCAGAGGTGGAGACGGGGTTACGGCATATAGAGTTGAGGAGGGCTATATCCTCGATAACGGCTTGCTCAGGGGTACGATCGGCATGGATGGGTCTATCAGGGGTAAGGATCTAGAGCTCGGTGTTGAGATAAGCCATGTCCTCAGAGCCCATATAGATAAGCCTGGTGACTGGGATGCTTGGGATGTTGAGAGAAGCTCTATAGAGGATCCAGGTGTAGCTCTCAAACCAACTGGGGAGCCCTCTATAGTCTATAGCGGATCTCTGAAAGCGTGTGGGAGGATCAGCTATAGTTATAAGGGATCCGAGATCTCTCAGAGGATCTGTCTTTCAAGGGAATCTAGGGTTGTTGAGATCTCGTCTAATATAAAGTGGATCTCAAGAGGGTATCTGCTTAAAGCCTGGCTAAAGCCTTCATTCAGCTTCGAAGATATATTCTATGAGATACCATTCGGAGCCATTAGAAGGAGCTCTAAGCCTAGGGATAGCTGGGATACGGCTAAATTCGAGGTTCCGGCCCTCAGATGGGTGGATATATCAGATGGCTCTAAGGGCTTCTCAGTGATCTCGATGACCAGGCATGGGTATAGCCCTAGGGGAGATGAGTTGGGGCTAACCCTTGCGAAAACCCCTATCTTCCCAGATCCATATAGCGGGTTGGAGGAGTTCGAGGTTAAATATTATATCTACACCCATAGGGGAGGCTATATAGATGGTGAGTTACCCAGGATAGCCTATGAGCTTTGGAGCCCACCGAGGATCGTTAGAGCTGGCGGTAGAAATACACAGGCAAGCTATATATCGCTATCTGGCGGAGGAGCTATCATAGAGAGTGTGAAAGCAGCTGAAAAGGGTGGGGGGTATGTGCTCAGAATATACAACCCATATGAGAGGGATATAAAGGCAAAAATAGATCTCTGGATCCCCTTCGAGACATGCCAATGCGATCTACTAGAAAGACCCCAGGGAGAGCAAATCCCAGGCAGGAACTCCCTAGAGATCCCCTTAAAACCCTTTGAAATCAAAACCCTATTGCTAAAACCCAGCCCAAAGCCTTGAAAAGCCCTCCACAGGCATCTCATTAGCAATCTATAACCTCGATCCAGAGTTTCCGGGAAATACACACACTATAGAGCTACCAATATAAATACACTAGATCTAGAAATTCGCTTCGAAAGTAAAGGGCTTTCAACTAATAACTCTTTATAAACCCCGCTATATTTGAGGATGTGTGGGGCCTTATATGAGGCTAGCTATTTCTATTTTAATATTAGTAGCGCTCCTGATCCAATATCTACGGGTGGGGTTTGAAGCCCATGCAGACCCCTTATATGGCGTTGAGGTCTATGGAGCAGTGGTTAGAGTCATCGATGGAGATACCCTGGATCTCAGGGTTCTAGCTGTTTATAAGGATAAATATTTATCTTTCAACGGATCCGAGATAAGAGTTAGGCTTGCAGATATCAATGCACCGGAGCTTGGCACTCCTGAGGGTAAAGAGGCTAAGAAAGCCCTTACCTCTCTAGTTTCTGGAAAGAATATTTATCTCGATGTAGATGACCTTTATATCTACGATCGATATAAAAGGGTTGTTGCAGTAGCATATCTACCTATCAACTCCACACACCTACTCAACATAAACCTCTGGCTAGCATTAAACGGCTACGCAGAAATAATTGACTATCCAAACGAATTTAACCCGAGCAAGTGGAGTCTCTATATCGCGCTAGCTGTTACTATAAGAGATACAATTACCAGGGCTATATCAGCTCCTAATCCTAATACTGATTCCCTCATCATAGCTATTATCATAGCTATTCTTATAACAGGCTTCGTAATAGGATATATAGCTCAGAGATCTATAAAGCGTAGATGAGATTGGAAAGCCATAGAGCATCCAGATCGCAGGGTGTCCAATAGGGATGTGTTTTGATCGATTTGAAGCTAGTAAAGCATCTACTAGCGGAAGTAAAGCCAGCGGTCCCAGCTCGAACACAGAGGGGTAGCATATAAAGCCTCTTTGGGAGAAATGCAAAAAGGATCTTGGAAATCAATAATTTAGTAGAATGAGGTGGGCAGAGGCCATGGGTGTAGCTTTAGAAAGTCGCCAGCCCAATAACCTCTTACCTTTGCCGTTAAAACATCTATTACAAAGGGTTCTCCAGCTCTTAGAGCTTCCTTTACTATGGGCTTAACTTCCTCAGGCTTACTTACCCTTCATGCTTTTTAGGGTGTAGCTTCTAGTTGCGGAGAACTATATCGCATTGAGATCTAGAGCGATGTCTGGTGGAGTTGAAGCTTAGCTCTGTGGCTGGTTATCTCTTTGGTATGTCGCTGTAGAGTATTCTATATGCTGCTAGCGATATGAAGAGCGTCGAGTAGCCTGCGACTGAGAGGGCTGCTTGTATGGGATCTCCATATAGGCTCATCAATAGAGGTGTTAGGAGGAATGCTCTTTGTAGGATCTCTGTGGGTATTATATATGCATGCATGGTGGCTCCCCAGGTTGGTAGGAGCCTTGCAAAGATTGAGTAGCCTCCTCCTAAACTTCTCTCGAGGAATATTAGGAGGCCGCTTATAAATGGTAGAAAAGCTAGCATTGAGATTGGGGTTGCTGTCGATATAAGAGTATTCCTTGTTATCGAGCTGAGGGCGAGTGCTATGGAGAAGAAAATAGTGTTGGAATATATGTTAGCCACAAGGATAGCCGGTGCCATATCTATATACAGCTGTGGGCCAAAGATAAGAGTGGATAGCGATATTGAGAGAACCAGCATGAGTGTTGTGAAGAGGGCTTGGAGAATATATCCACCCAATACCTTTCCTAGAAAGATCTCAAGCCTTGTAGCGGGTTTTGTGAAAAGGGTCTCCGAGGCTCCTCCCTCGAACTCCTCTGAGAAGGATCCCGAGGCTATGAGGGACGCCAAACCGGACATAAGATAAGAGGGGAGAAAATATGTGAATAGCCAGGCCAGCCCGAGATCAGGTTTTACTGGGAGATTCCCCGTAGAAGCAACCCTATTGATCTCACTATAGCCATACAAGCCCAGAATCTGAACCAATGTAACCAGTATAACCCCAGCCAAAATTTTCTTCCTAGCAAGAGCCCTTCTAATCTCATATCTAGCCACAACCAAGATCCTCCTAGCCGAGAGACCTTTCATTATAACATCTAATACTAATATCGATAAGAAACAAATAAAATTTCAGATCACAGATCCTAATTTGACGCTAGAACCTTAATATGCCGACCCCTCCCTCCCTAAAGGGCTGGGGTTCCCTCTTAGAGCAAGGAGACTCGAGATACGTCCTTTTTAAAGAGTTTGGCTCAGGACAGGATCTCCGATTCATTACCCCCACTCCTCTCTTCGAGGGACACGGGGTTATGGATTTTATCATAGCCTCGGAGGCATAGATTCGCTGGAGGTTAGCCCCCGAGCTTTACAAGCATTGTCTCCATCATCTGCTTGTCCCTCGATGGTTGTTGATTATCGCTGGTATTCTTTTGTTTGGGTTGCCTTGCTTCTTGATCCATAGGGATGCTATAGCATCCCTGTGGTTATCGAGAGACTTCCGCCTCCCCCAAAGAGATCTTGGGATCTCTATGGGCTCGCTGGTGGCTGTTGAGCCCAGCGGAAAAGGGCTCCTATCTAGACTTAAAACCCCGAAGCCCCTCTGGGCAATGCCCTCGTACAGGGCTTCGAGGGCTTTAAGATAGATATGAGGTTAGGGATATAGACGCGATCGCTACAATGATCTCTGGGAGATATAGGGAGGAAGATGTTGCTAAAACAATAGAGGAGAGGGCTGTGATTCTATTCGCATCAGCAGCGGCTGAGGAGAGCATGAAGATAGCCATAGCCTCGGTAGCCCTAGGCCAGCATGTCCAGATCTCTAGGGCGCAGGAGGTGTTTAGAGAGCTATATAGCTCTATAGATGAGAGTCGCGACAGCCAGGAAGATCTTCGGGGTTAGTGATAGGCTAAAAACCATAATTAGAAAGTACGGTTTATCAGGTATAGGGCTGTGCTAATAATTACGGCTAATAGCCTTGACCTTTTAGTGCGGAGAGGAGGTTAGTGTTTAGCCGTTATTTCTTGAAGAAGTTTTTCCACATGCTCTAATACTTTCTTAGCCATGTTCAATGCTTGTTCAGCATCATATCTGGTGTATAATTCCTCTGCAGGTATACCTGCCTCTTCATCGCCGTACATTGCTAGTTCTCTCTCTTTTCTCAGGGATCGTGAGATTGATGCAAATTCGTCTATGTGTTCTCTGAACCATTCTGGGAATCTATTCCTTTCCCTCCTCAACACAGGCCCTGGATCGTGCCATTTAGGGGGTTCAACCCCTACTAGTCTTAAAGCCGCCTTTAGCGATAATTCAACAGCCTCTTGGCATTGCCTCACTATATATGGGTAGTCTCCTGACTCCAGTTCTTCCTCTGCATGTTTTAATCTGTCCCGTGCTTGTCTGAGATTAGATTTTGCTAATACGATATTATTCAATTACTATCACATCCCCGTATTTCGCATCTTCTTTAAGTACCCAGTACCATTTCTTTCCTATATAGATCCTCTTAGCGCCTAACTCCTTTAATCTCTCAGATAAACGTATCAATATTTTCTCGAAGAAGCCTTCTTTATCATATACTATTACTGCATCCTCAACCATGTCTAGATATAGAGGCGATATTTTCTCAGCCTCTTCTCTGGTCTTAAGGATCGGCGATATAGATATTGAGTATCCCTCTTTATATAACTCTTCCAACAATGGATCAATTCTCTTCTCAGCCTCAAGATACCTTTCGATCCTCTTGAGGCGGGACTTCGGCAAGTTATCTGCAACAATTAATAGATCAAGATCACTATCTCTCCTGGCATCACCTCTAGCCACACTACCATAAACCACTACAGAAACTAGATCTGAGCCAAAAACATTGACTAGTTCATCAACAAGACTCTTCACAACAGATCTATAAGGTTCAGTAATATATTGGATGTCTCCCTTAAACAATCTCAATGTCATCTCTAATAAATTATCCTCGAAACAATATTATATCCTTGGCCTCCTCCCCATCCCAGAAGGGCGAGGCTCACAGCTATAAGGTTTATTCGAATCAGTAAAGTACGTGATCATCATTACTCAGATCCCGGATTCCTCTTCACATGTTTAGTATTGATCAGATAGCTCATAAACTTTTAGCGGCTCTCTTCAGAGAACGGACTACTCACTGATGCAAGATGCTATCGAGCAGGGGGATATAAGATAGTCTGGCACATTTTTTGTCTAGGAGGTCGAGGCTTTAGGATGTGAAGCCATAAATAGATCTTTCTGCAGAGTCGATCAGATCTTGCCCTTCATATTTATCATGTTTGGTCTACCAATATTTTACCGAGGGTAGAATGCGCGGCGTACCATTATCTATTCTAATAATCTAATAATAACCAGCTAGTTATAATAGCTCATCATAGGTATACCTGAGAAATCAAGATCCCTAGTCTCTCCATCACTTATATAAAATTCTCATTCTATAACCCCTAGATCTGTATATAGGAGCCTCTCATATAGTCCTATACCCCGTTAAACTATAGTGTTTCTGGTTACTAGATCTACTCCTTTTTCACCTATTGCTTCTCTGACTAATCATACCTCTAAGCCATTGAGAGGGATCTTAAAGAATCTAAAGCAGGCGAGGCTCGATGTTGAGGGGTAAGAGGCATACTCCTCATCAAGAGATCCTTTCAGCGGGAAGCCTATCAAGAGATATACCCCCTGTGATTTGCTTTGCGTTGAGAGGGGGTAGAAGGGTAAAGATATTAAAAATATAGATGAGGCTAGCCAGATTAAGCAGTGGATTAATCATGGATAGAGACGTTATAGGTGCAATCAATATCGGCTTGAAATATCTATCCACAGATGGGAGGGAGATGGCGTTTCCCTCTACAGAGCCCCATGGGGTGCAGGCGAAGCTATTGATCCCGCACCAAAGGCTAAACCCCCTCACATAATTAGAAATAATGAAATAATCAGAAGTGCCGTGAGAGGGAAACGCTTCAGCTACCCCATAAGATCATCACAGCTCAGTGGGCATGACTCACATCATCCAAAGTTATAAGGGACATAGAGTATTTAAAGAAAAATTCTGTATCTAAAACTTTGTCCTTCTAAGGGAGGTTAGAACGCGAAAGAAGACTTGTCACTTTTACTTAGCTTATATTAAGCTAGTTCTAATAAGCTATGTGTCGAAGGGAAAATTTAGAGAGATGGAGAGGTATCGAGCGGTGTGGAGGCCCACAAGTCTGAATCGCAGCTATATTTTCGGATGATGAGCCTTTCTCTTCGCCGAGTGATGAGGAGGCCAGCCTGTGCTGATCTATAATGGCAGGAAATTCAAAATAGATCTCGGATCTTTCTAGCGGGTTATCGCTTCTAGATAGATGATCGGTGCATGTCAGCTTCCTCACCACTCAGCTAAGAGGAGGTTTCATCACCAAAGAAAATGATTCAAAACATGATTAAAAATTATAGAGAGGCTCTTTGTGAGTTCTATTGCCAGATGTTGAGAAAGGCATGTATGAAAAAGTCAAAGGCATAGCCGTTACCTGTATAGATGGCTATGTGTTTTGACAGTTAATATTTATAAATGGCTTTTATGTTAACTATGGGGTTGGAGATATAGTTGGCTCACAGGATTCTCCTGTTTCTCGGCTTTATATTCTCTTTTTTCACCGATGTTTTCATGGCTACCTTGATATTGCCGGCTCTCTTCACATATCCTATAAGCATCTTCTTGAGAGGGTTTGGATGGATAATCCTTGGTAGGAGAATTAGCGGGTTCTACTACATTACAGGGATATTTGTGCTTATCTTTGGAGCTCTCCTATATCTATCTGTGGTTTACCAACCAGTTAGGGATTCTCAGCTGGGCAGGATGTTTCCCTTGTTCTGGATTATATATTCGGTTTTCGAGCTGCTCTCATACATATCTCTTGGAAGGCTGAGTGGCTTGTTCTACATTGCATGTATAAGTATCTTGGGCATTGCCATGGTTGCCTATATGATGATATCCCAGACAATGCCTGGCTACTCGCAATCTGAGTATCCAGCATCGGAACCCATGATCTTAGCCCTCTTCGCTACTCTCTCGATATCATCGCTTGCTGCAGCGATATCCTCTTTAAAGCTTAGGGTGGATAGCCTTTATATGAGATGGTAGATGCGGCATAGACCTAAGATCTAACGAGGGGTCTGCGGTTTTTAATCTGCTGATATATGTTTTTTAGCTTCTATCTCATAGTCTCCCCCACCTGCTAGGATTTCTAGAATTTCCTCCGAGATCAGGGGTTTGCCGTTTACAAGCGGATATGCATATGGAAGCTCTATCTCATGCTCTATAGAGTCTATCCTCCTCCTAATTATAAGCCCCAGCGCTACTGGGATCTCTTTGACCCTCCTCCCCTTAATAACCTCTAACGCTATATACACGCTTGCATCTATCGGGAACTGGTGTTCTCCTATATTCCTCTTAGCTGCCTCTGGGAATCGATCTGATAGCATCTTCTTAGTCCTACCCATTGGTGGGTGGGCACCTAATATTCCTCCTATTACTACTGCTTCGAAGCCCCTTAGATCCTCTGGCTCTAGTAAGTGGGGAGCCTGGGGATCTAGTATGATTGCTTTTGAAGGATCGGTGAGCTCGTGGAACCTCTTCCTCGTGCTCGGCAGCCCCGGGATCTCGACCCCCGTTATGGTTAGGAGATCCCCAGCTATTCTGTAGCTGTTCCTATACTCGGCGAGTATCCATCTGCCGAGACTATCCTCCAGATGCTCTATATATATTCTAACCATTCTAGCCGACCTGGGGGGCTAGATAGAAGGTTGCTGTACCCCCCATCGCTAGTGGGAAGATCATTTTGAGAGGTGTGTCATTCGAGAAGCTCAGCTGTAGCTGTGAGGCTAGGTTCGCAAGGGAGAGAGCCTTCTCTATATACTCCACCTCGTAGGAGCAGCTTGATGGCTTGGATAGCTTGAGATCTATCAAAGATCCAGAGGATCTTGAGAGCCTAGCAAGGCCCCTCCTAGTAGATGTCTCCATGATCTGGAGAACCTCCTCATCTTCTGCCTTGAAAAGGGCGTAGGATCCTATGGAGGATATGTCTTTCACAGCAACATTAAAAGGATCTATACCGACTATGGCCTCAACATCATATTGAACATCTATATTCGGAACCTCCTTAGGTATCTCGATGCTTCTAAACTTATACCTCCTAGTGGGGAGGCCCTCCACAATAACCTCTACAAACTCCCCATCGCTCACAAGCACATATTTATCAGTCTTCTTAGCAGCCTCTATAGTGAGCTCTAAGCTCTGCATAGAAACCCCTATGGAGAGCTCCCTTTCGACCCTGAGCTCGAGAAAAGCGCTGGCAGGGATCTCCATGAGAAGCATGGAAACCCTGGCAGGATCTAGAGCGGCCAACTTAAAACCCCCAGAGTCTATAGTTATTAGCACCTCATCCACAATACCCTTAAGAGTCTTAACAATCGTAGATGGAACCTTAATATCAGCAAAAGCTATAGAAACAAACGGGGAGATCGTAGCATAAGAGGACAACACCACCACCAAGAAATAAGGAGCAACACACATTATAAACACAAAGAAACAATGAAATGCTGTGTTTATGAAAAGCTAAAGATCTATATAACACTTTTAGAAAGCATAGCTATAATTGCCGGCGCCATCTATGCTACTAGAGCTGTCATAACAGATCCCATTATTATTGCTGCATCTCAGCGCGAAATCCACCCTTCCATCTAGATCCTCGATCCCTCTATAATCGAAATCCACACCCTCTAGGGCAGGAATGAGGTCAGATATTTAGACTAGGCTTGATGATCGTGTTTCACTATCTTTCTAACTATTATAACTATTCATCTTTAGCCTTGCATATGCTTCAAATATAACCCTCTTTATAGATACAATAGCTATATAGGTTAAAAGGGATGTCACTATATATGATGATTAACATCGCTATTATCGCCTCAAGAAACTGTTTTGGGTTTCATAAAAGTTTATAGGGGTTGTTGTATTTCTATGCGAAGCTCCACAATGTGGGTGGGGATAGGATTCTGGTTCCAATAAACTAATGGCTAGGATGTTAAAGCCCTTTGAACAATCCTCTTGAACTCCTCAAGCCCAGGGTCTCCTGGTCTAACCCCCTCAACAACTATTACCCCTATGTGCTCAAGACCCCTCTTCAAGAGGGGATCAATGTTATAGGGTGAGGCGAGCACATTCGTCTTGGGCTTATAGTTCTCCACATAATCCTTCATTTGTTGTAGGATCTTCTTTTCCCGCATCTCTTGGGGAGCAACCTTGCACTCAACTAGGAGGTCAGCTTCAGCTATATCATTTAGGGAGCTGTAATTCCCCTAGCAACAATGATATCCGGTCTCACGTGGATTCTCGTCTTCGTAAATGCACCTGCTAGGTGAGCCATTTCATGTATTTGGGGTTCGAAGAAGAATGTGTAATAGTTGTTATTTCTAGATCTGGCTACAAAGGCTGGGTTGGGTTTGCCCTGCTCTATCCACCATGTTGGCTTAGTCCTGTGCTCGTGTTTAAAGAACCCTTCGACCATTAAAGCCTTAGAAATTAGCACTATTACCCATAACTGGTAGATCCAGGAAACCAGCTTCCCTAAACATCTCATCCTCGCCTGATCGCTTTGAAGAACCATACACCTAATTATCCCCTCATCTACACTACCTAAGAAGGTTGATGTTGCCTCGGCATGTCCAGGGAAGAAGATCTTAAAGTCCATTACACTACTGTAGTCCTTGATCTCATTGACGATTGAAATATAGAACTCCTTAATATTCCTCATAAACTTCAGCAACTTGGGATCTTCGATCTCAAATTCTAGGTTCATGAGCTCTTCAGACCTCACAGTCTGCAATAGTGTGTGACCAGGGATCCCTGGATACTTCGATCTGAGAAAAGCCTCGACAGAGCACTTATGGAAGAACGGATATCCACTATTGCTGAAACCGAACTCATAGATCTCCTTCCCCCTAATACTCTGAACTGGCACTAAGTATTCATACATCGGCCCTCGCCTGCTCTCATATACCTTCTTTTCAGAGATCGCATACTTATCGATCCTCTTAAGAATTACCTCCTCTCTAACATAGTAATATCTACCTCCTCTATTACCCCTCCACTCCTCTTGAATAACTATGCTCATCAATCTCACCGCTAGTCGCCTAGGGCTCATTGCCCTACGGCTTTCGGGAACATCAGCATATCTCATAGCGTTAAGAGGTCTCAGAAACCAATAAACACAATTACTACAAATGATTACGAAGACCGAAACTACCCCGTTCCCAGGGTTTTGAGGGCTGTTCTTAGCACGTCCCTGTCTCTGAGATCTGCTGGCTCTCTATCGTGCCTCCTCCTCATGCCCCTCTCCACAAGGTTTTGGAATCTCCATATAGCTTCCCAGGGGCTTAGGATGCTGAGGCTCCTGAGAAGATCTGCCCATTGCTCTAGAGTATATCATTCGCCAAATGCTATTC
>Ga0081478_144982_pt1 | contig 20282 bp, 24 predicted proteins | sample OctSprmetagenome_FD_70983 | JGI IMG/M metagenome (GOLD analysis project Ga0081478, IMG submission 70983) | Hot spring and microbial mat streamer communities from Octopus Spring Streamers, Yellowstone National Park, USA - T=80-84 v2 (version 2) | ecosystem: Environmental > Aquatic > Thermal... | reverse complement strand
CCGCCGCGTTGGGCTCGGCGGCTCTAGGCGCCTTCACAGCCCTCTGGGCCGGCCTAAGGCCGGAGCTGGGGACGCTGGGAGGCTTAATAGCCAGCACAGGCGCCGCCTTGAGGCTAGCCGCATTCGCCGCCGCAAGAAGAGGACGGTATAAAGCAGAGGCAAAACTATAGACCCGCCCGACCTCGGCGTCGGGAATACGTACACAACACCTCGACACCTCTCGAAAAAACGTCAAGCGCTTAGGCTCAGGAGGATCGGGTAGACGCCGTTGTTCCGTGTATGTGGCCTTCTGTTCCTCACGTCGTTTCTAGGGTGCTCTATTTATCCCCCCACGTAGATGGGCCTATGGACTCCAAAGTAAGGATAGGCACAGCGGCGGCGCTCCTCCTGGCGGCTGCGGCTCAAGCCGCGTCAGTCAACGCGAGCGGAGACTTCCACCTGTGGCTTAAGTGCAAGGCCATAGAGCTGTATGTAAACGCGACCGGCGCCAACTTCACGTTGCCTCAGTGCAAAGACCTCATGGCCCAGCTCAACAAGACGTTTATCGTGGGCCGCGGCGGAGTAACGCCGTTGCCTATGATCGGCGTGGGGGAGCTAAAGAAGTTAAACGCATCCGACCCAAGGGCCGTTTTTGAGGAGATAAGACAAATCCGCCTCGCCGCAGTGAGGGAGTTAGGTAAACATCTAAACAAAACCGTCGACGCTGTGTACAGGCAACTGAACGCGTCGAAGAGCATAGAGGAGGTAGCCAACAACACGGAACGTGGACTCCAGACATTGATGAGAGTAAGAAATCTATTGACCTCTGTAAACGCCTCCAGCAGGGCCATATGGAGTATTGAGAACAACATTAGGTGGCTTAACACGACTAGGCAGTTGATACGGACGGAGGCACAGATCAGGAGCCGCGTCGAAAACATGTCTGATGCAGACATCCAGAAAACCCTGGACGAAGTAGAAAAAATAAGAGAACGATTACGCCAGTTGCTTGACCACTTTGAAAAAATGAAGATTGCCGGCATACCTCGGCAGTGGGCCGAGGACCGGATTAAATGGCTAAACAACACCGCCGCCCTCTTGAGAGAACTAATTGGGGTAGACCCATCGCTTAGGAGCAGCATAATCAAAGACTTCATCAAAGGCAAGAAGTCCATAGTAGAAGCAATAAGAGAGGCACAGGAAGCCAAAAAACACGGCGCCCCAGGCGGCGGCAACGGCGGAGGGGCGGGCAACGCCGGAGACTCTGCAGGCGGCGGACGGGGGAGGGGGAGGTAAACTTCCCGTTTTTTCTTAAGACGATCCCATCAACTTCCAAAGACACTTAGGCATTTCGTTACACTAAATGCCGAATTTCTGGGTGCATGTCGGCAATCAAAAATCTTAAGCGGCAACGGGACTGGGAGCTACTAAGGTCTGCGGGTCTGAAGGGGTCCCCCTCTGTAGACTGCACAAACCGCTACCGCACATGGCTAGACGCTTACTTTAGTGGTTGGGTGGAGTGGGAGGCGGCGGAGGCGGGACTACAACTCCTCCACTGTGGACAAATCCTCCGGGGGGCCGAGGGAGCTCGACGCGCCGAGGCTTAGCAACGCCTCCTCTTTCTCAGCTCCTCCACGGCCAAGCGGGGGTCCAGCACCTGGGCTATTAGCTCCTGAACCTCGTCGGGTAGCCTTCGTTAAGCGCCGCGGCGGCGTCTATGGGGAGGTCGTTTTGCGGATTATCCGAGCCGCCTTGTCTATCTTCAACACAGCGCCGGGCTTGACCCGCAAGCCGGCTTAAGGCCGTCCCATATCCACTTTTTAAATTTTTCACACCTGAAGTACATGAGGTTTATAATACCCTCCACAAGATATGAAATGTACAAACCCCACCTCCTAAAGTCGACAACTGGAGGGGTGGCGGTGACTAGAGTAGTTCTCCTCTTACTGGTGGCGTTGTCTGCTACGGCATATGCGCAAAGCGTTGTCGTGACGAACTTCACCGCGTTAGTGGACGTGGCTAAGCCGGATTTCGTGATGGATGTAGAGGGCTGTTCCGTGTACGTCTACGTGGTTAGGGATTTCGAGACTGCGAAGACGCCTCTCCTCCACACCGACGTGCCGGAGACAAGCATGCCCGCGTCGCCTATGGACAACGAAGAGATCCTAGACGCCTTCATAAAGGCGCTAGGACCCCGCCTCACGGCATATGTAACTATTATTAAGCCCGAAGGCGGTCTCGAAGACCGCGCAGTGGAGGTTAGCATCCGTCACTCCACAGAACTAGGGAGGGCGATAGAAAGGGCGCTGGGGGTCGACCTGGCCAGAAACTACATAGAGGCATCCAGCGCCGCCATTAAGACGCAGAGGGCGACTGCGTACCCGGAATACCTAGCCAAGAAGATGGAGGACGCCCAGGTATACTTGTTTTTCCTAGGGGGCGGAAACGGAAGTAAGTTCTTCCAGGTAGAGAAGCTGGTAATTGAGGCGACGCGGTGGGAGAAGGCCTTTGAGATTCTCTCACGCATAAGAGAGGCGGCAGGTGGCAGAACCCCGCCGGCGTACATCTACATAGTGCCGTACTGGGCCGACGACGAGGAGGGCAGAAATTTGGTGAGGGCGGCCGAGACGCTGGAGCGGGAGCTGGGCACAGTTAAAAAGCTTCCCAACGGCGTGGAGGGCACTATACACGTACTACACTATGGCCACGTCGGCCCCTACTTCCTGGTGTTCCCCTATCCTAATGGGTCGGCTCCGCCGGATAGGGTTACTGCGGAGAAGGTGGTGAGGAGGTTTGTCGAGCTGGCGGGGGTGTGCAGAAGCCCCATGGTGGTCGAGTTCTGGCCCAAAACCGGCTATGAATGGGCTACGGGACGCCGCGACTACACCCCGTTGTTCCTCGCAGTAGCGGCCGGCGCCGTCGCCGTAGCCACGGCGGCCGTACTCATACTCAAGAAACGCCGTACAAACTAACCCACTTTTTCCTCCCGCTATTTTTCGTTTTTTCATGGGTTGTCTGCGGATAGATGTTGATCCTGGGGGTTCCCCCGCTTGAGCGGCTACTCCAGCCTAAACGCCACAGCCAGGGCTGGATCTGTTTCGGCCATGTTGCTGGGTAGCTCAATTATCTTGACTTTGTAGCTCTTTTCCGCCACGGCTTTGGCGCGGCTGTACTGCGCAGATAGTCTGGCGTTGACCCGCCTGTATAGGACATAGATTTTGCGTACCTTAAGCCTGCTTATTACGCCGGTACCCAACGTGGTAAGTATATTCCTCGCCGCGTTTTCGAGCGTGGACTTGACCTCCGCGAGGAAGATCTCGCCGGCGTCTAGATAGACGCCGTAGTCTGGATGCTCTAGGCGGCACCGCGCCTCGCATAACGCGTCGACGCCCTTGCCAAACAGCGCGTCAAATTTTACGCATGCTACACATCTGTTGCAGGCAAAGATCATGCCAAGTCTTCAAGGAAATGCTCAACTGCCTTCAGCTCTATGGGCGTTATCGTTTTGAACTCGCCGACTGCGCCCCTTTCGTCGATGGGGACCTCCGACGCCTCGCCCCTCACGAGTTCGTATATCTTCACCTTGCCCAGTCTGTCCCGCCTCTTGAGGTGGTGTACGAGAGCTATGGCGAATAGATCGCTGTGCGTCGTGATGAAGAGTCTGTGGCTGAGCGACGCCAGGTACTCGGCAGCTTTCAGCTGGGCGTCCACGTGGAGGTTAAGCTCCGGCTCCTCTATTATGAGGCTCGCAACGCCGGGGCTCGACGCCGCCATCACCACCGCGGCGAACTGGGCAGAGCCCGAGACCACCAGCGACGGCGGGATCTCCTCTCCCTTATGAACCACGCCCACGACTCTGCCGGGACGCTCTACCCTGAACCTAAGGCCTAGAAGCGGCTCCTCGTACTCACCAGGCGGCACCCAGCGGAGGAAGTCAAAAATCAACGGCTTATAAGGCGCAGGCGGGAAGGCCCAGATCTCGCGCTGAAGCAGAGGCAAAAGGGCAACCACGGCCAGCCGCTCCGTAGCTAGAAACGCGGCAGGGACCCACCCCTCCCCAAAGACCTGCCTCAACACCGCATAGACGACGCCGGGCACATCCACGCGGCCCCCCACCCTCCCAACCACCTCAACCCTGTCCCTCCTCCACACTACAAGAGGCCCAGAGCCCGCCTCCACTACCTTCACCTCAAACCTCCTCGCCGCGGCGCCCGACAGGTCGCACGCCACTGAGCCTCCTCTCTCCAGCGCCACCTCCAGCCGGACCCCTCCCGCCTCAACCCTTATTGCGGCCGAGGCCTCCCCTGCGAGATCAAACGGCCAGGCTCCGTCTGGAAAAGACGCCTAATCAGCTCCTTCACGTAGCCGCACACCACATCCAAGTGCTCCCTTAGATCCACCTCGACGTAGCCCTCCCCCACCTCCAACTTAACCACATCCTCCTTAGCCACCTCCGGCGCCTCCTGAAACAAAGTCAAGTAGTGAATCATCGCAAGCGTCTTCTTGCCAGAGCCGTTGCCGCCAACCACAACAGACACACGAGGCAACTCAAGCTCGGCAAACCTAACAGGACCCACATTCTCCACAACCAACCGCCTCATAGTAAAAACACCACACACATATATAAGCTACGACGAAGCCCCACGCCCCAGACCCTCCGCCAAAGACGCCAGACGCACCACTACACCCTGCCACGCCCACACGCCGCAACCACCCGGCCCCGCCCAGCGCCGTCATGGACCAGCCCGCCTGCAGGTCAGCCCAACTGCATCCACTTTTTAAATTTTTCATACCTGGAGTACATGAGGTTTATAACCCCTCCCACACGGCGAGACGTGCCCAAACCCCAGCTCCTAAAAATAGCGGCGCTGGCGGTGTTGGTATTTGCGGTAGCTGTGGTATACTCATCAATTATAGTTAGGTATACAGCAGAGGGATGCGTTACAACTGCAGAAGGTTGGGGTCCTCTCTCCGTGGGCTCGCCATACTACGTGTCTCTACGCGTAGACTCTCTAATTCCATACAGCCGCCCGCACTGTGCATCCCCAGCCTTTGCCACAGGTGGTGGGAGGCTTCTATACGTCGTGCGAATAGAGGCTCCTGGTTATGCGCAAACAGCTGCTAGGTGTTTAGGCGAGGGCGAGTTTATGGGCTTCCTCCCGAATCCCTACTACAGCGGCTACCTCATAGTAATTGCAGATAATAAATGCATAGTACGGCCGTCTTACTATACAAGATTTACGCTCTCGCTCTACTATGACTAGGCAGGTGGCTATTTTCGTCGGGGTGGTGCTGGCGGCCACCGCCGTCGCCGTGGTCTTGGGAGCTGGCGGACGCGAGGCTGAGCTTTATCTTGTGGTTGGATACCTGGGGCCCTTTGGAAAAGTAGACGCGGCGTTGGAGGAGCTTCAGAAGTACGCCGTGTGGGCTTCTTGGGTTGGGAGCGTGGGTATTGCGATAGAAGACGGCAAATCTGCGGCGTTGCGGATGCTTTCCATGTCTTGTGAAGGCAGGAAGATCCGGCTACCCAACGGCACCGTGAAGAATGCGCCTTGTCTCAGGCTGGAGCAGGCAGGCGGGCCGTATGTATTAGTGTACCGCGACGGCTCCAAGACGTTGAGGTTCAGAGGAGACACCCTAGAGGACGCGCTTTGGTTAACGCTACAACACGACGAAGTAGACAAGATGACTAAGGGGTGGGTAGAGACAATATTACTCCAGTATCTCTTCGACGTACCTCTGTCATCCGCCGCCTGGGCTTTGCCCTTCTGCAACGGGACGTATTACGGGCCGCCGAGGCCAAAGGTGGCTGTAGACGCGGTTATTAGGGCCTTCATCTACCCTGAGAACAAGACTGTGAAGCCGGAGGAGCTTCCCAGATACGTAGAGCTCCCGCTGAGACCCCTCGGCCCCAGCTGGTTCGGGCACTACGTCGTAGATGCATGCGCCTTAGACAACGTAAGGAAAGAGGGGGTGGTGGCCATAGTAACAAAAGACAAAGTAGAAACAGTCCTGAAGACACTACAGAAATACACAGACGGGATATACATAAAACCAATCAAATAACATTTTTTCGTTTGTATTTTCTTTCACTCTCATTATATAAAATTCGCCACCTTGACTGCAGACTTCTGCATATCATGACGGCTCCGTACTCGCCTTAATCGCCGGTCTACAGCTGTGGCACATCTACGCCAAGAACCCCAGCGCCTGGGGTTGCGCACTCCAGCTCGGCGGCAGAGGCGCTTGTCGATACCGCTCTTTTCAACCTCGCCGCGGCACGCCCATCCGCACGCCCCCGACCAGCTTCATCAATATCAACGTTACTGCAGACAGACTCCCTGGCGGCTAAACTAGTACTCTTTATCGCATGACCTGCCGTTCTTACCGACCGTAACCCATCAAGGCGTCCCGCCCGGAACAAAACGCGAGACACGTCCACAACGTAGCTACGGCCGTGACGCAGAGACGGCACCTATTCCCCGTACGGCTTTAACTCTGTACGCAGTTTTCCTCCGCATCAGCTACATCCATCTTTTAAATTTTTCATACTTGAAGTACATAAGGTTTATAATGCCTCCCACAGTACATGTTATGTCTAAACCCCAGCTCCTAAAGTTAGCAACTAGAAGGGTTAAGATATGGAAAGCGGCATGGCGGCACCCCAAGGCACAATCCCTTCCTTACGGCAACTTAACCTGCAAGTTATTCCTTGGAGTAGTATGGTCTGCGGATCTATACCGGTGGGTTATATGAAAGGCGTTGTCCTTCTGTTGGTAGTCTTGTCCATCGTGGCGTATGCGCAGAGCGCTACGCCTAACTTCACGAGGTGGGTGGACGTGAGCGTGTTGAACTTCACCGCACTGGTAGACGTGGCTAAGCCGGACTTCGTGATGGACGTAGACGGCTGTTCCGTCTACGTCTACGTGGTGAGGGATTTCGAGACTGCGAAGACGCCTCTCGTCAATACCAAAGTACCGGAGGTGAGGATGCCCGCGTCGCCTATGGACAGCGAAGAGATCCTAGACTCCTTCATCAAGGCACTGGGGCCTCGACTCAAGGGGAGGGTCAAGATCTATAAACCCGGCGGCGGTCTTCCCGAAGACCGCACGGTGGAGGTGGATATTCACAACTCCACAGAGCTAATAAGGGCCTTGGAGAAGGCGCTGAGGATGCCCGTATTAAGAAGCTACTCAGACGCGTTAAATACAGTAAATAAAACAAAGAAGCCGGTAGCTCGGTTGGTTTCTATACTGAAAGAGGAGAAAGATGCGCGGGCTAGCTTTGTCTTCTCTGAAGACGTCATTATGATTTCGTCGAGTAGCGGGGAGAAGGCCTTTGAGATTCTCTCACGCATAGGAGAGGCGGCGGGCGGCAGAACCCCGCCGGCGTATATTTACATAACGCCGTATTGGACCAGCGAGGAGGAGGTTAGGAGGGTGGTTAATGCGGCTGTGACGCTGGAGCGGGAGCTGGGCACAGTTAGGGAGCTTCCCGACGGCGTGGAGGGCATAATCCACGTGAAGACTTTCAACAGAATAGGCCCCTATATGCTGGTGTTCCCCTATCCTAATGGGTCGGCTCCGCCGGATAGGGTTACTGCGGAGAAGGTGGTGAGGAGGTTTGTCGAGCTGGCGGGGGTGTGCAGAAGCCCCATGGTAGTCGAATTCTGGCCCAAAACCGGCTATGAATTGGCCCCGGAACGCCGCGACCAAACCCCGCTACTCCTCGCCGCCGCGGCCGGCGCCGCTGCCGTTGTGCCCATAGCCGCCATTTTTATACTCAAGAGACGGTCCACAAACTAATTTCATTGATTGTCTGCGGATTTTGGCGTTCTCGTGTGTGGGCTCTATTCTGGCGCATTAGTCGTACGTACGCCGGCTCAACGGCGCCCTACATCTACCTTTTAAATTTTTCATACCTGGAGTACATAAGGCTTATAACGCCTCCCACGGGTAGGGGCGTGCCCGGTTTCCACCTGAAGGTGCTGGCGCTTTTGTTAATGTCTGTGGTGCTGTTGGCGGCTGGAGGGGCCGGCGGCAAGCAGTTGCCTGATGACGTGGCTGATTACGTTTTTGTAGAGTTTGACCCTGGGTTTTATATGCCGTATGCGGTTCTCAACTTCACTCTGATTCACGCGCCGGTGGTGTTGCTGTCGGTGGAGAGGGAGGTGGTTGTCGCCGACTTGGGGATAAACACCACCATGTACGTCCCGCAAGGCATCTACTTGGCCATACCCCGCACCTACTTCGGCAAAAAACCTCCGGCCGTCCCGAGGGGGATTAAGGCTGAGGTCGTGGATCTAGAGGTGGAGGGTCTCGGCGTGGTAAGGCTGGCGCTCGCCAGAAACGCCACAGAGCTTCCAAACGCCTCCGCGGTGTACGTCTTCCTCAACGCCGAGGAGCGCGGCGGGAGATACCTCTACAGAGGAAAGCCGCTAGACGTGAGGAAGCCTAGAAACAACAAAGCCACCGAGGCGGAGGGCGTTGGAGACGCGGCGCCTCTTTCAGACACGAGCAAGCGGGGAACCACCGTGTACAGCTGGGCCCGCTACATCTTCGGGGTGGCGGGGCCCGCCAAAGTGGCGGGCAACCCCAGAGCCAAGGTGACCTACTTCGTCGCCACAGGCTACGACGCCAACGCCAAAGACTTCGTGGTAGGCCGCACCGACTACGCCTACCTGGGGAGGGGCGTCGCCGACATACACCTGTTCTTCACCGACACGGGAGATCCCTGGGTCTACGCCTATATCTACGTCTCAGACGTCCCCACCACAACTCCCCCCGCGTCGTATAGATACGTCGTCACGCGGGCTCCCCCCTTCGGGAGGGCGTATCTGCTGAGGATCTCCACTACAGACTACGAGGCGAATGGATACGTCTGGTTCTCCGCAGAGATCTCCAACCCCTACAACCGCCTCGTCAACGCCAGCATAGCGGCGGTCTACCGCAGACCCTCGCCGGCAGACACCTCGGTGTATTCCCTCCTCACGGCGAACTGGCGGTCGGCGGTGGGGCAACCCGGCTACATGTTCATAGGCGACTACGGCTGGACAAGGGTTTCCCGCCTCCTCTTCAGGCTGGGCGTGCCGCAGGGGGCCCAGATGCCCATAAACCTCGTGATTGAGAACCTGAGAGTTTACACCTGCAGCTCCAGCTCCAGCGTCTCGGTGAGGATCTACTCCCTGGCTGACCCCAACAGCGCCGTGACGGCCACCGGCTACAAATACGTCTCAAACCTCTGCGGCCCGTACCACTTCCCCAGAATTACAGGCGCCCTGCCCGAGTCGGCGGCGGCGCCCTTCTTGGCCGGAAACTCCACAGCCACGTGGCTGTTGCTGGAGTTCAACCCGCCCCTAAGCGCCTCGCACCCAGAGAGGGTCTACGTAGCCTTCGACTCCTTCTACATCTACGGCCAGAGATGGCCCGAGATCTGGAGCCACGACAGCCAAAACTGGTTGCCTACTTCATCTAGGACATACGCCTACACAGGTCTGTCATCCGCCATAGTTGCTAGGGACTATCTCTCATACAGCGTCTGGCCTGGGTCGAAATTCGCCTACAACGACACGGCGCCGTATATACGCGCCGTGGCGTACGTGACGATAACCACCCAGACAGGCGCCGCATTGATACCGTCCAGCCCCCTGTCTCCACATATCTCTTATTCATACGTACCTACCGACGGCTCTACTAGGCTTGTTTCTATCTGCCTTGCCACAGAAACCGGAGCCCGCGGCCTTCCAAATGCGGTTACGCTGTATATTGCTCGGAGCAACGCAAACGCTATGCTTGACGCTGTTGTCGGCGCGATCGGCAAAGCTTTAACGGCCGCTACTTTGATACTGACGGTATTTGGTCTGCCCACCGGCGGGCTTTTCACCGCCGCAGGCTACGTCTCTTGGGGTCTGGGGCTCCTTCTACGGATGGCAGAAGGTAGACAGGGACTGTGCGGGCCTTCTGGCTACCTTGGCGAGTACTACACGGCACCTATGTATGACTGGATACGTAGTGCAACGTTAGCAATAGGTATAGGAGGTCTGCCTATCACCGGGGATTATAAACAGCACGTATCGATATTTATACGTGAGTCCTACATAGGTAATTTCCCGATATATTCTGGAAATGGCACCTACACTAACTTCTTTACATATGTCGGATTTACGACATATAGCTACTTCAACGGGTCGGCGGAGCCTTATGGGGGCATTGGGTGGGTGGGGTACTACATCCCCATTAGTTGATATGCCGGTCTGGAAGCCGATTCTTCTTCTTCTGGCGGGGTTTTTGGTCCTTTTGTCGACTGCCATGCCTCCTTGGTGGGGTGTTCAGCAGTTGGTTAGGGCTAATGTGGGGTATGTCTTGGCTTTTGTTTCTGCTGTCTGTGTTTTTGTGGAGTGCCGGCGTTTTGCCCTCTCGGCGGCGGCGGTGGGCCTTCCGGTTGCGGCTCTTTCCTTCTTTGCACAGCGGGATTTGTGGGGCGTTGTTCTTCTCTTTGCGTCTCAGATCTACGTGTTGGTGTGGGGCTGGCTTGGGCTTCTCTGGGCTGGGTGGAGGCTGGAGGGCCTCTTAGGCGTCGTCGTTGTGTTTCTGGCGCAGCTGGCGCTGTCTCTCATTCCGGCGCCGCCTCTGCGCTTCGCCAACTTGTTGCCCGACTGGGCGCTCTACTCCATCGGCGACAACCCGGAGACCACCTACCTCAACTGGGCCAGGTTCTTCATCACCTACGCCACCACAGTAGCCACGCTCCACCTAACACGCCTAGCGGGCAGACGCCACCGCAAAACGGGCTAAGACGCTCGGCGCCTCCATATCCACTTTTTAAATTTTTCATACCTGGAGTACATGAGGTTTATAACGCCTCCCACACGGCGAGACATGCCTAAACCCCAGCTCCTAAAAATAGCGGCGCTGGCGACGTTGATAGCCGCGGCCCTACTACATGCAGGAAGCGCTTGGGTACATACCCCCTGCGCCGACTATGCAATCGGCGTAGGCGCCGGTCCCAGTTATGATGTCGACCGGATATGGGGCATAATCTTCGACCTAAAGGAGTACTCCGACTTTAGGTGCCGAGGATCCCAGATATCTGACCGCCATGCGTGGTTCTCCGCAAATAACTACGCCGGCAGATTAGTGGATGCGAAATGTATACCGGTAAACAGATTGACGACACTTCAAGCACGCGACAGCACAAACCCGTGGTTTATGATAAGAAGTGGATTTTTCGGCCCCTTCGTGGCGAAATACGATGCCTGGGGCAACTTCCAATACTTAGGATACTGCCAAGAAGATAACGTGGTTTATAGTTATTCCATAACGGGACGGATGTGGTGGCCATGAGGCTCTGGACGTACGTTTTGATCCCGGTGGCTGTGGCTCTGCTGGTGATGCTGGGGCTAGTGGCGGCTGTAAACAGCCAGCCGCCCGCCCCCACCTACGCCCCGCCGGAAGACCGCCAGCCAGCCGCGCCGCCGCCAGCAGCCGCAGTATCAACCACCGTCGAGCAGATCTCGACAGCTACTACCGTGCAGGCCCCGCCGGCTTCGACTACGCCGGCCACCGCCGCCACTACGCCGCAGTCTACGGTTGCTGAGCAGTCCGCCATGACGACGAGGACGCGGCCGAAGGATCTTGGGCCGCCTGTATTTGTAGAGCTGGAGCTGGCGCCTTACCAATTTATAAGCGCTGGCGTCATGCTACGGGTTGCAGATCAGAGGTATTATCTGAAGCCTAAGCGTAACGACACTGTGGTTGCCACCTACGCGGGGGGTAACTTCACCGCGTGGCGGGAGTCTGTTCGGAGCTGGCGGTTCCAGAGCTTCGAGGAGGCGGTTAGACTCACGGCGACGTACCCCGAGACGGTGCCGCCGGAGGAGTTCGTCAAGTGGCTATCCGCCAACTACCGCCAGATCTCGGAGTTCTACCTCCTATCCAACCTCGACTACGTCATACTGGTGGCGCATAAAAATGAAACCACAGGTATTGGCTCCTCAGTCCGCCTAATGGTTATGGACGACCAAGACTTTAGACGATTCACCCGGAGACACCTAGGCGTGGAGCTGGACCCATGCGGCAACAATTTGGTGTTGGGTGTGGGACATAAATCTCCGAACTCCATGTTGCGGGGGAGGCCTTCGGCCGAGATGGTGTATCCCGTGGTGTGGATTGGCGGCCCACAGGGTCCTAACGTGATTGTGTCGTATTATGATGTGAAGGCTTGGGTGAATCTGTACTACCTAGACGTCAGAATCATAGGGGCTGTGGGTATTGTGGGGCGGTGTTTCGCCGACTCTTTTATAGACGTGCCGCCTATTAAGACGGCGGCGATAGTCTACGCGCCGGAGAAATTGGCTCGGCACATACTCCACAACTTCAACCTCTACAAATACCTCCGGATACTGAACGACCCAGAGCGCCTCAAAGCCCTGGCCGAGCTGGATGGCGTAGAAGAGGAGAGAATAATCAACTTCTTCAAGGAGATAGCCGCAGAGGCGAGAAGAAGCTTGGAGCGGATAGAAAGAGAGATGGAAAACTCCTAAAACCCCCTTTTTCCTCTCTCCCCGGCCCCCTTCGCCGGGGGCTAGCGTTTCGGTTTTAATCAACCAGACATGTAAGGCGGGCCCGTCTGTCTTTGTTCATCCGCCTGCGCGGGGCGTTGCGCGTAGGCCGGAGGGTTGATTCATTAGGCATTGGTCTAAACGCGGGGTGGATGGGTCAAAGCTCTGCAAGCGCCCACGGCGGCCGCATCGGTAGCGCATATCCTCAGAAGACAGCGGCTCAAACCCCAATTACCTGTGATATATCCACTTTTTAAATTTTTCATACCTGGAGTCCATAAGGCTTATAACGCCCTCTGCAAAGCAGAGACATGGCGAAGGTTTGGGTCTTGGGGATTGTGGCGTTGGCTGTGGTCGCGGCGGCGTTGGCGGCGGCTACTCAGCTTGGGAGTGGTCACGGCGGGCGGGAGTATTATATTTCCGGGGTGGAGGGCGATGTTGTCAAGTTTATTGATCCCCGGACTGGTAAGGAGGTGGCTCGGGTGGCGGCGCGTTTTGCGGATTCAAGCGTGAAGTTGTTTGAGGCGAGGCTGGAAGACGACACTCTTGTGTTGGTGGATCCTGGGAGTGGTGGCGAGGTGGCTCGGGTGAAGGTGCGTTTTGTGGAGTCTGTGCGTGTGGATAGGGTGGATCGCGTGCCTGAGGTGCCTGCGCCGGCCGGCGTCAAGTACTACAGGGCCAAGTTGGTGGGGGACCAGCTTCTGGTCATCGACGAGGTTTCAAATGAGACTTTTGTGAGTAAGATAGTGGAGGTGGTGCCTCCGGGCGTAGTGGTGGAGAAGGGTCCGGAGCCTACGATTATCCGCGTGGTGGTGCCCATCTCCGGCACGCTGGCGCCCTCTTCTGCCAGTTCGTATGGCCCCTACTCCGGCGTCTTGGCCATGCAGTTTAGCGTAAGCTGGAGCCCTGCGTCTAAGGTATGTGTGGGCTATGTGGATGCGTACGCGAGGATCGGCCGGCTGGCGTGTACATTCGGCACAAGGATCTCGACGCAGTTCCCCGTGGACCCGTCGCAGACCGTGTATGCTATGGTCATTAACCAAGGCACCGCCGCGGTTACATATAGCGGCGCCTTGACGCTGTACTACCAGTAGCCCCTCCAATTTTTAAATTTTTCATACCTGGAGTACATCAAATTTATAACCCGGAGTGCACGCCGGCATATGCCGGGGGCCTTCTGCGTCTGGCTTTGCGTACGGGGACGCATCTACGGCGGGGCTTCGCGTCGCACTGCGTCGGGCCTGGGCTTTGAGACGTATGTCGCTTGACGTAGGCTCCTCTCTGCCTGTTTTGGCTGGTCGTTGCAAGGCGGCGGTGAGGGTTCTCGTCCCCAGTCTTGTGGCTGTGTGGGGTGGGGTGTACCTCCACGTGTTGTACCTCGGCGGGGTTGTGGGGCCGTGGGGCTACTTGGCGGCTGCGGCGGCGGCTTTGGCGGCTCTCTTCGTGCCGGGTGGGAGGCGTATGGAGGGGCTTGAGGCGTTGGAGTATCTCTACAGGTGGCGGCGCGTCTGCGTGGCCGCGGCCCCGCTTAGGGCGCTGGCCGCGGCGGCGATGGCGGCTCTGGCCGCCCTCTCCGTGGCTGTGTTTCTCCACCCGCCGCATCTGCTCTATGCCGAGGTCCAGGAGAGCCCGGCCGTGGGGAACTTGACGTTCTACACGCTTAGGGTTGTGAGGGCTGTGCCCGGCGGCGGGCCGCCTGGAGAGGGCGTCGTTGTGTTGATGGTGGATGGGAAGGTGTACATGCCGTTTCTGTGGGAGACCGCGGCTTTTCTGGCCTTGGCGGTTGGGTACACCGCGGCCGTCGCGTCGCTCGTGGCGTTTTGGCGGGCTTTGGGGAGCTCGGCGGAGGGGGTGCGTAGAGCTTTGGAGTTTTATGAGCGGGCGCGGAGGCTTCTTACCTGACGTCTACGTGGTGGCGAGGATTCTGCATGCGCTTATGGGCGGTCCTATGCCTAGGTCGCGGCTGGCGGCTGTGGCTAGGGTTAACTACCGCAGGTTTCAGGAGTACCTCCAGTTTCTCGTGGAGCGCGGCTACGTGACTGACGGCGAGGTCGTCTCCCTGACGCCCAGAGGCGCCGAGGTGGCGGCCGAGCTGGAGAGGCTGTTAAGCGAAGTGCTGGGCCGGGAGGACCCCTTCGAAAAGAGGAGGAAGTAGCCCCTGCAGAGACGAAACCTTTTTAACAACGCCTCTCGCCACTTTTATGAACAAAGTTGCGGTGGCTCTGGTGCTGATCCTCGTGGCGGGGGCCGCGCTCTACTTCCTATACACAGCCCAGAAAGGCGCGACGGGGACCCCGACGCCCACGACCACTCAGACGCCGCAGACATCTACGACGGCGCCGGAGAGCGCCGGGGCGACGGCGTCGACTCCGCAGATCGCGACTCCTCCGGCCGCATCAACGACGTCCACGCCAGCCGCCGCGCAACCACCGTTTGGTGCTAGAAATTACGAGGTTAACTACACGGTGACTATGACGGTTTATGTTGGGGATATTTCGCTGAGGATGGGTGGGTGGAGCGTGGTGGGGGTGGGGCCGGAGGGCAACTACAGCTTTGGCGAGTTTGTGGTGAATCTGCCGCCTCAGGGCCCGGTTAAGATCACGTTTAAGTCGGCGACGGAGGGCAACTTGACGTATGTAGTGAGCTGCGCCGCGGGGCGGTGCCAAGCGGAGACCGCGGCGGCCGACAGCGCCATGTTGTACCTCCTCCGCGGGGTCAACGTGACTAGGACGGAGAAGGGCCGGTGCACGCACCTCGGATACGCCGGCAACTTGTACGAGGAGAGGGGGTATCTAGGGCCCGAGGTCTTCGCCCAGATTCTGGGCAACCTGCAGGTAAGCGGCGCGGGCACCTACGTGGCTAACGTCTGCGAGTTCGCCGGCGTCCAGCTCACGGTGAGCGGCACCGTCTCCCTCGACGTGACGGTGCACGGCCAGGCCCTGACCATAAGGGTAAACATCGAAAGCGCCGCCGCCAAGGTGGGGCCCTTCGACGGCGGGAGGTATAGGCAACTGCTACAGGAGGCTAAGTCGGCCCAGGCGGCGAAGGCTTAGCAACGTTTCTTTTTCCTCAGCTCCTCCACGGCGGCGCGGGGGTCGAGACCCTGCGCCATTAGCTTCTCCAGGTGGAGCTCCGTGGGTATGCCCTCGGCCAGGAGGAGGTCGGCGGCTACGTCTATGGAGACGTCTTTTTCGTATATCAGCCGGGCCGCCTTATTCATCCCGAGGACCGCCTTGGGGTCCAGCCGGAGGCCGGCGGCGGCGCAGAGATCCACCTTAACCTTCCTGAGGCCTCCCCTCAGCGTCGACACGCCGTGTTCTCCCCTAAACGCGCGCACCGCCACGGCCGAGGCCTCGGTGACGCAGGTCTCCACGAGGCGGGAAAGAACCTCAACCTCCCCCCTGGCGAGCCCCACGAGGCCTATCAGCCCCCCGGCCTGCGCCGCCGTCGCAGCCCTCTGGAGCACGTACTCTCTATCTAGCTCCCCGTCGGCGCCGGGCGACATGACCCACAGCTCCGCCTCTACGCCCATCTCGGCGAGTCTCGCCAAGACGGCTAAGCCGTAGGCGTCCGCCAGCGGGCTGCCCAGAGACTCCTCGCAACCGACGCCCAAGACGTCTCCTCCCACGTCTACGCCAACTAACCTGCCGAAGCTGGCGAGGGTTTTCGCCAGCTCGCTGGGCCGCCTGTAGGGGTCCACCAGGTATACGGACTTGTTAAGCGCCTCGGCGACGCACATGCCCTGGGTCTTAAACCGCCGGCCGCCCCGCTCCGCATAGCTCCGGGGAGTCGCGAGGTAGAGGCCCTCCCCCGCCTTCGCCACATCCCTCAGCGCGTCTGGCGGCACCGGGCCTGGCGTGGGGTCGACCACGTATCTCTCCCACGGGATCTGGCCCACTGCCTCGTCGCCGGCGAGGGCGGCGGCCATTACCACGTCTCTGCCTCCGCCGATGGCGAGATACAGCGTCATCTCCTCCCGGCCAGTAGGGCGAAGAGGGATACAAACACGAGGAGGACGCCGAGGAGGAACAACGGCGGGGTCCCTCCGCCCGCGGCCACGGCGACGCCGAGTATGGCCAAGATTCCGCCCCAGAAGGCCGACTCCCTGGTGCGTCCGGCGAGTATGTAGGCCGCTCCGAAGACGCCGACGGCAAGGCCCACCAGCTGGTTCACGGCGAGCTGGACTGCGCCTAGGGAGGCGGCTATTAAGTATATCCCCACCGCCAGCGCCGCTATGGCCGCGGCGGTTTCGCCCGGCGTCATTCTTGCTTAGCTCCGCAGTTCATGCAGAACTTCGCCTCAGGCGGGTTGACTGAGCCGCACTGGGGACACCTCCTCCCGAGCATGTAGCCGCAGTTGATGCAGAACTTAGCCCCCGGCGGGTTCACGTAGCCGCACTGGGGGCACCGCACGCCTTGTTGCGCCGCGGCGACTGCGGCGCCGACTGCGGCGGGTTGCTGCTGTTGCGGCTGGGGGGCGGGTGGTTGGGTCTGCTGGGGCCAAAGCAGGGGCGGTATCAGCACTATGCCGGTGCCGGCGGCGGCGCCGGGGCTTTTGCCGAGCTCCGCCGCGGCTTTCTGTACGGTCTCCATGCGGAGGTACTCGGCGGGGTTGACGCCGGTGGCTCTTATGTAGAAGAGGCGGTCTCTCCAGATGGGGTCCGTGACGTCTAGCCCCTCGAATTTGAGGTCTATCAGCTCAAGCCCGATGCGCCTCATGTTGGGGTCCAGCACGTTTTTGGCGATAAAGCTCACCTGGTCGAGGTTGCCGTATATGGTGAAGATGGACTGCCTGGAGAGCTCGGCCATGAGGAGCTCGTTGAAGTAGCCCCGTAGGAACTTCTGCAGATCTTCTGTGGTGTATATGTTCTGTCCCCCCACCACCTGGGTGACGAAGAGCGCCGGGTCGGCGACGCGGAACCACGCCGTGCCGTAGAACTGTATCGGCGCGAGCTCCACCGTCTGCCCCCTGCCGCCGAAGGGAAGCTGGTGCTGCTTCAGCGAGACGTAAACCACCACGGCCGTGAAGGGGGATTTCTCGAAGCCGGCCAGCCTGGACAGGGCCTGGGTTAGGAGGGGGAGGTTCGCCGTGGTTAATGCGTGTCGGCCCGCCCGGAAGACGTCGTAGACCTTGCCGTCTCTCATGAAGACGGCGGCCTGCCACTCCTCCACGATGAGCTGGGCGCCCCACTCGATCCTGTCGACGGGGTAGCGCCATATGATCTCCCCCTCCTTGGGGTTCACCCACTGAATTACCTGTGGCATCGTCCGCCCGGCGTGTCTGTTTAAATATTTAAGCTCCGAACCCGCTTGTTTAAGTGGAGCCGTTTCTGCAGAACGCCCTCATAGTCACTGTGGGGACTCTCCTGGGGGTGCCCCTGGCGTTGCTGACGTTGTTGAAGAGTGGCGACGAGAGGCTTCTAGACTTCGGCCTCGGCTTCACAGGCGGCGTCATGTTGGTGGCAAGCTTCACCAGCTTGATACTCCCCGGCGTAGAGGGGTGGGGATTCTGGCAGGTGGGGCTGGGCATCCTGGGCGGAGTTGCGCTTATCCGGCTTCTCGACCTCTTTACGCCGCATGAACACCTCATGCGCGGGTACGAGGGGCCTCCGGAGCTGGCGGATAAGGTGAAGAGGAGTTGGCTGGTGGCGCTTGCCATAACCATCCACAACATCCCGGAGGGCCTCGCCGTGGGGGTCTCCACGGCCTACCACGTGGAGCTGGGCTTCGTCACGGCGCTGGCCATAGCGATACAAGACGTGCCTGAGGGCGTCGCCGTGGTGATGCCGTTGCTCCGGTACAGGCTGGTGAGAACCGCCGTGGCGGTGGGGGTCCTCAGCGCGTTGGTTGAGGGCGGGGCCGCCGTCGTCTCCGGCGTCGCGGCGGCTGGTCTGCCCTCCGTGTTGGGGCTCGCCATGGGGGTCGCCGGCGGCGCGATGCTGTATGCGACCGTGGCGGAGCTGTACCCAGACATCTACGCCGAAGGGAAGAGGAAGGCGTATCCCACCTTCGGTTTCATAGTGGGGGTCCTCCTCATGTTGTACCTAGACACGGCGCTTAGCCCCGGCTTTGCTCTCTAGGTGCCCCGGCGTGGAGCACGTGGCAGACGTAAGGAGCTACATAGAGGGGAAGTTCGTCATCATAGTCGACGACAGGATGCTGGCGGAGGAGCTGGGGGTCGGCCACGCCACAGTCGCCAAGACGATTTGTCTTACTGACTCAAAACACATCCTCAAAGCCCCCCGAGGCACGTTGGCCTATAGTTAAATAATAATTTAGGTATGAATATGAGGGTAGCATGATCCCTTCGCTGTATAATATGTTGATCACATCTCTAGTTATATCATCGAAGAAGTTAGCGTTGCAATAGTCGGCCTTAGTCCTTGGCAGAGTAGCCCAGCCCCAGTGGATGTAGTAGGGCCGGATTATTACGGCGCCTCCTAGCATGTATTCCCAGAAGTGGCGCATGGAGGGAAACGGCCCAAACACCACGTCGTGTACATAAGACATGTTGTAAGGCTCTGCAGACACGTCGGCCAGCCTAGCCGCCACCAACGTCACCAACAGTGGACCAGACACCGGCCGGCTCGGGATTGCTTGCGTAGGCTCCCGCGGCGCCAAAACTCTAGCCCCCACCCCCACTTCAGTGAAGACGAGCTCCGCCTCCACCCTCTCCTCGGTGCCTATCAGATGTGCAGGCGGAGGCTCCACAAGCGGGATCAATGTGCCGTTGTCAAGCATGAGGAAGTAATACGTCACGGATGACCCATTTACAAAAAGCACATCACGCCCCACCACGTAGCCGCTGAGCGTAAAAACCAGCCACCCCAACGCAAGCAATACAAACAACGCCTTAGTCATAGATCTCCAACGCCTTCAAAACCGTGCCGTTCCAAATCCCCCTCACGTAGACAGGCCTGTCCCCGCCCATATAATACGCGAAGTGATCTCGCAACCTAAACGTGGCATTTGTAAAATCAAGCCTAACCGTGGTGCCGTTGCCAAAGCCAAAAAACTACTCGGTGTATCCCCCCGTCATTCGTCCGGTCGTCGGGTCAACAAAATCGACCACTCTAGCATATATGTAGCCTTGCCACGTTACCTCTACGGGTTGCTGGGGGGTCTTGTCGGTTTGTGTGGTGGGTGGAGAGTTGTTCTGCGGGGGTTGTTGCGTGTGTGGCGTAGATTCACGCGGCGCCGACGCAAGCAGGACAGCCGCGACCACCAACGCCACCACCGCCGCCAACACCAAAAACCCAAACTTCATTAAAAAGTGAAGAAATTCACCTTAAATACTTTCCTTGTCTTTTAGAAGTAAATTTAGAGAGACCAACGCCGTTGACTTTCTATTTACACACAGGCTCTCTTATGCCAGCCACAGCCGTAAACGTTGCGTCGAAAGCTCTGCGGGTATGGCGGGTGGGTTTTCGGCTCTGATGTAGCGTCTGCATAGAGCCCGACAGACGCCGCTACATGTCCTAGTGGGAAAGGCGCCGAAGGCGTTAGATTTAGTAGCCTAGGTCGGACTGCGTATACTTGAGGCGCTTAATTTGGGTGATTTGTTAATATAGGCTTTTGATTAGCTGTTCGTATCGGTTAACCACCTCGGTGATGTAGTATTGCCAAAGTGCCGCCACTGTGGCCTTCGTAAAGATCCTAAGAAATGAGTAGCTAAGGTAAAGCCTTGGTCAAGTTGTCTGCCAATACTCCAGCCAATTCGGTTGTGACATCGGCGGAGGGAATAG
>Ga0081478_150303_pt1 | contig 20306 bp, 17 predicted proteins | sample OctSprmetagenome_FD_70983 | JGI IMG/M metagenome (GOLD analysis project Ga0081478, IMG submission 70983) | Hot spring and microbial mat streamer communities from Octopus Spring Streamers, Yellowstone National Park, USA - T=80-84 v2 (version 2) | ecosystem: Environmental > Aquatic > Thermal... | reverse complement strand
AGTTAGATATCTCGGTCCATGTGAAACAATCATGAACCTCGGCAAAATCAACATCTTGCGGTGATATTCCTGCCATTTCATAAGCCTGCTGAGCAGCTAATTTGGTTGCAGGGAAACCTATGTAGTCAAAGTCAGGTTTAAATTGAGGTCTTGCTGATGTGACAGCAAGTCCAAGTCCCAGTATTTTTATATAATCTTTTTTCAGGTCTCTTGCGACTTCCTTTCTTGCAATAATTGCGCACGCAGCTCCATCTGTGACCGGACAACAGTCAAATAATCCGAAAGGATAAGCCACCATAGGAGCGGCAAGAACTTCCTCATCTGTTATCTCTTTTTGGAAATGTGCCTTTTTATTTCTTGCCCCATTTCTATGATTCTTCACAGCAACCCGAGCGAGTGGTTTCCTATCTATTCCGAAAGTTTCCATATATCTTCTTGCGGCCAGAGCAAAAACTCCGGGGGCAGTATTTCCTTTTATAAGAAGTGGATGCCAATCTATTCTTGGAAGACCTCTTGATTGTCTATCTTTTAATTTTTCAACTCCCAAGGCAAGAACGATATCGTAAATTCCGGCTGCGACCGAAAAAGCTGCATTTCTGAAAGCTTCCATCCCAGTAGCGCAGAAATTTTCAACACGAGTTATAGGTTTCCCATAAATTTTCAGAGCATCAGCCAAAGACGAACCAGACATGCCACCACCGAATCCGGGGAAGTATGTTCCAAGCCATGCTGCTTGAATATCTTCTCTTTTTATTCCAGCATCCTGTAAGGCTTCTTCAAAAGCTTCAACCGCAAGGTCTTCGTATGATTTATCATGCCTTTCCCCGAATTTTGAACAACCAACTCCTATTACTACAACATCATCTAAATTTCCCTTTCTCATAAATTTTATTTTACTTCTTCTTCTTTTTGAATATAGAATTTACATCTATTTTGACTCCTGGGCTGTGCGTAGTAGAAATTGTAACAGACCTTATAAATTGTCCCTTTGCAGTTGGAGGCTTTAAAGAGTTGAGAGTTTTTATAAAGGTTTCTATGTTTTCTACAAGCTTACTAACTTCCCACGATATCTTACCTGCTGGTATATGTACGCATCCTCCTCTATCTGTTCTGAATTCAACCTTACCTTTTTTTGCATCTTCAACTGCTTTTTTGACATCATAAGTTAGCGTTCCAGCTTTTGGATTGGGCATAAGACCTTTTGGTCCCAAAATTTTACCTATTTTTGTGAGCTCATTCATCATATCAGGAGTTGCTATAACGACATCAACATCGGGTGCTTCCTTTTTCTCCGCAATTTCCCTTATAAGCTGCTCATCTGCAACAATATCTGCTCCCGCCTCACGAGCTTCTTGGGCTTTCTCCCCTTTTGCAAAAACTAAAACTCTGATATCTCTACCGACGCCATGTGGCAAAACAACCGCTCCCCTTACTGCTTGATCGGTTCTTTTTGGATCTATCCCAAGCTTTACCGCAACATTTACTGTCTCATCAAAATTTCTTTTCATTTCCTTCAAAATAGATATAGCTTCTTCCAATCCATACCTTTTAGTTCTATCAACAAGTTTGAGATTCTCAAGATACCTTTTTCCTCTACGTCCCATAGTTTTTTATCTTAAACGCAGATTTGAAAATTTTTACTTTTTTCAATTTCATTTTTTGGAATTTGAATTTTATTTCCAAAAGAGATGAGTAAAGAGCAATCAAAAGGTGTTACGATTTGGTTAACTGGGCTTCCATGTTCAGGAAAAACTACGATAGCAAATTCGCTCTCAAAGATACTCAAAGAAAAAGGGTACAAGGTAGAAGTTCTTGATGGAGATGTCATAAGAGAATATATTTCAAAAGGTTTAGGATTTTCAAGAGAAGATAGGTTTGAGAACATAAGGAGAGTAAGCTTTGTAGCAAAATTACTTACAAGAAACGATGTTATAACAATTGTCGCTGTAATATCTCCATATAGGGAGATGAGAAAAATGGCAAGAGAAATGATAGGAGAAAACTTCATAGAAGTCTTCGTAAATGCACCGTTGGAAGTATGTGAAAAAAGAGATGTAAAAGGAATGTATAAAAAAGCAAGAGAAGGTTTAATCAAAAATTTCACAGGAATTGACGACCCATATGAACCACCTGAAAATCCAGATATAGAGATCAGAACAGATATTCTAACAGTGCCAGAATGCGTCGCAAAAATATTGAATTTTCTCAAAGAAAAAGGATATATAAAAGATGAACTTATGTGAATGAAAATGGACAAAAGAAGAAAAAGAATTCAAATCTTTCAAATCATCTCAATACTTGTCATAGTTACACTTTGGATAAAAGCAATCGTTTCATATTTAGATTTTCCCGAACAAATACCTTTGAGTTTTGGAATTGAAGGAAGACCGAGCTTTTACGGGAACAAAATTTTCATCTTTGCTCTCTGTTTTTCCCTCTCGCTCATACCCAAAGTTATATTCTTGATTACATTTTTCAGAAAAAAAATTGCAAGAAAAAAAGGAATCCAAGATGAGATTATTGATGGCTACTTTATACCTATTGTTGAAACGAACTTTTTTATCTCAATTTATATCCTCATAGTATTTGAGGGGATAATTTTCGGTATAAAAGAAGGGAAAGTACCTTTCTGGTTTTTCCCGTTTTTGTTTTTGACTCCAATCATCATAACTGTATATTTTTTGATAAGAACAGTCATTACCTTATATAAAATTTCAGCGAATACAAAAAAATAAATATGAGATTTCTTTATTAACCATATCACATTCTGAATTTCTGTTTTCTGAATATTGCGTTAAAGCAATCTGCTTATCTTATTGAACTTTCCTTGAAAAAATCCCATATTAGCTGGTTTGCATCTAAATCTTTACTTGTTTTCCCAATAATCCTTTCTGGAAGATATTGCAACCCCCCTGGCCATGTATGTCCTCCACCCTCAATAGTACATAAAATCACCTTTTTCCCATCTTTACATTGATTATATATTTCTTTTTTGACTCTTGTCCCATCAGATGGATCCTTATCTTGCTCCCATCCTATTTGAGGGGATAATTCACAACCGTTAATTTTCGCCCAGAACTTCGCAGTATTTTCGGCAGATAAAACCTTTCCCCTCTTTTCTCCCGCAGCCTCCACATACCCTCCATTATAGGGAACCAAAGGATCCTCTGTGCCCATAATAATCAGAAGTGATACAGGTTTTTGAGGATTACATGAAGATGTTATATCTTCTGGCATAAGTCCTGCAACAGGAGCAACAGCAGTTATTTTTTGAGAAAGCTCACAAGCTAAACGAAAAGACATCATAGCCCCATTTGAAATCCCCGTAATAAAAACCTTTTTCAAGTCAATATTGAAATTTACAGCAATATGATCAATCAAATAGGAGATAAATCCAACATCATCTATATTTTCTTTGTGAGCTACTGACCATTTTTCCATACCTTTTCTCCCATCGTTCCAGTGTCTGCCGTATGCAGCGGGATAAACTACAACGAAGCCTTCTTTATCAGCAAGTTCATGGAATCCTTCTTTTGTAAGTTTAATCATACCCTCCGGGGTACCGCCTCCACCGTGAAGAACAAAAAGAAGCGGCACCTTTTTCTTACCATCAAATGATTTTGGTATGTAAATTATATAATCTCTTTCCAATCCTCCAAATATAACAGAACCAGAAGTAAGTCCAACAACAAAGTTTTTTTGCTCCGTAGTTTCGTTACCGTTAATTTTACCTTCATCATCTCTCCTACAATCTGCTGCAATTGATAAAAAGACGATAAATAGCAGAGGGAACAAAGATACCAATAAATACTTGCTAATGATACTACTAATGCTGAACCTGAACTGCTTCACTATTTTCTTTTTGAACATCTTCCCTTCTATAAATCTGATAAAATTTCCTTCTCATGATAGTGTATTTTCCAGCAAACAAAATAAGATAAAAAAGCAAAAGAAAAGCAAATTTTATTTTCTTTGGATGCAGAAGAAAATCAACGAATTCATAAGATAAACCTAATTTCAGAATTGAAACAAAATCTTGCGGTTCCATAGTCATAGTGTAAATCCAAACAACAGGCGGCATTTATCTTTTTATTTTTTATTTCTTTTTTTTGCTTCTATCTACCATTTGGTAGAAAATTTTCTATATTTTTATCTTAATCATTGCTTCAATTTTTTCAATCAAAACTACTATAAAATATTTTATCTACGAAGTCCCATATTTTGGCTTTCATAAGGTATTTAGAAAAATATTTCATTATAGCTGGTAAGAAAATCCGCGATAGGAGAAGGTAAATTAGTATTCTGCAGGCAGATACGAACGCCAATATTTTAGCTCCTTTAATTTGGGAGATATATATATGCATAAAAATCCTGCCGATGTTGTTATAGCGGCTTCAAAAGTTGGAGGAATAATTTCCTTTATGCTTTTTTTAGGGCAAATATTATCGTCTTGATATGTTGCTTCTTCTCTCCATCGTGAGAAAACATAAACTCCATAGTCTATTCCCATTCCTATAAGAATTTAACCGAAAAGAGCAGAAATTATTGTGACATATCCTCCTATGTGAAGTTTTAAGTTTTTTTGCATGAAACTTCTGATACTACTTCTGCTCCAGGGTGAGCTAAAATATGTGTCGCAAGGGGACATGGAAGTAACCTTGTGAAATCTAAAACTTTTATTCAGTCTAACATATATAAATTAATCTCCTTATACATTATAAAAATTTCTTTCCTGGTTTATATTTGGAATTTTAAAATTTCTTTTCATGTTATGTACTTTGAAATTTTATCTTTGAAAATTGAGAATATAGATGGTAGAATGAAAACTGCTGTTATCATAGCTATTAGTATTCCTGTTGCTATCATTAGACCAAAGTGTCTGAGACCGGGGAAATGTGCCAAGAGAAGAGAGCCAAATCCTGCTACCGTTGTGAGTCCTGCCACCAAAATTGCATTTCCTATTCCTGAAATTGCTCCTTTTATTTCTTTTTCATGTATCAATCTGTGTGTAATGTGTATCCCATAATCAACTGCAATTCCTACAATTATTGCGAATGTTCCCATGTTTATGTAGTGGAGTTTTATTCCGAGTAAAGAGGAGAAAGAAGCGGCAAATAAAACAGCGGTTATAACTGGTGTAAGAACAAAAATAACAAGTAGTGGTTTTCTGAAACCCATATATACTATGATTGTAACAAGAATAAATGCCAAAATTAACGCTCTTGCCATATCTTTTTTGGCTCTGTCTGTTACAGAAATAAACAGAGCAGATATCCCAAATGAATCTTCATCTATCTCTTGGGCTTCTTTTAAATTTTTTTTCATAAATATTTCATCTTCCCATACTGGTTTTTTCGGATATGCAAATATGATAAAGGAGTTATCTGCTCCTATGAATTGTTTTTTTATGTCTTCTGGTAGATCTTCTACATCAAATCCTCTGCTCTTTGCAGCTTTTTTTAGGTCGCTCAAGAACTCCATCGCTACATCTGCATTTATTTTCTGCAAAGCGGAAATGTCTATTTTATCTCCTATATTATCCAGTTCTTTTACGAGTTTTTGTATATCTTCTTTAAGTTTTTTAGCTTCGTCTTCTCCCTCAAATGTTCCAGATAGTACTGCAAGTTGTATCATAGCTTCTGCTACATCCTGCATTTTCTCAAAAGATGACTTTATATATGCCGTTGGGAATATTCCATATCCTGGGATTGCTCCTGGGTAAATATCTGATACTATCTTATCTATTTGTTTGACGTAATCTAATTTTTTATCTATATCTTCTGGGTAGAATATCATTATAGATTCAATTTTTCCGAAGGTTTCTGAACTTTTTATTTTTTGAATTTTGTCTTTGAGTTCTTCAAGATCTTTTGCGAGCATAACTGTGTAGTCCTTTGACCTTCCAAATTTTTCTACGATGAAATCTTCTGACTTTATTGCTTCAAGCTCGGGTAAGATTTTTCTCAGGTTGTATTCAAATCCGATATTTCTTATTTCGTAGGCTATGATTAAAAATATTAGCGGTACCGAAGTTATTAATATTGTTTTGCTTTTGCGAGCAACGAAATCAGCTATCTTTTCAAATATTTTTTCTATGAACTCGGAGGCTTTTATTCCCAAAAGATATTTTGATGTATATCTTATTATTGATGGCATGAAAAACCATGAAAGAAGAAGGTAAATTAAAATCCCAGCGGCAGATACGACTGAGAGGATTTTTCCTCCCTTTATTTGAGATATATAAACACAAAGGAAACCAGCTGATGTAGTTATAGCTGACTGAAGAGTAGGAGAAATAAGTCTTAACACACCAAATTTTATAGCTGAAATCCTATCTTTACCTTTGCTAATTTGTTCTTTCCAGTGAGAAAACGAATATACTCCGTAATCTATTCCCATTCCTATAAGAATTGAACCAAAAAGGGCAGAAATTATTGTGACATATCCATAAGATAACATCAAAAATCCGAAGGCTAAAATTACTCCTGTGATAAGAAATGTCCCCATCATTGCTGCACCTATAATACCTCTGAATGCAACAAAGAAGATTATTAGTGCTGATATGAAGCTTATAGTCCCTGTTCTTTTCATGTCTTGCAGAGCTATTCTTCTTTGCTCTTCAAGTGCAATATAATTCCCTCCTATATGGAGTTTTAAGTTTTTGCATGAACCTTCTGATACTCTTTCTTTCATATCCATTATTTTGTCGTATATTATTTTATTGAAACTGTAGTCGTCAGCGGGTCTTGTGGGGAATGCCGATATTAAAATTGTGCTCATATCTTGGCTTATGAGATAATCTTGATTTATTGAGTAGTCTTCTCGTGTGGTATCACCCATCATCAGAAAAGCTTTTTCAAATGACGATTTGTATTTTTCTTTATCTACTTTGCCTTCCAAGATTGCCTTTGAAATTTCAGCTACCCAGTTCCTTATGTTTGATATTGATTTGACAAATTCATCTATTTCATCTTCGTTCAGATTTTCTCTTTCAAGAATTTCTTTTGATATGAGGTCTGACCAAGCACTTATAAATTCCGGGAACTCCAGATTTAAAAAAAGTTGTACAATATCGTCTTTTCTTCTTTTCATAAGGTCTACGAGTTCATTTAATCTTTTCTCTTCAAGGTAAAATAGAGCATGTTTTTTGAAAAAATCTATATCAATTTTCCCTCTTACACTTTTTATCTCTGGCATTTTTTTAAGTTCATCTTCTATTTTTTCTGCGCACATTTTCATTTCAGATAGGTTTTCTCCTTCAATCGCAATAAATATAAAGTCTGTTCCTCCATAGTTTTCTGCCACATATTTGAACCTTTTGACTTGTGGGTGGTCTGGCGGAAGTTCATCAAAAAATGAGAGCTTTATTTGAAGATTTCTCATAGCCCAAAGCGAAATAAGAGTAAGTATCAAAACCACCGGTATTACTATGTATGGATGCTTTATAGGGACATCAGAAATGAAGTCAATTAACTTTTGTTTTATTGTTTTTTCCTCTTCTTTTTGTTTTTGGTGAGTCATATCAATTTACCTTACATCTCAAAAATCTACCTTGTGGTAGAAAATTAAATTTTACTTGGAGTTAAATTTTTATATTATATCTGCAAAATCTTTTTCTTGTCTATGGAAATATATAAAGCCAGTTATAAAAAGAAATAGAATAATAGATACTGATATTATAAGATGTGATATATCTGGAGCTGGTGAGTTTATGAGAGACCATCTGTATCCTTCAACCACTCCTGTCATCGGGTTAATAAATTGAATTATTCTAAATTTTTCTGGTATAATGTGAGATGGATAGACTATTGGGGTTGCGAAGAACCATAATTGATTTATAAATTGAAGCGTGTATTTTACATCTCTGTATTTTACATTTATTGGGGCAAGCCATAGAGCTACTCCGAGTGCACACATGATTTGAAGTATCAAAAACAAGGGAAAAAATAATATGTTCAAAGAAGGTAGGATGCCATATATTATCATAAGAAAAATAAGAACTGAAAAAACAAATAGAAAATCAAATCCAGCAGATAAGATCACGCTTAGAGGTAAAATAACGCGCGGAAAATAAATTTTTGATATAACGTTTGCATTCCCTACTACTGACATACTTGCCTCAGTAAGCGACCTTGAGAAAAACTGCCATGGAACCAGAGCAGAGTATATGTAAACTGGGTATGGTATTTCGCCTGTCTCTATCTTTGCAAATTTACCAAAAATGATGGAGAAAACTATCATTTGGAATAAAGGTTGCACAATTGCCCAACCTATTCCTATCAAAGTTCTCCTGTACCTTACTTTTATATCTCTTTCTGCAAGTGCTAAAAGCAGATCTATCCTTCTTGTTAGTTCCTTTAAATCAAATACACCAAGAAATCTGCTTGGTGGTTTAATTATTGTTTCTGGTTTTCTAATTTCTAGTTTTTCGGTGGATTCAATTTCGTTTTTATCTGCTTTTTTATCTGATGATTGTTTATCTATATGTGTAGTTCTCATAATTTCTTATAAGCTTGGATTTTTATTTTCAAATTAGTTTAGCTTCAAAAATATAAGGCTTATTTGAAAAATTTCGTTCTTTACCCTTTTAATTCCATAATTTAATTTGATGTCAAAAAAAAGAAAAATAGTTGTTAGTGATTTGCATATAGGTAAGGGTAAAGTAGTTGATGGTCAGATAAATTACAGAGAGGATTTCGTATATGATGAGGATTTTTCAGATTTCTTAAAGTGGATAGTCAGAGATTCGCAAAATATGGGAGCTGAATTTGAGCTGATTTTGAATGGGGATATACTAGATGTAATAAAATCTACTCATAGAGATGGTAAAGTGTACAAAAAAGATGTATTTGATTTTTTGAGCTACTGCATAGGAAATCACAGAGTATTTTTTGAAGCTCTGCGTGATTTTATATACGAGGGAGGAAAAGTTATTTACACCATCGGCAATCACGACCACCCCGTAGCATCACCTGATATTCAAAGCTATCTTTTAGAAAAAACTCAAATAAATTTTAGGTTCATAAAGAAAGAATACTTTGAATCCGGTGTTTGGATAGAACATGGGAACAGGTACGAAGCTGTAAATAGAACAGACCTTGTAAATATTTGGTTTAGAGATGAAAAGGGAGAAGAGTATTTGAACATGCCTTGGGGAACTAAATTTGTAGTGGAAGTAATAGATTCTTTTTCTTTCACAAAACCATATCTTGATAGGTGGAGACCTCTCGGTAAAGCTATAAGGTGGGGACTTATTTTTGATACAAGAATTTCACTTCTTGCGCTTTTCAGAACAATAAAATTTGTTCTAAAAAATAGAAAGTTTTATGATCCTATAAGGAGAAGGTCTTTTTATGTACCATTAGATCTTGTCATGAACGCTATGGGACACAAAATAGTGGATAGGTCTGCAAAAATACTTTTGAGAAGACAGGATATAAAGGTTGCTGTCATGGGACATACTCACAGGGCTCTTTTGTGGAAATATAGGGATAAAATATATGCTAATTCAGGGACATGGGTTCCTTTTGTCTCTTTTGATACCCCTCAAATTGGACTTATTGAAAAGAGAAACTTTGTCGTTATAGATATTCAGGGTAATTTACCTCTTGTAGGTGTATTTTCCTGGCATGGTAGAAGTAGGATTTTTGAGGAGATAAAGCAGATTGATATTTCTGAATAGTTTATTTTCTGAAACTATATAAAATCTCTTTATTTATGATTAAACTTTTTTTGTTAGCCAATATAATTTTTAATGTATTTATAAGCTTGGCTGATTAGAGAATTAATTGAGGAAACTATCTGATATGTTTGGATGTTGTAAATATTTCAATTCAGTTATCAGTTGTTTTATCTTTGTTATTTTTGTTTTTTTTGGCTGTGGCAGAGTGTGGAAAGGAAGTGTAATTGTAGAGGAACAAATGAAAATTTTCCCGAAAGAATCGGAGATTACAAGATTAAATTTGTCTCAGTCAATACCAGAAGGTGTTCAGTGGGATTTTACTTTGGATAAAGAAGATGTTCCTTATGTTAGTATATTTGATGTCATTTCGGGCAGACTTTTGTATTACACCATAAATGATAAAGGTGAATGGAGAGAAGAGAAAGTAGATCCTCCGGAGGGAAATTTTGGCTATGTTGCTGGTAAATCTCCAAATATATTTTTTGTAAATGACACGATACACATAGTATATCTATCTTCGTCAAAAAAGGATAAGATTCCTCGTATGAGATTTGTAAAGGAGGCTTTTTTAGATTCTTTGGGGATATGGCGTTGTAGAATAGTTATGAAAGCTCAGGATCAGGAGTTCAAATTCGTTAAAGCTTTGTTTTCTCCCGTATCTGGAAAAATATTAGCTGTATTTTTAGATAATAATGAAAGAGCTTTATCTGTGGTAGCCTTTTCACCAGCACAAGAAAAAGATACTACATTTTGCGGGCAAGATGAACCGGAAGACCCTGGGAAGGAACAAAAAGTAGATGTGATTTTCTTAGGTAACATTCACTACTTTGGTCAGGGAGAGGTAAGGCTTAAAAATAAGCTTGATCAAAGGTGTAATCCTATGGAAAGAGCAAGGTCTCCATCGCCGGCAGGATTTTCAATTCAGCTCATAAACTTCCAAAGGCGTGTCCAAGATATGACAGGTTTTATATCGTATGATCCCATTTTAGATTACTCATTTTGGATAGAAATTTTCCAAGACGATATTAATCAGTATATAAAATCAGAAGAAAATCAGAAATCAGATGAAAAAAATGTATATCAGATTTCCTTGACGGTAAATTCTCAAAATGAAATTTCTGTTGTCGGGTTTAATACCGGGCAGGAATGTTTGCCGGCATTAGCGAGAGGTATTTATTATAATCTTGAAATTCCAGTACAGGATCAGAGTAAGATAATTGGAGCAAGTTTATCTTTTGGGGACGGTTCAACACAACCCATAAAAGCAATAGTAGTTTCTCCTACGGTTGTTTTCTTTGACCTTACAAATATAAATATTCCATTTTTCCCTTTTAAGGTAATAATGAAGTACAAGGGTATGCCTAAATTCAAATTTGTGTCCATCGGAAAATCAAGGAGGTTTCCATCTTGTGCAGCAGATAAAGATGGAAGAGTACATTTTGCAAATTTTAATGCAACTCCACCGCTTTTAGCCGCTGAATATGGATTTATTGAACCAGGGTCTTTTAATATAAGAACAAGTATTATTGAGGGAGGAGGTGGGGGGATTTATACACAAGGTACAGGTGGGACTGCGATTGCCGTCACCGATGAAGGATATCCTATTGTTATATACTTTGCTCCTTTTGAGCAAGATATGAAGGTTGCCGTGCGATTACAGAATACTTGGTTGGTTGCAAAAAAATCAACAGAGTCTCTGACAGGTCTTTCTCCGAAGGCTTTAATTACAAGCGATAAGTCCTATGTTGCAGTTTTAGTCCCTACTATTACCTCTGACAAAATCAAGTTTAGTTTGATTTATGTCCCCATTACATTATGATTTGATAATTTTGTAAGGAGAAATGACGGAAAAGAACATGAGTTGCATAGTTAGAAATATCGGAGAAAGAAGTCTTGCTTTTATTTTGCCCTTTATTTTTATTACAGCCTGTGGTAGATTTACGGGAGATTATGGTGAAAATTTGATAAATACTGTACCAGGTGAATATTTTGTTGCGGGACAAGATAGTGGTTTTTTCAATAATTTTGCTCAAGATAAAAATGGTGGGATTCATCTTGTGTACTATCAGATGCCAAAGAGAACTATACTTTGGGCTTATGCTCCTAACATAAAGACTGGATTTATAACAACAGAAGTTATAGACGAGGCAGGTGAGAACGATAATTTTGGGCTTTATCCGAGGATTGTTGTTGATTCAAAAAACATTCCTCATGTTATATACATAAGACATATAGAAAATGGTAATCAAGTTTTTAAAATCTATCACGCTTTCAGAGTTGAGGATAATAAGTGGATCGTAAATCCGGTCAATATAGGTTGTCCATTCGAGCCAAAAGCTGAAATACTTGATGCTGCAATAGACCAGGAAGATATAATTCATATAGCCTATATCGGTTATGATAAGAGACTTTATTATTTAGCTGTTGATATACAAAATAATACCTTGAGTTGTGAGCAGATTGATCCTGCGATCGGAGAGAAGGCAAGAGTACCTTCCGGTGGAGCTATTTCAGAGTGCGTTAATATGAAAATAGATCAATCAGGAAAAATTCATGTTGTATATTACGATTCAGAAAATGGTAATCCAAAGTATGCTTTTAAGAAGAAAGGCGATACAGATTGGAATATATCTGTTGTTGGTTGGGAAAGAGTTTATAATGAGGAGATACAGTTTTCAAGAGGTGTTTTGGGTTATGAGGCAACTTTAAAATATCCTTCTAATGAATCAAGACTTGATACAAATATTTATGCTGTGGCTCCCGGTGGGAGAAAAGAGGTTCCTCGAGAGTTCTGGAGATTTAGAGGTAGCCAGACCGTAGTTCTTTCAGATGCGGTTGTAGGTCCCGGAAAGGATTTTGATTTGAACATGAAGTTCTATATAAACTATGTTAGAATAGATACTTCCCCAGATGATGATGGGCGATTTTGTGCTGTTGGATATAATGATGTTTATGAACCTTTTGTGGCGTACTCTAACTCTACAAAATCTACTTTGGAGTTCGCTGAATTTAAAGCAGGAAACTGGGAAAGAAAGTCCGTAGACAATGTCTTTATAGGTTCAAGAATAAGCATAGCTTACTTTTTTATACAAGACAAAAGATATCCTGCAATTATATATCCTGACTCTCTTAGAACAATTATAAAATTAGCAGTTCTTGATAATTCTGGCGGGCAAAGGAGATGGAATATAGTTAATACTATAGCTCGGGGTATAGTTGGACTGCATCTTTTTGGTGATTCTTTACCAATTTTGGGTCTTGTTGGAATGTCATATATGAGGAACGAGAAGGGAGACTACCAACTTTTCTTTGCTGTCAGTGAATTCCCGGAAGTTCTTACAAGGTAAATTTTTTGAAAAAAGCAAATTTTTCATTTATATCTTATCTTTCTTATCTTATTATGTCTGTTAAAGATCAAAAATATATTTTTGATTTGGAGAAGAAATTTTTGAGAACTGATTTACCGGAGATAAGACCGGGATATGTTGTCAGGGTATGGACAAAAGTCAAGGAAAAAGACAAGGAAAGACTTTCTCACTTTGATGGAATTGTCATATCTATAAGAGGAAGGGGAACGGGTAAAACTTTCACTGTAAGGAATATTGTGGGTGGAGTCGGAGTTGAGAGAATTTTTCCGTATTATTCTCCATACATAGAAAAAATTGAAATTTTAAGAAAAATTCCTGTAAGAAGAGCAAAACTCTATTACCTGAGATACAAAAAACAATCAGAACTTTTCAGAGAATAATTTTCTATTTCTTTTCAAGAAAGTAATTTTTTCTTTTCTTTTCTTTTCTTTTTTTCTTTGAACAAGATAACAAAACTCTAAACAAAATGACAAAACTTTTGTAAGAATTGTTTAAATTAAATATAGATATTTTTTTCTGCGGGGAGTTTTATCTGGGTTAAATCGGGCGGGGTAAAGACACAACGGGGTACAAAGAAAGAAACAGATAAAAAAATAATAGAAGAAAAAAAAAGAGGGATATGAGAATGGAAAAGAAAGTTAAATTAAGCTTTGTTTTTTTGTTCTGATTTTATCTACTATACAGATTTCTTTTATTTTCTCCTGCTCAAGAAAAGAAAAAAGCGAAACGGAAGAGGTGGAATATTTTTTTGAAAGGAATATAAGAGATAGTGCAGGTGATGATAAGGGTTCGGTGGATCTATCAAGCAATGTAGGTTCAGCGACATGTTTTAGGGTATCTTTGGGAGATGCAAATAATAATGGTAAAGATGAGATATATGTTGTGGCAACAGATTGTAGTAGTAATGCTGGTAATTCGTATCTTATAAGTATTGAATGGAATGGAGCATCTTATCAGGTAAAGTGGGTAAGGAGTCTGTTTGGAGGTGTGAATGCAAGTAATGTGGTAATTGCAGATTTTGATTTAGATGGTGTGAGAGAAATAGCAATTATAACTCATGATGGGACACTATATGTTTATAGGTATGATGGGGGTTTGAGTTTTGTGGGGAGATATTATTTCTCAGGTTCAGGTGCTCGTGGAGGTATTAGTGTGATAGATGTGGATGGAGACGGGAGACAGAACTTGGTATTTGGAGATAGAGCCGGATGTGTGCATGTATTTGAATTTGGTCAAGGTGCAGCGTCAGGTACGATATGGTGGGGTTATAACAGGCAGAATCCACAGCAGAATGGTGTAAGATGGAATGAAAAAGGTTTTTCATTGTTACCTTGCTTTCTCAATTTCATCAAGGGCTTGCGGGTTCTCCAAAGATGAAATGTCTCCCAAAGGTTTTCCTAAAAATTTATTCCTTATAATTCTTCTCATTATTTTTGCATTTCTTGTTTTTGGTAATGCACTAACAAATTTTACATCTTTTGGAGTTATAGGTTTTCCTAAATTTTCTGCCACTACTCTTTTGATTTCCTCCTTTATCTCATCTGATGGTTCAAATCCTGGTTTTAGCACAGCAAAAACAACAGGTACCTCACCTTTTATTTCATCTGGAACCCCTATTGCTGCGCACTCTAGGACTTTTCCAGTTTCAAGTACAACAGTTTCTATCTCTGCGGGTCCAACTCTTTTTCCTGCTATTTTCAGAGTATCATCGCTTCTTCCGTGAAGGAACCAGAATCCATCTTCATCTTGTGAAGCAAAATCTCCGTGAAACCACACTCCCTCAAATCTTGACCAGTAAGCCTCCTTGTATCTTTCAGGGGATTTCCAAAGACCTCTTGTCATTCCGGGCCATGGTTTTTTGCACACAAGTTCTCCTACTTTTCCTCTTTCAACTGGTTTCCCATCTTCATCAAATATGTCTATATCCATTCCAAGAGCTGGTCCGGTAAGACTCATAGGTTTTATTTCATCTATTGGATGAGGAGAGAGAAAGCAAGCTGCAACTTCTGTTCCGCCCGAAAGATTTATGATAGGTATTTTTCTTTTTCCTACTTTTTCAAATACCCACATATATGGAGCGTAGTTCATCGGTTCTCCTGTTGAGCCTACAAATCTCAGTGAATCTAATGGTTTTTTGATAACATCTTCATCTTTGAACTTCATCAAAGACCTGACGAATGTTGGTGAAAGTCCAAGAGCTGTTATTTTGTGTTGTGAAATCATATCAAATACTCTCGAAGGTTGAGGGAAATCAGGGGCTCCATCGTATAGGAACACTGCTGCACCGTTTGCAAGAGCTGCGACAAATTCCCACGGTCCCATTATCCATCCTATATCTGTTATCCAGAATAGAATTTCTCCTGGTTTCATATCCATCTGGAAAGCTCCTTCTTCGGCTATTTTCACTAAAAATCCTCCGTGGACATGGACAGCTCCTTTTGGTTTCCCTGTTGTTCCTGATGTGTAAATTATCATAAAAGTATGTTCTGCTTCTGTTTCTTCTGGTTCTGCACCTTTTTCGTTTAGTATTTCTTCTGCGTATATATCTCCTTTTGATTTTGGAATTTTTTCGTCTGTGTATTTGAAGACTATTTTGTGCTCACAGATATCTTTTGCGGCTTCGTCTGCGACTTCCTTCATATTAACGAATTTCCCTCTTCTTTTCGTTCCATCTGCTGTTATGAGTACTTTTGCTTCTGAATCTTCTAATCTAACTCTTACGGCTTCTGGACCATATCCTGAGAACATCGGAACAACTATTGCACCTATATAAGCTATTGCAAGATAAGACGCTAATGCCTCGGGGGTCATAGGCATAAATAGACCGACTCTGTCTCCTTTTTTTACTCCGAGTTTTTTCAGTCCAGCTCCTATTTTTGCTACAAGTTCGGCAAGTTCTCCGTATGTTAGAGTCTTTGTTTTACCTTCTTCATTTTCCCATATTACGGCTTTTGAATTTTTGTTCCAGCGCAGACAGTTTTCTGCAAGGTTTATTTTCCCGTCGTAGAACCATTTTGACCATTCTATTCCCTGAGATACATCAAGAATTTTTGTATATTTTTTCTGCCATTTTAAACCTAAAAACTCTTCAACCGCTTTCCAGAATCTTTCAATATCTTCGCACGATTTTTTTCTCAGGTCCCATATATCTTTTGCTCCGAACTTGTGCATGAACTCTGCAACTTTACTTTTCAGGTAATCTCCGTATGGTTTCCATATTACTGGGAGTTTTTCCTCCATATTCAAGATTTTAATTTATGCTTTGTGAATTTTGTTTTTTTAATTTTTAAATTGAATATTTGTTCAAAAATTTTGATGTATATATTATCTTGAAATTTGGTTTTTGTTAAAAAATTTCCTATTTCTTATTCTTTTAATTGTATGTCATTTTTTCGTAGTGGTAGTTTTGCTCTTTTTTTATTCTTTTGTTGTTTTTTTATTTTACTTTTCTGGTTTTTTATTTTTTCGTGTGAAAAGAGAATAAATCCTGTCGTTTTTTGGCAATTTGATTTATATCATCAAGAAAGATTTTTTTATCACTCTACATCAGAAAAAGATTTTTTTTCTACCAATAAAGGTGAAATAATGGTCGTGTCTTTTCCTTCATATCAGCGTACCTGTTTGGTAAAGTTGTATCCTTCAAGTTCAATATATGTTCGGAGAGTTTCAGCTCATTTTGGGAGGGTTAATATTTACCTTGATTCGGTTTCGGGTAATGTTTTGGTTATATCTTCTGATTGTAATTTTTACATAAAGGATGTTTTTCTCGAAGGGGGAATTTTGAGGGTGTTATCAGATGGTGAAAAAATTAGGATTGAAGTTCTTGAAGGCTCAGCTAAAATATTTGATTTCAATATCAAAAAGGGGCAAGGATATGTCTTGGAAGAAGATAAAATTTATATGATTCCGAAGGAGGTATCTCTCGTTTTCCCAAAAGATGGAGTAGATGTGACTATACCTTTATTTTTATGGGAAAAAGTTCAAGAGGCAAAATCATACTTTCTTGAAATATCGTTGGATCAAGATTTTCTTAACCCAATATTTTTCTTTGAGATAAAAGAAAATAGGTTCTTTCCTGATTCTTTTACTTTATTCAGATTTTCTGGTAGCTTTTTTTGGAGAGTTTGGTATGAAACAGAAGATGGTAGATTTTCTTTTTTCTCTGAAACAAGGAAAATAAGGATTCCTTCTTTTTGATTTTTAAGTTTCTCTTTGGATTTTTATATCTTCTGCTGTAAGTGATAGAGGTTCTATTTCAATTACTCTATTGTTTCCTGTATCTGCGACAAGGATTGAACCCATCATTATTCGCAGGCATTCTGGATAGCTTAGATTGGTATTTTGTAAAATCATAGTTGATAATCTTTTTTCGCATAGAACCCTTATGGAGTTATTGAAAAAATCTGAAATGAAAATTGTGTCTCTATATTCTTCTAAGGAGTTAGGAGAAAATAGGAGAGAATTTTCTGCAGGTCCATCTTTATGGGCTTCGCCTTTGCCTCCTGCTAATCTGTTTATTATTTTTTCCCCTGAACTTAAATCTAACTCCTTTATTGATGAGTCATAAGAATCTACAAAAATTATTTTTCCGTCTTTTACTGTCAGGTCTGATATAAGAGATGAGCCATTCCCTAATTCAATGATCTCTTTTTTTATCTCGTTTTCATTTAGTTTTACTTTGTATATTTTGTTTGTCAAAGAAGCTACAAGGAGAATATTTTTGCCCAAAGTCCTTATTGATTTTGGGAAAGGAATAGATATTTTACCAACCAATTTTCTTTCCCACAAGTTGAAAATTTTTACATCATTATCTCCCAAGTCGCATATTGCAAGCAAAATCAATTCCTCGTCATTAGATATAAAATCCAGCCCTTCAGGAAATTTTATTTCTGTGTTATAGTATTCTTTTCTTATAACCTCAACAAGTTCAAAGAATCTCCAAGTTAGAACTATTATTTCTCTTTTCCCAGAGTTTGAGATAGCTATGAATTTAGGTTTTTTCAAGCATGCTATTTTTGTGGGAAAACAAAAATCAACTTCTCCTATTTCTTTTGCACGCTCAACATATTTTCTGTAACCTAATATTTTGTATAGCTCATCATCATAATCAAAACCGAAAATTTCTGATTTTAGTTTTTCTTTTTGTTCCTTTCCTTTTTGTTCCATTGTATCATCTATATAAAAATCCTCATTTCTTTTTTTTATCTCTTTTTTGAGGATTTGATTGAAAATTTCTTCGTATCCTTCTATTTTTTCTGGTTTGATTGAGTTTTGTGTTTTATTTTCCAGTGTGGTTTCCAGTATAATTGAAGGAAATTTTTTTACATCAAAAATTTCTATTACTTCTTTCTCATTATCCACACAAACTGGGAATTCAAATCCAAATTTTGATATTATTGTTTCTGCGAGCTTTCTATCTATTTTTTCTTCTTTTGCCGGGACTATAAATAAAATCACATTTTTCGTTCCAGAAAAATCTACTATATTCTCAATGTGATTTTTTGTGATGGGGTGCCGTGGAGTTGTTATGACTACAAAGAAATCTGATTCAAACTTTTTCAGATTTTCAAAGTTGAACCATTCTGAATTTGCCGGAAGTTTCAAAAGTAGATTCCTTATTTTATTTTTTACAAAGTTTTCTTCGTTATTAATTTTGGTCATAAAGCTCATGTATTTTTCCTTTCTTTTGTGTTTTCTGTATTTTCATTTTTCAGATCTAAACAAATAAAAAATTTAGTCATTTTTTTTCTTTTGTGTTAATTTGAATTTATGAAGGTTGTTCTTATAGACAACTATGATTCTTTTGTTTATAATCTTTATCAATATTTATGCGAACTCGGGGCAGAGGTCGATGTGTTCAGAAATGATGAGGTTCCAAAAGATTTATCAAAATATAATGCTGTTGTTATCTCACCTGGTCCCGGGAGACCAGAAAATTCGGGAAGATGTCTTGAAGTTGTTGAAAAATATGCTGGGAAAAAACCAATTTTAGGAATATGTCTTGGTCATCAGATAATAGGTTATGTATTTGGAGCGAAGATAAGGAATGCGAAAACTATAATGCACGGAAAAGTATCAAAAATAAATCACGATGGTAAAGGAGTATTTCAAGGTGTAAGTAATCCAACTTATGCTACCCGATACCATTCTCTTGTCATAGACAATTTACCTGAGGGATTTATTATATCTGCAACATCAGAGGAAGATGGTGAGATTATGGCAATAAGACATATCAGCTTACCAATAGAGGGAGTTCAATTTCATCCTGAATCTGTTATGACATACGAAGGAAAGAAAATGTTAGCTAATTTTTTGGAGATGGGAAAAAAGGTAGTATAGTATTGCCATTCGTGTAGCCACTCCGTTTCTTACCTGCTCAAATATAGCTGAGTTTTCTGAATATGCAACTTCGGAGTTTATCTCAACTCCAATATTCATCGGTCCGGGATGCATAATTACAACATCTTTGTTTTTTTCTTTCAGTGTTGTTATTAAATTTTCGTCAAGTCCCCATATTTCGTTGTATTCTCGGTCAGAAGGGAAATAAAAGTTTCCATGTCTTTCTTTTTGTAGTCGCAGAGCCATTACGAAATCTGACTTGAAAAATTCACTATCAAATTGTGTTTTTATTTTTATGTTGCCATTCCCAAGCTTTTCTATTCCTTTCGGTAAGGTTGTGTAAGAAGAAACCAAAATTACATTCATTCCTATTTTTGAAAAAAGTTTTATTCCGCTTCTTGCGACTCTGCTATGGAGTATATCTCCGACTATTGATATTGTAGCTCCTTTTAAATCATCAACTTTTCTTAATTTTTTTCTGGTTAGCATGGTAAATAGGTCAAGGAGAGCCTGAGTTGGATGTTCATTTTTCCCGTCTCCCGCATTAATTGTGGGAATTCCTGAGATTTTAGCTACTATGTGGGGAAAGCCTTCTGCCCTGTGTCTTATTACAAGAAAATCAACGCCGAGGGCTGTAATAGTTTTTATTGTATCAAGTAAAGACTCTCCTTTTTCAACTGATGAACCTTTTTCGGAAAGATTTACTGTATCTGCCGAGAGAGTTTTTGCCGCTATTTCAAATGAAACCCTTGTTCTTGTTGAAGGCTCAAAAAAAATAAGCCCCACCGATTTCCCTCTTAATGTCGGAACCTTCTTTATATCTCTTGATAGAATTTCAAGCATAGAAAAAGATAACTCAATTATGTTTTCAACATCTTTTTTTTCAAGGTCATCAATAGATAGAAGATGTTTTGACA
>Ga0081478_139925_pt1 | contig 20309 bp, 24 predicted proteins | sample OctSprmetagenome_FD_70983 | JGI IMG/M metagenome (GOLD analysis project Ga0081478, IMG submission 70983) | Hot spring and microbial mat streamer communities from Octopus Spring Streamers, Yellowstone National Park, USA - T=80-84 v2 (version 2) | ecosystem: Environmental > Aquatic > Thermal... | reverse complement strand
TCCAAGATACCACGGAGGGGGTAAGCCTTGAACCCTCCTGATTTTGTATAACCACCGGCTCATCACCTATCATAACAGCCACAACCGAGTTGGTAGTTCCCAAGTCAATGCCTATAACCTTCTCCGCCATCTTCACACCTCCTTATTTTTATAGTTTAAAAATTTAGTCCGTTTTTGTCAAGTTTTTTATGTATGCTTTTCTAAAAACACAAGCCCATTAACACACAGAAGTTTTAAGGTTATGTTTTATGTTTGTTAGCTTAAGGTTTAAGCTTAGGCTAAGCTGGTGCCTTTGTCCGCTGGAGGTGTACCCCGATGAGGGAGTTTTTGGAATAGCCTCAGATGCGTAGTTTGCTAAAATAAACAATGTGGGAGGTAGGTATCAATGGATGACAAAGAACTGATAAAGAGGATTATGGAAGAGGTAAAGGATGAGAAGTTGAGGGAGGAGTTGCTGGGCTTGGTCGTGGAGAAGAATAAAAAGAAAGACGACACAAGGCAGGAAGAGGAAGAACCTATAGACTATGTAGCAAAGCAGGCAATACTACTTGGAGCCACTGAAAGTGTAGCCAAGACATACTGGTGGATAGGGTTTATTGTCTATCTTGTCTTTTTTAGTATTTTCGCATCCGTTGCCTTTTCTTATTTTATGGCCTCTCTTTTCACTAAGAGTGGCGAGAATTATCTTGCTGAAGCCATATTCTTCTTTGTCCTAACGTTAGGCATCGCTTTTGGAATTTTCACCCTTTATAGTGGGAAGGTAGAGTATGAAAAGCGTAAACACAAAAAAGAAGAAAGTTAAGGCACTCCTCCAAAAGGGTTGTATCTTTATTTCTTCAAATCAAGTCCATGGTTTACGATAGGTTTCCCTTCTGGATTCAGGATTTTAGAAACATCATTAATAGGTCTTTTATATGCCTTTGGCTGCTCCTCTTTCCTTTCCCTCAACCACTGCAAATATTTCCGATACTCAGGCGGCACCTGTCCGTTTTTGTAGAAGTTAGGGTTAAGTTGAGGCACTTTAATTTTCGGCAGCTTTACGCCGGGAACATTGAAGCTTTTTATCCCCTTCTTGCCTTTTTCAATTTCCTCTTTTGCCTTTTGATGCTCTCGGTTCACTGTCCCTTCTATAGCTTCTCTCTCTTTCTTTATATCCTCTTCAGTAGGCACTTGCTTTGGAACTTCTCGTAGCTCAGCCTCTTTCTCTCTCAGGTCCTTTAACCCTTGATTAGTTGCATATTGTATTATATAGCTTTTTAAAGCGTCCTTATTGTTTATCAGCTTCTCAGTTTCTTCATGTGCATATCTTATAGCTTTTGCCTTATCACCGTTAAACAGCTTCAATCCCTCCTCGTATTTCTGCCGATAATATTCATTCAAAGGATTGTCCACCATCTGCACGCTTTTGTTATTGGCAAATGTTAGGGCGTTATCAGCTTTTTTCAACAACATCTTAGAAACATCAGCCATTCTTCCACTTTCAAAGCTTTCACTTTCATTAACTCCCTTTTCATAATTTGCCCCCTTTGTTTTGGATATAGTAGTTCCGCCCCTTCGCCAAATTCCCGTCTTTAAACTATCAGAAACTTTTTCTAATGCACTCTTAACCTCTTCAGCGGTTAGGTATGTTGTGAATGTTCTCCCACTTTGGTCTCTGTAAGAAACATAAAAGCCACCATCAGGACCAGGCACAATCTTTGCAATTTCCCACGGCATGCCTGTTTTAAGTCCAGCCTTAAGTTCTGTTGAGTCAGTTGTGCTAAATTCATCAGCCCGCTTTTTACCCAGCAATTCCCTTATCGCATTTTCAAAAACCTTATCCTTACCTAAAGCATTTATTACCTCCCTGAATGTGCTGAAATCTTTCTGTAAAAGCTTGCCCAAAGCCTCTTTGAACGCTTGGAACTTGCTGGCATCCTTTCTGATGGAATCAAAATCCCTTAGCCCTTCTGCCACCTGTCTGTATATTCCTGCCATTTCCTGAAGTTCCTTTGTCATACCCTCAACATCTGATGCACTTATGCCTCCCAAGTTCATTAGCCTTCCAGGTCCATCAATTTCTCCTTTGTCATTTAGCATTATGTTCCCATGTTCAACTCCACCTTTCATTACCTTAAGATTACCACGCCCATCATAAACCACTTTGAACCCACCATCTCCACTAACAACCTCTAAAGCTTCAAGTTGTCCCTGCGTATTCATCACCATTCTCGGCACAGAAGCCCCAGCCCCAGCTATACCAAATGCTGACGCTACAACATTTTGAACAAATTGAGCGTGTTGTTTTCCATGCATAGCAGCTAAAACCAATGCCTGTTTAGCGTCCCCTCCCTCCAATTCTACTCTTCCTCCGTGCATTTTAACATTACCCATCTGATGCTGATTCATAGTAGTCGTCAAAGCACTCGTTGTCCCCCAAACAAAACTCCCCAAGCTTGTAGTTCCCGCCGACACATTCCTGTAATTCACCTGCCCTGCATTGAAGCTTCCTCTCGCCACATCACCCGCTGATGCTTGGGCTGTGCCCTGAACAACACCTCCAAGCCCCGTGGCAAAGCTATGAAAGGCATACCCTCCCAAGCTTGCTATCATAAAACTCACAGTAGGAACAAGCCAGTATAGAGAACCTCCAAGTGATATATGGTCTACAAGCAATGCGGATATTACAGGCGCATTCAACACATTAAAATCCCATCCCTGCTGCTGGGCAAAGTTGTAAAAGTTCCCTACAAGCTTAGAGTAGAAAAAGCCATTTACCACAGCTTCCGCAAACTTCCATACAATCATCCACAAACCAAAAGTAAAAGCAAGCATCACCGCACCTTTCATCAAAGGCGTAAGCATAAAGACAACAAGCACAGGCACAAGAGAAGCAAACAAAACATGCAATATTCCGTTTATCAGAGACAAATACCTGTTTGCGGTAGCTTTCTCAATCTGCCCTTTTGTAAATAGACCCTGTTCCGTTAGTCCCATACCCTGAGACGCCGCCCAGGACCTGTAAGTCTCCTTAAACTGGTTCATAAGCACCGCTTGCATTAAAAACCCAGTTCCCGTCTGACTTACTCGCATAACACCGCTTGGAACTGTATTTAAAAGGTCTGCTAAAACTGTTTGCCCTACCGCCGCAGAAAGGACGTTAAGCCCATGTGTGTTTACCCACTGGGAAAGGGCACTGCTTAAATATGCCCCCGCATCCACACAACTCATAGAACACCCACCGCCACAAGGCGCAGAACAAGGATAGGTGCATTGACCCTGCCCGTAAAGAACAGTAAACCTTGCTGGATGCAAATTGCTAAAAATCAAGCCATACAAATTGTTTGAAGTCTCAAGCTGATGGGCATCTAAGCTTCCATCCAAAATGTTCGTAAACACACAGTCCTGAAAGAAATTGGTAAGATTGAGGTAAAGATACGGGTCTACTAACCTCATGTCCATTGCCTGCGCCATAATTTGGTTGCAGGCAAATATGCCCATATTCTGAGACCCGCAGCGATCCACTCCTATACCAAAAGCCCTATCCACATGCCTCGCTATAGCATCCTCTACCTGCGTTATGAAAGCAAGAACATACGCCACAGGATAGGGAACACGCTGAACAACATAGGTCTGGTTCAATGCCTTGTCGTGAACTTGCACATTGGTGGTTATGCCAAAAAATAACGAAACTACTCCAATAAATACCACATAAAACTTCACAATCCTTAACGGGTCCGCAGTAGCACGAGCGGAGAAATACGCAAGAAGGGTCGCAATAAATCCAATCAGCGCCGCTACTTTTGCAACACCATAAAAAGTCCCATCATGCCCAAACAACATGGCAACGCCCTGTAGGGCATTTGCCATGCTGTCTCCATAGCCCCATGAATAAACAGTAAACGCCATCACCTATTCCCTACTGGACCTAAACCTATAAGCCTTGAAAATACCATGTTCCCATATATGGGAGACTTAGCCATCTGTGCCAACATGTCATTGTATATCTGATTGGCTACCTGATAGCTTTGTATCTTCTGCCTTAACTGTTCCATCGTATACCTACGATAATTTGCTAACTCCTTCTGGGCTTCACTTATGTTTTTCAAAAGTAATTGGGCGGCATACGAAGCGGGTGTAGGCTGACTGTTATCGTTTTGGGTTAATCCCGATTGATAAGCAACAGCCCATTCTGCCACTTTTTGATTGAGTTTCTGAAGTAGACCAATAGCAGCCTCCTCTGCTATGTAGTAAGCAAGATCCTCTTTTATGCCATCCAAAAAGCCAGTATACACGGACCCGTAGTTGATTAGCTTGAAAACTCCCACTGGCATGGCAGAAAGCAAAGCTTTGTCCTCCGCACTCAAGGGCCGTCTACTTTGAACAGCATTAAAAATACGATCCACCAGTTGCTTAGATGCCATACAAATAGTGGTGTTTATATAAACAGGATATTCTTGAAAACTTATGTTCCCATTTTCATCTACATTGAAAAAGGGAAACTTCTCAGGAGAAGAACTGCTGCCTACGCAACTAAGTCCAGTGATATTGCCACCACTCTCAGAGGCATTTATCCCCGCAATCCATGTGATAAACGCATGCGGGTCTCCTCCCCATTTGGCTATATAAGGCACAGGTTCCTGCGGCACACCAGAAAAGGCATCCGATAGGTTCCTCTTCCCAGGGAAACACACATCCCCCAAATACCCACGCATTACAGCAGCTAAAGAACGGTTATCCAAACCCAAAAAGTTCGCTACAGTAGTTTCTTTGACCGCCTCCTCCATTATACAGCTTCCCTTTAGCATAAGTGCCGCTCCACACTTACCATTTGGACAATACCTGCTTACCTGTCTATTAAGAATTTCAAGCTGTTTTGCCACAGACTCCACTGATTTATCAAAAGACTTCACCCATGAATCTGTTCTCCCTCCAAGGATCTCGTCATGAACCCACCTGCCCGACAATTGACCAAGCGTGCCCGCCATCTGAACCGCACCACACTTGCTTATCTGCATCTGGTTCAATTGATTAGCCAAGTTCATAAGCTGCTGGAGAGTCTGTGCACACTGAGGACATAAGGCACTTAAAGCCAGCTGCGCCGCAAACATCACCCCCGCTGGCCCCATCAACGCCTCAAAAAGTTTGCCAAACTGGTCAAAATTCAAAAGCCCAAGTGCACCAAGATTAATATCAATCCCACCACATCCCATCTTCAACGACGGAGGAACCACATTAACCAACGCATAACTTTGATCCACCCACCTTATCCTTATCCCGCCTCCCCCAAAAGAGGTCATCTCCTTGCCTCTTACCTCTATAGGCTTGTCATACTCTATTATCGCACCATCCAAAAACGGACGGCCAAAGCCTTGCTGGACAATAAAACACACCAAAGCTAAGGCAGAAAGAAATAAACCCACTCCCCTCATTCCATTAACTCTTTTATCCAATACTCAGGCACAAGCCCTTTTTTGCCCCACAGTCCCTTAGAGTAAAGCCACGCAAATAAAAAACCGGGCTGCTTGTTATACTTCAGCTTCATGTATTGTCTGGATAAAATCACCCCCGCTAAAACACCTAAAAAAGAATGATTTGTCCATATGCCCACTATCACTCCACCCAAAAAGATTAAAAACTCATCAAGTTCCCACCACAGAATCTGAGGTAAGGCATTTACATACTTGGGAACATAATACCTCTGCATGGCTTTACTCTAAAGGAGGGAGGGAAAGCCCTCCCATTAACTACGCTTAGAAAGTAAGCGAAAATCTTGCGTCCACTATGTCGGGAATTATTCCTACGCCAAGCCCAACAAATATCAGAAAGATGGCAGGAATGATAGCACCATCCTTGAAGAACACAAGGCTAAATCCTATAAAAGCCATAGCGATCAGCTTGCCCCAAAAGCCCTGTAAAGCACTGGCAATGTCGTTATACCAACTCGCCACCTCCGAACCGCCCGTTCCAGCAAAAGCTAAATCAGGGCTTAGGGCAAGCAGCCCAGCCAAAAGCAAGGCCAAAGCAAAAGCTACAGCAGCGGCAGAAGCTTGGGACCTTACTTGTCCCATTAGCAAGTAGTAAAGCATCCTCAACATGCCTACACCTCCTTATAGTTTTTTTGGGTTGGTTCTATTTTATTTAAGTTGCTTTTTTGTGTCAATAGGTTTAAAGGTTAACCAAGTTTTACCACAATTAGGTAGAGTTAGTTAACCGTGTTTAGCTAAAATAATTTCCATGAATAGGCTAAGCTTAGTGCTTTTAGCGGCGTCGGTGGTTTTTGCGAAAGAAGAGGTTCCCGCAAAGGGCGTTCAGGTGGTGGAGTTTTCGCATGGGTGGAATGTGGTTTACATCTCTATGGGAGACGTGAACCGTATAGTGTGTGAGAGAGGGAGTGTTTCCACCGTGGTGTATTCTCAAGAGAAGGAGATGCAGGTAAAGACGGAGGGTAGGAATGTTTTTGTCAAGCTTGTTCCGAAGGAGGGTGATGGTAAGAAGTTGATATTGGATTATCCCAGAGAACTTTATGTTGAGTGTGCGGGAGAGGTCTTCCAACTTCTTCTTTATCCCAAAAGCATACCAGCAACTACGATTTACCTAAAGCTTCCTTACAAGAAGGACGCTGATAAGGCAAGGGCTTTTGAGAAGGCTTCTCCCTTTGAGGAGACGATAGCAAAACTTATCAAGGCGGCATACTTGGAGGAAATTCCGGATGGGTATGATGTGGAGATGGTGAATAGGCCAGCGGGAAGTTTTAGGGAACTGGATTTGGTTCTTTACAGAAAATACACAGGAGTCAGGCTTGTGGTAGAAGAATACCTGATTACCGCAAAGCTAAACCTTGAACTCTCGGAAGCAAGCTTTTTGCCCTACCTCAAAAACCCAGTAGCCATAAGTATTGTGAAGCCCATCCTCAAAGAGGGAGAAACCACGAGGATGTTCGTGGTCTCAATTAACTCAGGAGATTGAGAAACCTCTGGTCATCAAGCATATCCGCAAAGACAGAAAGCCTCGTAAGACTTTCCTCAGAAAGCTTGTAGACCTTTATCCTCTTGCCATCCACCAGAAGCACCAACTCATCTCCTATCAACTCTCCAAAGAGTTCCCGCCCTTTCATCTCACCCTCTTGAACTGTTCCCAACGGAACACGAACGCCAAGTTTGACCAAGGGAATAACAACAGAGAGAGGAATGGCCAAAACACCCTCCCTATCCAGCAGCCCAAGCCCTGTCCAGTCCTCAGTTTGCAAAAATATCACCCTCTGCATCTATTTACTCCATATCCAGAGAATTAGCGTAATTATCCAAGCAAGCAAAAAAATGGCCATGATGAGGTATATCATGTAGCCAGCCATAGCTTACCTCAAAAACAGATACAAGTCCGCCACATCCTGATGGGAAAGGGCTATGGGAGGCCTCATTATCGGAATTATCAAAAACTTGTCCGTCTCTTGGTCTACCTTAAACAGAATTCTTTCATGCATGGAAAAGGGCTTTATATCCGTCCTGCCCTGCAAATAGCTTGACAACATCTCCAAAAGCCTTTCCCTCGCCTGCACACTTATCACACCCATGGCAGTCTCCACATCATACAACATGTGGTCTTCCGTCCACCTGTAAAACCTCGCAACTTTACCCTCATCCACAAAACGAACCTCCATCTGAGAATACGCCCTTATATACCTCAAAAACGAGTAAAGTTCCTGCATGTTAAAACCTATCCGACCACGCTTTGTCTCCTTACTCCTTGTCTTGCCCTCCGCCACCAAATATAGCAGCGCCTTGTCCTGAGTTTCAGGAACCCTCCAGAAAAATTTCGCCTCTTTACTCGCATCATCATACCACATAAGAGAAAACTCGTTTATCTCTCCATCCACCAGCAAGGACAAATACCTGTAAAGTTCCCACATGGTGGATGGATAGACCCACAAACCGCCGCTGTATGGAAGAACCTTTACCTTTGGCTTTGCCTTCTGCCCATCTTCAGAAACCTCCATCTCCTCCTGCAGATAAAAGGGCGTCGTGGTCGCCACCGTCAGCCTCTGCCTCCAATACCTCGGAACAGGCACGGGCAACAGATAAAACTGATGCTCCTCCTGTGGATAGAGTTCAAACTCTAAGGCAATCTTGCCATGCCTTAGGGCCAAAGGCTTAGCTGAAAACTTTTCTGGCAAAAGGGCTGCCTTCTGCATGTCAACCTCCTTCTATGTAGTATTTGATTTCCAAAATATCTTGACGGGAAAGATACACCGCTTCCCTCCTTTTGCCGTCAGAAAGCCTAAGCCCCCAACGGTCTTTACCCTTGAAAAAGACCAAATACCCACCATCCTCGCCCTGCACGCTAACATTGTGCTTGAGGGTCCCATAAAACTGCATATCAAGCGCCGCCTTCACCTTGAAAAGATTTTCCTTTCTCACCAGCACCTTCATCCGATGAGGAAGTAGCTGAAACTCCACCCCCTTGGGCGTCTTCTGAACTATAAGCTTCTTCTCCTTCAGGTTGATCTCCACGCTCAAGCACCTCCAACTCGTTCTCCTTAATCATCTGCGGGACATCAAGATTTATTTTAGTTAAGTCAAAACAGTAAACCGCCCTAAAAAGTGTTCCCTTTACCCTCACATCAAAAAGCCCTAAACTATCTGCCTTCTTTCCCTTATACTCCCAAACAAGAGGAACAGACTTGTCCTCTACCAAACTATACGCAACCACATGAACTCCAACCGCCGTCGGTTCTGGATCCAAAGGTAAAGTCGGGTCATCCCTAAGAAGCTTCAAGGTAAGCTTCCTGTTAAAAGCATGGGCTAAAACAAACAAATAATCGCCTACCCTCCAACCATCCTTTTTAGGCTTTACATACTCCAACTCAGCTAACACATCCTTTATATACTTCCCTGCATTGTAAAGCCCCTGCTTTAACTCCTCCTTAACCGCCCTCCTGTCTGCCTCTGCAATGACAGGCCAAACCTCCTGAGGAAGACTAATCCCAAACCGCTTGCTAATTTCCCTTATGGTCACCATGTTCACCACCCTCTGATTTACCTCCAAAGATATCCACCTCTCCACAACCTTTTTCTTCTCAGGCTTTATCACAATGGGAGAAGGCGCCGAAACCTTCTGCACCCTCTCCTTCCTGTATAGCCTTATCTTCCCAATATCATGCAAAAGCGCCGCCAAAACCAAAGCCTTCTTGTCTAAAGGAGAACCAATCTCAAGGGCAATTCTGGCTACCCTCAAAGAGTGGTCTAAAAGCCCTCCCTCTCTGGGATTGTGGTGAGTTATAGAAGCGGGAACGGGATTGGCAAGATGTAAAAGAATTAGCCTTATTACCTGCAAGTCCTTTATCGGTGCAAGCCAAAAAGCCTTCAACCACATAAGATAGGGCAAAAACCTTGAGGAGTTCTTAACAATAAACAGCCCTCCCAAAATAAACGGCGCCAAAACCCAGAAAAAGCCCACCTTGTAAAGAAAGCCATAAACCGCACCAAAGGTAAGAACATACTTGCTTGCCCACGATAAAACCAAAATCTTCCAATCTCCACCCCTCACAATAAAAGCTAACGGGTCTTTCACCCCCAAAGCTTGGGCGGTATTTAGGGCATTCTCAAGATATCTCATCGCCAAAACATAATACTTCTGCCCCTCTGGTAGAAAGGCATTTAAAGTCTTGATAACCGCAATATACTGACTTAGCTTATTCACGCTGGGAATAGCAGATATGTAAAAATCCAAAAACACAAAAAACAAAAGCAAGGCAATGAAGGCTACTACTGGATGGTCCTTAGAATACCTCGGCTGATTGGCCATAGGATTATTTTAGTTTCCCACAGTAGGCCGTAATGTCCTTCTCAATCAAAGACCTATGCCAGCCAAAGTAAGTTCTCTTTACCTGCCCATCTACCAAAAGCCACAAAGTGGGCGTCCCAAGGGCAAACCTCTCTTTTGCCACTTCTTTTGAAACACTTCTCACCTCCACTCCCATAGAGGAAAGTTCACTTAACGCCCTCTGACACTCCAAACAGTGAGAAGAAGAATAAATCTCTATCACACACAAACTCAATAGGGTGCATACTTTCTTGCCAAACTGCATACATCCTCCTCCTTGCTTTTCTCGCACAGCTGTTTAAAATGCCAACCCAAAGACCAATCTCCACAGGATATCCACTCTTTGCCTCGGACCTTTAAATTGTCCAACCGCCCAGGAGAAAGTCCCACATCCACCAGCTGGTCTCCCTTCACCATCACCAAACAGGGCACCTCTTTTACTCCAAACCGCCTAAAAATAAACGGGTCTATCCAAATTCCTATTCTCCTCTCCCTTTCTCCATCCTTCAAAATATCCTGCAAAAACTCTAAAGTAGGCCTAATGTATGTGCACCCTCCCACACACCCACGCAAAACAAAAACTACCTTGTCTTCAAGCATTGCATTCTCCACAAAATCCGCATATCTCCTCCACACACTCTTTGGCACAGAGGAAGACATCAGCAAATAAAACACAGTCCCACCACTAAGCCCTGCATTAACTCCACTTCCATTCCCTCCCTTAAACCTCACCTGCCCTTCCTGAACCTCAAACATACCCTTAAACCTCTGAGTATTCTCCTGAAGCCTTTTCACATCCTCCTCCAACTTCTTCTTCCTATCCTCAGATAGACCTGGTGGCTTATATTCTCTGAACTTCTGAAGAAACTCCTCCCAAGATACCGCCCAAGACAAAGATGCCACCAGCAATATTACCACCCACATCCCAAAAACCTTCTCAAATCCCTTCCTAAAAGCACTCCCTCCACCTTGCTATACCTTCCATTCTCCACCAAAAACATCGTAGGCACAAAACTCACTCTCCATCGCAACGCCATAGCCCTGTCCCTGTTTATCTCAATAAGATAAAGCCTATGCCGTGAAACACAGTCCCTGTTTTTTGCAAGTTCCTCCGCCTGAAGCTTGCAATAGCCACAGCTTTCATCGTAAAAAAAAGCAGTTCTCCCGCAAAACCAAGCGCCGCACCCAACAAAACCACTATCAATCCTTTGGCCATATCTCCACCTTCCTGCAAGGCTGAAGCGCCTTTATCAAATCCCTGCTTACCCTACGACCTTTATACAAATCACACTCCTCCTCTCCCTTCCAAGATAACTCCACATTCTCTACGCCCAAAGACTTCAAATGCTTCCCAACCTCCTCCGCCCGCTTGCGTGAGAGATTAAGGTTATAACGCTTAGACCCTATCCAGTCCGCATGCCCAACTACCACATACCAACCCTTTTGGCTAAGCAATCCCTCCTCCAAAGCCCTCCCAATTTTCTCCTTTTGGTTCTTCCTTAGCTTATACTTGTCAAAATCAAAATACACATAAAGTAGTGCTGACCTTCCCTTTCCCTCCTTCAACCTTTTCACTGGTTCCTCCTCTCTCTTTTCCGCCACTACCTCCTCTACAGGCGTAAGAGAAATTAGCCTCCCTTCACTTAACACATGCTTGACATTCTCATACACATAAACTACCGCAGGGTGCCTTTCCTGTTCCACAATCACATACCAATAGTCAATCACTTCATCTCCTCCTCCAATGCCTTCGGATTTCCACCTACCACAATCCTCCCATCAGAAAAGATAAATGTAGGCGTAGCATTCACTAAACCACTTAAAACCTCTAAAGTCTTCTCAACCTTAGACACTCCCTCAGAACAAACACTCTTCCCATAAGCATCAGCCAAATAATCCTCATAAGTCCTCTTCTCACAAACAAAGCTTATGGCCTTCTCCTTCGCCTTTGGATGCATAGGAAGAGGAAACCACAGCAAATAAACCTTGTATCCATTCTTATCAGCAAGTTCCTTTACCTTCCTCTTTATCCCATTGCAATAGGGACAATCTGGGTCAGACACAAAAAATACCTCCTTCTGCCCACTGCCATACACCGTCGCCGCTAAAGCCCGAAGGTCAGCCAGCCTCTCCTTGATTGCCTTAGCCTGAACCTCCAGCACCCTCTCATTTGATACACTCCTGCCCTTTGAAATAAGGTTCCCAACTATCACATAATCCCTCGTCCCATAAACGGTAAAATACCCTCCTCTGTCCTTTAGCACCATCTCACACAACGAATACACCTCACGCTTCTCCACCACCTTCACAGTCTCTGGCAAAAAAGGAAGATGCTTACTCAAATCCACCTCATCGCACACACCAGCAAAGGCAAAACTTCCCATTAAACTCCCAATGAATAACCACTTCCTCATGGGATTAATTATAGCAGGTTGAAAGGTTAACTATGTTTCAGTTTATTAGCAATGACTTAGTTAACCCTGCTAAATGAGAATAATTTGCAAGAAATAATTCATTATTCTACTACAGTAGAATACTTTTCGCTAAAAATGGTTAACTAAGCCTCTTGTTTTTATTCAAAAGTTAGTTAACCCTGAAAGCTAAAATAACCCTCATGGTTGACTTTGAGTATCCTTTTGATGAGTTAGCGGAGAGGGCGGTGTTGGGTGCTATGATCAAGGATCCTGAAAGCATACCTACTGTGCTTGAACATCTTCGGGAGGAGGATTTTTACTTTGAGACGCATAGGCTACTTTTTTCTGTGCTTTACAAGGTGTGGGAGGATAAAGGGAAAGATTGGGATGATATTGTGCTAAGAAGTTATTTGGAGAAGAGAGGTTTATTGGACAAGATTAGCATGGATTTGGTGTATACCTTAGCCCATGAGGCGGCGGAGGGACAGCTTCTTTTTGAGGCGATAAGGAGTGTGAAGGAGAAGGCAGGCTTAAGGAGGCTAATGGACCTATCCATTGAGGTGTTAAAGTCTGCCCAAAGTTCTCCTGACCTTAACTTACTGGTAGAGAGGGCAATAGATAGGCTACAGAAAATTGCGGAAAAGTATCAACCAAGTGGGTATTCTCATGTAAAAGAGGCAACCAACAGGGTTTTGGAATTTCTGGACAAGAGGAGAAACGCAGAAAGGCTAATTACTGGTGTGCCTTCAGGGTTTTTAGGTCTTGATAAGCTAACCGCAGGGTTTCAACCTTCAGACCTTGTGGTAATTGCTGCAAGGCCTGGGATGGGCAAAACCAGTTTTATGCTTTCTGTGGTTCTCAACATTGCCTTTGAAGAAAAGCTTCCTTTGGCGATATTCTCGCTGGAGATGAGTGAGGAACAGCTTGTTCTGAGGATGCTTTCTATGATTTCGGGCGTGCCGCTTCAGAATATGAGGCATGGATTTTTACCTGATGAGGATTGGGAGAAGGTTCTAAGGGCAGCTTTAGAACTTTCCTCAAGGGAAATCTACATAGACGACAGCCCAAGCCTTTCCACCACAGACCTGAGAATAAAAAGCAGGAAGTTAAAGCAAGAGAAGGGCATAGGGATAATCTTTGTGGATTACCTTCAGCTTCTTAGAACACCCTATAGACACGCTACCCGTCAGGAGGAGGTGGCGGAAATATCAAGGAACCTGAAAGCCCTTGCGAAAGAACTTGAGGTTCCTGTGGTAGCCCTTGCACAGCTTTCCCGCCAAGTAGAACACAGAAGCGACAAACGCCCACAGCTGGCAGACCTAAGGGAAAGCGGACAGATTGAACAGGATGCGGACCTAATTATCTTCATCCACAGACCTGAAGTTTACAAAAAGCACCCACCGCCAGAGGAGAAAGGGCTGGCAGAGATAATCGTGGCAAAGCAACGCCAAGGACCCACTGGCCTAATAAAGCTTGCCTTTGATAAGGAGACTACCGCCTTTAAACCTTTTCCTTCCTCTGACTACCAAAGGGTAGAGGAGTATAAACCTGAGGATTTCTATCCTGAGGATTTGGATTTTTGATATACTGTTGGAATGCGTGGTAAATTTGATGAAAAATATGCGGTAGAACTTCCTGCGGATGTTTTGAGGTTTCCGCCTGTCTCCTTGCATGAAAAAGAGATTTTGATAACCACAGAGTATGCCCAGGTCAAAATTGAGAACCCACTGACTATCACCGCATGGAGGGTCTTGCTTGGGCTTTTGCGGTATGGAAAGGAGGAGAAGAGAGACCCGACGATGGGATTGAGGGTGTCTATAGAGACATACAAGCTTCTTGGGTTTATGAAAAACACCAACTGGAAGGACTTAAAAGAGACATTGAAATCTCTGACTGAGTGTAGATACGAAATTCGTTATAAAAGAGGGTGGATCGTTTTTGTGGTCTCTGGTGGGTTTGAGATAGAAAAGGATGGGAGAACATATGTGGGTTTGACTGCTGATTTTATGAAGTTCCTTGAAGACTATACATCCCTGTGGTTCTACTATCCCTTTGCCTTCTTTCTTAGAAGACCCAGTGCTATAAATCTGCACGCTTTTTTGTCTGCAAACTCTACCATAAACAGGGTAAAGATTGAAACCGCCCGTGAAAGGGCAAGGATTACCACGGACCAGCCAAGCAAGGTAAGGGCTTATCTCAAGATGGCACTAAATGAGTTAGTAGAAGTAGACTTCCTCAAGGGCTACAGATTTGAAGAAGATGTTATAGTGCTTGAACGCTATCCTATGGAAGTCCTGAGGATAAGGGCTATAGAACTCCAGAGACAATTAGATAAAGAAATCCAAGAGTTTATAGAAGACTTCAGAAAGGCATCAAGGGAAAGTAAGAGGAGAAGAAAGAAAAGAGATAAAGGGGCGGACCAAAAACAATAACCTTACCGCAGCTTCCTTTGGCTTTTTGCCAACCTGTCTCTTGCTAAAATTAACATAAAGAGGCGGAAGGTATGTGGAGAGAAAGCTATGCAAGGGACCTTGAGCTTTGGGTGGCCTTTTTTGGAGACGTAGCATTTCTATACCCTAACTTGATACGAGATTTGTGGCTTAGACCTGAGAAAATTGCGGATGATATTGTCCTGCTTAGAGATTTTGGTGCAGATAAAATCTCCGAGTTTGTTGTTAATGCTGAATCCAATAGCACGCCCACAATGAACTTTTTCTTGTATAGGAAAGTGCACTCGGAAGTGATTTTGGTTTATGGCAAAAATACGAGGCTTGTTTTTGAGGAGAACGGAAAGCAAACACACAAACCAGACAAGGTAAGCTACTTCAGATACCGCAATACAGAGATATATCAGCTATATCCACGCACCGAGTATCACATTAAGCACGAGTTGGTAAAACTCTTAACGCCAGATGGTGAAATAGTGATAAATCCTGCTTTAGAAGTGAAAGCTAAACAATAAAGAAAAAGCCTTTGCACCCCCTCTTTTACTCCACTTTTTTGACATCCCATCTCATTATTTTGAACTGAGTTTTACACTTTTCGGTAAATCTTACCTTACAAAGCCAAAATGTAGTGTAAGACTCCTCAAAATGCCCTCCTAAAATCCTTGTCTTTCAAACACTTGAGGTGGTAGGGTAGCAATGGTTTAATGCTTTTTGTCTGGGGTTTAATGCTTTTTATCTGCTGGTTTAATGCTTTTTATCTGGGTCTCAGACCCACCCGAACGCCATCAAACCCTTGCGGGTCAAGGCTTTGACGCACTTGGCACGATTTTTGCTTATATTTTTAGAGTATATATTCTTTTAGAGATAATGAATTAACTTCGTTAATTCATGCAATTTTTTCTGACGAAAAAATTGCCGGTGCATAGAAAGAGATTTTTTCTTTCTTTCTAAGAGAGAAAAAAGAAAAACAAATATCTATGCGGGCACGAGTTAACTATGTTGGCGGACTGGAAGAGACACTTAGTTAACCAGAGATGGGAGGTTAACTAACATAAGCTAAAAATGATGGAGACTTAGTTAACCTCGTGGCGGGTTAACTAACACGGGCTAAAAGTATGGGCACTTAGTTAACCATCTAAAGCTGGTTAACTAATTCAGACACGAAAAGAGAGGGTTTAGTTAACCAGATGATGGGTGTCTAAAGCAGGCTAACTAACTCAGAAACAAAAAGAAAAGACTTAGTTAACCCTATTGTCCTTTCATGAGAAGAGTTCCCAGATAAAAGCCTGCAAAGAAGAGGATGGTTAAAAGCACCCACATGGTTTGTTGCTGGGTGTTGGTATCGCCTCTTAGGAATGCAAGCCGCCATTTAAGATTGAACTGCTGGAGGGCTTTCTCTATGTTGGCGGACTTTCTTAGGGCATAAAGGTCTGCCCTTGCCTCCATATGCCAATAAATCCACAGAAACAAAAGCAAATAAGCAAAAAGCACAATCTTTGACCTGCTATAGGTTGCTATCACAGAGTAGACAAAAATAAGCAAAAACACCGTAGTGAAATCCCTAAACTTCACATGCCCGAGTTCGTGGTAAATTATCGCCCTGAGGACATCCTCCTCCACTTCCTCCACCAGCCTCCTGCTTATCACTATCGCATTTCCAATCGTGAACGCAGACTTAAAGGGCATGGGAACCACATACACATAAGGATACTCCTCAAAGCTATACCTCTCAAGCCCTAACAGAGAAAAAAGCTTGTGGGCATAAAGCCCAGAAAGAAAAGCAAAAGCTGTGAAAACCATCAGCGAAAAGTCTCCAGAATACCAAATCAAGAGAACAAAGACAGCAAAGTATAGGGCTAAGGGATATTCATGCATGAAAACATTATAAAATTTTCCTTATGTGGCCTTTGTCCCTCCTTTTGCTAATTAGTGTGGCTTTTTCTGGGCAGGTGTGTAGGCCGTATAAGAATTTCTATGAGGACAGAGAAAGAGGTTGGTTTTGGAAAGAGGTGTGCGTAGAGGAGAAGAAAGAAGAGAAGAAAGAGGAAAAACCAAAGGAGACCGCAAAGCAGGAGGAAAAGCCCAAGTATAGATTTTTACCCACCCGTGTTCAGATACCTTGGGACATTTTAGACAGGCTTTCTCCTGAGGACATCCAGAAGATAGAACAGGAAGCACGGCATATAGCCCTCATGTATCCCACAAGGGAGAACATCTTGGAACACATGCGGCTTATTCGTTGGATTAGGGAGAAATCTGTTAAATATGCAAAGCTTAGTGAGTATTACATGCGTCAGGATCCTGTGCTTGCTTATGACAAGCCTACTGCTGTGCCTATGAAGGACGCCCTTTTGGTTTATAGGGAGGGAGAGAGGAAAAAGGTCTTGGACAGGTTTGCAGACAAGATGGGTCTTGTGGTGGTCGTAAAACAGGGCTGTTTTGAGTGCCCTGGTATGCAGCAGGTGTTGGAACTGGCTAAAAAAGAGTGGAATTGGGACTACAGGATTGTGTATGCGGAGACCCATCCTAATTTGGTTCAGCGTCTTGGCACGCAGAACTATCCCGATATTTTCTTGGTGGTTAACGAGAAGGGCTACCCACGGTTTATCCGCATAGGCAGTGGCTATATGACCCTAAACCAGCTTGAGGACAGCCTCTTTTTAACCCTTTACATGGAGGGCTACATAAAAGATGAGAAGCTTGTTGTTTATTAGTCTTTTGTGTGCGATTGCTTTTTCACAGGGAGGAAGGACTTACCCTATAGCGGAGTCTGATTTGTGGGAGGAGATAGTGGCACGGCAGGAAAGGGCTGTGCAAAAGTTTAAAGAACTTTCCAAAAAATACGACGAGAACTACATCCAGAACAATATAATGAAGGACTGGAGGGTGCGTCTTCCTTTGGCGGAAAAGTCCAAGACCGAGAGGATAGATTGGGTCTATACTTTGGAGTTTGATGTTCCGAGGGTAGATGACAAGGGAAATGTAGTAGGCGTGCTATATCCAAAGGGATACCGCTTTCGTCCCATTCAGTATTGGCCTGCTACACCACCTCCTTTGATAGTGTTTGATGGAAAGGACAAAAGGCAAATTCAGATAGTCAAAAGGCTTCTTTCTAAGGAACCAAACAGCATGCTGATAACTTCTGATGGTGCGGTGTTTGATTTGATGAAGACCTTCAATGCAAGGGTTTATCTGTTGCATCCCAAACTCCGTGAGGTTGCCCGTATTACTCATGGCGTCTCTGTGGTTAAATTTGACCGTGCTACAGGGCATATAATCAAGGAGGTCTATGGCAGGGATGCGTTGGAGAAAACTCGTTAGCGCCCTTTTGGCTTTTTTGATTTTGGTTCAAAGCGTGCCCGCAAAATCTGTTTGCAGGGCAGGACCCGACACATCCTTGAACATCATCGCCACCATCATCGGCACAGCTTATAACGCCTTTCCCATAACCATAGGAGGTGTTAAGCTTAGCTTTTGGCCTGGTCTTGAGGATATAAACAGTGTTGGAGGCTTGCCGATATGCATATGCTACACTCCCTTTCCAAGATTTGGCATAAAGATTGGCCTATGGGAGGGTATAGCGGTTATGGAACCCGTAAGAATTCCTTGGTGCACGCCCACTCTTCCCATACCCGGAGGACTGACAGGAAAAATTCCCTTTAATGCCCAAGCTATAGGAGGTGCAAACAGTGATGACCAGAAGGAGGGAGAGTTGCGTAGCTTTCAGGTGCATTACTATAAAGCCCTGCCTTGGGCACTTTTGGGAATGTTTTTGGATTTTGCCTGTCTTGAAACAAGCAATCCCTTTGATTTAGCATACATGACCGAGCTTGACCCTCTTTGGCAAAGCGATATACTGGCAAGCATTTTAGGACCTGAGGCTATTTTGTTTGCCAATCCGATAGCCCAAGCGGCGTGTGCCATAGATGCTATGACTTCTACGGTTGGCTTTCCTTTAGACCCACTCTTTTGGTGCATGGGTTCTTGGGGCTCTATGTATCCTATGAGTGCAAGCCTTCCTCTGGACAACGTGCAAGCAAGCGCTGGCGTGGTGGCAAGGATGCTTTTTAAACTCCACAGGGAACTTGTCCTTTGGGGCTCCTTCGGAAAGGCAGGACTTTGCGGAAGGTATCCCATGCCCATCATGTTCAAAAGTCAATACAGCATCTATCCCATATGGCCTATCCTTCATCCAAAGCGTTTCCCTATAGGCAGGCATGCCTTTGTGCAATGGGGCTGGAACAAAAATGTGCCAGTTCTCAATCAGCTTAACAATGTTTGGATGGTCTATCGTAAGCGTGATTGCTGTGCCTTTTAGGAGGAGGCTATGAGTGTGATAGACTTTCAAGACCCTGCAATGCCCATGTCTCCACCCTATGCTAAGGTGGAGGTGCCTTACTGCTACAGCGTGAAGGTCTCTGGAAATGTGGTCCAGCTTCATAGGAACTCGTTCTTTTCCAATTGCGATGAGAGTAAGGTAAGGTATGTTTTGGTAAGATGCAAGGGTGCGGTAAAGGTTTATAAGGATGGGAGGTTGATAAGGGAAGTGCCATGCGTAGGGTCCTTTTGATATCGGTTTTGGTGGGTTTGGTCTTTGGCTTAGACCTTCGTTATCCTGAGAATAACCCGGGCGGAGGAAAAGGCAAAGAGTATGGAGAGAGGGCACGGCGGGAGTATAGCGGTCCTAAAGGAGAGAGTAATCCTACAAGGACAAAGCTTATGCAACCTCTGACTGCACCCAATCAGAAGCTGGTCGGACCTGGTGGCTATCAGTTTGATGCACCTGCGGTGATGTGTGGACAGGGAAATATAAAGGACGAGAAGGTCTTTGCCCGAGTGGTGGTTTCAGATAGCAGCTTTACCTTCAGTTATGCCAGCGACCCTTACAGCGGCAGGTTAGACAAGACCTTTAGCACAAACTTTACCTATCTGTGTGCGGGCGGTATGTGTCAGAATTGGGATGACACACGCAAAAGGTTTACCTCGTGTGTAAAGTTCCGTGTCCTCAATGGGCAGGTAGCCCTTCAGCCTGTGGATACCTTAGATGGATGCGTCAATCCCAGAAATCAAGGACAGCTTCCTTCCTACTTTGCAGGACCACTAATTTCTGAACTTTTGGAATACTACAGGACTATGGGCAAACCCATTACCACTTCAAAGATAAACCAAGATACAAGCGGAGTGGCGGAGTATTTGGGAGGCAAGGTAGAGAACTGTCAAGGACAGCCTAAAATTCCTCCGCAGACCCAGTATCTTGGCAATCCCTACACGATGAACGACGCTGCACTTTACTACTACTTTACCTGCAACCCAGCAACAGACCCAACATGCAGGGCGGCTAAAAAAGTCATGGAACAAGAAAAGTCTTCAGACATTAAAAGCTGTGTGATAGAGAGGTATTTTCCCACAGGTTCCAGCACTCAACCTGAGAGAATATGCACCCCTGGGCAGAAGCTTTTCCCTGATGGATACAACTCTACATATTCTGTTTGCTTTACTGGAGATAAGTTTTTTGACTTTTCCTCTTCTTTCTGGCTTGAGTGTAATCCCGATGGGAAGGGCTATACCCTCAAGGGCTGGGGCTATTGGGAGGGTGCACCCTGTGGGTCGGCAGACCTCTACCCTCCAGCGCCTCAGGTGTCCTTTT